>Ga0194063_10002451_pt1 | contig 11580 bp, 8 predicted proteins | sample SepL3720m_MetaG_FD_155459 | JGI IMG/M metagenome (GOLD analysis project Ga0194063, IMG submission 155459) | Anoxic zone freshwater microbial communities from boreal shield lake in IISD Experimental Lakes Area, Ontario, Canada - Sep2016-L373-20m | ecosystem: Environmental > Aquatic > Freshwater >... | reverse complement strand
TCATGCGTGGTAAAATTCCAGGCAGGGCGCGCGCCAACAACGTTTTCCCGGCGCCTGGCGGACCCACCATCAACATGTTGTGATTGCCAGCCGCAGCAACTTCCATGGCGCGCTTGACGTGTTCCTGACCTTTGATATCGCTGAAGTCTGTGGGGGTGATTACATCCAAGGCTTCGATTGACAGCGCGGGGGATGGCGTAATCTTGCGTTTGCCATTCATGTATGCAATCAGGCTTTCCAGTGAATCGATGGGGATAACATCGATATCGGGGATCAGAGCTGCTTCCGGCGCATCTGCTTCTGGTACGAAAAGATTTTTGAATCCTTCTTTACGGGCAACGACTGCCATCGGGAGGACGCCGCGCACGTGGCGCACCATCCCTTCCAGTGAGAGTTCACCGATCACCATGGTGTTCTCCAGACTGTTGGCAGGGATTTGCTCTGTGGCTGCCAACACACCCAGGGCAATCGGTAAATCATAGGCGGGACCTTCTTTGTGTACTGAGGCAGGTGCCAGATTAACGATGAAACGCTTGCGTGGAAAAACGGCTCCGGCGTTCTTTATCGCCATTTGCACCCGTTCGCGGCTTTCCTGTACGGCAGTATCCGGCAAGCCGACAATCGTGATGCCTGGCAAACCGTTGCCAATATCAACTTCGACTTCAACGATGACACCATCGAGTCCGATAACAGCGCATGAATAAACGCGAGCGAGCATAGGGTTAGTTTAAGGGAAGAGTTGAGAAATGTCAACTGTAATATAAAAATCAGGGTACATGTGAGTACCCTGATTTTTCTTACGACTGTTTTACCATTCTTGAAGCGTTTTTAGCTTATTGGGGTAGTAATGTAAGTGGAATCAAAGTGATTGGAATTAAAGTGGGATTTGGGGTGGAAGTCGAAGTCGCGCAAATCCTTAAGGATACGTCATCTACATACATACCCATCGTGCTGCTCAGACCATTGTTGTAGGTTCCAAAGTAGACCCAGACTGTCTGTCCGGCATATTTGCGCATGTCGAACTGGTAAGACTTCCAAATCCGTTCATTGCTGCGCATATTAACTGGGCGTTCAAGTTCCAGTTTGGAATTATTCAGCAAGATCATCAGTTGGACATCATAGTTATCAATGCCGTTAACGCTTTGTGGGAAGAGCCAGAAATTGAGCATCGCGCTGCTGGCAGTGGATGGGATGCTGACTTGCTGCCAGGCGGAAGAATAGCTGTAGATGTTTCTGTTTGGGTTGAGAATACCGGTGCGCATAGATCGCTTTCCCGAATGAACTTCGTCAGTAGAGTAATCGGCTGAGGCTGCTTTCGCGAGATTGGCATCATATCCGGCTGTATGTCTGGTAGCTGGTAAAGTCCAACCTTCATCTTTCTCAAAATCACCGTTTACGATGGCTTCATAACATCCGGGCAGGGGTGTATTTGTGGGAGTTTTGGTAGGCGTCACGGTTTGAGTCATCGTAATGGGTGTGGCGCTCGGGGTTATCGTAACCGGCGTAGCGCTAGGTGTGAGGCTCGGTGTATCGCTGGGTGTGAGGCTCGGTGTGACGCTGGGCGTGAGGCTCGGTGTGACGCTCGGTGTGACGCTCGGGGTTATCGTAACTGGCGTAGCGCTGGGTGTGAAGGTCATCGTTGCAGTTGGTGTCAGCGATGTTGGGGTTGGTGTTATCGGTGCTTGTACCTCGAAAGATCCGATGTCGCATACAGCAATGCTATCACCGCTGCCGTCGACCGGACGGGTCATCAACCGCTGATCTAATACGAGAATGCTGTTGGTATTATCCGTACAGCCGCTTGGATTACCTCCATCGATGGCTGGGCTGGTAAACAATAACTCGTGCGTAAAAGTAGGTCCACCATTATCTTTCAAGATGCCGAGTTTAGGGTCTGTTCCCATCTTATCCCCAGTCGCGGGTGTGAAAACAGTGGATTGAGCATCCGAAAGCAAATTATAACCATTCGATGTGAATTTTGTACCGCTTACGGCTGAGAGGTTACTGCCGATGTTGTTGGCGATAATCGATGCTTGTAATGTAACGCTGCTGTTTCCTTTGAAGAAAACCCCACCGTTATTTCCAGTGATTGTGGTGTTAATGATCTTGGTTTCGTCATTAACCGAGATGCCCAAGCCTGTATTGCCGCTGACAGTACTGTTGAGGATTGTCCCTGCTCCGGCAAGTTCCAATCCACCCGTGCCTCCGGTTCCGGTATTACCGCTAATGGTGCTGCCGTTAACATAAAAACCGTTATCAGCATATATTCCACCCGTTGCGCCGCTGTTATTGCTGACGGTTGTATAGTTCAATGTTAAAAAGTTCAATTGAGAGCTGATGCCGCCGGTAAAGCCCGGATAAGTATTATTGCTGATGATACTGTTATTGATTGTGAGTGGATTAGCGTAAGCCCAAATCCCAGGTCCTGCGTTGTTTGTTACTTCGCTGTTTGTCAAAACCAGATTGTTAAAACCATAGGCATTAATCCCGCCCTTGCCGTTGCGGATGGTTACACCGTTGATACTGGCATAGCGGTACGGGTTCGATATAGCATTTGTTTCGGGCTTTGTTTCCAGGGTTCCTGTAGGTAATACCCCAAATGATAAAACGACATTTAAGTTATTACCATCGATGATAGTCTTGCCTTTCCCGGCGCCACTTATTGAAATTCCTTGCAGAATTTCCAGTTTTTCATTGAGAGTAAGTGTGTAAACGCCCGCTGGAAGGATAATCGTATCATATCCTGAGCCTGTGTTTGCTTCCTGAACGGCAGCCCGCAGCGTGCATTCCCCCGGGGTGGACGTCTCACATTTACCATCTCCGGGATTGGCATCCGGCTTATCTACGGTGCTGTTGACTGAAAAAGTGTAGCCAATATTGAAAATGATCGCGCCATACACGCCCCATTTCTGTCCTGACTGCATTTTGATGAATGGATACCAGTGAACATTCGTATCCCAGGTGTCGTAGATACCATACATCTGGCTGGTGTCGTCGTTGTACCCAATAACCGTACCGGCGTGGTCGGTTTCTCCATCTCCATTTGTATCGACAATGAGCAGCATCGGGTGACCGGATGTGACTTCGCCGCGCAACACATCCCAATTGAGTTCATCTTCCATGGTAATCAAGCGTGCCAGGTAAGAGTATTCTGGTGCTACAGATTTGATGTAATTCGTAAAGCCTTCTGTGGTCGTGCGCGTAGATGTCCATCCATAACGGAGTCCTTGCTTGGATTGAGATGTTTTCATAAAGTCCGCAATGGAGTTATCTTTGTGTTCATCTCCTTGTGGATCTTCGGATTTATCTGGCAGGAGGATGGGGCTGTTCGCAAGGTCATCGAGCGGGATGCTGTAATCATTGTAATGATCGATACTGGCAATGGCTTCATTAACAGCATCTGTTTGGGTGATGGGATCGCCTGGAAAGAGTTTGTCAAAGCCGTGTTTATCCCAATAACCGAAGATCATCCCTGCAACGGTGGGACCGCAGCCGTGATGCCAGAGATAAGGTGGGACGTTCAAGATATCTCCTGACGCGTTGGCGATGATTTGCCCGCGGTCGGTACCTTGAGCCGGTGACGAACTGGTCGTCAGCAGGGCTTCCTCCGCGGATGGCCAATGAATGGTGGATAGGACTGGTTGTTCTGGCGCAGGTGAAGGAATCTGCGTTGGTAGGATTGATGGCAGGGGGGTTGGGGTTGCAGGAGCCTGTGCCTTAATAACAGGCTGCCCATTACCGAAACCCGTGCTGAATAGCAGTGTACAAAGAATGAGTGCGCGCAGTATTGTCCAATTAATTGGCACAGTTTTCATCCAGTGGAAAAGGAGTTTTAGTTTCATGCGAATTGCCTCCCAGAATACAAAGATTAATAATCAGGCTGTCTCTATTGTTGCAAGGAGTATGCCAGAGCAGGAAGGTTTTTTCGCAAAATTTTATGAAGAGGGATTAATTAATGGGCGTTTGGCAGGGATGCCGGGGCGGCGCGGGTAGGTGGGTAATGTTGCGGCGGTCTTATCGACAACCACCAGATAATGTTGCTCCGTTACACCGGGCAGGGTTACAGGCGTAATTTGGCGGAGTTGACCGCCAAGAAGGCGGGCGGCATGTTCGTTGGCTTGTGCTTCGGCGGGAGCGGTTTCCCCTTTTAAGGCGAGCATATGTCCACCGACAGCGACGAGAGGCAGCAGGTACTCCCCTAAAATTGGCAGAATAGCTACGGCACGTGCCAATGCCCAATCGTATTGTTCTCGATGAACAGGGTTCTGTCCCAATTCTTCAGCCCGCGCATTGAGGATGGTTACTCCTTCCAGACCCAATACTTGGACCACATGCTGGCAGAAATCCGTCTTCTTTTCCACAGAGTCAACCAGAGTCAACTGCATATCAGGATAAAGAATTTTTAGGGGGATACCAGGGAAGCCTGCCCCAGTGCCGATGTCAATAACGCGGCGGATGCGGGTGCCCCGCATTACCAGGGAACAACTTAAAGAATCTAAAAAATGTTTCGTCCGAATTTGGGCTGGTTCGCGGATCGCAGTGAGATTATAACGGCTGTTCCAATCCAAGAGTTCGACTTGAAAGCGCTCCATCGCCGTTATTTGACTTTCGGTCAGGCGAATGTTCAGCAAGTTGAAAGCTTCTTTTGCCAGTTCTGAGTTATCTTGTTTCATCTTATTTTTGAACGGAAACAAGGGAATGCTGAAAAAAGGTTAATAAAAATCCATTTTCAGCACGCTATTATTTTGTCAATTTATTTCGTTACATCTCTCAAAACTTCACCCAGACAGGTGATTCCGGTAACGATTTGTTCTGGTGTTGCATTGGAAAAGTTAAGCCGCATCGTGTTCAACCCGCTGCCATTCGGATGAAAAGGGGAACCGGGTACGAAAGCGCATTTGCGTTCAACCGTTTGCTTGAGCACTTCGTTTGTGTCATGTCCCTCTGGGAGTGTAATCCACAGGAACAATCCCCCCTGGGGTTGTGTCCAGCGCACACATTCAGGGCAAGTCTCTGCCAGGGTCTTTAACATAAGATCGCGTCGCTCGCGGTAGATATTCTGGATGAGTTTAATGTGGCGGTCGATGGTCCCATCTGCCAGAAGCTCGTATGCCACCATTTGGTTGAAAGTTGGGGTGTGCAGATCGGCACCTTGTTTAACTTGGACAAGTTTTTTAATCACCTCATAAGGGGCAACAGTCCATCCAAGCCGGAATCCGGGTGCCAGTATTTTGGAAAAAGTACCCAAATAGATGGCATTACCGTCGTACGCACCTTCTTCCTGGCGTAACAGTCCATCAAGTTCGATGATAGAAGGCAAATGTTCTCCTTCAAAACGCAGAGCACCATACGGATCATCCTCTAAAAGGGGAATACCATACTCATCCGCTTTCTTGACCAATTCGTGTCGCCGTTTTAAAGAAAGCGTGACTCCGGTTGGATTCTGGAAGGTTGGTAGGACATACATGAATTTAGGGGATGTGCGAAAATAATCTTCTAGCCCATCGATAATCAAACCATCATCATCCATTGGCGCCATTAAATATTCAGGTTCGTAAGCGTTCCATGCTTGCAATGCGCCGAGATAAGTGGGCGTTTCAACAAGAATTGTATCTCCGGGGTTAATAAAGATTTTGCCAAGCAGATCTAACCCTTGCTGGGATCCGGTCGTGATTAAGATGTTGTCAGGCGTTACGTTGAATCCAGGCTTGCTGGCACGCTTTGCTAAAAGTTCGCGTAAAGGTGGGTATCCTTCGGTAGTCGAATACTGTAACGCTTTGGGTCCGTAATTATCCAATACATGCTGGCATGCCAGTGCAATTTCTTCAACAGGAAAGACTTCTGGGGCTGGTAATCCTCCAGCAAAGGAAATGATATCCGGCTGGTCTGTTAATTTTAAGATTTCACGAATAGCCGAGCTAGTGATACGCTTCATCCGTCTGGCATATTGCTGATTCCATTTGCTGTGCATTCTTATCTCCTAAATAATAATATTTTCGATAATGGCTCTGACATTGGAAAAATACATCTTGAGCATTCTCATCTACCTTGATTCTAGCACACCCATACCTTACTGGCAATGAATTACATAGGAGATTTTTTGAGGTGAGAAAAGACTCTTTGGGGAATTAGATGGAAATCGATAGATAGCCGCATTTCCATACAAAATATGTTGGTTATTTTCTTTGTTTTGAGATTTATGTAAAAAGATATTGCAATAAACGTCAATACAAGTTACAGAAACATTAATCATTTATTAGAAATGAAAACGCTTCCTTGACAATGTCCTAAAGTACCATATAATATGAATATGAAATTATGGGAAAACACCTGGCACTTTCTGCGACTCGAAGCAGTATTAAATAAAGACCGTTATTAAGTTCATAAGAAACTTTATAACGGTTTTTTATTTTGGGCTCTTCATTAGACAGTGTTTTCTGTAATTATTTTTGGTGTCCAGGTGTCAACTGTAGTATCAGAAGTACTGTACTTTAACAATTTAATGGCAAAACCTAAAACTCATTCCTCTTTCGCGAAACGAATAGGGAAATTATGGGTTATCTATTATTAGAATGTTGAGTAACTCGTAGCGTAGGATCGTAAATTGGTGAATTAGCAGCGAGATACCTTTATTCGTGACGAAAGAGGTGGTGATTTGATCGGTTGAAGATGATTAAATCATAAAATGAGTAGAAGTATATTGTGTACAATAGGTCTTTGTGTGAAAGATGGGAAGGTTGCTTGGGATGAATAAGAAATTGTCGTCCAGAAACTATTTTAATTTATTTATCAAAAAAGGAGAATTTTTATGAAAGGGATAATTGGCGAAATTTTTGGTACCTGCATCCTTATCCTCTTGGGTGATGGTGTTGTCGCGAACGTAGGTTTAGCTCCTCGTTTAGCTTCAGCAGGTTATGACTGGAACACGATTGTCATCGGTTGGTCGATGGCTGTATTAGTAGCCGTCTATATCACCGGCGGCGTTTCTGGTGCTCATCTCAACCCGGCAGTAACGGTTGCTTTGGCAGTGAAACGTGGCTTCCCGATGAAGGACGTCCTCCCCTACATCGTAGCACAGGTTGTGGGTGCATTCTTGGGCGCATTCCTCGTCTTCTTGGTCTATATGGAAGGACTGCAGAAAGCTGGTATGCCGAACGTTTGGTGCACCGGTCCCGGTGGCGTATTCGGAAACTCCTTCTGGGGCGCTGTGGGTGACAAAGGCGAAGGCGGATCTTATAGCCTCGTGAATGCATTCATCGCAGAAGTTATTGGCACATCAGTCCTCCTGTGGGGCATCCTCGCCAGCGGCGATGGCAAGAACATGGGCTTAAAGGACAATTTGGGCGTATTCGTAGTCGCTTTGACCGTTTTGGCAGTTGGTATCTCCCTCGGTGGACCCAGCGGCTATGCGATCAATCCTGCCCGTGACTTTGGTCCTCGTCTCTTCGGTTTACTCGTTGGCACGAAAGGGCTATTCGATGGAATCTATTGGTTGGCAGTTCCAGTCATTGGACCCATCGTCGGCGGTTTGGTTGGTATCTTCACCTATGATTGGTTTGTAACCCCCAATTTAGCTAAATAATTTTTTTCAGACGCATAGCGTCACAATAAAAACCCAAGCAACAAATCCCATTCAGGGTGGGCGTGAAAACGCCCACCCTATTTATAAAGACCTGTGTAACCGTTTACACTACGAAAATTGTAGTAATAAAAAGGAGACATTTAAACGATGAAGAAATTAATTAACAAACCTGAAGATGTAGTAATCGAAGCCTTAAAGGGTGTTGCTTTAGCTCACCCGGATCTGGTAAAAGTTCATTATGATCCCAACTATGTCGTGCGTGCCGATGCCCCTGTCAAAGGGAAAGTGGGCTTGCTTTCTGGTGGTGGTTCCGGACATGAGCCGATGCACGGTGGATTTGTTGGAATGGGTATGCTCGATGCAGCTTGCCCGGGTGCCGTCTTCACTTCACCGACACCTGATCAGATGTTGGAAGCAACCAAAGCGATCAGCGGCGGCGCAGGCGTTCTTCATATCGTCAAGAACTATACCGGTGATATTATGAACTTTGAAATGGCAGCCGATTTGGCACGTGGAGAAGGTATCGAAGTTGCCTCGATCGTTGTTGATGACGATGTGGCAGTCAAAGACAGCCTCTGGACCGCCGGTCGACGTGGTGTTGGCAGCACTGTATTGATGGAGAAAGTCTGCGGAGCAGCCGCTGAGCAGAAACGCTCCCTCAAAGATGTGACTGCAGTAGCCCAGAAAGTCAAGGATTGGGGACGCACGATGGGTATGGCGCTCACTTCCTGCACCGTACCTCATGCGGGCAAACCGACCTTTGATCTTCCTGAAGATATGATGGAAATCGGTGTCGGTATCCACGGTGAACCAGGACGCACGCGCATGGCACTCAAGAGTGCAGATGAGATTACTGCGATGCTCATGGAGCCGGTCATCAGTGATATTCCCTTCAAAGCAGGCGAAGAAGTACTCTTGTTCGTGAATGGTATGGGTGGTACACCTCCTATCGAACTTTACATCGTCTATCGAAAAGCATGCGAAATTGCTGCCAAAGCCGGACTGAAAGTTGTTCGCAACCTGGTTGGCTCTTACATCACCAGTCTGGAGATGGCTGGATGCTCGATCACTGTGCTCAAGATGGATGCTGACCTGCTTAAACTTTGGGATGCGCCCGTCAAGACAGCAGGCCTGCGTTGGGGTGCATAGTGTAATATGAGGGGAGTCTGTAATTTACAGATACTCCCTCATCCAGGAGTAATCTATGGCTATTGAACAAAAAGACGTATTGGAATGGGTCAATAAATATGCCGGCGTAATTACAGAAAACCGCCAGTATCTGATTGATCTCGACTCAGCCATCGGTGATGCTGATCATGGCGAGAATATGAACCGCGGCTTTCAGGCGGTTGTTAAGAAAATGCCAGAAGTGGCAGATAAAGATATTGGTTCTGTACTAAAAATGGTTGGTATGACGCTTTTAAGCACAGTCGGTGGTGCAGGTGGACCTTTATACGGCACACTCTTTATGCAAATGGGAACAAAGAGCGCTGGAAAGATGACTTTGGATCTGAAAGATTGGTGTGATATGCTGGATGCAGCCTTAATCGGTGTTGTCGCGCGCGGCAAGGCTGTACTTGGAGACAAAACAATGGTAGATGCCTTGACTCCAGCATTGAATACCCTTAAAGATGCAGCGCAAAATGGAAAAACCATTGCTGAGGCATTAGCCGAGTCTGCCGCCGCTGCTGAAAAAGGGATGAAAGATACCATTCCGCTCGTAGCCCGCAAAGGGCGAGCCAGTTACCTGGGTGAACGCAGCGCAGGGCATCAAGACCCCGGCGCAACTTCTTCTTACTTCCTTCTGAAGGCAGCCGCCGAAATTTGGAAGTAATACCTATCGTTGTATAGCACTTCGGTGCAATACTCTATAAACCTATTTACTTTTTTTGTTACGGAGGATATACTATGGCGAAATATTCAGCAGCAGTTGACCAGGGTACCACCAGTACTCGTTTCATGATTTTCGACCACAAAGGTTTGGTAGTTGGCGTTGACCAGAAAGAACATGAGCAGATTTTCCCGAAGCCAGGTTGGGTTGAGCACAATCCAATGGAAATTTGGGAACGCACTCAGGAAGTTATCAAGGGTTGTTTGAAGAAGAGTGGTGTTGATCCTAAAGATATCGCCGCCGTTGGTGTAACCAATCAGCGCGAAACCACTGTCGTGTGGGATAAAGCCACCGGGAAGCCAGTTTATAACGCGATTGTCTGGCAGGACACCCGCACTGATAAAATCTGCGATGAACTGGCAAAAGACGGCGGTCAGGATCGTTTCCGCCCGAAGGTTGGTCTGCCTTTAGCAACTTATTTCTCTGGTCCGAAAATCAAGTGGATCCTGGACAATGTCGAAGGCGTACGTGCCAAAGCTGAGAAAGGCGAAGTTCTGTTCGGCAATATCGACTCCTGGGTCATCTGGAATCTGACCGGCGGTACTAAGGGCGGCGTGCATGTAACTGATGTATCCAACGCTTCCCGCACGATGCTTATGAACCTGGAAACCCTGGACTGGGACGATGGAATCTTGAAGATCATGGGCGTTCCGAAGGCTATGTTGCCCAAGGTAATGGCTTCCAGTGCCAAATATGGCGTGGCTGTCGGTGACTTGGCTGGTATCGCTGTCGCTGGTGACTTAGGCGATCAGCAGGCTGCTCTGTTCGGACAGGCATGCTACTCGGCTGGTGAAGCAAAGAATACCTATGGAACTGGCTGCTTCATGCTGCTCAACACGGGTACCAAACCCGTTCAGTCCAAGAATGGACTTTTGACAACCCTGGGCTATAAAGTGGGTGACCAACCTGCAGTTTATGCCTTGGAAGGATCGATCGCTATCACTGGCGCGTTAGTGCAGTGGCTGCGTGATAACCTGAAGTTCTTCGATGTTTCACCGCAGATCGAACATTTGGCTAAGTCGGTCGATGATAGCGGCGGTATTTACTTCGTTCCGGCATTCTCCGGCTTGTTTGCTCCTTATTGGAAGTCAAGCGCCCGTGGTGCACTCGTTGGTTTGACCCGCTATGTCACTAAGGCTCACATCGCTCGTGCAGCCCTGGAAGCAACTGCTTACCAGACCCGTGAAGTCCTCGACGCTATGAACAAGGACTCTGGCGTAAAACTCACCGCCCTGAAAGTCGACGGCGGCATGGTTTACAACGAACTGCTCATGCAATTCCAGGCTGACATCCTGGGCGTGCCCGTAATCCGCCCGATCGTTGCCGAAACCACCGCTTTGGGTGCTGCTTATGCAGCCGGCTTGGCAGTTGGATTCTGGAAGACCTTTGACGAACTCCGTGAGAACTGGGGTAAGGATAAGGAATGGGCTCCCAAGATGGGAGAAGCCGAGCGTGAGAAGATCTACGCTGGTTGGAAGAAGGCTGTAACACGCACCTTTGACTGGATTGAGTAATTCTTTCTCGCAGGGAGGCAGTGAAAATATTCAGGATGGTTATTCAGGAATAACAAACTGCACCCTCCTCGATTGAACCATAAGTAGGGGCACCCCATCAGGATGCCCCTACTTTATAAACCCGTAAAATGGAGAGTGTTGTGAGTAGACGCAATATAGAGAAAGAACCCAAAGAAAAACCGTTATCATCAGAAGAGATCAGGAAAAAACTCTCGGACCCGTGGATATCCATGCGGACCGCTATTATTGTTATCCTTATTGTTAGTGTTATTTTAGCTGTGTGGATTGCTGAACAGGGTGATCCGAATGTCCCATTCTGGGATCGAGTACTTCCGCCGTTAGTGTTGGCGATTTCGATTCCAGTCGTTGCTGTATTGTTTTACTTTATTAATCGTTATATATTCAAGAAATGACACGAATTACCAAAAGTTAGCTCTAATGTGTCTATCTTTTGACTACTTCAATAAACTAAAAGTATTTACACCGTGTTTCTATCATGAAAGATAATCTGATCGAGGGAGCGTGGACGTATGAATAAACCCCATGTTATTATTGTCGGTGCTGGTTTCACCGGCATTGCAACTGCTCACGAT
>Ga0194063_10002450_pt1 | contig 11583 bp, 19 predicted proteins | sample SepL3720m_MetaG_FD_155459 | JGI IMG/M metagenome (GOLD analysis project Ga0194063, IMG submission 155459) | Anoxic zone freshwater microbial communities from boreal shield lake in IISD Experimental Lakes Area, Ontario, Canada - Sep2016-L373-20m | ecosystem: Environmental > Aquatic > Freshwater... | reverse complement strand
GGACTCTCGAAACGGCCAGCCTCCAGCTCTCTCACCACCTGCAACTTGAACGCCTCACTGTATCGAATCGCCGACTTCATCGCACTTCTCCCGTTTGAGAAGTGTCAATCTACAGCCGGACGGGACACCATTCTGAATTCTGACTCCTGACTCCTGAATACCTAAGTAGTTACTGTTCGTCTTTCCTTGGCGCGTCTTCTACCGGACTTCCCTGGCCTCCGTAGCTTTAGCGAAGGAGGCTGTTCAAACTCTTCTCTTGATATAATTATGATGTTCCCCGATAATGTGTCACATGAAAACAGCTACGGTTAGACAGGTGCACAATGAGTTCGGGAAGATCCTCTTCTGGGTTCGCAACGGGGAGGAAGTTGTCGTTGAGCGCCGCCGCCGGGTCGTGGCAAGAATTCTGCCACCGGCAGGCAGGGATACGCTGGTCATGCCGGATTTCATGGGGCGACTGAAGGCGACATTTGGCTCAAAGGTGACCCCGGATTCGCAGACCCTGTTCGATGAGATGCGGGGCGACCGGTGAAGGCGTATTTTGATTCCGCCGTACTGGTCAAACTCTATGTCGCGGAACCCAACTCGTCGGAGGCCGCGCGGTGGGCCCATCACACGGGAACCCCGCTGGTCTTTACCCCGTTACAGGAGTTGGAAATCCGGAACGCCATCCGCTTGAAAACCGCCCGGCGGGAGATTACGGACGTCGAATTGCGAAAGGCCTTGCGGCATATCAAGGCCGACTTCGATGCCGGGTTTCTGGATCGTCCCGCGCTTGACTGGCCGCAGGTGTGGCTCAAAGCGGAGGAGTTGTCCGCCCGCCATGGCCAGGAGACCCAGTGTCGCACCCTGGATACATTGCATGTGGCGACGGCGTGTTGTTTGGGGGTTCGCGAGTTTATCACGTTGGATCACCGTCAGGCCGCTTTGGCGAAAAAGGCGGGACTTCGGGTTAAACCGTAACGCCTTCAAAGATCCTGAAGAGGCCCGTTTACGCAGGATCGATTAAACCTCTTTTCCCTGACAAAGAACCTGGTCTCTTGAGATCCAGAAGAGAAGATTTTCTCACGCGAAGCCGCGAAGCCTGCGAAAAGAGAAGATTTTTGAACAGAAGGCCACGAAGAACACAAAGTCCGTTTGACGGGTTCGGCAGGTTCACCGCAGGAAAAAGAATGTTGCGGCATTTTAAGGCAGGGGCTTGCCAATCGCTGGTAATCCTTGAATTGCATATCGACAACACCCCTGCATTCAAATACCGCGCCCCGGAGATCGGTCTTGAATGGCGCCTTCTTCAATGGCATCATTCTTCAGCGAAACAACCATGAATCTTTACCCTTTGATTGCCGATAAGGTTGAACACAATCCCGCCGTCGTGAACGCGGCACTGGCCACGTTGTCGAAATGGGAGGTATTGGGGGAGGCCTCGTCGGAACGTTTGGTGACGTGGCGACGGATTTTGAGCGACGCCAAGACAGGAAAAGCCGGCATGAAACGGTTGCTGGCCGTATTGCGCGATGAGTCGGAATCCAACCGCCGATTACTTGATTTCGGTCCCTTTGCGGGCGTGCTGACCCGGGAAGAACGACGAAAGGTATTCCTGAAATGCGCCTACGATCATTGAAACAGTTGCTTGATATCGTCAAGGCGATGGCGCGTCCCCGTCAGGTCACAGTGCTGGGTTCATCCTCCCTTCTCGCCGGCAACCCCGATCTTGGGGAGAAGGGGCGGCCTCTGGAACTCAGTCTGGATGCGGACATGCTGGTTGAACCCTGCGATTCGGGGCAGGCTGCGGTGCTTCATGAGGCGATTGGGGAGGGGAGCCTGTTTCATAGTGGATCTTCTTAAAGCCGTGATCCAGGCGGGTGTCATCACCATCCCCGCATTGCGAAAGGCCTATCAGGAAACGGACATGAGTGAACGGGAGATGTTCAAGGCAGGACGACTGTTGCGAAAGCTGGAGACTGAGTGCGAATCGGGTTATGGGGCGGCGCTGGGCACCCCGCCCGTGGGACGCGAATCCCGTGCGAAATACGGGCGTGCAAACCCAGATTCAGTAGTCAGAAAATCGTCTCGCGCGAAGAACTCGATTTTGAATTAGCCGAGGTCTTCTGTTCAAGATTCTTCGAGAGAAGGAAATTCAAAGAGAAGAATTTTAACAGAAGCAACATTCTCTTCTCTTGTTTGTCTTCCCTGTGCGAACTTCGCGACCTTCTGTTTAATAAACTTTTCTCCCTTGTAAATCGCCTCCTCTAATGTAGAAATATTTGACAAATAGATCCCGTATCGACAATATTCTCGACAAAACGAGAAAGGATCGGTGTTTTGTGGAAAATATTCTACCGGAAATTGTTTTCTCGACTTCGGATAGCACACAGTCTCAGCGGATTAGTCGTTGGGTAAAATCAAAGCGGTTGCGAAAGCTTGCACCCCGGCTCTACACCTCGAACTTAACGGGCACTGATGAGCAGATTGTGAAGAGGAATCTCTACCCCATTCTGGGACGCTTGTTCTCGGGAGCCCTCCTCAGTCACCGTTCCGCACTGGAAGGTCGCCCTACGGATTCAGGAGATATTTTTCTGACCTACACCTACACCAAACAAATCACATTGCCGGGTATTCGTGTCCATTTGATGAAGGGGCCCGGGCCCACGGATACGGATATGCCTTTCATGAACGGGCTGTTCATCTCATCTCGGCCACGTGCGTTTCTTGAAAATCTTCAGATTGCACGGGGCCGATGCGGAGACGTCAAAACCCTGTCAAAAAGGGAGATCGAAGAGCGACTGGATCGCATCTGCCTGGCACAAGGGGGCGATGCCTTGAATACGCTCCGGGATTCAGCACATGAACTGGCCGGACGCCTGCGCCTGGAGGCGCCCTTCCGGCAGTTGAATGCCATGATCGCCGCGCTTCTTCGTACCCGGTCAGCCACGGGGCTCTCCTCGCCAGGGGCCAGGGCCAGAGCCATGGGGACGCCCTACGATCCCGCACGTCTGGTTCTTTTTAACAGCCTTTTTACCGCGCTTACCCAAGCGGAACTGTCGATCCGTAAAGAAGTCGCAATGACCGATGGGGAACACCAGCTTCTGGCCTTTTTCGAGGCCTACTTCTCGAACTACATTGAAGGAACGGAATTCAAGATATCTGAAGCGTATGACATTGTTTTTCAAAACAAGGTGCCCCGGAACCGTCCCGAGGATGCCCATGATATCATGGGAACATTTCGCGTGGCGTCAGGGTTGCGGCGGATGCACTCAGCCCCCGAAACCTTCGAAGACTTCCTTCGTCTGTTGAAATCCTGGCATCACGATATTATGGAGGCCCGGCCGGATAAGACTCCGGGCGATTTCAAGGAGACGTCAAATCGAGCGGGGGAGACCGTGTTCGTTGAACCCGAACTCGTCCCGGGCACCCTATTGAAGGGGTTTGAAATGGCTTCGGCCGTCATGCCGGGTTTACCGCGTGCGATTTTCATGATGTTTCTCGTCGCGGAGGTTCATCCCTTCGTAGACGGTAATGGACGCATTGCCAGACTGATGATGAATGCGGAACTGGTGCATGCGGGGCTGAGTCGAATCATTATTCCGACCGTCTTCCGGGATGACTATCTGCTGGCGCTCCGCGCCCTCTCGCGATCCAATAACCCTGCCCCTTTGGTCAGGGCCATGGATTATGTCCAGGATTTCACGGCACGCCTGCCCATGTTCTCTTATGATGTGGCCATGACCGCATTAACCAACAGTAACGCCTTCAAAGATCCTGAAGAGGCCCGTTTACGCAGGATCGATTAAACCTCTTTTCCCTGACAAAGAACCGGCACCTTGAGATCCAGAAGAGATTTCGACATGTGCGCCACGGGCGCATCCGCCTGAGGCGGAGATAGACAGGATGTGCAGGATAAGGAAAGGCGGAACCACCTCTTCTTTCTGTTTGACTTAAAGACCATTATTGCGTACTTTAAACCAATTTGTGTACGTAATAATGGAGTTTATTGAAATGAGTAAAAGAAGCGAAAAGGTGCCTTTTCCGGTCAGGCGTGCCTTGCTAAAATTGGGTGGCGATATCCGCAATGCCCGGCGCAGGCGCAGAATCCAAATGGGAACATTGGCAGAACGTGCTTCGGTGGCGCGTGCCACCTTACACAAGTTGGAGCGAGGGGATCCGGGGGTTGCCGTAGGTCTCTATGCCACGGTATTATTTGTTTTAGGCATGCTGAATCGTTTTTCGGAGATTGCGGAGGCGGCACACGACCAGGTTGGTTTGGATTTGGAAGAGGAACATTTACCCCAGAGGATTCGTCACTCGAGGCCGGGAAAAAAGTCTTCGGAGCGGGTGGCATGAACCGCACCGTGCATGTGTCTGTGGATTTGGATGGAATTCCACACCTCGTGGGACGGTTATGGACTCGTGAGCGGGGGGGGCGCGAGGGCGCAACCTTTGAATATGCGCCTGACTGGCTTGCCCATCCACGCCATTTCGCGCTTGAGCCGGCGCTCACCATCGGGGCGGGTCCCCATCATACAACGGAACTCAATGCGTTATTCGGAGCCTTAAGCGATTCGGCTCCTGACCGGTGGGGGCGCGCCCTTATGCGTCGGGCCGACCGGCGTGCCTGTGCGGCGGAGGGGCGGCCGGTGCGAACGCTCCTGGAAATTGACTATCTGCTCCGGGTTCATGATGTGTCCCGGCTGGGTGCGCTCCGGTTCGCAGAGTCCGCAGACGGACCGTTTCTGGCCGAAGGCGCCGGCGATCCCATTCCGCCTCTTGTGGCCCTGCCCCGACTCCTGGCGGCCTCCGAACATGTCATGGCCGAAGAAGATAGTGACGAGGATTTACGCCTGTTGCTGGCGCCGGGCTCCTCGCTGGGGGGGGCGCGTCCGAAAGCCTCGGTGCTGGATTCCCGGGGGACCCTCTGCATTGCCAAGTTCCCCAGTCCTGTGGATGAGTGGGCTACGGTGTTATGGGAGGCCGTGGCTCTCTCATTGGCGGGCAAGGCGGGTATGACTGTTCCCTCGTGGTCGCTGGAGACGGTGGCGGGCAAGAAGGTGCTGATCGTGGATCGGTTTGACCGACGCGGGCACATTCGGATTCCTTTCCTTTCAGCCATGAGCATGCTGGGCGCACAGGATCACCAGACGCGATGTTATCTGGAAATGGCGGATGCCCTGCGCCGATGGGGCGCTTCGCCCCGCGAGGATTTAAAGGCCCTTTTTCGCCGCATTGTTTTCAATGTCCTGATTTCCAATACCGATGATCATTTGCGTAACCACGGGTTTTTATTCCAGGATCCAGCCGGGTGGCGGCTGGCTCCCGCTTACGACCTCAATCCGATGCCCGTGGATGTCAAACCCCGGGTGTTGTGTACGGAGATCGAGTTTGGCGATGCTTCAGCGTCCCTTGACCTGGCCCTGCGTGTGGCGGAGTATTTTGAAGTGAAGTCCCATGAGGCGCGGCAAGTGGTTCGCGAGGTGGGTCAATCGGTTGCCTCCTGGCGAAAGGTCGCTGTCAGGATCGGAATTCCCCCCAGGGAAATAGAGCGGATGGCCTCGGCCTTTGAGCATTCCGACCTGGCTGCCGCAACCCGTGTTTGAGACTTAAAGAACCTGGTCTCTTGAGACCCGTGAAGAGATTCCAACATGGATAGACAGGATGTGCAGGATTAGGAAAGGCGGAATTCAACTTATCCTGTGTATCATGTCCATCCATGGAAACAATCCCTGCGGGATCAGATCGCGGAACAGGGGGGCACCCAATGGACGAAGTGATCCGGCGGTTCAATGAACACCATGTGCGTTACCTGGTCATCGGAGGACAGGCCGTCCGGCTTGAAGGTTGTCCCCGCTAATCAGTCTTGAAAGGCGCCTCCATCAATGGCATAGTGAACCCGTGGCTACAGTAACAATACAGTTGCCCAAGGGATGCAACGGCGGAATCCTGGCAATGCGAGTTGTAAGTGATCGAAATATTCACAGTTGGTTAGTGGAGTCATGATTATGAAAAAACTGGATCGGATTACAATTGATTCCCGTGTGTGTATGGGTCAGCCCATTATTCGGGGAATGCGGATAACCGTGAGCGTCATTCTGAAAATGCTGGCGGCGGAGAAATCAGTGAATGATGTTTTGGCGGCCTATCCCGAGTTGGAGCGACAGGATGTTCTGCAGGCCATGGAATATGCGGCCTGGGTTTCGTCGGATCAAGTGATTGTAGAACACCTTGTCGCGGTGTGATGAGCCATGCCGAAACTGAAATATTTGGCGGACATGAACCTCTCGCCCCTTACCGTGAGTATACTGTGTCATACGGGGTATGATGTTGTGAGGGTGAATGCCGTTCTCTCCTCGTCCGCAAGTGATGATCAAATCCTTTTGTATTGCCGTGAGCGTGACATTGTCGTGATTACGGAGGATATGGATTTTTCGGCATTACTGGCCTTGAGTGGGTATGAGAAGCCGAGTGTTATCTCGTTAAGATTGTCGTTTTCTGATCCCGAGACTGTTGCAGATCGGCTTATCCATATTCTTCCGCTGTGTGAAGCATCCTTGACGGTGGGATGTGTCGTGTCGGTTTCGGATGAGGCGATTCGGGTTCGACGCCTTCCCATGGGATGAAGCCCTGCAGCGCCGCCTGGACCTCAATCAAGCGCCCCTGCATTCAAATGCCGCAACATTCTCTTTTCTTTTTATTCGTCTTTCCTTGGCGGTCTTTGCGGCCTTCTGTTAAAAACTCTTCTCTTTGAATTCTCTTCCCCTCCCTCCACTGCCGTCTCAACAGCAAAATCTTACTATTTCCCGGATTATCTTCATTTTTCTTACTTTTGTAGTGAAGTCCTGCCCCGGTTACGCTATCATGACGGCGTTTTCAAAAATGCCTCTTTTCAAAAACTGAAAAAAAGGTGTTGATGCAGACGGGCGTAAGTCGTATAGTATGGGCAGTGAGAAACAGCGGTAAATTTTTCAACGGAGAATAACCATGAAGAAACTAGGGGCGTTTTTAGTGGGTTTGGGTCTTGTGGCCGGAACCGTATTTGCGGCAGCAACTAACACGGCGACGAGTGTGAATATTGTTGGATTCAATAAAGTCAACTGTCCGACAAATAAGTATGTTTTGGTGTCGTGTGCCTTTGAAGCGATCGACGGGCATAACCTGACGGCTCAAGACGTGTTCGGTGATCAGTTGCCGCTTGGTTCAAGTGTATATGCATATAATAATCAGTTAAACGGTTATGATATCGACAACTATGGGTTTGCAGGATGGGGATCTACAATAACGTTTAAAGGTTATATGGGTTTCTGGATTGCTGTCCCAGAGGTTGAGGCTGGACCTGCGTCATACGATGTTTCTATTTCCGGTCAGGTTCCTATGTCTTCAGCAATAAGCAATACGGTTTATTCAGGGTTCACGTTGTTGGGATTTCCATATTCGGCCTCAGTTCTGTGGACGAATACATCTTTAGCGGTTAACGCTCAACTTGGTGATACTGTTCATGTCTGGGATGTTGGTGCTCAAGCGTACTCTTCTTACAATTTGGGCTTCTCGGGTTGGGGCGATCCCAATTTAGTTTTGAACGTTGGGCAAGGTTTCTGGTTTGAAACCACTAGTGCGACTTTTACAAATACTCAAGTGCGTCCCTATAATCCCTGAGATACAAGGATAAAAGAATGAAAAAAATAATACTGTCAGTGGCAATATTGACTGTTTCGACATTGGTTTCAAGTGCCTCGATATCTATCAATATGAAAAATACTCAAGGATGCTGGTATCCTACGAGTGGTACTCTGTTAAGTTCAGGTGCTCTGGTACAGATGATTTGGAGTGCAGACAATGCGTATGCAAATCCGATACAGGGACAGATTGGTACTCCTTCAGGCGATTATGTTCTCTTCTCCGGGACAACAACAACCGCTGGAGGGTTTTCTACAGACATGGATGGTTTAGTTGACTATACTAATGCCAACGTTGGTGGTGGTGCTAACAACATAAATGCCGGATTTATATATATTTATGTTTTCCAAAACGGTACTCCGACTGCCAACGATTATTATGTTCGAAGTGCAATATATAACACGTCGACCTTTGCTGATGCTAGTGGTTTGCCAAAACCTTTAGCAAGTGTTGTTGATGTGTCTCCTAGTGCCAAGTCCGTGTTGAATACATTACAGGTTCAACCTGTGCCTGAACCGTCATCCATTGCTCTGATAGGTATTGGGTTGGGGCTTATTGTTATGAGAAAACGGTTTCAGTCGAAGTAATCCTGATCAAACTCAGTATTCATAGGCGGTTCACGAGAACCGCCTTTTCTTTTTCAATCATATCGTTCCAGGAGAGATTACATATGAAGACGAGTGTATTATTACTAATCATCTTCATTGTCTTGTCCAATAAGTTGAGTGTTTCAGCAGAGGAACAGAAACTAACTATTTTCAATACTGCAGGCCTAGATGCCTCAACATTGGAATTAGTAAGGGCCCATGCCGAAAAAGAACTGTGTATCCCTGTTGTCTCCACAAATGCTGCAATACCTAACCCGCAAAGTCTCAATGAAATAGGAAAACAGGCCCGCAAGACACTTAATTTGAAAGATTCTTGTTTGATTGTGTTGGGCATTCCAACGACGTCTTCCGTTCAACATTATGAAATAATGCCAGGCGAGCAGACAGCAATAATTAATGTGCGAGCGTTATCATCAACAAACTCAGTGAAATATCTACAGAGACTTCAAAGGTTGACTTTAAGGACAACGGCCATAATTTTTGGAGTGGGAATGGATCTGGATCCGCATTGCGTTATGCATGAATACAAGACTCTGGATGACCTTGACCTCCTTGGAATCAACTTTTCTCCTCCTTGGGGTGCAAAATTCCGGCAGGCTGCGAAAGCACATGGTCTACAGGTTCGTCCTCAATTCCAGGGGCCAAGACCGGGGATGACCAAGGTCGTGCAGCCCCCTCCGCCTCTTCCTAAAGGCAACTAGCAGTCTGTCGGGATTAGCCACAAAACGACTCAATATAATCATTTTGATGGTTATGGATAAGAAAGAATCGCCGCTGGAATTTCAAGGGTTCTTTGTGAGTCCATCTCGGCAAACAAGCGGCAAAGGCGGGACAATCGAATGCGGTTTGTCTGATTGTGCTGGGACATCCCTCTGAAGTTTCGGCCCAGCATTACGTGATCATGACAAACGAGCAGGTTGCTGTGATCAATGTTCCGGCGGTTGTCTCAACCAACTCGGCCGTCAATACCCGGCGCCTTCAGCGTCTGACCATGCGGGCTGCGGCGTCCTTGTTCGGGATTGGTTCCGATCCGGATCCTTTCTGCGTGATGCGTGACTACCGAACCCTTGATGATCTGGACAAGATGGGAACCAATTTCTCGCCGCCCTGGGGGGATAAGTTCCGGAAGGCTGCCGCGGCCAGAGGGTTGGACGTGCGGCCGCTTTTCACGCCGAGGCCGAAGTTGAGCAAGCCTGTGCGAAAAGAGAATTGAACAATAAATCTTAATCAATTCTCTGCCGCCGTGAATCCAATGCGGGGACGTGGTGGATATGGCTACTCCCTCTTGCGTAAGCCATAACCGAAGAAAAGAGGATCTACCACCCGCTTCGCTTGAGACGCAGAGACACAGAGCAGCCTTCGCCAAGGTTACGGCTCTCAAGGAATTCAAATGTGGCGTTTATTTCGCCCATGTGGGTACACATGGCCAAAATAAACGCCACGGTTTCTTGAAGGAATACATTGAGGGCCCTTCGGCAAAACTCAGGGCAGGAGAGGAGTTATCAATTATTCCTCCTCTTTCTCATGGTATTGCTCCAAGGAACCGTGGCGGAATTTTTAATTCTGGTACTCCGGAATTACAAATGCCGCCACATTCTCTTTTTACCTTCCGTCCCTCTCTGTGTCTCCGTGTCTCAAGCGGAGCGGGTGGTGAATCTTCTCTTGAATTTGGAGACACAAGATTCATGAGCAAGGAAATCAGTATTGAATCGCTTCTCCTTCAATGTCACAATTTTTTTGAAAAAGTCTGGCTTGAAGAAATGAACTCATGAAAAACTATACGGTCATCATTGAAAAAGGCGCAACAAGTTACGGCACCTATGTGCCAGATCTTCCGGGTTGTGTTGCCGCCGCCGAAACCAAGGAAGAGGTGCTTCGGCTCATCAGTGAGGCAATCGAATTTCACATGGAAGGCATTCGCTTGCAACATCGCCGAATTCCCGCACGCCGCACAATCGCCACGGAAGTACTTGTCCCAGTCTGATACGAGGTTTCAAGGGACAGGTTGTTTGTGAGCCGGAAAAGAGAATTGAACAGCCTCCTTCGCTAAAGCTACGGAGGCCAGGGAAGGCCGCTAAGATCACGAAGTTCATTCCGTGAGGTTCGGGAAAGAGAATGTTGCGGCATTTCATTTTGGGAGTATTTACCCTGAGTTTGCCGAAGGACCCAAAACCAAAATTCCGCAACGATTTTCCGAAGAATGGAAGAAGGGTTGAAGTCTCAAGGGACAGTTCCTGCTCGGTTATAATAGAGACGGGAGCAGGGGGCGAAGTTCACGTCTTATCCGTCTTGCTCTGGAGACTGCTGTACGTGCGTCTTTTACGGAGACAGGTTCATAATCGCCGGGGTATCGCGTGACGGTGCCATAGACGGAGAGGGTTCGTTGTTCCGAAACAGGCAACGAGATGATTGCATCCAGAGGCATAAGGCCGACCAACTTTTCGATATCATGTGTTTTCGGGAAGTCAATGCCTCGAACCACCAGCAAAGCCTTGAGGAGCTTTTCAACGCATTGTTGGGCGTGGAAGCCGATGGTGGCCGTTGGGCATTCCTTGCCAAGTTTCAGTAAATAGGATGCCGCCTGAAGATCTTCTTCGGCCTTGCGGATCCACTCCCTGGCAACAGTAGCGAGTTGTTCACGACTTGGCATATAAAACAATTCCCTCGTGGGCGGCCGGATATTCGATTGTTCCAACGACATCCTTTCGCCAGAAAAAATCTTCAGGGGTACTGATCATGATATCCTTCGCAATCGAGAAGTCGTGCAGGGCAACGCCAATTTCAACAATTTTCTGACGTTTTGAGCCGCTCACCGGCATGACGACAAGCAAGTCGACATCGCTGTCGGCACCAGCCGTACCCTTGGCATATGAACCGAAGAGGATAACCTGTTCGGGCGCAAAAAGGCCGACAATCCGCTTCACGATGCGGGTTACCAGTTTTGGAATGCCCGCGGAGCCATTTCCTGCCTGAATTGCGGTTAACACTTTCATGGCAGGGAGTATAGAAAGCCACGGCGATAGGGTAAAGGGGGAAAATGGGAGGTCTCAAAGGACAGGTTGTTTGTGAGCCGGAAAAGAGAATTGAACAGCCTCCTTCGCTAAAGCTACGGAGGCCAGGGAAGGCCGCTAAGATCACGAAGTTCATTCCGTGCGGTTCGGGAAAGAGAATGTTGCGGCATTTTTATTTTGGGAGTACCCAAAACGAACAATTCCGCAACGATTTTCCGAAGAAAAGAAGACCATATCGACTACGTCTTTGGCCTCCCTTCACAAGAACCGTTGCGGGATTTTAATGCAGGGGCATGCCC
>Ga0194063_10002449_pt1 | contig 11588 bp, 11 predicted proteins | sample SepL3720m_MetaG_FD_155459 | JGI IMG/M metagenome (GOLD analysis project Ga0194063, IMG submission 155459) | Anoxic zone freshwater microbial communities from boreal shield lake in IISD Experimental Lakes Area, Ontario, Canada - Sep2016-L373-20m | ecosystem: Environmental > Aquatic > Freshwater... | reverse complement strand
GCCTGGACATCGCTCCCAGGCACTTCTCCTGGAACTCTGCGTCACCCACAGCCAGGACCTCGTCGACGATGAGGATTTCCGGATCAAGGTGTGCCGCCACAGCGAAAGCCAGCCGGACGTACATCCCGCTTGAGTAGCGCTTCACCGGAGTGTCGAGAAACTTTTCAACGCCAGAAAATGCGACGATCTCGTCAAACCTCCGTGCGACCTCGCTGCGTTTCATTCCGAGCACGACACCGTTCAGGAAGATATTTTCTCGTCCGGTCAGCTCCGGGTGGAATCCGGTGCCGACTTCGAGGAGGCTGGCCACTCGCCCGCGCAGGAAGATTTCCCCTCCGGTCGGTTCCGTGATGCGGCTTAGGATTTTGAGCAGGGTGCTCTTCCCGGCCCCGTTGGCTCCGATGATTCCGAGAACCTCGCCGGGCGCGACATCGAAGGTCACGCCGTTCAATGCCCAGAATTCCCCGGAGCCCCCGTGCGCGGGTTCCCGCCTTTTGAAAAGCCCGCCCAGCCGGTCCCTCAGTGTGTGGAACTCCCCTGCCGAGCAGGATCCCGTGCCGAGCTGGTAGCGCTTGGAAATTTCGTGGGCTTCGATAATCGGGGAACTCATTTTGAAAATGCGGAACGCCTTTGCGGGCGGTGAATATTTTGATGCAAGGCGTTGGGAGAAATGGCAATCATTTTCCGGCGGGCTTGCTGGCGCGGGCAATGGCGATGAGGCTCTGTCCGACCGGGGGGCGCATCGCATGGAATTCCACGGCATGAGCCGGGCGAAAGATGAGCCCGTCAAAAAGACGGACCGCCACCGGGTTGAAGGATCGGCGCCTCAAGAGCTTGAAATTTAGCAGCCAGGCGAAATAGCCCGGAAAATCGAAATAGAACGTTTTGATCTCGTTGAATCCGGCCGCGGCCAGCACCTTGTGCAGGGAGGCTTTTGTATATCGTCGGAAGTGGCCGAAATCCTGATCGATCGGCGCGTAAATCTCCGGGCGTGCGGGAACCAGAAGGCAAAGATGTCCCTCTCTGGGGGCGAGCAGAGCCCGGTACCGCGACAGCTCCCCGGCGTGGTCGCGGATGTGCTCGAGGACATTGGTGCTGACAACGGTGCCGCAGTCCGCGTTTTGCGGCAGATCGGCGACGGTTCCCTCCACCAGCCGGATGCCGGGACACCGCTCGCGGAAGATCTTGGCAAAGCGGGCGTCTGGCTCGACGCCGATGATGTTTTCCTCTCCGACCCGCTCTGCGAGTAGTTCGGTCACCTGGCCGATCCCCGCCCCGATATCGATGATCTTCCCTTTGAGGGAGCTTGAGAACTCTCTGATGATCGCTCTCGGATAGTAGTAGGTTTCGTTCAGTGCCGAGAACTCAAAGTCCGCAGGGATGTCCTTGCTCATTTGAATAGCAATCCTGGGTTCCGGCCGCTGCGGACTACTGCCGGTTTTCAAGCCGGCCCGTTACGAAGTCTCTGGTGCCTTCGTAAACGCAGAGCACGTTGGTCAGCCCCATTTCCCAATGTGCGGGCGCAGGGGAGAGCCGGCGTTCGCCGGGGGCGTAAACCATCGGCCGGTAATCCCAATTTTCGATTTCCCGCATGAGTTCGTGAGTCTCGACGCCGTAGCGCTTCGAGTATCCTGCCGCTTCGATCAGGAAGAGCGGGGGATTGCCTTTCGCCAGATGGCGCTTCATGCCCCGGAGAGCGAAGGGTTCGTACCCCTCGATATCAAGCTTCGCCATCGCATACGGCCGCCCGTCCAAAATGTCGTCAAGCCTGACAACAGAGACCCTGCCGCTAACGGCTCCCTGCCTTTCGGAAATGTGGGCGGTGGCATCTTCGTCGCCGCCCTCAAAGGCGAGCTCGCCCGGGTTCTCGCCGACGGCGGATGAGATGAGCTCGATATTCTGGATCCGGTTTAATGCGAGGGTCTCGTGCAGGCGCCCCGCAGGCACCCGGCCGGGTTCAAACGCAACCACCCGTCCGCTTGGTCCAACCAAGCTAGCCGCCAGAAGAGAGTAGAGCCCGATATTTGCTCCAATATCCACAAACCGGTCGCCGGCGCGCAAGTAATCGCGCATGAAGCTCATCTCCCAGTGATCCGGGCAGGTGTTGAAATAGATTGCCGCGCTCGATTGGTGGCTGTCTGGATGGCAGGGCAGGCGAAAGCCGTGGTAGCCGATTGTAAGGGGGCGTCGAACCACCCGCTTCCAGATCTGCCAGAATGCGCTCCTTGCGAGGGCGCGGAGGCGGCAGCTTCGATTAGCGGGGTGTTTCCAGATTTCTGTGGTGAGACTCAATCGATTGGCTGTTTTTTTAGATCACATCCGCAAACTGCCGCTCGACCTTGCGGAAATAGCCGATCCCAATGGCGAGAAAAATGATGGTGACCAGGCAGGAGATGGCCAGGTCGGCGGCCGGCGGGAACGCCCCTCCACAGAGAGCCCAGCGGAAGCCTTCGATGACTCCGACGAGCGGGTTGAGTGCGTAGATGTGCTCGGCGGTGTCGCCAAGTTTATCGCGCACCAGCGAGCTGCTGTAGGCGACCGGCGAGATGTAGAGCCCCATCTGCAGCAGAAACGGGACGAGAAACCGGAAGTCGCGGTATTTGACGTTGAGGGCGGTGATCAGGAGCGCCGGCCCGAGCGCGCTGGCGCAGGCGAGAAACAGGAAGGCCGGGAGCGCCAGCCACTGCGGGCCGAACGAAGCGCCTTTCCACCAGAGGATGGGAATAAACAGTATGGCCATGACGACAAAGTCCACCAGCGCGACTGTCAGGGCGGCCAGCGGGACGATCACCCTCGGAAAGTAGACTTTTGAGATGAGGTTTGCATTGCTCACCATGCTCTGCCCGCATGACGAGAGGATGTTCGAAAAAAGCTGCCAGGGCAGCATCCCGGCGAGGATCATCGCGGCATACGATGTGCCGGAGTCCGGCTTGAGCCCGACGATGTTCCCGAAGACGAAAGTCATGAGGACCACGGCGGTCAGCGGCTGAAGCACGGCCCATGCCACGCCGAGAACCGTCTGCTTGTAGCGGACCGAGATGTCGCGCGCAGCGAGGGTTAGGAGGAGTTCTCGGTAGTCCCAGACATCCTTCCAGTAGCGGGATTTCGAGCCGGCGCAGATATGGATTTCCATGGAGTAATTTTGGCACGCTGCCGCCTTTGGTAATTCCGGAGAGTCAGAAAAACCATGCGGAGGAGACTGGTCTGTGGGCACCCTGATTGCTGGATCCTAGCAGGCAGATTTCCCAGATGACAACTCCTCTGTGCACACCTGGTTGCGCTGGCACGCAAAGCCATTGCTACAAACCGCAGTGAGAACGGCCGCCCCGGCCAATACTGGCGGCTTCGCTGAAGTGTGGCGCAGGCAATCCTGCCTGTGTCGGAGGTGCCACTTGGAAGATTCAGGAGCTTGGAGCGCATCTGGCATGCGCCCACAAAATTGTGTCTGATTTCTATTGATTTGCCCTGAGTGATTTGCGTAGATGGCGCTTCCCCCCTTGCTCGCAATTTCTATCCGTGAACGCCAGATGCGGCACGCAAACCTGACTGGATTTTGACTTCCCCTCCTATAATGATAATTCGCTCTCTCTTTCTCTCTGCCGTCCTTGTCCTTTTTGCGCTCACATCGGCCAATGCGCAGCCACCTTCCCCCTTGCTTCCGGCAAGCACCTCCCCGCCAGCCTCGAAGGCTCCCAGGGGAAGCGTCCTCCTCGAGCGGTTCCATCAAGCCGGGCGAACGGGAATCATCCAAGTTGCTCTCTCGATATTTGGCGCGGGTTTTGCGCTGGAGCGGTTTGCCTTCCTTCGCCGCTCCCGCATAGCGCCGAAGGGGTTGCTCGAACGCGCCAAGCGGCTCTGGAACGAGGGGAAATTTGCGGAGCTTGAGAAGCTGGGGACCAGCGAGCCCAGCACTTTAGCCCGGGCGATTTCGTTCATGGCCAAGTATCGCAAACAATCTGCGGCCGACATTTCTTCCACGGCGAACGACATTGTCAGCCGCGAAATGGATGCGCACGCCCAGCGCGCGTACCCGGTGGGCGTCGTTGCAACCCTCGAACCGCTTCTCGGTTTGATGGGCATGGTGCTTGGCATGATCGAGAGCTTTGAAAAAGTCGCCCTTGCCGGAGCCCTTGGAAATCCGGCGCAGCTGGCGGCTGGCATCTCCGAAGCGCTCACCACCACGGCGATCGGCATCGGCCTTGCCATTCCGTTCCTTGCGCTCTTCCACTATTTCCGGAACCGGACAAACATGCTCCAGATCCAGCTGGAAGATAACATTACCGAGCTAACCATCGACTGGTTCATTGATAAGGAGGCATCTCATGGCACGACGACGAAGGCATGAGGAGGAGATGGAGATCAATCTGATCCCGATGATCGACATCATGTTGATCCTCCTGATCTTTTTCATGGTCGCCACCACCATCAAACACAGCGAGAAAGCCCTGCCGATCGAGCTGCCAAAATCGGCGGCTGCGATTGATCAAACTTCGAGCGAAGGCCTCCTGGTGCTCGGGGTGGACGCCGCAGGGAACAAATACATCGGATCCGAAAAAGTGACCCCTAGCATCCTCCATGAACGCATTCGGGCTGCAGCCCAGAAGGACAGCAACCAAGCGGTGCGTGTGGATGCGGATCGGAAGACCCCCTACGAGCAGTTCATTGAGGTGGTTGAGCTCTGCCAGTTTGAAGGGCTGCGCAACGTCCGGCTCCACACCCGCTCGGAATCAACCCCATGAGCGCTCGGGAGAGCGCTGGGCCGGCGGCGCGTCACCGATTTTCTTTTTGGGTGGCCATCACGTCAGTGCTCGGTTTTAGCGTCTGGTGGATTGCTTCGATCCTCCTGCACACGGCGTTGTTTGGCCTGCTGAACGCCGTCGTGCCGGAGAGGGAGACCAAAGTGCCAGATGCTGAGGGGCTCAGCATGACGGCCAGCCCGGAGCAGGTCAAAGAAGTGGTCGATGAGATCCGCAGTCGCAAGAGCGAGGAGTTCCAGCAGCAGCTGAAAGAGCTGAAGGACATTCAGAAGGAGCTTGCGGAGGCGGGTGCCGCAAAGGTCCAGCAATACAACGAGCTGATGAAAAGCGAGGCCGCGATCATCCCGGACACCATAAGGAAAGCCAGCCAGGAAGCGCTCGCTGCACAGGGCGAAGCCATGCATGCGCAAGACCAGGCCAAGACGGCGCTGGCACAGCTTTGCGAAGCGCAGGCGCTAGCGGCCGCAATACCAGCTACAGAGGATCCTCTGCCGTCAAAATCAAGCGCGGAGGCCGCCAAGTCCGAAGTTAAAAAAGCTGATGACGCGGCTTCCAGCGCCCAGAGCAAGGTGGCCGCGGCGCAGGCGCAAATCGAACAGCAGCTCGATATTTTTGGAAAAGCCGCGAACGAGGTCCGCAGCCTCAACAAAACAAACATCGAGCAGCAACAACAAGCGTCCAAATTGCAGAAGGATGCAGAAAACTCGGCGCAGGAGGCCAGCCGATCGCGAGCCAAAGAGGAGGCCTTGCGCTCCCAAATGCTTGCGGACAATGCCCGCGCCCAAGCCGAGCAAAAGGGGCAATCCGAGGCTGATGCGAAGATTGCGGCATTACAATCCACATTGCAGGCAGCCGGGCAGCCCCAATCCCCCGAGCTCACCCAGCTGCTCGCCAACCAGCCAAAGCTCAAAGTGGGCGCCGAACGTGCCGTGCAAGCCGTCAACGAGGATGCGCGCAAGATTGCCGATCTGGCCCCCGCAACCAAGGCCGCCATCCAGCAGGCCCAGCAGCTTGAAGAGCAGGCGCAACGGGCGCAGGCTCAGGCGAGAGAGTCGCTGTCACGCTCGGCGGATCAAATGGCATTGTCGGTTGCAAAAGCAGGCGAACATGCACCGATCCCTGCCCCATCCTCACCAGAGCCCAATCCGGCGCCGCCTCAGAATCTTGCCGAGCTATATCAGCAGGCCATTCAGGCAGAGCGCTCCCTCACGGGCACTTACAAGCAGGTTCGAGCTGCGGAGCTCGCTGCGATTCGTAAGCTGCCAATGGCCGAAGCCCTTGCCTTAACCGATGTCGCTCAACCGGTCCGCAACGACGTCGATACAAAAAGTCTTTCTGCGCCCATTCGAGACGTCCAAGGGGTGCAAGCACAGGAAAAAGCCATTATTGCCGCTTCGGCTGAGCTGGCTTCGATGGTCGATCTTGCACGGCGGATGAAGGGGCTCGCCATTCCCGACTCCAAAACGAACATCGTCGTGAGCGACCTGAAGGCCCAGGGTGATCACATTGAAGCCATGGAGAAGCTCGCCATCCAAAGCGGGGGCGCACGTGCGAAGGATCTCACCGGGGAGATGGTCAAGGCTGGAACAAAGGAAGCAAAGGGCAAGGACTCGGGCGGTCGGGGCAATGGCGTTGCCGCTAACGGGACAATAAACGATAACGAGCTCTCAGCAGCTGTTTTTAACCCTGAGAATCTCATCCCCATCCCTGGCAGAACCATTGGGGTCGATATGCAAGCCACGGGGCCTGGTCGCAAGGGGAGCTGGATGTTTGTCGATAGCTGGTACCTTATCGGGCCTTGGCCCAATCCCGGCCGGAAGAACCTTAACAAAAAATATCCGCCAGAAACGGTCGTCGACCTCAATGCAACTTACACCGGAGGCCGCAAAGACGAGCGGCCCATTCCGGTCAGGTGGAAGTTTTTCCAAGCCCCCGCGACCTTCCCCGAGCCGCGCCGCAAAATAACCGGGCAAATCATCCCGCCGGGATTGGGCGAATATGAAATCTACTACGCCTATACCGAGCTCTGGTTTGATGAGGCCCGCGATCTCTGGGTCGCGATCGGGAGCGATGACCAGTCAAAAATCTGGATCAACGACGAAATGATTTGGAAGAGCTCGGATGAACAGAAAGCCTGGGTGGCTAACGAGGGCCTTCGTAAAGTTCATTTTTGCAAAGGCATCAACCGGATTCTCTACCGGTATGAGAACGGACACTTCGGCGGATGCTTCTCATTCTGGATCAGCCTGAAATCAACGGTAGCCGCTCCGCTGTAGGCCTAATATGATGAACGACACTTTCAATATTCGGGGGCCTGCGGAATACGAAGCAATTTTGCGGGATAGCAAGGAAATGAACTTTGGAATGCCATCAGACCTGCAAACCGGAGCACTGTTGCGAACTCTGGCAGCATCGAAGCCAAACGGGTCGTTTTTAGAGATTGGTACCGGAACCGGACTGGGGACAGCGTGGCTCCTTGACGGCATGGATGCTCATTCAACTTTGATATCGATCGAGACGAATGCAGAATACCAAATTATAGCAAAGCGGCATTTGGGGCACGATGCACGACTAACGTTGCTTGAGGAGGATGGGCTTGCTTTTCTTCAGCGGTGCGACGTCGGGGCGTTCGACCTGATTTACGCAGATGCGATCCCTGGGAAATACATTGGGTTCGAGTATTCGCTTCGCTGCCTGCGCCGTGGCGGGATTCTTCTATTTGACGACATGCTTCCTCAACCAAACTGGCCGGACGATCATCCGCCGAAAGTTGAAGCGCTTTTACAGACCATTGACGAACTTGATCCGGCAGCATTTTCTGTCGTCAAGCTTTGCTGGTATACGGGACATATCATTATAACAAAAAAATGAAGCTCAGCAATAAAAGTGCACGCGAACAATCTGCATTATGATTGCAGAGGAGCGCGCACATCACGGTCTTACAGAGCTGATTCCGGTTGATTCCATGCACGAGCGCAAGCACCGCATGGCCGAGCTGTCGGATTCATTCGGCACGCACGGTCGGTCACAGCAGGACAACATCTTTCGGCCAGGCTTCTCCCTGGCACCTTTCCCAGAAGAGATCGATCCATGAAAGGCTGTAGAGCTGCTGCAGGCGATGCACCCAGTCAGCACCGCGCGGGCTGATCCGCCATGAGCCACCTCGTTCCTCCATCCATCCCATCGTTTTCAAGACATTTCGCAACAGGCGAAAATCCGAGTTGAGCGGAGATCCAAACAGCTCGGCATACCTGCCAGCGGGAACCTGAAGCTGGTAAATCTTCCAATAGAGCCAGTGGGCCTTATAAAACCGTTCATCGGCGGAAAGCCTGGTCGCCATGCGCGTTCCTCCCGGCTTCATGTACTCATCGATATCGAACGTATGGAATTGGAACGAGCGAATCCCCCGGCTGGCAGCCCCGGCTCCAAAACCCCGGAAAGCCTCCAACGTCACCGTCGTATAACCCACCTTTCCTGGGCGGTTAAAGCTCCAAACCGATGTGGGCTCGAATCCGCGTGATAGATAAAGCGCGCGCAGATCCCGTCCCAGCCGGTCGCGGTCGAGAAAACGCCGCCAGCTTGCAATGACGCCTATCCCGGTATGCCGGAATGAAAACAGCGGATACGAGCTCACCTGGTCGGCCCCAAGATTGATCAGTGCTTCGGCGTCGGACAGAACGTCATCCGGGCGCTGGCCATCCAGCCCATAGATCAAATTTACATCGACGCATCCGAACCCGCCTCCAGTGAGATGTGCGACAGCCCGCAGAACCATTTCCGGATCAATCCCGCGACCTAATTGCTGCAAGACCTGGGCCTGCAACGATTCGACTCCGAGGCTCACTCGATCGACGCCCAAGCTTCGCAGCCGCTTCACCAGATCCGGAGTCACATCAGCCGGGTGGAGCTCGAGTCCGATCCCGGTATTCTGGTCAATCCGAGCGCTCAGGTCGTCTAGGATTCCCGAAATTCCCTCTATTAGCAGCGCCGGTGTTCCGCCGCCAAAGTATATTGTACGAAGCGGCACCGCGTTGCTGGAATTCACCCACCCACCCACCTCTCTTCTGACCGCCTGCGAGTATTGAGCAGCTTGGTCGGGCTGAAAGCGTCGTTTCAAATAAGGGCAGTGCGGGCAGATCGTCCGGCAAAACGGGATGTGAAAGTAAAGATCCCAGACCGGCTCCTCTGGCAGCGGGCTGCCATGGCAAGCGACGAATTTCAACGGCCATGCGCCTCCGCCGACGATGGACTTGTAGGCAAGCCGCCGGACGACCCGCGCCGGGGCGGAGTGGCGCAGCCGGGTCATGTCATTCCAGGGTTCCGGCTCAGGCATAGCGTAAATAGGTCCAGGCCATCTGCCAGATCGTCCGGGGATTTCCACCGAATAGCAGGGAAAACTCCGCCGCAAACAAGAACCCGCATTCCTCGCAGAGCCCGGGAATTTCCACGCACCGGCCGCAAACGTAATGCCGGCCATTTTCTACAACAACACATTGGGGGCAGGCCCGCTTCCAATCGCCGCTCAACCAATGGTCGAGCCCGGATTCCAAATTGAAAATCGGATACCGGTCGCGCATCAGCGCACGGATCCCCTCGATCGCCTGAAGCTTTTCGTCAGCGCTGAGCGAAAGGGTTTCCGTCCCTGCAAAGGGCGTGTGGATGTTGAATGACAGGCATCGCAACGCAGGATGGGCGCGGACAAAATCCCCGAGCGCGCGGATCTCTCCGAGATTGGAATTATTGATTGCCGCGTAGACGACAACATTGCAACGGGCGTTCTGCTGGAGGTTCGCGACAACTTTATCCCATGTCCCGTTCCCCCGGATCTTGTCGTGGGCCTCCTTCATCCCGTCCAGGCTCAGAAAGACCAAGTCCGCTTCGGGATAGTCGGTGCCGAGCGTCCCGTTCGTAACGATTTGCACCGAGTAAAACCCGATCGCCTTCGCCTCGCGGATCAAATCGTGAAGGTCCAGCTCCCCATCGCGCCAGAGCGTCGTTTCGCCTCCACAAAAAAAAAGCAGCCGGATCCCTTTCTGATAAAGATCGAGCATTTCCGAGCGGACCTGCTCGCAGGGAGCCATCGAAGATTGGATGTTATTTACCGCGCAATGCGTGCAGTGAAGGTTGCACCGGTCGCCGAGAATGATCGTCCCGAGAATCGGCTTCTTCCACCGGAATAGCAGCGTCCCGATCCCGAAGAGCCCAAGACGGAAATATTGGTCTAGGCGCATGAGCTGGCCGCTTTGCTGCTACGTCTTTTTTTCCGGGAGGAATCCCGAGAAGATAAAGAGGACGGCAGCGATGCAGATGCAGGAGTCGGCAACATTGAAAGCAGGCCAAGGGCCGTACCAAGGGAGAATGACATCAATAAAATCGACGACGAAGCCGTGAAGGAGCCGATCGGTGAGGTTGCCGAGGATGCCGGGAACAAGCAGGGCTGCGCCCCAGCGCATGGGGCCGGGGGGGAATGCGCCGCGCTTGGCCATCACCGCAAGGAAGATCAGGGCAGCGGTGGCCAGGGCAACGAAAAACATATTGTTATTCGAAAGCATCCCGAAGGCGGCACCGGTATTGTGGACCTGGACGATGTTAAAAAACCTGGGCACGACCTGGATGCAGTCCACCATCGAAAAGTAGTGGAGGACAAGAGCCTTGGTTCCCTGGTCAAGCAGGTAGAGCGGCAGTGAAACCGCCAGCAGGAGCCGAATGCAGGTCATTTACACGGCTTCTGTTGGAGGCAGCGCGTCTTCACAGCGGGAGCAGAGCGTGGGATGTGCGGCGCTTGCGCCGACTTCCGAGCGGTGGCGCCAGCAGCGCTCGCACCGAAGGTGCGAGGTTTTGGTGACTTCGACTCCGGGCTCAGCAGATTCTGCGATTTCGAGATCGCTGAGGATGAAGAGCTCCTCAATCTCATTTCGCAGCGAATAGAGCAGGCCGGCATCACCGTAGGAGACAGCCAGCCGAACCTTGGCTTCCAGCGCGCTTCCAATTTCGCCGGCCTTCTGGAATTTTTCGACCGCTTGGGAAATCTGGCTCCGGATTTCCAGGAGATATGCCATATTTTTGAGCGTCTCCTCGTTTGTCCAAGCCTCCTCGGGCTGCGGGAACTCCTGAAGGTGGACCGAGCCGTCGGCTTGAAAGTACCCCCATGCCTCCTCGGCGGTGAACGCGAGGATCGGCGCGAGGAGCCGTGCGAGGCTGCCAAACACTTTGTGCATGGCAAACTGTGTGGCCCGCCGGCGCTCGGCATCGCCCTTGTCGCAGTAGAGACGGTCTTTCGTGATATCGACGTAGAGGCTGCTCAGATCGACGGCACAGAACTGGTTGATCGTGTGGTAGACGCGATGGAACTCGAGCTTGTTGTAAGCGTCGAGACAGGTGGCATTCACTTCCTGGAGCCTTGCCAGGATCCAGCTGTCGACAAACGTGAGGTCTTTGGCTGCGGGCGGATTGGCGGCATCGTAGTCGTGGAGGTTCGCGAGCAGGATGCGCAGGGTGTTACGGATCCGGCGGTAGGCGTCGCCGAGCCGGGTAAAGATCTCTTCCGAAAACGGAACGTCGTCGGTGAAGTTGACGCTGCTCACCCACAGCCGCAGGAGGTCGGCGCCGTATTTGTTGACGTAGTGGTCGGCATCGGTCGGCTTCTGGTAAGCAGCCGGCGTTCCCTGCGCCGATTTGGAGATTTTTTTCTTCGTATCGACATCGACGACAAACCCGTGGGTGAGCACCGAGCGGTAGGGAGCACATTTATTGAGGGCGACCGAAGTCATCAGCGAGCTCTGGAACCAGCCGCGGTGCTGGTCGGTCGCCTCGAGGTAGAGGTCGGCAGGG
>Ga0194063_10002448_pt1 | contig 11588 bp, 10 predicted proteins | sample SepL3720m_MetaG_FD_155459 | JGI IMG/M metagenome (GOLD analysis project Ga0194063, IMG submission 155459) | Anoxic zone freshwater microbial communities from boreal shield lake in IISD Experimental Lakes Area, Ontario, Canada - Sep2016-L373-20m | ecosystem: Environmental > Aquatic > Freshwater... | reverse complement strand
GCGCTGGCCAACATGACGATGCCCAGCGCCAGAAGAAAAAGAACGATGCCCACTAAGATGGTGGGCGTTTTCCGCATCACTCGGCAGGCGGCGGAATTTTCAGGGTCTGACCCACCTTGACATCCGGGGATGACAGGCTGTTCAGGCGAATGACTTCCTCGGCGCGCACACCGTACATCATCGCGATCGAACTCAAGTCCTGATTGGCTTCAACAACATGAAGCACCTCGTTCGACTTCGGGGGCGAAACCACCGCCGTCACCGGCGTCACAGCGCCCGCGCCTTCATCGACCGGGGCAACCACTTTATCTTTTTCAGTCTTGGCGGCAACCTTGCCGGTGGCCTTGCCGGACTTCGCCGTCTTCGCCGTCTTGACCGCCTTCTTATGAGCCTTCTTGACGGGCGCCGGAGCGTTCAGATCAACATAACCCGGAAGCGTCAACTTCTGGCCCACGCGGATTTTGTTCGCGTTGGTGATGTTGTTCAGCTTCAGAATATCCTTCGCCGGAACTTTGAAACGGCTGGCAATATGGGAGATGCTGTCGCCGGCTTTCACCACATAGGTCTTCGTTGCAACCTCCGCGACAACCGGAACTTTCACTTCCTCAACCTTGGGAACCACCACTTCCGGAGGAGGTGTCGATGGAGGCATCACCACAGGCGCCACAGGCTCCTGGGTCGGCGGACGTGTCGTTCCACATCCCGCGCTCAACATTAAACCACCCGCCACCATCACAACCGAACCCATCATCCACGCCTTTTTCACGATCTACTCTCCTTGTTGAATCACTCTTACCATACCCGAAAACTGCTCGCCTCTATCCTCAAAACTCTTGAACTGGTCAAAACTTGCGCACCCGGGCGACAACAGAACAACGTCGCCCGACCGTGAGTCTTTCCAAGCCCTATCCACAGCATCCCTCAAATCAAGACATTCAAAGCACGGAACCGTATCCCGCCATGCATTGACCATGACCCGTGAATATTTCCCGATAATGTAAACCCCTTGCACATGATTGACTAGACTTTTTTTTACAAACTCCAAGTCTGATTCCTTGAGCAATCCGCCTGCAATTAAACGAACCGGCCCGCAGGCCATTCGCACCCCCGCCGACAGCGCCGCGAGGTTGGTCGCCTTGGAGTCATTGACAAACGTCACGCCGCGGATCGTGGCCACCGTCTGCATGCGATGCGGGAGCCGTTCAAAGGTTCGCGCGGCAACGGACACGCCCCGAACCGCAGCCCCGCCGCCCGCCAGCGCCGCCACACACGCCGCCGCCGTCACCCCCATCACCTCATTGTCAAAGACCGTTCCTTCCACGGACACCGGCGCCTCAGGATCCGGCCCCACAATGACGCCTTTTTCATAACGATAGTGCGCCCCGCGAGTCAGCCCGAAGGTGGACACCCGGCACCCGGCGGGCAACGCCGCACGAACCGCCTCCGGCGCCGTCTCCGGAATGACCGCCGTATGCCCCTCCTTCATCCGCGCAAACAACCGGGCCTTCATCGCCGTGTAGGTGTCCATCGTCCCGTGCCGGTCAAGATGATTGGGATTCAGATTCAATAGTATTCCAACATCGGGCGCGAACCGCTCCACGGTTTCGAGTTGAAAGGAACTCACCTCCACCACCGTCCACTCCGGAGCCGGTTCAAGACAGGCCAGCGCGGACAGGGGGATTCCATAATTGCCGCCCGCCACGGCCGTGCATCCGCCCGCCTCGAGCGCTTCGCGGCACACCTTCACCAGTGTGCTTTTTCCGTTGGAACCCGTGACGGCCAGAACGCGACTCCGGCAGGCGCGCCATCCGAGTTCAAGTTCGGAGATCACCGGAACACCCCGCGCGCGCAGGATTCCAATCCAGGGATCGGTGTCGGCAATTCCGGGACTCACCACGGCCATGTCAAAGGATCCCTCAGGCAGATCGCGCGAGGCCAGTTGAACCGCGCACCCCGCGGCCCGCAAGTTTTTCGCCTTCCCCTCCAATCCCTCTCCGTTTCCGGCATCGGCAATCGTGACGCAGGCGCCATGCCTGAGCAGGAGTCGCGCGGCCGCCTCCCCGCTCGAACCCAACCCCAGAACCAGGGCGGAGGCCGGGGGATCAAAACTGGAACCTTGAAATGTCATGATGTCTCGCGTCACTCCTACCGGATCTTGAGCGTGGCCAGGCCGATCAGGGCGCACAGGATGGAGAGAATCCAAAACCGGATCGTGACCTGGGTTTCGCTCCATTTCCGGATTTCAAAATGGTGATGAATCGGGGCGCAGGCAAAGATACGCTTGCCCCTCAACTTAAACGACGCCACCTGGAGGATCACGCTCACCGCCTCCATCACAAACACCCCGCCCACAATCACCAGCGTCAGTTCCTGCTTGATCAATATGGCCACCATGGCCATGGCGCCACCCAACGCCAGACTGCCGGTATCGCCCATGAACAACTGGGCGGGATGGCAGTTGTACCACAAAAAACCCAGGCCTCCGCCCAGCAGACACCCGCAGAACACGGCCAGTTCACCGCTGCCGATAACATGAGGCAGGAACAGGTATTCGGCAAACGCCTTGTGGCCGGCGACATACGCCATCACCAGATAGGCAATGGCCACCGAACTGCTGCACCCGATCGCCAACCCGTCCAGACCATCCGTCAGGTTGACGGCATTGCTGGCGCCCACAAGGATGATCGTCACAAACAGGATGGAGAAGAACACGCCCATGTCCTCGATCACGGGGCCCTTGCAGAACGGCGCCATGAGTTGCCGGGTATGCTCCCGCGTCTCGGGAATCACCAGCAAGGCGACCCCCATGAGCACACCCCACAGGAGTTGCAACCTGAACTTCGCCCTCGCGCTCAACCCCTTCGAACTCTTTCCCTTCAACTTGGCAAAGTCATCAATGAAGCCCACCATCCCCATGAAGATAAAGGTCAGGAGAGTCAGGAGAATAAAGACATTCGCGGGATTGGCCCACAACAGCGTGGAAATGGTTACCGATCCGATGATCAGGATCCCGCCCATCGTCGGCGTGCCTTCCTTCGCGCCATGCAAGACATGAAGCGGCGGCGCCTCCTCTTTTCTCACATACTGCTGGATCTTCAACTTGCGCAGCGTCCTGATCACCCACGGCCCCAGAATCACGCACAGGATAAACGACGTCGCCGCCCCGGCCAGGGTTCTGACCGAGATGTATTTGAACACCCGAAATTCGGATATCCAGTGACTCAGGAAATACAGATAATAAAACATCTCAGCAATCCTTCCCCATCCCGTCCATCATGCTGGAAATGACCGTCTCAAGCCGTTTTCCGCGTGATGCCTTTATCAACAGAGCATCCCCTTTGACAATCTTTTCCTTCAATACGCTGACGGCCTGGGCGACGCTATCGCAAACGTTCACGCTGGACGCGGGCATCCCGGCGTCCAGCGCGCCCTCTGAAATCCGCGCTCCCAATTCTCCAACCGTGACCAGACCCGCCCACAATCCGCCCGCCACGGCCCGCCCGATGGCCCGATGCGCGTCAACGCCGCCAGCGCCGAGTTCAAGCATGTCCCCCAGCACAAGCCATTTTCGCCCCGCCACATCCAGTTCCGCAAACGTCTTGAGGGCGGCCGCCATGCTGACCGGATTGGCATTGTACGCGTCGTTGATAAACGTGAGTCCGCCCGCCTCCTTTCGCTCCCATCGCATGGCCGGCGCCACATACCGGGTGAACGCGTCCGCAAGGGCCTCCCATGAGACTCCCAGGCCGCGCGCAACGGCAATCGCCAACAGGGCATTATGTCGGTTGTGTTCACCGGGCGCCGGAAGACGGAAGGCATGAATCCCGCCATCCACCCGGTCGGCCACGTCACACTCACCGGAACGGCGATCCTCCCGGATCAGGACATAATCCGCTTTATTCCCGGGGTGCAGCGACACCGTGCGGATCGCTTCCGGCGCCACTCTGCTCAGTTGTTCGAAGTGGGGTTCATCAAGACTTAACACGGCCGTGCCACCGACAGGAAGACGGCGCAGCAACTCCCCTTTTTCGTCTGCAATGGCGCTCACCGAGTCGAAGAACTCCAGATGCACCGGCCCCACATTGGTGATGACACCCCAATCGGGCCGGGCTATGGCGCACAGGGGCGTCATCTCGCCGGGATGGCTGATCCCCAACTCGAGCACCGCCACCTTCGTCCCCGGGGGGATCGCCAGGATGCTGAGGGGCAGGCCGATTTCATTGTTCCAATTTCCTTTTGTCCGCGCCGTGGTCATGGACGACTCGAGCAGGCAGGCGATCATCTCCTTCACCGTTGTCTTCCCGACGCTCCCGGTCACGCCGACCACCGTGAGTTCCAGTTTCCGGCGATATCCGCTCGCCAGGTCGCGAAGCGCCAGGGCGGTATCGTTAACCGCCAGCAACGGCAGGCCCGGTTCCGCCAGTTCACCGGCGCGGGCACGGTTCACCAGGGCGGCCCCGGCCCCGGCTTTCCCTGCCTGGCCGACGAAATCATGCCCGTCGAAACGGGCGCCCCGGATGGCCACAAACAGGGATCCGGGGGTGATTTTTTTGGAGTCATGCTCCACGGCGGACAAGGGGGCGCGGGGAATCCGGATCCATGTTCCGTTGCACCATGACGCCAGTTCTTCGGGATCAAAACACACGTCCACGGTCACCCTTCCATTCTCTGCAACAGGGTTCGAACAACCTGCCGGTCATCAAACAACGAATAGGCGCCCCGGCATTCCTGGGTCGTCTCGTGCCCTTTTCCGGCCACCAGAATCACATCGCCCTCCCGCGCCAGCGACAGCGCCATTGTGATCGCGCTGGCGCGATCCTCGACCACCTCGCCGTGTGTCCGGTCATCAAACCCGGCGCGGATCTGGTCGATGATGGCCAGGGGCGCCTCATCACGGGGATTGTCGGAGGTCAGAATCGCGATGTCCGCCAAACGCGAGGCCACCGCACCCATGAGGGGACGTTTGCTCGGGTCGCGGTTTCCCCCGCAGCCGAAGACGACAATCAGGCGGCCCGGGGTAAACCGGCGGAGCGTTTCGAGGACATTGGCAAGGGCGTCATCCGTGTGCGCATAATCCACAAAGACACGCCACCCCCGCCGCGTGGCAATCTCCTCGAGCCGGCCGGGAACCGCCACGCGAAGGGCCAGGGCTCGGATCACGGTGTCGTTGTCCACGCCCAGGGCACGGGTTGCGACATAGGCCGCCAGGCCATTCTGAAGATTGAACCGGCCCAGGAGAGGAATATGAACCCGGCTCTCCCCCGTTGGGCTCCGGATGGTACACTCGCTTCCCGTCGGGCCGATCACCACATCCACGGCGCGGAACAGGGCGCCCTCCTCGAACCCGAAGGTCAACACCCCGGCCTGAAGGCCGGGTTCGGACATCAAACGGCGTCCCCAGGCGTCGTCATGATTGATGACGGCAACCGCCTTCTTGGATCCGCCGCCCAGGGATGTGAAGAGCCGCCGCTTGGCCCCGTAATACCGTTCCATGGTCTCATGATAGTCCAGGTGGTCGAGTGTGAGATTGGAGAACACGGCCACGTCAAAATCAAGGCCTCTCACACGATCCTGCTCCAGGGCGTGGGAGGACACCTCCATCACGGCGCTCCGGCATCCGGCATGGAGCATCTGGTCGAAATAGCACTGAATATCAGAAGACTCCGGCGTTGTTCGCGTGGCGGGCAGAATACGCGAGCCGATTTCATACTGAACCGTCCCCATCAGTCCGGGGGTCAGGTCGGCGGCCTTGAGGATGTCGCGAACCATGAAGGCCGTTGTGGTTTTCCCGTTGGTTCCGGTGATGCCAACCACCTTGAGTTTTCCGCTGGGGTGCCCGTAAAAGACATCGGCCATGTCGGCCAGGGCGCGCCGGGCATCGGCCACCTGGACATGCGTCACATCCCGGTTCGGGAACCGTCCATGAGGCGATACGATCACACCGGCCCCGTGTTTCAAGGCATCCTCAATGTACTCAAACCCGTCATGCTTCGCGCCGGGAATCGCCACGAACAGACTGTCGGCCGTGACTTTCCGGGAATCATAGGCCAGTCCCGACACCACGCGATCCGTGTTGCCGCGAACCCCGAGGTGGCTCACCTTAATTAAAATGTCGGAGAGTTTCATCAGAATGTCTCGTTACTTCCCGAATCCGCGCGGGGCGGCGCCGGAACCGGCGCGGATCCTTCCACCGGCTGAAGTCCCAGGTATCTCACCGCCTGTTCGGCGATGTCGCCGAAAACAGGCGCCGACACCGCGCCCCCTGTATGAAGCGGTTGCGGTTCATCAAAGACAATAATCATGCCGATCTCGGGATTTTCCAAGGGCAGAAAGCCGACAAAGGACGCCATGTAATCCGTCTCGGAATAATGCCCGGCAATGACTTTCTGCGCCGTCCCGGTTTTCCCCGCGACCCGGAATCCCTCCACATTCGCCTTGGTGCCGGTGCCGCCCTCCTCGCACACCCGGCCAAGCAGGCGGCGCATCAGGGCCGCCGTGTCCGGCCGGATGGGGCGGCCGATCACCTCGGGCTGGCGGCGCAACAACACGGTTCCATCCGCGGCAATGACTTCCTTGATCACGTGAGGCTTCATCGTCATGCCGTCATTCGCGATGGCGCACAACACCCCGAGCATCTGAAGACCCGTCACCGCGACGCCCTGCCCGATCGCGATCCGGCTGGAACTGATCGCCGACCACTTGGATCCCGGCGCGAGAATGCCGCCCTCCTCGCCCGGCAGATCAATCCCGAGTTTGCCTCCGATGTTGAAATTGCGCAGATACCGTTCCATGCGTTGATCACCCAGCATGATCGCGATCTTGGCCGCGCCAATGTTGCTCGACTTCTTCAGGACATCCGCGACGTTCAGGTGGGGATAGGAATGATAATCGCGCAGGATTTTCCCCTGGTAAAGCCAGCGGCCATTTTCGGTATTGAAGTCGGTCCCGGGGGTGACAATCCCCTCGTTCAAGGCCGCCGCGATGACGGTGACCTTGAATGTGGAACCGGGTTCATAGGTGTACCCGATCGCCCGGTTCAGTTTCTGAACGTCCCGCGCCTCGCGGAATCGGTTTGGATCGAAGGCCGGCCGGCCGGCCATCGCGAGAATCTCGCCGGTCTTGATCCGTTGCATGATCACAAACGCGGCCTTGGATCGATTCCGCTCCATGGCGGCGTCAAGCGCCTTCTCGACCATGTACTGGAGATTCTGATCGATCGTCAACACGACATCGGCGCCGTCCTTCGGGGGGATTTCCTGAACCCGGCGATCCACCATTTCCCGCCGGCGCCCGTCCAGCCGGCTCTCGATCAAGCCGGGACTCCCCTTCAGATATTTCTCCATGAGCTGTTCGATTCCACTTGAACCAACCCCGTCGCTGTTGACAAAACCCAGCACATGGCAAAGCATCAGGTTCTGGGGATAGGAGCGCGTGGTGGTCTCGTCGAAATGGACTCCGGGTAACTTCAGGGCCGCGACCCGGTCGGCGGTTTCATCGGGCACTTTCCGGGCGATGACGGCGTATTCGCTGTTGGTTTTGGAAAGCCGGAGCGTGACCTCGGGACGATCAAACTCCAACAGGGCGCTCAACCGGGCCACCGTGATCCCCACACGGTTGCTGGCGGTCAACAGATGGGGATCGGCCCAGATATCCTTGACGCCGATGTTCAGCGCCAGAATGCCGGACGAGGAACTGCCGTCCAGAATGCGCCCCCGGGGAACCGAGAGGGTTCGCTTGACGGTGCGCGTCTTCGCCGCCGTGGCCCGATCCTGTTCAACCCCCCCGACATGAAGCGCCACCAGGCGAACCACCAACCCCACCATGGCCGCGCCCAGAAACGCAACAATGATGATGAACGGGGTTGATCCACGAGACTCAGTCATTCATCGCTACCCTATCGGTCCCCGCCAGTCGCGAAGACGGCCGCCCATCAAGACCCTGCAGGGATCCCCGTCCTCCATCGTACCGAATCCGGACGATCTGATCCCGACTCGGCCAAGTCATCACGAGGCCATGCGCCTTGAGGGATTGTTCCAGGGCGGACGGGGATTGCAGTCTGGCCCATTCGCATTGTTCCCGGACGAGTTGATCCCGCAGGTTATCCCGGGCGGCTTCAAGCGCCTTGATCTCGCGGCCCAATTTTTCGGTCCGGCCCTGGAGACAGACGTACATGAGCGCAAATCCGGAGAGAACCAGAACCAGGATGACCAGGGGAATCGGAAGGGGAAAATTCGCCTGCCCTTTTTTCTTGTTTCGTTTCGCCATAGTCTAGTCCTTTCGCTCCGCCACTCTCAACTTCGCGGATCGTGCCCGCGGGTTTTCCTGACATTCCCGGTCTGTCGCCATCACCGGTTTCCGGGTTAAAATCCTCATTTCCGGGAGCGCGCCAACCCATTTCTGGCCGCCCGCCGGCAGGGACTCCATCCGTCCCTGATGTTCCACAAAAAACTGCTTCACCAGCCGGTCCTCAAGACTGTGGAAGGCGATCACCGCCATCCTGCCACCCGGCGCGAGTATCCTGAGCGCCGCCTCCAGCCCCTGCGCCAGCGCGTCCAGTTCGCCATTCACGGCGATCCGGAGCGCCTGAAAGGTCAACGTCGCCGGATGGATGCGCCCGCGCCGCCCGCCGTACACCTCCATGACCAGATCCGCCAACTGACCGGTCGTCGCGAACGGTTCCCGGTTCCGCTGTTGCGCCACCCGGCGCGAAATCGCACGGGCCCTGGGTTCCTCGCCATACCGCCTCAGGATGTCCGTGAGCGCATCCTCCCCGAGCGTGTTCAACAACGATGCGGCCGTTTCCTCGCGGCTCTGATCCATCCTCATGTCCAGCGGGCCGTCCCGCATGAAACTGAACCCGCGTTCCGGGTCGTCCAACTGATCCGATGAAATCCCGATATCCAGCAACACGCCATCCACGTTCGCAATCCCGTGTGCCGCCGCCACCTCATCCAATCTCGCAAAGCTTCCCTGCACCAGCAGGCAACGATCCTCGACACCGCCCAGATTGGCCCGGGCCCGCTCCAACGCGCCCGCATCCTGATCCAGCGCCAGCACCCGGCCCGCCGGACCGACCGCCTCGGCAATCGCCCGCGTATGTCCGCCACCGCCCAACGTGCCGTCCACAAAGAGTCCGCCCGGGGCCGGCGCCAACCACGCCATCACCTCATCAAGGAGTACGGCCCGATGCATGAGGGGTCTCCTGCGACGGCGCCAGATGGTGACTGATTGCGGTGCTCGCAATCCTGGCGCCAGCCCCGCCCACGCGGCGGAAATCAAGCATGTTCCCGACCGTGTCCGTGCTGCGGCGGGGAATCCTCATCCAGGAAAACGCATGCTTCCAGCCCGTGAGGGCGCCCGTCAACTGCATGAACTTGGTGGCTGAACGTTTCATCGCAACTCAGTCCGGAAAACCCGGTTAGAAACCGACATACCGGGCCGCCTCACCGAGGTCGGCCACTCGCGTCGAACAATCCCGTTTCCAGTGTTCCGGATTCCACAACTCAAAATGATCAATGGCCCCGACCAGTACAATCTGATCGGACAGCGTGGCGTGATCCAGAAGACTGTCGTTAATCCGGATGCGCCCCGCCGTATCCCAGGTGGCCAGTTGGGATCGCGAACCCAGCATCCGGGCAAACTGACGCCCTTTGACATCCGCAATGGAGAGGTTTCGGATGCGCTGGATCCGCTGCACCATTTCCCGCGCGGGGAAGACACTCAAGAAATTGCGACCATCCAAATCGGGCAACACATAGAGTCCATGGGGCTCCCCGGCGCTTTCACGCCAATCGGCCGGAATGGTCAGGCGCTTCTTGGGATCCAGGGAATGGGTGACTTCACCCATGAATAGCCCCTGAATACCGCCCAATTCACTCTCTTTGTTGTCGCTCAACTGCACTTCACTCCCACAATGATGTACTCTCGCCACACAATACACCACTTCGCCCCACCGAACGCAACAAATATTCAGGTTTTTTTAAGTTTTTTTGAAATTGATCGGAACGAAACCTTCCGCCGTTTTCGGTCGCAAGAATTGACGCTTGCCTCCCTGTTGGCTGGAGTGTAGAAGTGTCGGGTCTTTCGAAGGATATTATTAAGAGGTGAACAATGTCTAAGCCGGGTCTTTCAGAGGCGTCTCATGATTCCGTTTCCTCCACCAAGCCGCTTCTCTTTGAAGTGGCCTGGGAAGTGTGTCAGCAGTTGGGCGGCATCTATACGGTCATCCGCTCGAAGGTTCCGAGTATCGTTGAACAGTGGGGTTCCCGTTACTGCGTGATCGGCCCCTATAACCCGCAAACATCCCAAACCGAATTTGAGGAGGTTCAACCCTCCGCCCTGTTCAGGGAAGTGATTCAACTCCTGAATGATCAAGGGATCGAGGCCCACTACGGCCACTGGCTGATCACCGGGCGTCCGCGCGCCCTCCTGCTGAACCACCGGTCCGTGACGCCCCAGCTCGGATGGATCAAATACCTGCTCTGGGAGCACCACAATATCTCCATCCCCGACAACGACGATCTGGTGAATCAAGTTGTGTCGTTCGGTTACGTCGTGGAGCAATGTTTCCGCGCCATTGCCAAAGCGCAGACCGTCAAACGCCCGATCATCGGCCATTTCCACGAATGGATGGGCGGCTCGGGCATTCCTGAAATCCGCCGCTCGAATATCCCCGTCTCCATTGTCTTCACCACCCACGCCACGCTGCTGGGGCGGTATCTCGCCATGAACGACCCCTGGTTCTACGACCACGTCCCCTTTGTCGATTGGCTCGCCGATGCGCGCCGGTTCAACATCGAGGCGCAGGTTCGCCTGGAACGCGCCGCCGCGCACGGCGCCCACGTCTTCTCCACCGTCAGCGATATCACCGGGTTCGAGTGCGAACACCTGCTCGGACGCAAACCGGATGTGCTGCTCCCGAACGGCCTGAATATCGAACGGTTTGTGGCGCTGCATGAATTCCAGAATTTGCACCGCGTCTATAAGGAAAAGATCAACGAGTTCGTGGTGGCCCACTTTTTCCCGAGTTATTCATTCGACCTGGATCGCACCCTGTATTTCTTCACCTCGGGCCGCTTCGAATACCGTAACAAGGGGTTCGACCTCACCATCGAGTCGCTGGCCCGGCTGAATTACCGGATGAAACTGGCGGGCACCAACCAGACGGTGGTGTTCTTTGTCATCACCCGCCAGCCGATCCGCTCCATCAACGCCGAGGCCCTGCGTCGGCGCGCCATGATGCAGGAAATGCAGGACGACTGCCGCCAGATCGCCAACAAGATCAGCGAGCGGTTATTCGTCTCCGCCTCCATGGGCAAGTTCCCCGCGATGGAGTCGCTGGTGGATGACTACTGGCGCCTGCGCCTGCGCCGCCTGATGCACGTCTGGAAAAGCAAGAGCATGCCCACGATCGTCACCCACGACCTGGTCGACGACAGTCAGGACGAGGTTCTGAACAAGATACGCTCCTGCTCGCTCTTCAATCAGCCCGGCGACCCCGTCAAGGTGGTCTATCATCCGGATTTCGTCACGACCAACGATCCGCTCTTCGGCATGGATTACGACCAGTTTGTGCGCGGCTGCCACCT
>Ga0194063_10002447_pt1 | contig 11588 bp, 14 predicted proteins | sample SepL3720m_MetaG_FD_155459 | JGI IMG/M metagenome (GOLD analysis project Ga0194063, IMG submission 155459) | Anoxic zone freshwater microbial communities from boreal shield lake in IISD Experimental Lakes Area, Ontario, Canada - Sep2016-L373-20m | ecosystem: Environmental > Aquatic > Freshwater... | reverse complement strand
GACGTATGGACTGGCAACCGTAGCCATTGACACAGACAGCGCGATATATGGGATATCACGGGCGCTATGGACAGCACAATAAGCGACTGCCCATGGCTGGGATTACGACAGACTGAGTACAACGCACTTACTTCCATTCGCATGTAATACTGTTTCAACCACACCCGACGCACTGGTGTGAATCTTTGCTGTCACTGCAAAATGAGTTTTTATCGTTATCTCATGACACATTGCGACAGTGCCAGGTTCACCCACAGCACCCACATGCAATGTGAAGCGTGTAAACAAATCAAATCGTAGATACGTTTTCTGTACTTTGATTGTTGAATGAGTTTATTGACACAAAACCACACCACGCGACTACATGAGAAAAGGGTTTTTGTGGTGTGCATTAAACCCTCGTTTTACTTACACGGTAACGACACACTAGGGCTATCATTTATGACTTGACTGCCACACGTACCAGCGCATGGTGCATGTAACGCGTTACGAAACGTTACAGGTGTTACAACCATCGCGGCAACTCCGACTTGACACAAACAACCGTAGGGTACCTGAAGTGCGCCGCTACCATGCCACACGGGGCAAAGGCGCTGGGTTCGACAGTTTTCAGATTTTGAAATTTGAATCCTGCAAACAATAATCAGAAAAACAGTAGCTTGATTGAATAGTATGTTTACAAAACAATCAAAAGTGCATGGATACACAAAACCCAAACAAACCCAAACAAACCCAAACAAACCCAAACAAACCCAAACAAACCCAAACCAAACAAAACCAACCCAAACCAAACAAAACCAAAATATCCCAAAATATCCCAAACAGGCATGGACGAAACCTCCGACAACGTATCACATTTAATCAGTGGCAGATAATGCAGTGCGCATCTAGTGCAAAGCGTGAAATATATTTGCACAGATAGCGTTTGCATTGGGCTAATGTGTGATATGGCGCGTACAATTACCAATAGCCACAAAGCAAAAAACCAGCTTGAGAAACTGGTTTATGCGACTAACACGATTTACTTGCTGAAGTAATAAGCGTGTAGTCTAGCGCATGGCTAACAACTTTTCAACCTTAAAAGCCACTTTTTTAGTAGTTTTTAGCATGATTGAGTATGTTTGCGTGCGCCACGCGTGGTTAGTTTTCAACCCTAACTATCGGACTTTCATGCCTACTTTTCAACAGCCAGCCGTGCCTGGCAACCCTGTCGTATCTGCGATTCCAGAAGTAATGACACCTCGCGAGGTGATGACGACTTTCAGAATGAGTCGTGCCGTCTTAATTGCGGCAGTCAAAGCCGGGACGCTTCCACAACCTATCCGACTAACGCCGCGTGTGTCCGTGTTTCGCAGGAGTGACATTATTAGCCGCTTGGCGTAAGGGGTGAGATGCCATGACAACCCCTTCATGCCTTTCTGGGGCAGGGCAAGGTACGCCCGGAATGTGCCCACCACCACCTGACCGCAACCTGGCGAATTTGCTGATCGCAAACGCAAGCAAACGCGGTATCAACGTACGTAAGACACCACGAGGCTACGTTGTTTTTCAGTGGGGAATGAGCCGTCACTGTGGTGACTTCGACAGCTTGGCTTTTATCCTGGGGCGCATGGGAGTTTCACTGCCATGACCAACCACACAACAAGCGCCAAAGATGGCGTAAAATTGCAACCAGCGGTGCAAAAAACACCGCAAGGGATTGGACTCCCTGACAATTGGCGCAATAACCGCCCTACCAGCGGTTTTTCTTATGGCGCACATGAGAACGCTACGCATAGCCCATTTTTGACGGACTGTGCGGGGACATCGAAAGGTGTGCCGTTTCCGATTGACGGTAGTCCAACCCCGCACAGACTGCCACCCGTAATGGACGACGGGCAGGCAGGTTCACAACCTGTCAATCGGAGGCCAACCATGCCTAACTCAAAAAAGGGCAACACTGCCCAAATCACGCCCATTTCATCGGGCAAAACCACCACCACCCTGAATCAGTATCAACGCGCTATCGAGTGCATTGACCGCGCAAAGTTTTTGCTGAACGAAGGTAAGCCACAGATAGCCATTGGGCAATTGATGGTTGCCACACGCAGTCTGAAACAAGCCGTTGGAGGTGCAGCATGAGTAACACCACAAGCAAAAACGGGCAGCGCTACGACACACTGCCCATCAAAAAAATCACTATAAAAATTATAGCAGACTTCGCAGACTGGGTAAGGGTTCGCGGCGCTTTTGCCATTGGTTTTTTGACACCGATAACCATTTACTTTTGGGTAATGGCAATCATTGGCCTGGTTGGGAGGGCGCTATGAACAACACAAACGACGCATTCAAACAGGCCATTGCTGATGCTGGACTGCCACCGCCCGACCACATCATTGATGATGGCTTGCTCCATAGATTCAGCGCCAATGGCAAGGCTAAAGACACCGCTTGCTGGTATGTTTTTTATAGCGATGGCGTAGCGGCTGGATCATTTGGTAATTGGCGCGAAGGGTTTACTCAGACCTGGTGTAGTAAGGCAGAAAACACCATGACACAGGCCGAGCGTGATGCCAACAGCGAGCGCATCAAGGCCATACAGCGCCAACGTGCAGAAGCATTGGAGCAAAGCCAGAAACAGGCGGCTATTGAAGCCCAAAGGCGCTGGGACGAAGCGAAGCCATGCACAGACCACCCCTACTTAACCAGAAAAGGCATTCAACCCCATGGCGTGAAGATTGAAGGCGGCAACTTGATTATCCCTTTACGCGATGAAAAAGGAGTGATCTGGAGCTTGCAAACCATCACTCCAGATGGTGACAAGCGATTCATGCTTGATGGGCGAGTGAAAGGATGCTATTTCACTATTGGTGATATTGAGAATGCGAAAAAACTGTCAATAGTTGGGGAGGGTTTTGCAACAGGGGCTACAGATTTTGAGGCGACAGGCCATACTGTAATTGTGGCATTCAATGCGGGGAATCTTGAGTTAGTCTGTAAGGCTATTAGCAAAAGATACACATCTTCAACCATCATTATTGCCGGGGACGATGATTGGAAAATAGACGGTAATCCTGGGCGGACAAAAGCAATTGAAGCCGCAAAAGCCGTAGGAGCATTGACGATTTTCCCATTGTTTACAACTGGCCGCGGCGATCAGGATACCGACTTTAATGATCTAGCGAGATTGTCTGGAATCGAAGCGGTTAAACAGGCATTTGATTCGTTGGTGTTACCCGAAAATCACACAGAGAACAATTCAATATTGACTGATGGCGCTGGTGATAATTTATTCCCTATGTCTGAAAACAGGCCATCATATTATGTGTTGGATGACTGGACTGATTACAAAGGCCGTAAGGTAAGACCTGGGGTGTATTTTTGTGCCGTTGAGGAGCATAAAACATCGGGCGAAAAAAGGCTAACTGAGACGTGGATATGTAGCCCACTGCATATCGATGCAGTGACATGCGACAGCCAATATAACAACCACGGGCGGTTACTACGGTTTAAACCCACAGTGGGCAAATGGCGAGAGTGGGCAATGCCAATGGAGCTATTGAAGGGCGCAGGCGATGAGCTTAGGGGCGAATTGCTGTCCATGGGTGTAGAGCTTGGACTTGGTAGAGGGCGGCAACAACTGGCTGATTATCTACAGAGAGAACATCCTAAACGTCAAATCCAATGTGCTACACAAGTTGGCTGGTTCAACGGTTCGTTCGTTTTGCCTGATTCAGTTATCGGGCCGTGTGCATCAAGCGTTATTTTCCAATCCGGCGAGCGTGGACATGATGAGCATACGCGGGCAGGGACGTTGGAGGGATGGAAGGCCGAAATAGCAGCGAAAGCTACCGGCAACCCACTTTTGATGCTGGGTTTATCAGCTTCATTTGCCGGGCCGATGTTGGACAGGTGTAACGCTGAGGGCGGAGGTTTTCACCTGTTTGGTGACTCTTCAACTGGCAAATCGACCGTAGCAATAGCGGCATGTTCTACCTGGGGGGGTTCTAACTTCATGCGGAGTTGGCGAGCCACTGCAAACGGATTGGAGGGCGCGGCGAACATGTTCAATGATTGTTTGTTGGCGCTTGACGAGATAAGCGAGTGCGATCCACGACAGGTAGGCGAGATCGTTTACATGATCGGCAATGGGCGAGGTAAGCAACGGGCGAGCCGCACTGGGTTTGCGCGTGGACTGACAAGTTTCAGATGTTTCGTAATCTCCAATGGGGAGCGAACAATTGCGACGACCATGCAAGAGGGCGGACATCGAGTCAAGGCAGGGCAGGCCATGCGATTGATGGATATACCGGCGGCGCAATGTTACGGCGCTTTTGACAACATCCATGGTGTAACAAGTGCAGCGTCATTTTCGGATGCAATCAAAAGGGCGGCGGTTCAGCACCATGGACACGCGGGGCGCGCTTTTCTGGAGCGACTGACAAACGACAAGACCGACTATTGCGCAAAGCTGGAGGAGTTCAAGTCGCTACCTATGTTCGCCACTGAGGGCAGCGAAGGGCAAAACAAGCGTGCGGCGGCGCGGTTCGTACTCATTGGCATGGCTGGTGAGTTGGCTACGGAATACGGGCTAACAGGCTGGGAAGAGGGCGACGCGCTTAACGCAGCGGTAACGTGTTTCAACCTATGGAGGGCGCAACGTGGGCAGGGCAACGACGAGCGGCGGCAAATCATTGAGCAAGTATCGGGGTTTATAGAGCGGCACGGCGACGGGCGATTTTCTGATTCTGACTCGATAAACGATAAAACGATTATTCGAGACCGTGCCGGCTGGTGGAAAACCACGGACACAGGCCGCATCTATCTTTTCACATCTGAAGGCATGAGGGAGGCTGTAAAAGGGTTCGAGTTCAAACATGCGTTACAGGTTTTACAGGATGCTGGGGCGGCACAAGAGCCTGGTTCGAATGGTGAGCGTGCAAAACTGCAACGAATTGATGGGCGCGTCTTAAAGCTGTACCACATCAACCCTGACAACCTGACAGGGGGCAACTATGGGGCTTGATTCTCTTTTGGCAAGGGTAAGAGCCCCAATTAACAACGTGACATTAACGGGTGTAACGGGTGTAACGGGTAAAAAAGTTCAACACGTTACAAAATTTCATAATGAAATCAATGTTGTTACGTCTGTAACGGGTGTAACGGCAAAAAATATCAATGTTGAGAACGAAAAAAGTTTTAATGAAATATCGAGCAATTTTGAAAGTGAAAAAAGGGAATTAAATTTACTCCGACATGTACAAGTTGAAGTTACACCCGTTACACCCGTTACACAATTGATTGACAATGATTTTTTCTGTAACGGCAGAGAAAATCGATCCGTTACACCCGTTACAAATAGATCGCTACCAGCAAACGAAGCCTATACAACACGCCGGCCACCAGATTTATCACCTAAATTGATAGCCGCAAGCAATGCCTTGGATCGTCAATTGCTGGAGCATGGCTATTCGTTGGAACTGCCACCTGAGCCGCCTTTGCGCAAAATCTGTCTTGTTACACCAGCACCAGTTGTTACACCAGCAACACCCGTTACACCAGCAACACCCGTTACACCATCACCCCGCAAGTTGGGACATTTCGACATTGATGCACCTTGGCGACCGGCAGCGAGCGCGTATTACAACCATCATGTGAACTGCAAGCAGTGCATAGCCGCAGGCCGTGGCAGCCGTTACGGGCAACAATGCGCCATTGGTGCATCACTGCAAAGGACACACCATGATTGATCTATTTGGCGTTGAAACAGTCGCACCATGAACCACACCCACCACCACACATCATGACCATCAAATCATTATCCGACCGCCTGGACAAACTGACAAGCGCAAAGCCCACCATCAAACTGACAGGCTTTGTTATGCACCCTGATGGCTATATTTGGCCGATAGATGCGATCCAGCGGGGGGATTTTTGGATTGTCCCTAATGATGCAAAATCTGCAAACGCACCGGATATCTGCAATGAGTAGCAATTTGGCGCATAAGTGGGTTAAAGGTCAATCTGGTAACCCATTGGGCAAAAAAAAAGGGACACCAACAAAGATTTTTGAATTTCGTAAAGCCATAGCGGCGGACGTGCCTGGCATTCTAAAAATGATGGCACAGATGGCACTGCAAGGCGATGTACAAGCGGCGCGACTACTGTTAGAACGAGCCATTCCGCCTTTGAAGGCAATGGAACAAAGCATTGTGCTGTCATTGCCAGACAGCACACTGACAGCGCAAGGCAGGGCGATCCTTCAATCAATCAGCGACGGGGCTATTGCGCCAACACAAGGTGCAGCGTTGATTACCGCCCTTGGGACATTGGCAAGAGTGGCAGAGATTGACGAACTGACAGCACGAATAACCATCCTGGAGCGGAAGCATGGCACGACTTGAGACCCGTCTAGCGGCACTCGAAAACCAAGACGACGACATTGAAATTCTGAACCCTCGCACCTGGCACTTGCCTCCAGAGGAACGGGCGGCGGCGGAACTGGAAAACAAAAGGAGGCTAGAGGAAGCCATTAGGTCAGGTGTAAAAATCATTTACATCCCAAACAAAAACACATTCACGGATTGAAATGAAATTCCCTGGTACAACAACCTGGTTGCAGCCTGCAACCACGCCTGCAACCACTGATAACGCACCGTGACATTGCAGGTAAAACTACGACTGCCCATGGCTTGGCAACATGTTAGAAAAGGTATCAAATACTTTTCAACATGTTGCAATGTCAACAGGCTATGTTTCTAACAGTCTAAACCAGTGGTTTTCAGACTGTCGGTAAACGTTCGTTTTCTAACAGTACTAAAAACAATAGCATACTATGCAAGCTGGACGTGCGTTATAGGCGTTTTGACGTATGGACTGGCAACCGTAGCCATTGACACAGACAGCGCGATATATGGGATATCACGGGCGCTATGGACAGCACAATAAGCGACTGCCCATGGCTGGGATTACGACAGACTGAGTACAACTCACTTACTTCCATTCCCATGTAAACGGTAATACTGTTTCAACCACACCCGACGCACTGGTGTGAATCTTTGCTGTCACTGCAAAATGAGTTTGTGTCGTTTGTGTCATGAGACACATTGCGACAGCACCCACAGCACCCACATGCAATGTGAAAACCCGTACCAGCGCATGGTGCATGTAACGCGTTACGAAACGTTACAGGTGTTACAACCAGCGCGGCAACTCCGACTTGACACAAACAACCGTAGGGTACCTGACGTGTTGGCGCTACCATGCCACACGGGGCAAAGGCGCTGGGTTCGACAGTTTTCAGATTTTGAAATTTGATTGATTCAAACAACAATCAGAAAACAGCAGCTTGATTGAATAGTATGTTTACAAAACAATCAAATGTGAGCCAACGGAAGAAAATCTTACGCAGGTACTTTTCGCCTGGAGCATGGACAAAAGACGACATATTTCGACTCGTTTCGACGATATTTCGAGCCGATACCCTATGGAGAAAATTAGCAAATACTAAATAATCAGCAAATCAAGAATTTATTACGTGTGGAATAGTGCCAGACGTAACCGTTATGGTGTGCCTGGAGCATTTACACTTTTTGACTGCCAGGGTAGAAAAAATGTAGTGGTAAAAAATAAATAACATTTACCACTTGCAATCAAGAAAGATGTGATATATGATTGACTGTTTACTTCATTTGAAGCAATGAAAATCTGTTCAATCGGACAGTGCATACGCCATAAAGCAAAAAACCAGTCTGAAAACTGGTTTATGCGACTAACACGATTACCTAGCGAGGGTATGAGTGTGTAGTCTAGCGCATCGAAAACAATTTGTCAATAGGTAAACCCTTAAAAACAGGGTACGTTTGACGAATAATTTTCATGCGTAGCGTGTGCGGTTTTCGCCTAAACACCATAGGACTACACATGGACAATTTCACACTTCAAAATCCTGTCACAGAGACAGCGACACACCCCGACAGCACGGGACAACACACTTTTTTGACAGAGAAACAAGCAGCAAAAGCACTGTTTTATTCGCCTGTCCACTTTCGTAATGGCGTGAAATCTGGCCTGTTTCCACAGCCAGTGCGATTTTCCGAAAGAAAAAGATTCTGGATTCAGAAAGAATTAGAAGCATTTATCCAGAGCGCTATTGATTCTAGGGGTATCTAATATGAACTTTGCACCTGGAACAATCAAAACCGTGGCAGCGCAATTGCTTGGCGAGCCAAATACACACTTGTCGAGTGATTCAGATCTACGCTATGGAACACACGGTTCATTGTCTATATCGAGTGAGAAAAACACGTTCTACGACCATGAGCAAAATGAAGGCGGGGGAATACTTGATCTAATCCGTCTCAAAGGTGGGATAGATACCAATGAGCATGCAGTAGATTGGTTGAAAGAGCATGGACTTGAGCCAGATACTCAGGACGCGATTAAACCGCGTCTTGTAAAGTCTTATGACTATCGTGACGAAGCTGGAATTTTGCTTATGCAGGTTCAAAGATTCGAGCCTAAAAAGTTTGTGCAGAGAAAGCCATTTGGTAATGGCTGGGAATATAAGGTCAAAGACGTTAAAAAAGTACCGTACCGATTACCTGAATTATTAGCGTCACCATTAAGCGAAACAGTTTATATCGTTGAGGGCGAAAAGGACGCGAACCGCCTGGCAGCGCTGGGGCTGGTTGCCACATGTAATGCTGGGGGCGCTGGCAAATGGCAACAGTCATTTGCTGCGCACCTACAAGACCGAGTGGTTATCGTTCTACCAGATAACGACGCGGCAGGAAGAGATCATGCGCAAAAAGTAGCCAAAAGCCTTAAAGGGTTCGCCGCAAGTATTCGCATCCTGGAGTTACCAAACGTGCCGGACAAAGGTGACGTATCAGACTGGCTTGATGCAGGTGGTACGACTGAGGAGCTTTTGGCACTTGAGACTATAGACCCAGGCCAACACTCTAATATAGAAGGTGACGAGGACGACGAGAAAAAAGCAAGCCAGACCGACCAAATTGTTAACTTTACGCAAGCGAATTTTGAGCTGATCCATGATCGCAACGGCGACGTTTTCGCCCGCGATATACATACAGGCGAAGTCCGTAGGCTTGGAGGGCGGCAGTTCAAAGACCGCTTAATTGCAGGGTTTTATAAACAGACTGGTATGGCAGTCCGCGACCAGTCCCTCCGAGAATCAATGGCAACACTACAAGCCATTGCAAGGTTCAACGGGCAGCCACGTGATGTATTTATCAGATGTGCCAAAGCTGGTGACAAATACTATCTTGATATGTGCGAGCCTGGTAACAGCAAGGCTATTGAGCTTGGGGCAGGATTTTGGAAAGTGACAGACTGCCCACCTGTTCTATTTGTTCGCGGCGACGCAATGCAGCCGATTAAAACTCCAGTCCACGGAGGCAAATTGTCCCTACTTTGGCAGACTGCAAACATCCCAGAAAAGTTACGAGTATTGGTAGTCACGTGGCTAATTGAATGCCTTCGCACAGAGACCCCTTACCCGGGGCTTGAACTGATAGGTGAGCAAGGAAGCGGCAAGTCAATTGCAGCCGAAGCATTGAGGCGAGTTATAGACCCTAGCTCCTGCAACTTACGAGGAGCGCCAAAGACCGTGGAGGATATTTTTGTTGCAGCAGGGCAGAATCACATAGTGGCCTACGAAAACATAAGCCACCTGGCTGGAGCAATGCAGGACGCCCTCGCTATTTTGTCCACCGGCGGAGGCTACGCAAAACGACAACTTTACAGCGACGCAGAGGAACACATCATCAATGTCCGTAGGCCGTGGCTGATAAACGGGATAGCCGTGGCAGTGTCACAGCAAGACCTTGTTGATCGAGTCATTAGTATTGACTGCCCAAATATCGAAGCGAGGAACGAGGTCAGTAAACAGTGGCTGAAATTTGATGAGGACTTGCCTAGCATCGTTGGAGGCTTGCTTGATGTTGCAGCAAAAGCCCTAGCCATTTTGCCATCGGTACAGTTGGCAGCAAAAGACCGCCCACGAATGGTTGAATTTGTCATGCTTGGGCAGGCAGTGGCACAGTCCGCGGGGTTTGAAAAAAATGAATTCCTGAACAGATTTAATGAGCTACGAGCCGAGACAGTGGCACGAACAATTGATAGTTCACCTGTTGCATCTGCCATACTGGAATTTATAGAGGGTGAGCCGTCAGGTATTACAGCGAGCATCAAAGAGATATTGTCACGGCTTGAACGATACAAGCCAACCGGCACAGATTCTTGGCCTAGAAGCCCAAAGGGATTGGGTGATGCACTGCGGCGAGCCGCGCCGGCGCTTCGCCAAGTTGGAATCCAATGCAAAACAAAGGGCAAAGTCCACGGTGTAATTTTTTGGAACATCTCAACAACTGGAGTGGACGGCAAGTCCCCCATGTCCCCATGTCCCCCAATGTCCCCCGATTTAGAAAATCCGGCCAATGTACAAGACAAATCGGGGGACTTGGGGACTTTGGGGACTTGCCGTCCACTCCAGTGTTTTAACGAAAATGAAAATGAGGTGTTTTAATGAACATGAGCGTCAAAAACATCATTGATGACCTGCAAGATGCTGGACTGACCATCACATTATTGCCACATGACCGCCTATCAGTGTCACCAGCAAAACTCATTACCGACACCCTGCGGGCGCTGATACGTGACAACAAGGCAGCCATCATTCACAGTTTGGAGGAAGCAAACAATGAAAATATCGTTACAGGCACACGCCGGCCAAAAGACCTGAGTCCTAAGTTGTTAGCCGCAAGCAAGGCATTGGATCGTCAATTAACAGAGCTTGGGTACGACATAGGCTTACCTTGGATGGCTTTATCAGACGCGTATTCGGCGCACTACATCAAATGTCCACAATGTCAGACGACGGGGTACGGGTACGGGCAGCGCTGCGGTGTTGGAGTTGCACTGTGGGTTAGGACGCAACAAGTTTCAGGGCGCTAAACACTCAGACCCAGTGACGCGTTTCAATCCGCACAGCAAACCGAACAGCAAACCGAACAGCAAACCGAACAGCGTACGGTTTCAATCTGCAACCCTATCTGCACCCCTATCTGCACCCCTATCTGCACCCTGCGCAGATTCAAACTGATCAAACCACTGGTCAAACCGCTGGTCAAACCGCTGGTCAAACTGGGCAAACTGGGCAAACTGGGCAGCAAACTGGGCAACATACAGTTTCAACTGGCAATGTCGAAGTCGACGCAACCGCTCATGAGGATGTTCGCGATATGCGGCTGGGGCTACAGGCCGCCCATGCGCGTGTGGACAGCACTGTAGTGGTTGTTTCCATTTTGGAACTAACCACGTGCCGCCCATGCGCACGTGGACAGCGCCACCTGTTGCAGGGCTTACATGTTAGAAAAGGTATCAAATACTTATCAACATGTTGATAAAGCAAAACGCTAATTTTCTAACACCTATTTGCGAGGTGAATCAGCATGTTGACAAACGTTCGTTTTCTAACAGTACTAAAAACAATAGCATACTATGCAAGCTGGACGTGCGTTATAGGCGTTTTGACGTATGGACTGGCAACCGTAGCCATTGACACAGACAGCGCGATATATGGGATA
>Ga0194063_10002446_pt1 | contig 11596 bp, 8 predicted proteins | sample SepL3720m_MetaG_FD_155459 | JGI IMG/M metagenome (GOLD analysis project Ga0194063, IMG submission 155459) | Anoxic zone freshwater microbial communities from boreal shield lake in IISD Experimental Lakes Area, Ontario, Canada - Sep2016-L373-20m | ecosystem: Environmental > Aquatic > Freshwater >... | reverse complement strand
CACGGTACCAGTCTCCGTGTTCGTTAACTTTTATCGCCGTTGTGCAGCTTTTACACTCTACTATAATCAGACCGTGGCTATGCAGGATGAGAAAATCCGGTGCGGCTACGTCAGTTCCTACTTTTAGCCGTAAACCGTTATAGACGTAGATCGACGGGTCGTTCTTGAATTGTCGGCGCAGATAGAACGCTAGCTGTTCTTCTGCTTTGTAGCCAGCTTCATCTTTCCTGTCTGCCAATTTTATCTTTTCGAGTTCTTTTCTTATCATCCCATTTGCCTTAAGATGCATTATTCGCCAACACCCCTCGACTTCCTGCTATTTGCAGGTTATACTACAATATGATGATTATAAAACTCCTCTATAATTGGCTGTGGGATAATTGGTTTATTCAGCATATCGGTATCCCCCTGGCGATCATCTATGGGGTGTTATTTCTCTTCGGTCTGTTTTGTGCTGATTGGCTGATCTTTAGCCCGCATAAGGTGGACTATTCTCAATCGTTTCCGGTGATTATGCTGCATACTGCCGATGGCGCGCAGATTGCGGCGACGCATTTGACGGCGAAGGATGCCAAGTATACCGTCATCTTCAGCCATGGCAATGGTGGTGATCTGGCATCGGATTATGGTTATTTGCAGGGGTTGCAGAGTATGGGTCTCAATGCTTTCGGCTATGATTACCATGGTTATGGTATGTCCACTGGCAAACCGAATGAGCGGAACTGCTATGCTGATATCGATGCGGCGTACAAATATGTGACGGAAGAGTTGAAAGTGCCGCCTGACAGAGTGATCATCTACGGCCAGTCCCTCGGCGGTGGGCCATCGGTGGATCTGGCGGTGCGCAAACCGGTGGCGGGGCTGATACTGCAGAGCACCTACACCTCAATATTTGTGGTGATGACCCGCGTGCGGTTACTTCCCTTTGACGAGTTCAATAATCTGGCCAAGATCAATAAGGTGCATTGCCCGGTGTTGATAATGCACGGACGCAGCGACCAGGTGATCGCCTTCAGTAACAGTGAACGACTGTACCAGCGCGCGAATGCCCCAAAAACGCGACTCTGGGTAGACGGCGCTGATCACAACGATTTCGTTGAGGTAGCGGGCGACAAGTATACTGCGGCGGTGAAGGAATTTGTGGCGAGTCTGCCGTGAGATAGACATAGGAGGTTATGACCAACAATGTTAAAAGATTTCCTCTATAAGTGGTTCTGGAATAATTGGGTGATTAAGCGGGTGGTGATCCCATACGGGACTATTTACCTGTTGTTTGCCCTATTCGGCCTGTTTTGTGCCGACTGGCTGATTTTTTACCGGCATAAGGTAGATTATGGCAAAGATTTCCCGGTGATAATGTTGCATACTGCCGATGGGGCACAGATATCCGCAACGACTTTGGAGGCTGAGAAAGCCAAATATACCGTCATATACAGCTATGGCAATGGCGGGGACCTGGCGAGTGAATATTACAATCTCATCAGGTTGCAGAAACTGGGTTTCAACGTTTTCAGCTATGATTACCATGGCTATGGCATGTCCAGCGGCAAACCGAGTGAGCGGAACTGCTATGCTGATATAGATGCGGCGTACAAATACGTGACAGAAGAATTGAAAGTGCCGTCCAGCAGAGTGATCATCTATGGCTACTCCCTCGGTGGTGGGCCATCGGTAGATTTGGCATCGCGTAAACCAGTGGCGGGGCTGATCCTGCAGAGCACCTACACCTCGATATTTGTGGTAAGAACCCGCGTACGGTTACTTCCCTTTGATGAGTTCAATAATCTGGACAAGATCAACAAGGTGCATTGCCCGTTGCTGATCATGCACGGACGGAGCGACAAGATGATAGCCTTCAAGAACAGTGAACGGCTGTACCAGCGAGCAAATGCCCCGAAGACGCGACTCTGGGTAGACGGGGCCGACCACGATAATCTGCCCGAGATAGCGGGTGACAAGTACACAACTGCTGTGAAGGAATTTGTGGCGAGTTTGCCGTGAGTTTTCTCAATAGATTCTCATTAGTTGACAGCGGTGCAATAGATAGGCGATTATTCAACTGGGAGAGGTATCTTATGACGGAATATGCATGGAGTCCTATTGAAGATTTGCCAGTTGATTGGTCGAAACTCGCCTCCAGTGAACTGGAGGGTTTGAGCGTAGTCTGGCAAGAGCAGCAGGCTCGTATGGAGCAGCTTGAGGGCGTGCAACAATTTAATGTCCGGCTCCGTCGTGAATGGTCAATTGAAACAGGAATTATTGAGAACCTCTATAGCATTGACCGGGGAACAACGGCTTTGCTCATTGATAAAGGCCTGGAGGCCAGTCTCATCAATCATGACGCTACTGACATGCCTGCCGATCTCGTGGTAGCTATTCTTCGCGATCAGGAAGATGCACTGGAAGGATTATTCGATTTTATTTGCCAACGCCGCGAGTTGTCTACTGCATATATCAAGGAACTTCACGCAGCAATGACGCGACACCAGAGTTCTGTTATAGGGATGGATGGTTTGGGGAGATTGTGCGAGATTGAGCTGATCAGGGGTGAATATAAGAAATTGGCCAATAACCCTACTCGTATTGGTGATAATCTAGTTCACGAGTATTGCCCGGCAGTGCATGTTGCATCAGAGATGGATCGACTGGTTGAGTTGCATCATTTACATATGCAAGAGCAGGTGCCACCGGAAGTGGAAGCAGCGTGGCTGCATCACAGGTTTACCCAGATACACCCATTTCAAGATGGGAATGGCCGCATGGCGCGGATACTCGCATCGCTGGTATTCTTGCGGGCACGTGGCTTTCCGTTGCTGATAAATCGTGACCTGCGTGATCGCTACATAACAGTGTGTGAGCAGGCTGATGCAGGCGACCTTGCGCCGATGGTGAATTTGTTTGCTGAAGTGCAGAAGAAGACGTTTATCAAGGTGCTAAGCATTTCCGAGACAGTGCTGCATGACCGAGAGCCGTTGCAGCAAATGTTAGCGGCGGTGAAAGATCGGCTAATGACAAAAAAGGTGAAAGACGAAAAGCAGAAACAAGTTGTATTTGAAACAGCAGGGGCACTTGTGAAGATCGCAAATCGAAAATTGCGAGAAGTGGCCGAGCAACTACTGCCATCCCTTAAGGCCATTAATTCTGATTATGGTGATTTCGTAGATGTTAATGATGAGCATAATGCATTCTGGTTCAAGGGACAAATTATTGATGTCGCTAAGAAGTATCAGTATTATGCTGACACTAGAATGTATAGTGCCTGGGTTCGTTTAAAGATACAGGAAACCCGGCAAGTAGATCTCGTGGTAGCCTTCCATTCACTCGGTTATGAGTTCTCCGGCGTCGTTGCAGCGCTGGCATATGTTGAATATCGGCAGCATAATGAGGATGGCGATGTCAGTGCTGAGGGGCCATATCCGCTTGCTGAGCAAGCCTTCCAATTCGCTTATTCAGAGCCAACCGACAAGGTGACGGAGCGTTTTGGCGGGTGGATTGATCAGGTTATCCTGGCCGGGCTGGATCAATGGCGCAGATCGTTGTAAAATAAATTTGCCTGGGGCAAGCGCCCCAGGCAAAGCAGCTTCGCCCTACAGATACTCCAGCATCTTGTCCGCGCTTTCAATGTCGGTATTGGCGGGGACTTTGATGCCGGCGGGTACTTTCAGGCGGGGGAAGATGGTGATGCTGTCGTCCAGTTCTACTCCGCCACGGATTACTACCTCGTCGCCGATGGCCACGAAACGGCGCAGAATGACGGGCGCTTTTTCGCTGGATTGCAGCTCCACCATGGTGCCGGTGAGGGTATCCTCAATGACGCTGAATGGGCCGATCATGGAGCCGGCCCCGATTGATGAACGAATGATAGTGGCGTTCTCGAAGATTTCGCAGTCATCATCGATATTTGCATCGCTGATAGTGACACCGGGGAAGACGCGTACATATTTCCCGATGCGCACCGGAGCCTTGATATTTACCAGCCCCTTTTCGATCTTTTCGCCCAGAGTCAGGTGGGTGATAGGGTCGGCCATCTCCAGTGACTCACGCTCGATGTTGTACAACTCACTGCCCAGCGACATGCGGGGCATCAGCTCGGACATCGAGGGGAAGCGACCGTGTAGTACGTCGTTCATCGTCTCCAGGTAGCTGGGGATATTGCCCAGGTCACCCATTTTGCCGATTTCATAGCAATAGATGGGGTAGCCGTGTTTGGCCAGCCAGGGGAGCAGGTCGCCTCCGATATCATAGCGGTGTTTGCGCATGGCGATCACTTCTGGATGCGAGCTGATTTTGCGCAGTTCCGAGGAGTTGATCAGGTAGAATCCGGCATTGGTCGCCAGTGGCGGCAATTCAGTTTTGTTATTGACCGGTACGGCATAGAGCGCGCAGATCTCCTCCATCGTCGGTTTCTCGATGAAGCCCAGCACGCGGTTCTTCTCGTCGCGGTCAATAAGGCCGTAGCGATTGGCGATCATCTCCGCCGGCTGCCGTGCCGCCGCGATGGTGACGATAGCGCCAGTGCGATGATGTTCTGCCAGCATGGCGGGCAGATCGATATCCAGCACCGAGTCGGTGGGGAAGACGAAAGCAGTGTCGGTGATATTGAAATATTCCATATTGGTGAGGATAGCATCGGCAGAGCCAGTATTCTCGTGATCATAGCGCACCGGTGAATAGCGAACCCGCACCCCCAGCGCATCACCATAGCCGACCATACTTTTAATCTGGTAACGGTTTTCCTTGCCTTTCGTCACCATGATGAAATCCTCGACACCTTGCTGCTGCAAAATTGCAATAAGCCAGTCGAGTACACGCCTGCCGAGTAATCTTACTGCAGCTTTGGCGCGTAGATAACCTTTTGCCTTCAAAGTCAAGGGGCGGAAACGCAAACCATGACCTGCGGCTAGTCCGAGACCGGTAACATGATCCATAAGAAATTCCTCCAACGATGAAATGCCGCTTGTACTAGAGGTGATTGCAAAACTATGGCTGAGTGGATCGCTTAGAGATTTTTTCGTCTGGTCGCCAACTTGATATAGCAACTCTACTAGCAGTAGACGGCTATATCAAGTTGGCGAGTAGGCGGAAAAAGATCAAGCGAGCCGCCAGCCAGGGTTTTGCAATTGCCTCACTATGTAGATTATACCAGACAAAGACGCAAATGTTGTAATTATGGTGTGATGCAGGCGACAAATGATGGCAGATTGGCCTTATAATGTGGAATAAATACGTAAGAACATGGTAAGGAGCGAATATGCCATCATATATGAAGACAAATGAACGTTGTGCTGATTTCCTGAAACAGCAAGGTCTCCTCCACGATAATATGCTGACGACATTGTTTCAACGTGCGGAAACGTTGCAGGAGTGGATAGGGCAGGTTGCAGTTGATGACGGAATTATATCAGATTTGGAGCTGGCCAATGCACTGGCAAAAGAGTTGCGGATACCGTTATTGCGGGTAAAAGATGAAGACCCGGATGAGAGTGCCCTGGTAGCACTACCCCGGGAGACCTGCCGTAATTGTGGATTATTACCGATAAGAGTCGATGGTGATACTGTTCTCATTGCTTGCGCCAATCCGCTTGATGATGAATTGTTGGCGACATTACCTGCCCTTACCGGGTATAAGACAAGAATTAGCATCGCTCCACTTAATGAACTGAAGGCGAAAATTGAGGCGTGTTATGCCAGTAGAAAAGATAGTGGCATAAGTACGGCGAACAATGGATCGCCATTCGATGATACCGGTGACAATATGCATAATCCAGATGATGGTTCTTACGGAATCGCATTGGATGATATGTTATATAAGCTGGTGGAGAACAAGGCGTCCGACCTGCACCTCACCGCCGCATCGCAGCCTATCATGCGCGTGCATGGTGAGCTGGTGCGTATGCCCTATCCAGAGTTGAAGCCCCAGCATATCATGGATATTATCTACGCTATCATCACCGATGACCAGATGACGGAATTTGAGCGTCATCATGAGCTTGACTTCGCCTACAGTATGCCCGGCCTGTCCCGTTTCCGCGTGAATGTTTACCGGCAGCGCGGCTCGGTTGGCTCGGTTTTCCGCGTCATCCCCACAGATATTCCTACGCTGGATAAGTTGAAGATGCCGGAAGTGGTGCGGGAGCTAACCGGGCGTCCGCGGGGGCTGGTGCTGGTCACCGGGCCGACGGGGTCGGGCAAATCCACTACACTGGCGGCGATGATCAATGAGATAAACAGCACCCGGGCGGTGCACATCATGACGCTGGAGGATCCGATTGAATTCCTGCATGTGCACAAGATGGGGGAGGTAAATCAGCGGGAGATCGGCTCGGATACCGATAGCTTTACGATTGGCCTCAAGCATGTGTTGCGCCAGGATCCGGATGTGATCCTCATCGGTGAGATGCGTGACCTGGAGACCGTGGCGGCGGCGGTTACGGCGGCAGAGACCGGTCACCTGGTATTCGCCACGCTGCACACCACCAGTGCCTCGCAGACGATAGACCGCATCATCGACGTATTCCCCCCGCACCAGCAGGAGCAGGTACGCAGCCAATTGGCGATAGTGCTGGAAGGTATTTTGACGCAGACGCTGCTGCCTAATATCGACGGCAAAGGGCGTAGTTGTGCGCAGGAGATCCTCATCGCTACCCCGGCAGTGCGCAATCTCATTCGAGAGGGGAAGGCACACCAGATAGCCAGCGTGATGCAGGCCAGTGCGAAGTATGGCATGCAAACGCTGGATCAGGCGCTGCTGACACTAATAAAGGCGAAAAAAGTGTCACTGGAGGAGGCTTTGTTAAAAGCATCGAACATCGAGGACTTCCGTTCACTGATGTCTATGCAAAGTTGAGAATTTTGTGTGGTAGATTTTTCACAATAAATGAAAAAATGTGGTATTATTTCCCAAAATATCGGTTTGAAAGAGGTTGATTGTGGAGGGAAATATGCCATCATATATGAATCGCAACCTGCAATGTGCAGAAATCCTAAAGAAACGTGGATTATTGAGTGACGATATCTACGACACTCTGCTAAAGCGTTCAGAGAAAATGCAGGAGTGGATCGGACAAGTTGCTGTCAATGATAGAATTATATCAGGTGCGGAATTGGCAAATGCACTGGCAAGTGAATTACGCCTGCAGCTAGTTGATCTGGCTGGTGAACAACCTGAAGAGGTTGCATTAGTTACAGTCCATAAAGATGTCTGCCAGAAGAACTCACTATTACCATTAAAAATAAACGGCGACACCCTGGTTATTGCCTGTGCGAATCCCACTGATATTGAGTTGTTGGAAGCCCTGGCGGAGATTACTTGTTACAAAGTTATTGCTGTGGTCGTTTCGCTTAATGGTATTCAGGAAAAAATCGAGAAGTGCTATGATGGTATCAGTCATGATCTGCTGGCTGAGGCACAGCAGAACGTCTGTTATTCACATTCTTTGTTGAATATACATCAACCAGATGATAGCACCTACAGTATCCTATTAGATGAGATGTTGGGAGAGGTGGTGAAGCGGGAAGGATCTGATTTACATCTGGTCGCGGCATCTCAACCTTTTATGCGTTTAAATGGCAAACTGGAACGTATGCACTATCCGGTGCTGAAACCGCAGCATATTAAGGATCTGATCTATTCGGTTATCAATGAAGAGCAATTGTCGGAATTCAGGCAGCATCACGAACTGGATTTTGCCTATACCGTGCCCGGCCTGTCGCGTTTTCGCGTGAATGTTTACCGGCAAAATAACACTGTTTGTTCGGTATTCCGGGTAATCCCTAACATTATCCCCACGCTGGCTAAACTGAAGATGCCCGAAGTTGTGCGGGAGCTCACCACTCGCCCGCGCGGATTAGTGCTGGTCACCGGGCCGACGGGGTCAGGCAAATCTACCACGCTAGCGGCGATGATTGATGAAATAAACAGCACCAGGCAAGTGCATATTTCGACGTTGGAAGATCCGATTGAATTCCTGCATATTCATAAGACCGCGGAGGTGACGCAGCGAGAGATAGGTACTGATACAGAGAGTTTTGCCAGCGGTCTGATGCGTATGTTGCGGCAAGATCCAGATGTCATATTTATCGGCGAGATGCGTGACCAGAACACGATTGCTGCTGCTGTCACTGCGGCGGAGACTGGCCATCTGGTATTTGCGACATTGCACACAAACAGTGCCGCGCAGTCAATTGACCGCATTATCGACATCTTCCCTCCGCATCAGCAGGGGCAGGTGCGCAATCAGTTGGCGATCTTTCTGGAAGGCATAATTACCCAGACGTTACTGCCGAATATAGACGGTAAGGGGCGTAGCTGTGCACAGGAGATACTGATCGCTACCCCGGCAGTCCGTAACCTGATCCGGGAAAACAAGGTACATCAGATTGCCAGTGTAATGCAAGCTGGCTCACAATATGGCATGCAGACACTGGATCAGGCATTGGTATCATTGGTGAAGTCGAAGAAAGTGTCACTGGAGGAAGCTCTGCTAAAAGCATCAAGTGCCGATAATTTCCGTTCATTGATGTCTATGCAGAGTTGATTAGCCTCCCCCTAAGTTGAATACACTTTCGAAGTAACGAGTGTAAAAAGCTATCAGGATGAAGAGAACTATGGGCACCATAATGGCGTAGAAGAGCATCTGCAGTTTCATCGGCAACGTCTTTACCCGTGCCTCCAGTTCCACCTCCATATAACTTGCTACGCTCAACAACGACTGGCCCATACTTCCGCTCATTTCGCCTGCCTTTATCAGGCCGATCATCTCCGGTGGGAATACTTCCAATTGGGTCAGGATGTCAGTTAACTGCTCACCGGCCTGCAGGCGCTTCTCTGCTTCCTGGGCGCGGAAGAAGAGTACTGGATCATCAGATGCGCGTGCTGCCGAAACCAGCGCTTCTCCAGGGTTGATACCTGCTTCAAACATTGCGCTAAGCACACGAGCGAAGCGGATCCGCTGCATATAGCGGATAATCGGGCCAATCATCGGAGTTTTGACCGCTAATGTTTGTACAATCCGCGCGCCAGTTTTGGTCTGCGCGAATGATTTCAATACCTCCCTGATAACCAGGAAAACGGCGACTAATATGATGAATTGGGTGGCAGTATTGCGTAATGCATTAAAGGTAGCCTCCATGTCACCAACTGTCGTACCAACACCACTGATTATTAATCCTACCAGCACTGCCACCCAGGCGGTGGCTTTCAGACTCCAGGTGGCGGAGTTTACGCGTGCGCGCAGGTCATGCTCCAGGTCCAGTGTGTCGGCAATCTGGCGCATGATTTCTGGTAATGCACCGGTCAATTCGGCTGCCTTTACCAGTGCAATCTCCCATTCGGTAAAGATGTTCGTGTGGACCGCCATACATTCGGACAGTGTTTTGCCAGTTTTGATCTCATCCGCGATAGTGCGCGCCATTACCCGCAGCGAGAAGGCGACGTTTTTCTCCATATAATTCATCGCCAGTGTAATGGGGACGCCGGCATGGAGCAGACTCTGCATCTGGCGATAATATTGCGACTTCTGCCGGAGCGTTATCGGGAAAATGGGTATTTTGAACTTGGGCAGCGGTGAGGTTTTACCTTCAGTTTTAGGTAATGCGATAGTCCCCTGCTCTGGATTCACTTTTTGCTTTTCGTGCAGTACACGCGCGGGGATGGTAATCTGCGGCAAGCCAGTCATGGGTTGACGGCATTTGTAGCATTCCGCCTTCCTTTCGCTATTCATTTCCCCGCAATGCGGGCATGCTTTCATCCGTGCAGCCATCTTTTACCTCTTTGTAATTGTACCATAGATATCGCCATATGATGCACTAAAAACACGAAAAATGCTAATATATCGAAATTGTTCAGTGTTGTCAGCCTTAGCACCACCCCCTAAAGGAGGTGGCTAACAATGACAAGCACCCTAAAGGGCGCTATATAACTCATGAGAAATGACCATTTGAGTGCGCTTTAGCGTACTTACCGCTGTTAGCCACCTCCTTCAGGGGGTGGTGCTAAGGCTTCAGCGCAAAGCACGCCGGCACATCATTTTGGTGACAACTCTGAGCTGTCACAATATATCTTTAAAGGAGTCATTTGCCATGCCATCCGTACATCGTGCCCTCATCCTCGCCGCCGGCAGGGGGAATCGCCTTATGCCTTTGACGGCCAACTGCCCCAAGCCGATGGTGGCGCTGGATGGCAAGCCAATGCTGGAGCGGATATTGATAGCAATGCGCAGTGCGGGTATCGATGAAGCGACGATAGTGCATGGCTACCTGGGCGAGGTGATCGAGAACTACTTTGGCACTGGCGAACGGGTGGGGATGCGCATCGACTATTGTGCGCAACAGGAGCTGACGGGCACTGCCGGGGCCATGCTGCTGGCGGAAGCGAGCTGTGGGGATGCGCCGTTCCTGCTCCACTGGGGCGATATTCTCGTCGACCCGCGTAACTACCGCGAGATCATCGCCCGCTATGACGATACCGCAGAGCGCCCCGGCTGTGTGCTGGGAATGAACTACGTCGAGGACCCCTATGCTGGTGGGGCGGTGTATCTGGAGGGCGACCGCGTCACCGCCGTGGCGGAGAAACCCGCCAGAGGCACGGCAGGAACGCACTGGAACATCGGCGGCGTCATCCTCTTTGATGCAGTAATCTGGTCCTATCTGCACCGCACCCAGCCGCCAGTGCAGGGGGAATTCTACATAACCGCTGCAATAGACCTGATGGCACGCGAGAAAACCCACGCAGTGCTACCTTATCAGCTAGTCGGAGAACGCATCCACCTCACCGACCCCGCCAGCGTGGAAGCATTACAAAATGACCCCCGATTAGAAGAATGGGAAAGAAAGGGGTCGTAAGGTAACGACCCCCTTTTTCGTGCTTTTCGTGTCTTTCGTGGTTAAATCGCTTCCACCGCCGTCCACTGCCGTGATACCGCCGAATCACTCATGGCATCCAGCACAGCGTTGACCTTTGCGCCCTCGGTGAAGTCGGGGTGGGCGGGTTTGTCGTTCACGATGGCGTCGATGAAGTCGTACAGATGGTTGGTGAAGCTGTGCTCGTAGCCGATGATATGCCCCGGCGGCCACCATGCCTGCAGGTAGGGGTGGATAGACTCGGTGGCGAGGATGGTGCGGAAGCCCTGGATATGCGGCGGGTCTTCGCGGTTGTAATATTCCAGCTCATTCATGCGCTCGAAGTTGAAGCGAATCGCCCCTTTATCTCCAGCGATCTCAAACCCCAGGTCGTTCTTGTGCCCGGCGGAGAATCTGGTGGCCTCGAAGGTGCCGACGGCGCCGTTGGCAAAGCGTGCCAGCGAGATCACCGCGTCGTCTACCGTCACCGGCCCACGACCTTCGCCGGCGGCGGCGGTTAGTCCGCCTGTTGTCTGCGCCTGGCGCGGGCGTTCTTTCACGAAGGTTTCCATAGCGGTTGATACTTCCGTGATGCCACCGGCCAGCCAGAGTGCCAGGTCGATGATATGTGCGTTCAGATCGCCATGCGAACCGGAGCCGGCGATATCTTTATCCAGCCGCCACACCAGCGGGAAATCCGGGTCGATGATCCAGTCCTGCAGGTAGACCGCGCGCCAGTGGAAGACGCGCCCGATGC
>Ga0194063_10002444_pt1 | contig 11611 bp, 1 predicted proteins | sample SepL3720m_MetaG_FD_155459 | JGI IMG/M metagenome (GOLD analysis project Ga0194063, IMG submission 155459) | Anoxic zone freshwater microbial communities from boreal shield lake in IISD Experimental Lakes Area, Ontario, Canada - Sep2016-L373-20m | ecosystem: Environmental > Aquatic > Freshwater >... | reverse complement strand
ATCTGCAGGAATAAGATTAAGATACCAACCTTTTAAATTAAGGTTTAATTCTTGAATAAGACGCTGCATGTAAGTGAGTTTGGAAGATTCCTTGCTCTTCCCACTCTTAGTGTACATTATACCTCCTACATATCCAGTCTTCAATAACTCATTTCCTGAAGAACGTCTGTCTCCATTGTCATCAAACAATCTCTTCATGATATTGGATCCCTGAGCAAAAGCATCAGTGAGGAGATACTCATATTGTGTACCTTTTAGTTCAGACGTATTAGCTATACTGGAGAGAAAGTCATAAAGATCACTTGCAGCATTAGGCCCAATGTACGATTGCATTCTTTCTCCAACAACATTGACGAACGTGCTATCAAAGGTTGGATTGGTTGCTACTGATTTTGCAAGACCAAGTTCAAGAAGTCTTCCTTTTATCTCAAGAGTCTTTCCACCAAAGGTAACAATCTCATCGGAATTTATAATACTGCTTCTAATCCCAGCAACAGCTTCCTTGAATGAAGAATATACACTTGGATGATTGATTTTTAAATAGTTAAGTTCTTTTCCACTAAACTCTATTCCAAGTTTTCCTAAGAAGGTAATCATCTCTTGAGGAGTCTCAAGTTTTATTCCCCTCATGGTAACAGGATCACCAATAAAGCTTTTAGACTTCTTATTCCATTTAAAGAATCCTTTTCCATCTTTGGCTTTCAATACAATATTCTTTTCATAGTCATCTCTAAACTGCATAGCTGCAGTGGATAAACTAGCTTCACCTACTACTACCTCTCCATTATCAAGAACAAAAATGTTCTGTACACTTGGATTTTGTTTCTTAACTGTATTCCAGAAAGCATTTATAAGTTGAGAAGCATGTGTTGTATTAAGCTTTTCAAAACTATGATCTCCTGGAGAGTCATAAGCAGTTTTCATTAATCGTTTATAGAGTACTTCGTAGTTAGAATCATCTTTAGCCATCTGACGAAGTTTACTCATCATATCATCAATATTGACAGCATTGGATAGTTTGTTCCATAAATTGATCTTCACCTGTGAAACAGGAAGAAGAGATACTCCATTGATAGATGTTCTAATAGCCTGTGCTTTCCCTCCTTCACCACGTTCTGTTTTAGGAATAGTGGCAAGAAGAAGTTTTATGGCAGGATTGGCTTTTCTAAAACTGTCCATCTTCCGAGCATCCTGATAATCATCCTTTCCTGTATTCTCTTCATTATTTACCTGAATATGATCATTCTCATCAAATTCAATCTTATGACTCTTTAGATATTCTTCATGTCTGTCAACAATACTATTCCAATCCTCATTGATATTTACTACAAGTCTATTTACTTCTGCATTACGTTGTTTGTACTCTCCTTCAGTAATTCTACCATCTGTAAATAACCCTTTGTTTGTATTTTTTAAAACGCTTAGTCGTGTGAAAATATCTTTCTTTAATTTAGGATAGATTTCACTTTTCTTTAATTCAGGAATAGTGAATAAATTTTCATCCTTATCAACTAACATTTTAAGAAGCTTGTAAGTCATTTGCCCTATAATATCTGCTCCTTGCTTATCAGTTAATTTAGCAAGACGATATTCATCTTCTTCTGTAGCTAATTCATTCTCAATATCAATGATTCCTTTTTTTGCAAAGGTGTCCTCAGATTCATTTAGAATGGCATTCTTGTAATATCCCTTGTTAATCCTATTGAAGAGTTCTTCTAAATTAGAATCTGCTTTTTTCCCAACAAAGAATGATTTAAAGAAATTAACAATGTCTGAGAAAAATTTAACAATAAAAGGTCTTCCATCTTTTGGCTTAGGAGGAATTTTCTTTTCATGGATATATTCACGAAGTTCCTCAGCCATTCTTTCCTTAGATTCTTGAATAGTGGCATCTGAATAGTTTATAGTCTTACCAGAAGTTATATCATAAAAACTTCCTTCTCTGTTCTTAAATTCATTGAATAAAGAATTACGTTCTTCAGCAGAGGTGAGGCTCTTCCAGATAGATTCAAATACCTCATGGTAGGTAGATCCAGCTTCGGCATGTTTAAAGATGTAGATAGCACCTTTTCTGAGCATCCCCCAAGCCTTTACACCTTTTACATTTCTAATAATATTCTGTGTCCTATATACAGGAATGTTTGAATAATTCTCTTTTAACCATTTCTCAACAACATTCCAATCTTCAGTAGCAAAAGGTTTATCACCTTCTTCAATCTGACGTCTAAGCTCATCATCATCTTCTACTGTACGATTTTCACCTAAAAGATTATCAAGAATATTATTTGCTTCTTCGTCTTCCTTTGTAAGTGATTCGACACTAAACTCTTCTTTATTCTTCTTCTCCTTTTCAACTATAGGCTTTTCTACTTCCTTCTTTTCAGTCTTTGCTTTTCCAGCATCAATATACATCTGCTGAATTTCTTTAAACTGACCTATTCCTTTGTCTTCAAGAATACCAATAGAAGATTCATAATTCTTTTCATTTACATCTTCTGAGGCAATAAATCTTATCTTCCTTCCTTCCTTTGTAATAAATATATTAGGAGTTCCCTTTCCTGTTTTTCTATTAAGATCAAGAATATATCCATTCGCATTTTCAAGTTTTTCTACTGTAAACTCTTCCTTATCTGATTTCTTAATAGTTTTGTTCTTCTTCTCAATTATATCATTAGCTATAGCTCTCTTAATTGCTTTAGTAGCAAGTGCCCTTGATTGTTCTTCTGTTCTTTTTCCTTCAGGAACTTCTTTGGAAACTTCTGGTTTCTTTGTTTTAAAGGAAAGAGTTTTCTTAGTTTGTTTTGTATAATCAGGAATTACAGGGGATTCTCCATCATCCTCCACATAGAAATACACACCATGGCGATTAGTTTCATCATCACTATTAATAGGTTTCATCCATGTATATAAAGGAACTTCATTGGCAGTTCTATTCTTCTTTGAAAGAAGATAGGTTTGATAGTTTTCCCATGAGGTGGATACGATTTCTCCTTTATCATTAATGTCTGTTATCTCTTCATGTGTTTCGTTGATATCCTTAATCATATGATTATTGATATTCATGAACAGACTTTGCAATTTCTCAATGATTGCATTCTTATTCTCGTCTAATGTAGAAGGTTTAAAGGTATAGGTGGTATCATCATCAGAGATGTAAAGAGTTAATTGTTTGGTTTTTACATCACGTTTGAAATAAATATTATTCCTTCCAAGATATTCTCCTTCTCCCTTTTCAGGAGTTCTCCAAAATACAATAGATCTAAGATAGGTGAGAAGACGTTTTGCTTCTTCTGTTTCCATACCTTTCTTCTCAATCATCAACTGAGAAAGACGATGAATTGCCTTATATACAGCATAGGCTTCTTTTTTATTAAGTTGCCTGTTATGCAGTGCTACGTATCCATTATCTAATTTAGCAAATACTCTTCCAAGAGCTTTTGTAAATTTTGTACTTCCAGTTTCAATAGTATCAAGCGTAGTGGGAATTTCAAGAACGACATGGTTCTTCATATCATTCTCATCAATGAGACCAGAATCTTCTACAGAAGTGCGAGTGGAATAATCTATACTGTTATCATCTTTGATTACATAATTAGGAATACCAAAAGATGCACCTATTGTATAAGCAACATTTAAAAGATCTTCTTTGGTTTCAAGACCCTCTGTTTTCTTAAAAATACCATCTCTCCAAGCACCATATTCTTTCTTAAGAGATGCTTGTACTTCATCAGGAGTGGTTTTTCTAAACATTGTACCACCACCATATTCTTTGCTCCAGCTTAATTTTGATTCAGGAAATACCTGAAAAATTCCATTTTCTAAAGGATCTTGTCCTTCCTTGAGAACTTTTCCATCAACGCCAACAAGAGATAGTTTTCCTGTCTTCTCATCAACCTCTGCCATTACTAAAGCAATGACACCATCTCTATCTATACTATCATCTTTTGGTAATAAGAAATCTATAAGTCCCGGAATAAGAAGATGTTCATTCTTTGATGTAATGTATACACCACGAATATTTGCCTTATTTTTAAATTTAGCAAGTTTTGCTCCAAATAGATTGGCTCTCTTCTGATAAGCTTTTCCATCATCAGGAGCTACTGTACTTGACACTACATGTTTGTCATTTTTCTTAGCATCAGGCTCATACTCCTTATCGTGTTTATTCAAATTGGCATTGCGTACACCTGCTTTATTTGAAGACATTGTTTTCTCTGCAGAGGAGGTTTCTTTATTATCCTTACCTAATTTCTCCTCTTCAAGTTTCTGTTGTTTAGCTTGTTCAGCATAAGGTTTGAATTTCTCAAGGATAGCTCGCAAACTAATTAAGTCTGGCTCAAGTGATTTAATTTCTTTCTGAAGAACAAGAATTTCTTCTCTTGCCTTTGCAGCTTTTTCCTCATTGGGTTTTATTTCAAACTCTTCTGTTTCAGCAAGGATGTCTTCGAGGGTTGCTAAATCTTCTTTATATTGTGATTTAAGCTTTAAGAAGTTGGGATTAGCCTGAATAAAGTCCACCCATTCCTGTCCTATAATTGCATTAGGTGCCTTTGGATATACCCTTTCAAATTCAGATACTAGGGAATGAATAGCATCCATTACTTTATCAATTGCCTTTTCTATTCCCGAGATGATATTATGTAGCCTGCTTATTTGTTTTGTATTTTCTTCTGCTGTAAGTTCAAGGAGTGTGAGTTGATCTTCTATTTCTTTTGTGAACCCTTCAATATCAGGAGAGAGTTCATAATTATAATGAGAAGCATCCTCCACATAGGCAATAGTTATTTCTATATCTTCCTTTTGACGCTCAAGGTCACCAATTTCATATTCAATATCATCCTTCATTTTTGAAAGACGAGAGGCTACTCTTAAATATTCTTTAGTATGCTTGTTAAACCCAATACCGTTCTTTACTGACTTTTTAGTAGATGTATCACTTTCAATATCTTCTCTTAATAATTCAAGACCGATAATAGCATTTTTGAGCTCAGCCTTCTTTTTGTTGATAAGCTCAGTTACTGCTGTCTGCTTTCCAGAGAGCTCAACAAATAATTCAGTAAGGAGGTTGTTTCTTTTTCTGGTACTTTCTTCAAGTTTTTTATTATCCTCTTTTCTCTTCTTTTCATCTGTCAGTCTTTCACGAGCAGCAGTTTGATCTTTTGTTTCAATTGTTCCTATCTTCTTTATCATAGGTTGATTGAACTCTCCTTTAGGAAAGAATTGTTCTCTGGATACTTCCATGCGAGTGACAACTACCTTTCCTGTTTTTCTATCAGTATATTTGGGATAGACAAAGAAAAGCTTACCATCCTTATATTCTATTCTTCCTTCTTTGGTTCTTGGTTTACCATCCTTATCCTTCCCAAAGTTGAATTGAAATTTTTCATTTCTATGCTGATAGAAATAATTGGCATTATCATCATCCTTGAGAGAACTTAAATCAGAAATAGAATGCTTTTTAAAAACATCTTTACTGATTGTTTTTATCTCATTTTTGCTTGTAAGGATATCAATTGTATCTCCATTGTCTTTAACTATTTTAAACTCAGGTATTTCAATAGGTTTCTCAAGTCCATTCTTATCATAGTCAATAACAGAACCTAAGAAATAAGTTTTTCCAATTGCTGCTTTCTTTGTTCCTTTTGATGTTTCAAGGTCAACAAATTGTTCTTCAGCTTCTGCTTCTGTTTTTGCAAGAATTTCAAGTTCTTCAGGAGTAATTATTTTTGGTTTCTTCTCTTCCCATTTCTGAGGATTGACTTTCATATCTTCATACTCCTGCCTAAATTTCTCTCTAGCAGGAACCATCTTTCCTATACTGCTTAATGCTTCTGCTATATCATCTTTATTAACAGCATCCATAACAGATACTAATTCCATGGCAGAATTGAAACTCTCATAGTTATTTTTTGAGAGATCTTTGATGATTGTGGAAACATCAACACCAGCTGACATTAATTCAGGGTGAGCCACAGTAGGAATGAGAGAACTTACCCTTTCGTCATAATCATTAATCTTTGTTACGGAATACACCATCTTGTCTATTAAGTCAGATGGATATTTTGCCTTGCCTTTTTCATCTGCTATTCCTCCATATCTTATATGGAGAGACTGATACATGGATTTCATGTTTGTAGCAGTCTGCTCAAGATTGGTCAGTCGTTTGAGGTATGCTTCTTGTGTATCCGTGGATTGAGCTTTTCCTTCAGATACCAGTTGAGCCCAACCTTCCTTCGTACTGGCTAATTGTTTATAGTCTGCTATGTCAGACATCACCATGTCATATCTGCCATATTTTATACGGGGAATAAGATAGTTGGTGATATAATCCTTTTCAAGGTCTTTACTCTCTGTAATCTTTCCATCCTTAAGTGCCTGCTCTCTTTGTTCCTGAATAACCACTCCCCTGTTTACAGCATCTAAGGTTTCTTTGGTAAAATCAGATAACTTACTATTATTGAAAGCTTTCAGAGCTTCTGCTGTATTTCTACTTAATTCTCTTTGTTCTCTAAATTTTCCTACACCTAACATTAATGATCCAGACAGTCCTCCCATGAGAACATTCTCCATCCCCTCATCGGTACCCAAAGTCTTGGTTATCCCTTCCATGAGACTTTCCCCTATATTGGCATCTTGGTTAAGTCTCTTCTTATCAAAGTAATCCTGAGTACCTACAGTGATTGCATACTGAGCACCTTCTTCAAATCCTTCTGATGCAGAAAATACATAAGGTCTTACTTTATTCAATCCCCGTATAAGAGGTCCTCCCCATACTTTCTTTTCAGCATACTTTTCACCCTCTCTTACAATATCTCTAGTTTCATGAATAACATCGTTAATAACACCTTTCTCAGCTTTATATGAGGAACCAAGAATTTTAGGAAACTGAATATAGTTGGTTGCACTTAGTAAGGCAATATTCAATCCTATAGAATAATTACCTACTGATGCTGCAGCATCATTTATCTTCTGAAGATCCATTCCAATGGGAGGTTTCCCATCATGCTTCTCTTTATACTCAGCAATCTTTTCATCCCTGTATTGATTCATATTATTCAAGGCTTCAAAAGTTGCTTCTCCCGTTGTGGCAAGACCAGCAACAGTTATTCTTTGTGCCTGATTTAATGTGTTATATCCTCCAAGAAACCTATCTGATGCCTTTGCTATCTTACCTGCAGCTTCTCCAATCTTCTCAGCACCTAATAATTCAGTCTCTGTTGCAGCCAATGCTTCTGCTGCTTTTCCTATAGAAACAAGTTTAGCAAGTTTGGGTATCTGGGTTAACAGAGAAGTAATTCCTTTAATTCCTGCACCATAGACACCTCCAGCTAAAGCTGCCCCTGCAGAGAATCCTAAGTTCTTTACAATACCATCCCATATGAAATTGGCACTGAACAGTTTACTGGGTGAATACCAATGTGCAGCTTTCTCAGCATCTGTATAATAATTAGGAAGCTTGTCTTCCATTTCCTTATTAAGCCTGTCAAGACTTCTATTCAAATCATTATCATAGAATGAAGCAAATCTTCCATCATGAGCCCATTGTCCTACTCCATTTAATAATCCAACTGTAGATTGTAAAAAGGTAGTACCTGTAAGAATCAATCCTTTTCCTATACCATTTACCATTTTCTCTCCCCATCCTTGAGCATAGGCAAATTCATTCTCTCCTTTGGAAGGATCATAGATTGGAAATCTATTGCTTTGCAATTCTCCAGAAGTAACAGTTAGTGGGAGATTATTTGATTTTGTTGCTGCTGGAAAGAAGTCATCTACTGATTCCTTTGGTGGATCAGCATGAGTAAACGAGTTAGGAACATACCTTTTAACGTCAGTACTCTGAATAGGAATATCTGAATTTACAGGTTTTATGTTTTCTTTGATGGGATAGTCTGGCATGACATTAGTTGATTAATTGTTCAATATTAGAATAACCACCTTTTTTAAACATGGCAATTATATCAGCATCTGTAAGTTTTTTAAGCTGTGTTTCAAACTCTTGAATATTCTGAGGATTCTGACCATAGACTCTGAGAATCTTTCCAGTTTTATCTTTCATCTTTATGATGGGATATAACACTCCATCACTTACTCCAAGTTTTAAATCTGCAGCAACGGGAAGAGTGATTGTTCTATGTCCTTGACTATCATACCTTCCAAAGTCTCCTACATTATAATAAGCATGATCATATTCATCTGCTGCACCAAAAGGATTAGTGGATCCGTTTCCAAGCAATAACTGTTTAGCCATATCTACATTTTCATGAAGATATTCACCACCTAAGTAATTATTACTTGCTATATAGGAAGGTTCTACAGGAATATCTACATAGTCATCATCGCTCTTCTCACTAATTACTCTTACATAATATGAGTTTCCTCTTGTTACAACAGAGAAAGCAGAATTCTTAGCATCTTCTTTTAACAGATTCATTGCTTTTTCTACATCATACGAATGTGCTTTAGACACTGCATCTTTATTCACAATTGCAACGAGTTGTTCAGCAAACATAGGTTTGTCTTTGGTTTCAGAAAACTCAACTCCCTTTCCCTGTAATCCAAACACTCCTGTTATTCCTTTAAGATTCTCAGCAAGACGCTGCTGAATCTTATTATAAGTATCTTTTGTTTTCTGTAAATAAGAAGATACAACACTTGTATAAGCATCCACTTGAGAATTTCCTGTTTTTCCCATATCCGAATAACGCTCATAATTATATCTTCTGGCTAATGCTTTATATAACTTTTCTTCTCTTGGAGATAACTCATTAGGAGAGATAATAAGTTCAGGAAGTGCTCCTGTTCTGGGAGCCTGATACATTTTTTCTTTACTTAAATATTCATATACTTCTTTTGAAGAAAATTGCATAGGTCCTTCTCCCGGAACATCAATTACTAAGTCTCCAACTTTAGAAAGATTTTTATTCAATTCCTCACTTAGTGTTATTCCTCCTAATTCCTGCTTGGCAGCTTCATCTTCTTTAATTTTTAAAATTGCATCATAATTAGCAGCTGTACTGGTAAGTTTAATGTACTGATCAAATGCCTTTTTCATATCAGGATTCTCAGGAGAGTAGGTTCCATTCTTATATTTCTCAACCAATAGAAGAGCTGTTTTTGGATCCACAGTAACTTTTACATTAGAATATCCCTGAGCAATTTTCCCTAATAAACCATCTGCTTCATTCCTTTTTTGATTCATATCTGCTTTGAAGTTATTCAAGGACTGAAGATCGGATGTCGTTTGATCTCCTTGTCTAACCCAACCATCCCCCCATGTATTTGTGGAAGGGGGAGTTAGTTTACCTTTCCCTGTTGCCTTTTTCTCAAGAATATCAAGTTCTCTTTCTTTGAGGGCATGATTCATTGCTCTGTCTGCTTGAGCATTTTGCTCCTTAAGAATGGAAAGATTATAATCTAATACCCAATTCTTTTGAGTCCTTATGGGATTTGTAAGTACTTCATCTTTCACCTCTCTGTAACTGAATCCATTAGCTATCTGATCAAGCCAGTTTCTTGTATAAAGATCTGCTCTTACTCCATCAGGATTATTTGAAACTGACTGCATCATGGATTTATAACTTTCATCAAGCTTTCCTTTTGAAGTAGCATCTCCAAGAAGATTCTGATAATATTGCAAAGCATCATTCAATTCCATTATCTGACTAGGAGAAGTAGCAACGGTAATATCCTTCTTAATATCATCTAACTTCTTCTGATAGTTCTGTCTTGTCACTTCATAGTTCTGACTGACAATCTGACCTAAATCCTGTGCCTGATATCCTCTGTAATGATATCTTCCTGCACTGGCAAGTTCATCATAATCATTCTCATCAAGCACTCCGTTTATTGCTGTACGGATCTGATTTTCACTCACCTCTGTAATCCCCTGTCGATGCATAGCATCAAGAACATCTTTTGTATTAATGCTTCCGTCTGCATTATATCCATAAGTAATATCCTGAATCTTTACATTAGGGTGAAGTTTAGCTATGACATCAAGTACCTTCTTATCAACATCAACATGTTCTTTGTATTCTCCGGAGAAGCTACTTCCAACTTTAGGGTCATTCATATAATCATTGATACTTCTACCAAGATCATACTCCCTATTGACAGATGATTTTCCAGCTTTCTGAGCACTCTCCATTTTACTTTGTTCTTCTCTTACCCTTGATGTAGAGATTACAGCATTTTGAATGTTCTTATCCTTTCCAACCTGATTCACCATTCCTCCAACAGAATTTACCAATTGATAATTGGAGAAGTCTCCCATAGATACCATTCTGAGATTGTTTCCAAGCTCATTCATCTTTGATTGAAGATATTCTTTATCATTAGGTCGTAGGATACTTAGTCCTGCTACCCTATCAATTTGGGATTGAATTCTTTGGTATCCTTCATCATACCTCTTTTGGAGAGTAGTCCCTACGTTGACCATGGCCTCTATTGGAAGCTGTTGTACAAAGGGCTTAAATTGTATATTGGGATTATCGGAATAGCTCGCCATAGCAGTGTTTGTATTACAAATTTAATCAAAAAAGTTATATTGTCAATTGGATATAATCATTTTAATGAAATTCACTTCACTAAAATTATTATAAATTTTTCATTGCTTTAAGGATTGCTCCATTTCTTACTCTCTCTTTTCTCTTTCTCTTTGCTTCAATGGGTTTTCCATCCTTATCATATAATGTTTCCCAATTTTCAGGAAGTTCATCAGAATACTGTCCACTACCTGTCATATTAAAATTAGCAGGTTGGTTCATATTCCAAGCATGTTGATTTCTATCATATCTATAATTATATAGATTCTCATAGGTTCCTAATGTACGGTTCTGAAGTTGGTTTTGTAAATACTTATCTGATATAGAGGAGAGGGCTTCTCTTGCCACATCCTTTGTGTTTGAGAGAGCTTTTGCCTGTCTTTGATACTGTGTATCCATTATGCCAAGATTCTTCCACTGAGCGTCGTTGAGAGTGTTTGTGTTCTCATCATAAACCTTGTTCTTCATCTCCTGATTAATCCTGAATTGATCTCCAAGCACCTTTGCATTTGCTCCATATTGTTGTGCAAGGAGATTAGATTGAGCTGCAGGATTATATCCCATGAATCTCTGGGCTCCTCTTGTAGCTGCTGTATTCTCATTAAGGATATCTTGCAATGAGATCTCATAAGGAGTACGCAGATTAGGATGATATTGCTGAGCAGGTACAGGTTCTAATTGATTAGTAGCCAGTGCATAATATTCTCCTGTAAGCTGACGTGGATCTAATTCCTCTTTATTAGGAGGTAGATAGTTTCCCATAGGATTAATGAATTGTGGCATCTGTCTTGCAGGCTTCTCTGGATTAAGAGGAGATTCAGGTTGTTTCTGAATAGTTAATTCCGGAGAAGTTGGGTATCTAGGTTCTATCCTTGATATAGAGGGATCATTATTACGATCTGCAAACTGATTAACTATCTGATGATAAGGTCCTACCTTTCCATCTTTTGCTAAATCCCAAGCTCTCTTTATCTTTCCTTCCATAGTAGGTTCCTTAGCAAGAATAGCTCTTACATCAGCAAAGTCTTGTCCTTTATAATTCTCAAGATTATGTACTAATCGTT
>Ga0194063_10002443_pt1 | contig 11612 bp, 9 predicted proteins | sample SepL3720m_MetaG_FD_155459 | JGI IMG/M metagenome (GOLD analysis project Ga0194063, IMG submission 155459) | Anoxic zone freshwater microbial communities from boreal shield lake in IISD Experimental Lakes Area, Ontario, Canada - Sep2016-L373-20m | ecosystem: Environmental > Aquatic > Freshwater >... | reverse complement strand
CTTGGCCGGAGCACGTCTTTGCCCGCCTGCTGATCATCACCGCGCTGTATGCCGAAGCGGAGCCTGCCCGCCAGGTGGGCTGGCGGGCCGATCTGGATCGGATGCTCGAACAGCTTCGCATTTGGGAGGCGACTTGCCCCGAGAACTTTGCGCACAAGCACGCCCTGGCTGCCGCGGAGCTGGCGCGATTGGACGGGCGGATTTTTGAGGCGATGCGGCTTTACCACCAAGCCGCAGAGGCCGCCGCCGCTGGCGGCTTCGTGCAATGGGAAGGCATGGCCAACGAGCGGGCCACCGCATTTTGGGAATCCCTCAGCTGCGGCCGCCTGGCCCAGGTGCACTGGAAGCAGGCCTACATCTGCTACCATCGATGGGGCGCGGCCGCCAAGCTGTGCGCGATGGAGGAAGCCTACCTCGATCATCTTTCCCTCGATCTGCCCGACGATGCGCAAGCTGGCACGGCGGAGGGGAGATCTCAGAAGCTTCCGCAAGACCTTCTCAAAAAGTACATCTCCCTGTTTCGGATGCAGGCCGCTGGCGCAGCCCAATTCCAGCAGAGGGATTTGTGGGAGCGCCAAGCCGAGGAGCTGGCAGAAGGCTCGGAACGGCTTCGGGTTGAAATCTCCGAGCGCAAGGAGGCGGAGGAGCAGCTGAGGATCCATCGGGAACACCTCGAGGAAACTGTCAAGCAGCGGACGTCAGAGCTTGTCGGGAAGAGCACCGAGATGGAACGCTTCACCTACACGGTCTCGCACGATCTCAAAAGCCCTCTGGTGACCATTAAGACCTTCCTCGGGTATCTGGAAAAGGATCTGAATGACAAAAAGTCGGAGAGGGTGGCCAAGGACTTGGGGTTTATCCACCGGGCGGCAGACAAAATGGTAGGCCTGCTGGACGATCTGTTGAAGCTCGCCCGTGTTGGCCACAACGATAATGCCGCCGTGGAGGTGCCCTTGCAGGAGATCGTGCAGGAGGCATTGAACTTGGTCGCCGGACAGGTTGCCGAGCGGGACGTCCAGGTAGAGGTCACAGAGAAACCGATATGGCTCACCGGAGACCGGGATCGGCTGGTGGAAATATTTCAGAACCTTTTGGATAACGCCGTCAAATTCCTCGGCGATCAACTTAAGCCCCGGATCGAGATCGGCAGCGAGCAGGTCGGCGACGAGCTGCGGATCTTTGTGCGCGACAACGGCCGGGGGATCGAGCAGCGACACCTGGCCAAGGTTTTCGGCCTGTTTGAAAAGCTCGATCCGAGCACGCGCGGCTCCGGAATGGGGCTTGCGCTGGTGCGCCGTGTTGTCGAGCTGCACGGCGGGAAGATCTGGGTGCAATCGGAAGGCTTGGGGCAAGGAACGACTTTCTGGTTTATTTTGGCCAAGACGCAGCTCCGGCAACCTGCGTCCATTCGTTAAGCTGGTCGCCAGCGCTATGCAGATCATCGCGCCCCTTTTCCCAATAGCACTGATCGCGGTTCCGGCTGTTCCTCACGCCGACACAAAACCTAACGGCTTCCGTCCTGCAGAGGTTCGAGACCGAGCATAATCCTAGAAAAAGCAGTTCAAACAGCCACAAAAAGGCACTAAAATGCACAAAAACAGAAAGATATGATCACATTATTCCATGCCGCAACACTCACCCGCTGGGCGAATGGAAATCGCGATATGAAGCGCATGCAACGTGCTGCTTTTGTGACTTTTTGTGCCTTTTTGTGGCCAATTCATCTGCAGGATTTAGGTTAAAATCCTGGGCCATACAGAGAAAATGGGGGATCGAGAAAAACGGCTGCCTCCACGATGGCGTAGCCGCATCGCCGAGATGCAGGTCGAGAGAAGCAGGCAGGCCCGGCGATCCGGCCCTGCCAATTACCATTATTGACGGCTCCTTACCTGAACTGGCTGACGATGGCGCAGAAGGCCTGCTCGGAGGTGCGCAGGTGCTCGATGAGAAAGCGCTGAGCGGAGTCGGGATCTTCGTGCAGAATCGCCTCGATGATCCGGAGGTGCTGGCCCAAACCCAGCTTGCCTTGCCCAACCGAGTAGAACGGGCTCACGAGCTGGAACTCGATAATAAAGTAGATGAATCCCGCGCGTTCCTTGATGAGCGAGTTTTCTGTCGTCTCCAGCAGAAGCCGGTGGAAGGCGAGATCCGCGCTCAGGATCTCCGGGATCGCAGAACGCCGTTTCTTTACGAGCAGATCCGACTGGGCCCTGATGGATTCAAAGGCGTTTCGGCGCTCATCGGAGAGCCCATGGGCGAGAAGCTTCCTCAGGCAAAAAACCTCAACCATCTCGCGAAACTCCCGCATCTCTGCGATGCGCTCGTCGCTGAATGTCGCGACCTCCCACTTCTGCCGCTCCTTTTTTGTGAGCAAGCCAAGCGGCATCATTTCCAGAAGGGCTTCCCGCATCGAGACCGTGGCCACGCCGATTTTTTTGGCCAGCGCCAGCTCCGAGATCTGATCGCCGGGGCGCAGCCGGCCGCTGCCCAGCTCGGCCAGGAGGAAATCTTTCGCCCTCTGCCGCTTCGAACCCTCTTCGGCGGGCAGCTCGGGGATCCGTTTGAGGAGGATCCACCCGCGTGCGGAGCGCTTGATGAGACGAGCCCTCTGCATGGCGGCGAGCATCCCGCGCACAGGAGCACGGCCCACCCCGCTGGCTTCCGCAAGCGTGCGCTCGGAGGGAAGCGCGTCTCCGGGCTTCAAGGCGTGCAGTTCGCCGGCGCGCACCACCTTCGCCTGCAAGGGGGTCAATCGCAGCTTCATCATGGTTGGCCTTCGGGCTGCGCACGGAGGCGTGGGGATCTTTGCATGCTCCAAGAGATAGATGAAATTTCAAAATTTGAAAGGATATGGTTATTATTTATATTGACCAGATTTCATTTGCCGGCTATGCGGTAATCCATGACTCCTTCCTCGAACCCCGTCCTGGCGGCGTTGCATCGTGTCGCCCCCGGGAGCCGGGTGATGACGTCGCCAGCGCAGATGGCGGGATATGATGCGGACGGATTGGGCTATAAATCGTTCCGGCCCGATCTGGTGGTCATCCCCGGGGATGCCGACGAGCTGGCTCGGGTGGTGAAGGTGCTGCACGACGCCCGAATGCCCATTTGCCTGCGCGGGGCGGGGACGTCGCTGTCCGGCGGTCCGGTGGCTGCGCAGGGAGGGGCCATCGTTCACACGTCGAGGCTCCGGGCGATCCGCGAAATATCTCAGGAAGGGCTCTGGTGCGAGGTGGAGAGCGGCGTGAACCTGCGCCAGCTCGATGAGGCCTTGCAGCCAAGCGGGCTTTGCTATCCGCCCGATCCCTCGAGCGGGCCAGTCTGCACGATCGGCGGGAATGTGGCGTCGAATGCCGGCGGAGCGCACTGCTTCCGATACGGGGTCACGAGCAACTACGTGCTGGGGCTAGAGGCCGTTCTCCTCGACGGTTCAGTGCATCGCTTCGGCGGTCCCGCCGGCGGAAACGGCCCGTGGCTGGAGGATTGGAAGCGTCTCATGATCGGCTCCGAAGGCACGCTCGGCGCGTTCACGCGGTTCTGGCTGCGCCTGACTCCGAGGCCGGAAAAGGTGTGGACCTTCCGCGCCAGCTACCCCGATTTGCAGTCCACCGAGCGCGCGATCCACGGGCTGGTGCGCCATCCGGCCTTCCCCGTAGCGATCGAGCTGATGGATCCGCGCGCGGTCGCTCTGGTCGAGTCCAGCGCGATGGCGGTCGGATTGCCGAAAGGCCATTTTCTCATCGTCACCGAAATTGATGGCCCGGCCGCGCTCGTGGATCTCCGCGTGGAATCGGTCGCGGAAGTTCTTCGTTCGGCAGGCTCGGCGGACGTGCTTTTCAGCGACAAAGCGGAGGACCGGGACAACCTCTTCAAAGCCCGCAAGGCGATGGGCGGGCTGCTCGGCCAGGTGAGCCCGGATTTCCTCGTCCAGGATGCCGTGATCCCCAAGCGGGCGCTCGCAAATTTGTTGCAGCTCATTTACGACGAAGCCGACCGCGCGGGGATCGCCGCGGCCACGGTCATGCATGCCGGCGACGGAAACCTCCATCCGAATTTTCTCTTCGATTCCCGAATTCCCGAGGACGTGAAGAAAGTCGAAGGCATCAGCAAGCGCCTGATGCAGAGGGTCGTCGAGGTGGGCGGCGCGCTTTCCGGCGAGCATGGGATTGGCAACGACAAATCCGCCTATATGCCGATGGTTTTCGGGGCCGAGTCGCTGCGGCTCCAGCTCGCCATCCCGCAGATTTTCAACCCCCAGCACCAGTTCAATCCCATGAAGGTTTTCACCGAAAGGCGGTTTGCCGCATGATCGCCCAAGAAAGATTTTTCGAGCATTTCATTGATCCGGTGGACGGCGTTCTCTGCCTCCCCGCTGCGAGCGACGCGGCGGCCATCGAATGCGAGGCCTCGCCGCACGGGCTGCGGTTCCCGCTGCTTCTCGACCGGACAGCTCCGCTCTGCGAACAGGTCGCGTCCAGCCCGTTTGCCCCGGCCTCCTCGCGATACGGACCCTATTGCGACAACATCACCGGGATGAACTGGGAGCTGCCCGACGGACGCCGGGTGCGCGTGGGCGAGCGCGTCGTCAAATCCACCACTGGGTACGACCTCCTGAGATTTTTGCTTGCGAGCGGAAGCCGCTACGGGCGCGCGCTGGATTACGTTTTGCGCCTGCGGCCGGCATGCGACACCTCGCTTCGCTTTTATTTGAGCGGAGAGGTCGACTCCCTGCGATCCGCTTTGAAAGCGCTTCTCCATTCCTCGTGGATGCACTGGTTGGATTCGGTGGACCTTGTCACGGGGGATTCCCCGTGCCTTCGCGTTGCCGTCCATTGCCCCTCACTGGAATTGGACGCCTACCGGAGCTTCTTGTCTGCTTTCTCGAAAAGCTTCTCTCTTGCGTTGGAAGCTTCGGCAGACCCGGCCCTCGAGGGGTGCCCGGATCTGGTCGTGAAAACTTCTCCCGAGCTCGTGGCCGATACGGCGCTCTCCCTCGCGAAGCACCCGGGCGCGAAGTGCGTCGCACTCTGCTCGTGCGGGGTGGTACATGCCTTTCTTCCGGACAGCGGCGCCATCGACGAAATCGTCCGCCCCATCGAGTCCGCCCTGCACGCCATCGGCGGCCATTGGCAGAGCCGGCATGTGAGCCCGAGCCCCTCGCCGCTTGAAGCCCCATGGATTGCAACCCTGCGCAAAGAATGGAACCTCTCATGAACCCGTCAATCCTCGCGAAGGATCTCCTTTCCTCCTGTGTTCACTGCGGATTCTGTCTGGAGGCTTGCCCGACCTACCGGCTCACCGGCGATGAAAATAACTCGCCGCGCGGCCGCCTCCGGCTCTGGCGCGAGGAGGCGGCGGGAAGGCTTGGGCACGACCCGCAGACGGATTTCTACACGGCCGAATGCGTCGGCTGTCTCGCCTGCGAGCCGGTCTGCCCGGCAGGCGTGCCGTATGGAAGCATCCTCGAGGAGACGCGCCATGCGCACGTTGCTGCCGGAAGGTTCCATCCGAAGCCGGAACTCCGGCTTGCCGCCCAAGCCGTCAAGTACCCCACGCTTTTCAATGCCGCGCTGGCTCCTGCGCGGGCGTTCCGCTCGCTGGGATTTTTCCCCCATCCGCTCATTTTTCCGGGACGTCCGCACGTCACGGAATCCACCGCCTCTTACGCGCGGCGCTTGATGCAAATCCATAAGCCGACCGGCCCGCGGGTGGCGCTGCTCACCGGGTGCCTGATGGAGGCGATGTTCCGCGAGATCAACTTTGCCACCGTGCGGGTGCTCATTGGCAACAACATTCAAGTGGTGATTCCCGATGACCAGGGCTGCTGCGGCGCATTCCATGAACACACCGGCCTTGATGGCGCTGACGAGATGCGCACGCAGAACCGCCGGGCATTCCTGCCGCTCGATGTGGATGCGGCTGTAAGCAATTCCGCCGGATGCGGGCTGGCGCTGAAAAAGACGCTTGCGCCGGAAATGTTAGTCCGCGATGTGCTCGAGTTTCTTGGTGAGGCCGGCATCAAGGCCCGCAAGCCTGTGGGGGGAAATGCGCGGGTCTATGTCGATCTCCCCTGCCATCTCGTTCATGGCCAGCGCTCGCCGGGCATCCCCTCCGCAGTTCTCGATGCCACCGGGCTCCGATGGGAGCACGCCCCGTGCGCCAAGGACTGCTGCGGATCGGGAGGGATCTACAACATCCAGAACCCAAAAAATGCCCGGGAGATCCTCGTCAAGAAATCCGCCTTCCTCAACGAAGCCGAGGGCGATCCCCTCATCCTTGCGACCTCGAACCATGTCTGCATGATGCAGTGGAACTCCGCAAAGTCGCTGGTCAAACGGCCATTTCAAGTCCGGCATGTCATCCAGCTTTTAGACATCGATTCCCCCAGCTTTTAACTGACACCCAAATCCCAGCCCGCAATCAAACCGTGCAACCATCCAAGCAAGCCCCTGCCTGTCACCAACCCCGCCTTCATGCCTATTCCGAGTACGGGTGGCTGCGCGGATTTAATATCATCCCATCCTGGGGGGCGCGCATCGAGCAGGCGTGGTGGGACTACGACGGCGGGCGATTCCGCGAAGAGGCCGCCCTGGCGACGCAGACCCACTCCAACTGCATCCGGTTGTGGATCGAGTTTTCCGCGTGGATGGCAAACCCGGACCGGGTGCAGGCATCGTTCATGGACGCCATTGCGGCGGTTGACGAGCTTGGCATGAAGACCATGCCGTGCCTGTTCAACCGCTGGCATGACCGGGACTACGATTACGGCGGAACCACCAACGAGGACTTGTACCGCAACCTCCAACCGAAGATCGACTACGTGAGGGCTCTTGTTAAACCCTTGGTCGCAGACGAACGCATTCTGATCTGGGACCTGTGCAACGAGCCGGCAGCATGCCAGCTGGATGATCCGATCGCCGCACGGGAGATCCACTGGCTGAGCCTCGTGGCCGATGCGGTGCGCCGCGCAGGAGCGCAACAGCCGATCACCATCGGCACCCACCAGAGTGGCCGGAATATGGAGATTTACGCGCCGCTCAGTGATGTGCTCTGCTGCCACCCCTACGGGCAATCGCCCGCAGAGCAGGTCGACTTTCTCAAATTGTGTACCGAGGTCCAGCAGCGGCAAGGAAAGCCGATGCTCTCCAACGAAACGATCCCGGGCTGTCTGGACGACGCCAAACGCGCGGAATGCGTCAAATGGACGATCCCGATGATGGAGGAAGCCGGCTATGGATGGATGGGCTGGGGCATGCGCGAGGGGGCTGCCGTCTCAACCCGACGCGACCGTTATGACTCTAATGGAATCGGCGGGCAGGGATTCCATGCTTGGTTCACACGCGACGGCAAGCTGCGCCCCGGCTTGGAATTTCTCACCGACAAACCCAAGCTCTCCGCACCTTGGAGCAAAGCGTAAAAAACCAGGATCCCACACGGACTTTTCACAACCCCGCCCCACCAAACGAATGACAACACTTCCCGTTGAGCGATTGACGCTTGAAAACTTCCAGGAATTCGGCGGCTTTCGCGACATGCTGAACCCCGTGGCCGAAATGCTCGGAGCCCCTCCCATCGAGTTCTTTCGTGACATGATCCAGCAAACGCTTGGCAGCGGGCAGATCGTTTCCTACTCGAACTGCCGCATCGGGCCGCGCGAGCCGGTGATCGACGTGGTGGAATGCCACTCCTACACCGCCGAGATGCTCATGCCGCTCGACGCCGACGTGCTGATGTGGTTTGCTCCGGCCTCCGTGCCGGACGCGGGATTCCCGGGTGAGAAAGCCCGGGCCTTCCTCGTCCCGAAGAGCACGATGGTTGTGATCAAGCCGGGCACCTGGCATCACGGGCCGTTCGCTGTTGGAAGCGAGCCGGTAAATGTTTTGGTCGCACTTCCAGAACGAACCTATGCCAACGACACCCGGACCATTGTTCTGGAGGGCGGGGATCGTCGCCTTATCGCCAGTCCATCGAACCCGTAGGCAATCCGGGGAACCTTCTTCCAGAACATTCCTGTGACATTTCCGATCATCGACGCCCACATCCACCTCTGGGATCTCACCAAGCTGGAGTACCCTTGGCTGCCAAATGTTCCCTGCCTCAACCGCAACTTTCTGCTCTCCGACTATGACGCGGCGAGCGCAGGGCAGGACGTCAAGGCCATGGTTTTTGTGCAGTGCGAGTGCCGTCCCGAACACCACCTTGCAGAGCTGGCATGGGTGCAGGCGCTGGCGGATTCCGACTCCCGCCTCAAGGGCATCATCCCATGGGCTCCGCTGGAGGACGGCGACGCCGTCGAGGAGGAGCTTTACAAAATTGCCGAAGACCCGCGCGTGAAAGGTGTCCGCCGAATCATCGAGTTCGAGAAGAATGGCGATTTCTGCGTGCAGCCGGGATTCGTCCGGGGCGTCCAGCTGCTGGGCAAGGCCGGGCTTCACTGCGAGCTGACGATCGCCCCGGCCCATTTTCCGAATGTGCTGCGCATGGTCGAGCAATGCCCGGACACCCGGTTTATTCTCGATCACATCGGCAGCCCCAACATCGCCGGCGGGGCTCTGGAACCCTGGAAATCGTCGGTCCGTGATTTTGCCGCCTCGGGCCCGCACTATTGCAAGTTTTCGAATCTGGTCTGCAATGCCGACCTCGAGCATTGGACTGTCGACGACCTCCGGCCCTTTGCGGAAACAGTTTTTGAGGCATTCGGTCCGGACCGCCTGGTCTGGGGCAGCGACTGGCCGCATGCTCTGAGGGCCTCGGAATATCCCCGCTGGCTCGAAGCTGCGGAGCTCCTCACCGCCGGCTTCACGGAGGCCGAGCGCATGAACATCTTCCGCGACAATGCCGCCCGCTTTTACCGTCTCTAAAAATTAGAAACAAAAATCCATGAATCCACCCGTCCCCGATCACAAGCCGGTCGCAGACCGATTTGCAAATAAAGTTGCCATCGTCACCGGAGGCTCGTCCGGCCTCGGACGATCCATCGTTGAAGAATTCTGCAAGGAGGGAGGCAAGGTCCTCTTTACCGGCATCAGCGCGGCCGGAGAAAAATCGCAGGAAGACTTCCTGGCGGCCGGGTACCAGACGACGTTCCTGCGCGGCGACATGGCGGACGAGGGATTTTGTGCAGAGGTGGTCGCCGCAACCATCGGAACCTATGGGGAGGTCAACTATCTGGTGAACAACGCCTTTGCGTTCACGGCCAAGGCGCTCGACGCGACCACGAGTGATTGGATGCGCAGCTTTACGGCCGGCCCGATCGCCTATGCCCGCATGGTGCAAAATGTCGTCCCTCCCATGCAAAAGGCCGGGGGCGGCTCGATCGTGAACATGTCGAGCATTTCGGGCCACATCGCCCAAGTGAACCGCTGGACTTACAACGCGGCCAAAGGGGCAGTGAACCAGCTTACGAAATGCCAGGCGCTCGACCTTGCGCCATTCAACATCCGCGTAAACAGCGTAGACCCCGGCTGGATCTGGTCGAACGAAACCGATAAGGCCGCGAACATGGACGGAGGCGGTCGCGCGAAGTGGGATTCGATCTGGGGAAAATACCACATGCTCCGCCGCATGGGACAGGCGATCGAAGTCGCCCGCCCGGCGCTTTTCCTCCTCAGTGATGACGCTTCCTTCATCACAGGCACGACGCTCATGGTGGATGGCGGCTACTGCTCGATGGGGCCGGAGGGGCTCGGCGAAACCGCCGTTATCGCCGGATCGGATTAGCAAAAATCACCACGAAGGGCACGAAGCTCACGAAGACAGAGAGAACAAACCGGCAAGTCAGCACAGATAACATTCACACTATGCATCCCACAATTTCAATGATCCTTCTTTGCCTTTCCCTTCGCGGTGGAGAATCCGTTGTCACGATATAATGGAACCCATGAACTCGCCTATCCAATGGAAAACAGAATCGGGCTCGGTAGTCTTCAGCCCCACACGCGGACGAATCCTCGGCATCGAGATCTCCGGCCACCAGGCGCTCTGGCAGCCCGCCGCACATGATGAGGGCTGGAACCTTGGAGGCGAACGCCTCTGGATCGGGCCCGAGGTCGATTGGTTCTGGCAGCAGGTCGGCAAGCCGGATTTCTCGCTTTACCAAGTGCCGGCCGGCCTGAATCCAGACCGGTGGACCGTCACGCGACAGGACCAGGCCTCGTGCCGAGGCGAGATCGAAGTGGCCCTTCAATGCCCCCACCGGGAGGCACGGCTCCGTCTGGGCCTCTCCAGGACTTTTGAATTGCTTCCTCCTTCGACCCGCGAATCACCGGGGGGCCTGGCATTTCGAATTTCCACATCGATTGAAATCCTCGACGGAACGGACGGCCAGCCGGTGGACCTCTGGTCGATCCTCCAAGTACCATTCGGCGGGGAGATGATCGTGCCAACGGTCGGCTCGCCTGTCGTTCGAAACCATTTCGGCCACTGTCCTGCCAGCGAGTCCACCTCGTCGCCCGGCCTCTTCGAGTTAAAAATCGGCGGTCCAAAAATGTTTAAAATCGGCCTCTCTCCGAAGTCCGGCACGGGTCGCCTCGCCTACGCGCGGGCGATCGGCGCCGAGTGGCTGGTGCTGGAACGCAGCTTCCCTCTGCACCCTGCCCAGCGGTACTGCGATGCGCCGATGGATCTGCCCGGCACCCAAGGCGACGCGATCCAATTTTACAACGATGACGGAAGCTTCGGAAGCTTCGGCGAAATGGAACACCACTCGCCCGCCCTCATCTGCGGCCAGGGCCCGCAAACACTCACCGAATCGACCACCACCTGCATCCAGCTTCTCGCAGAATCCGACTTCCGCACATGGAAAGCCGGATTCTCTGCCAGATAAAATCCTCGCCATGAAGCTCGCAAATAAAGTCATCATCATCACCGGCGCCAGCAAGGGGCTCGGCATTTCCATGGCCGAAGGATGCGCCCGTGAAGGAGCCAAGGTCGTCCTGGCTGCGCGTTCGCAAAAGGAACTCGATGCCGTCGCGGCAAAGATCCGCTCGGCCGGCGGCGAGGCCGAGGCCGTTGTTACCGACATGAGCCAGCCTGAGGCCATCGAAAACCTCGTCCGGCAGGCGGTCGCCCGCTTTGGACGAATCGACGGCCTCGTCAACAATGCGGGCGTCAACTATGTGAAGCCCTTCCTTGAGGTCGACCTCAAAGAGTGGCAGCGGGTGCTCGATGTCGATCTCACCGGCTCGTTTTTTCTCACCCAGCTTTGTGCGCGCCAGATCAAAGCCCAGGGAACTTGCGGTTCGATTGTGCAGATTGCGAGCGTCCATACCCACGCATCGCTGGCCGGGGCCGCGCCCTACGATGCCGCCAAGCACGGCCTGGTCGGGTTCAGCAAGGCGGCCGCTGTCGAGCTGGCCCCCCTCGGCATCCGCGTCAACATCCTCTCCCCGGGGCTCTGTGCGACCGAGATCTGGAAAGATATCGTTGCCGCTGCGCCGAGCGAAAAGGAATGCCAGGACTATTGGAATGCCAACATCCCGGGACAACGGCTCGTCACGCCGGAGGAAATTGCCAAGTGCTGCATTTTCCTGCTCAGTGACGACTCGTCCTGCATGACTGGAGCCAACGTCTTTGCCGACCTCGGAATGACGAGCCTGCTCGTCATTCCGAGG
>Ga0194063_10002442_pt1 | contig 11616 bp, 9 predicted proteins | sample SepL3720m_MetaG_FD_155459 | JGI IMG/M metagenome (GOLD analysis project Ga0194063, IMG submission 155459) | Anoxic zone freshwater microbial communities from boreal shield lake in IISD Experimental Lakes Area, Ontario, Canada - Sep2016-L373-20m | ecosystem: Environmental > Aquatic > Freshwater >... | reverse complement strand
TGCTATTTGAATTCTTAACCTTGTATTGTCAAGTTTCCTTTGTTACAATCAAATCATCGATACAAAAAGATAAACTTAGAAAGATACAATGCAATTTATTCGCTCTAATATTCTTCCCCCATTATTGAATCATTTAGCAGCCTTATTCACAGTCTTTATATTGACTGTAATACTAAGGGAACTACAAATAGTTCTTAGTATCCAGATCATTGTCTTACTATACCTACTGCCTGTTATCATAAGCACTACATTATGGGGGTTAACTCCTGGAGCACTTGCAGGCTTTACTGCCTTTTTAGCTTTCAATTATTTTTTCATTCCCCCCTATTTTAAACTTGCAGTCCATAAGACTGAGGACTTGATTACACTTGTTATCTTTTTTATCGTAGCTATTGTGTTGAGTCAGATGATTGGACAAGCACGTGATGGACTTAAATTAGCAAAAAGCCGTGAATGGGAAGCAACCCGTATGTACGAGTTTATCTCAGCCCTGTCTGGTTTGCAGGAGAATAATTCAATCGCTCGCACCATTGCCGAACATGTTTCAGAAGTCTTACAAATCGATCAGGTAGAAATCTATATTGATAAACAAAATAGTGATTCCGCATCCATACTACGAATACCTGAAAAAAAGGTATATATCAATGGCAGTCACTATATACGTTTTCCCATGATGACGGTACGCGCTTTAGAAGGAGAAATCCGATTATGGCACGGTCATGAAGTACTAACACCCATTGAACAACGACTATTTGAGACCTTTTCCAGTCAAGGTGCATTAGCAATCGAACGTACTCGGTTAGCTAAAGCTGAAAATCGGGCAAAATTATTAGAAGAAAGCGACCAGATGAAAACAACGCTGCTTTCCTCTGTTTCCCATGAATTACGTTCTCCTTTAGCAACCATCAAAGCGTCCATATCGAGTCTGCATAGTGGAGCAGTTAATTGGGACTCAAATGCGAGAAATGAGTTACTGGCTGTCATTGAGGAGGAGACCGATCACTTAAATTATCTTGTTGGTAATTTGCTAGATATGTCTCGTATTGAAGCTGGTGCACTCAAACCTAAGCGTGAATGGAACATTTTAGCTGAGATTCTTGATGGCGTCCTCAAAAAAATGAGCAAGACAATCGAAAAGCATCACATTACGATGGACATCCCCAACAATCTTCCCCTTGTACCAACAGATTACGTTCAAATGGAACAGGTCTTTACAAATTTAATCAGTAACAGCGTCAAATATGCACCAGAAAACACCCTCATTTCAATTGTAGCACACGTCCCAGACCATACCACCTTAATCGTCAAAGTTATCAATCAAGGACCAAAAGTGCCAGAAGAAAGTCTTTCACGTATATTTGAAAAATTTTTCCGAATTACTGCTGCAGAACGGATCACGGGTACCGGCTTAGGTCTTTCAATATGCAAGGGAATCATAGAGGCTCACAGAGGGAAAATCTGGGCAGAAAATTTAGCGAATGGTTTCTCATTTAATTTCTCACTTCCCTTGACGCTAGATGGTGTTTTACCACACATGCCCAAGGAGAATAACGATGAATAAAGATCCATTGATCCTTGTCATAGATGACGAACCTCAAATTTTGAGAGCGTTACGTACAATACTTACCGAAAAACATTTTCGCGTCAATGCCGTAAGCACCGGAAAAGACGGTCTTGCATATGCTGCAGCCCAACCACCGGATGTAATTATTCTTGATCTCAGTTTACCAGATATTAATGGTCTAGAAGTTTGCCGACAGTTGCGTGAATGGACACGTATACCAATCATTATCCTCTCTGTTCATGATAGTGAACGTGAAAAAGTTGCAGCATTAGACAGAGGGGCAGATGATTATCTGACGAAACCATTTGGTATTGAAGAACTTCTTGCTCGCATTCGTGTGGCACTCCGGCACACAACTCAGTCTGCAGCCGATCCAACCAATATAATTAAAAATGGATTACTTACAATTGACCTTACTCGCCATATTATCCTTCGAGATGAACAAGAAATAAAACTGACAGCAACAGAATTTCGTCTAATAGCCTATTTGGCTTCCAATGCTGATCGTGTATTAACGCATCAAGCAATTCTAACTCATGTCTGGGATGCATACGATGCCGATCGTGTTGAATATCTTCGAGTTTTTATTGGTCAACTGCGCAAGAAAATTGAGAACGATCCCAAGCAACCCGAATATATCATAACAGAATCAGGGGTAGGATATCGATTCGTTACAAACGATTAATAATTTTCGGAAATTCTTTACTTTTTCCTTATTTTTTTCTGGTCGATTTTTGCTGATTTTTTATATAAAAACGCTATACTCTATCCAATAATGAGTGGAGAGAGTAAAAGCGCATGTCTAAGAATAAAGTAGATTTAATTGAAACTATCAGTAGCAATCACATAGCGTACAGTCAAAAAAACATAAATCGTTTCTATGTTTTAGTACCATCCATAATTAAGAATGACATCCAACTTGCCCGAAAAATTCGATCCATGGCAACAGAAGATCGTCAAGAGGTCATTTTTTTAAGCATCGTTAAGGATATAAATACAAAATATAGCGCGGAACGGCGATTAACAACCCTTGCCGCAATCACCAGAGATAAAAGAGTGCAAACCAGATATCAAGCATTATTTGCCAGTGATTGGGTTGAAGTTCTCCAACAAATTGTTCAGCCAGGGGATGCTGTTATTTGCCATGAAGAACAATTAACGAAACATAATCACCCACTGAATAAACAACTAATTACGAAGTTATCCACGCCAGTGATCAGTTTATCTGGTTACTTTGTAGAAGAAAGCACAAACGATTCTTTTTGGCAACCTCAACTATTTTTCTGGGGAGCTATCTTTGCTGTCATAATTTTTTTCTTGATATTTGAGATCAATGTGGATGCGTTGATTGATGGCTGGGTAGGACGGGCTGTCCTTATCATTGTATTAATGGTTGAGTTCAGCCTGATTTGGATATTAAACACAATTAGGTTAGAAAGATGATAAATCAAATTATTTCACCCGATAAAAAACAAACAAGCGATATAGATCATTTAGTAGATAATGCTGTTCTTACCTTACGTGACGAATATGGAAATCAAAAAAGTCTTTTTGCTAAGCAGCCCGCCATGATTCGCCACTTTTTAGAGGCTCAGGCGAAACAACTTGCAGAACAAATGCTCAGTAATCAAACACAACTTCGTTTTAAATTACCGGATAAAATTATCATAAACGGTGAAGCGGAAAGTAACCCAACCGGAATTCCAAATGAATTCCGCGAACAATCAGCAGGGGGTGTATTAGACCGCTTTGCCCGTACAGATGCAAGGACATTATTACAAATTCGTTTGACAGAGTTAGAGGGTTCTGGACGCAAGTCTGTTGCTGCCAGTGCTCGGATGCTTCGTTTTGCGACTGCACAATTCATGGTACACATTCTGCTTCCTGCTGGACGATCAGTGATTTATGGATTAGCAGAAGGTGAAGAAATCCCATCCATTCCGCTTGGAGAACAAGCGGGACCAGAATCTGCTATTACAGCCTCGACAGATGCGATTATTGAAGAATGTACTGAGGATCAAGTACGCGGTGAGTTACAAGTCCCTTTTGTACCTGCTGCCCGCCGGTTTTATTTACCCCAATGGGTTGCATTTGACCATGAAGGTCAAATACTCGTCAATTCCGAAAATGAGGCTGAAGCGCATATTAACTCAATGCAGCATTTTATTTCCATACTCCATACTGCTGTAGGTATTGCGCCTTACTTCGTTGCCGATCAAGAATATCAACAGAAACGTTATGGTATGTTAGGGCAATTGATTAATCAAGCTCGGGCACTCGCCAATTACCAGGTCAAGCAAATGATCGCATTAATTATGCGTCGCGCTAATACTCATGACTTGAATCGCGGCTTAAGCTTGAGTATGCCCTTCTTTGATGACCAATCTCTCGAATTGCGCAAGTATGATTTCGTCGTAATACCTGCTGGAAGGATCATGTTTCTTCCTGCCTTTGTTGTCCGTGCAGTTCGTATGGAGCAAGTAAAGGTAGCCCAGGACACTCGAATAAGCCCTTCGACCAGAAAATACCTCTTACTTGAATTTAGAGAGTTAGAGGAAGCCTTTAAAGAATAATAGGGACCATTTATGTTGTTTTCGATACTTTTATTAATTGCTTTTTCATTTATTGCTATAAGAATATCTCCCAAAGAGAATAAAGAACACGCTCTTGTCCACGGCGCCGGACAAATTGGTTTGCTGGCAGCCACTGCACTCTTTGGCGTGGATTATTTCACCTCTTTTTATTATGGAACCGGCGAGATGTTGAGCGCACTTCATCCATATGGTTTACAAAATTATGGGTATATTGCCGCCGGTGTAATTGCCTTTGGTAACCTGGTATTCGGTGCGCTTTATATGTATTCTTTAGGAATTTTCGATGAAGGTGGGGGTTCTTACACTGCCTCGATGCGTTATCTTAAACCTACACTCAGCCTAATCGTTGCTGTAACTCTTATCCAAGATTATGTATTTACGATTGTTGTATCTGCTTTATCTGGTGTTGACCAACTGCTATCTATCCTAAATGCATATGACATTAACTGGATTTGGCACTTTGGACTAGGTGCTCTCCTGGCAACAACTACCTGGTATTTGACGATCCGTGGTCGCGGAGATTCCGCAAGGGTTGTATTTATTTTATTGGGAATCTTTATCTTCATGACCATAACGTTGGGAATTGGGCTAATTATCGCACATTTAAGAGGAGTTCCTCAAATTGCGCTTGACCAAGCACCTAAATCTGCCACGATGTTACAAGCTCTCTATCACTTATTGACCGGCTCAATGAAAGGGATGGTAGCCTTATCTGGATTAGAAGCCATGTCCAATGGCATCCAATTCGTGATCGATGAAGATGTGGCTTTAGTCAAATGGGGGAAGCAGTACATGCCACGTTTCCATAAGATTTGGGAATTTTACAGCGGTAAATCCGGAATAGGGCGCTTCGTACAAACTTCGTTTCTGTTCTATGGTGGATTAACTACATATTTTCTTACGATTTTTGCCATTCGTTTCAATGTATTTGATGGTACTTTGGGAAGGACACTGGTAGGGAACCTGGCATCGATTGGCTTTGCTGAATTTCCTGGTGGCATCATCTTATTCTGGGCATATCAAATTTTGGCTGTCTTTTTACTAGCAACTGCTTCGATGACTGCTTTTCAAGACGCGCAAGCGACTGAATGGCGTGACGTGTCTATCGGAGAAATCCCTGAAATCATCGTCTACCGCGATAAACATGGAACTTTCACGCGCTCTGTTACGATTACCTTTGGGATTGCCATTCTTATTATGTTTTTAGTCCGAGGACGTACAACTGCCGCTGTACCTTATTATGGAGTAGGTGTTTTCATGCCAATCATGGTCATGGGATTAGCAATCCGTCAGCATGTGTTAAAAACTTTCACAGGGAGAAAACGTATGTGGAGCGCTATCGCTGCCACTTTCGCTGCAGTTTTATCAGGATTGGTTTTTGTTATGCAAATCGTTGGTAAATGGGAAGAAGGTGGTTGGGTTGTCCTAATTTCTTTCTCATGTTTAGCACTCGCAGCACACCTCATGTTACTCTCTCCCCTTGGTTTCCGAGAGCCAAATCAAATTCACCGTATAGTAAGAGATAAAGCCCGGGTTCAAGGTACGATGGCATCCATCGTAGAATGGCAATCCTTAAAGATGCAAGAATATCGTTTTGCAATCCTTGTTGGTGTTTCCCGCTTTTGGGCACTATTCGGAGTATATAGACCAGTGCGTTATGAACCCCCAGCGCTAGCCGGTGATTACGAAGATGTCATTTTCAATGACCACAGAGATCACGACTCCTTCTTAAAGAAGTATATGGTACAACCATCAATAGATATCATCCTTCCTCAATCTGATGTAACTTCACAATCAAACTCCGATCAGATTCTATAATATTAAATTCCTCATCTATTATCCCGATAATCATTGATATTAGAAATATGATTAAGTTGAAATAGATAGGTGAGGAATAATTTTTTTCCATGCATATCGAGCCGATTCACACACTCCGTCAGTCACAGGTTTATCAAACCTTAGAGACTTCACAAGCAGGTTTATCTATCGCTGATGTAAAATCTCGACTTGCACTTTACGGATATAACATTCTATCAGATCCTATTCAATCATCCCTATGGCAACGATGGGTTAGTTATATCATCCACCCGATGGCGATTTTGCTTTGGTTAGCAGGCATAGTAATATCTATCACAGGACGACCCGTGATAGGTATATTTATCTGGTGTATTGTGCTGATCAACGCCACTTTCTCTTTTTGGCATGAATACCGAGCTGGAAAAACGGTTGAAACGTTGAAAACCTTATTACCGATTCATGCCAGAGTAATACGTGAAGGAAAAGATACTCAAATACCTGCCAGTGAGATAGTACCTGGAGATATTTTAGTACTCGCTGAAGGAGATAATATTCCCGCCGATGCACGCGTGGTAGAAGAATATGGGCTTCGAGTCAACAATGGAACTTTGACCGGAGAAACTCTGCCGGTCAGAAAGATAGCAGATGCTTCCATGCGTGATGACCTCTCTGAAATCGAACGACCAAACCTAATTTTTGCAGGAACTTCGCTTGTTTCCGGCACTTGTCATGCTATAGTCTATGCTACTGGCATGCTCACCCAGTTTGGACGTATCGCAAATTTAACACAGTGGGTAAAAGAAGATCCCAGTCTTCTCCAACTGGAAATGAGACAATTGACCCGAAAATTATCCATAATTGCCCTAATATTTGGATTAATTGTCTTTTTTGTCGGGATTACAGACGTTGGATTACCCCAATTTGAGGCAATTACCTTAGCCATAGGCATTCTCGTCGCGACGCTACCTGAGGGATTAGTTCCGACAGTCACTCTTACGTTGGCTATGGCAGTACAAAGGTTAGCTCAACGAGGAATATTGGTAAAGAAACTTGCTATCGTTGAAACGTTAGGAACTACTTCGGTAATATGTACTGACAAAAGCGGAACCTTAACGCAAAACCAGATGACAGTAAGAAAAATATGGGTAGATAAACAATTATTTGATATTGAAGGGGTAGGTTATGATCCTACAGGAGAAATAATCCCTAATCTCAAAAACGAATCACTGAAAATCAATCCGGAGATCTTGAATTCATTTTTCACGGCAGCACTCCTTTGTAATAATGCACGTTTGACGGCACCCAAAGTTGATCACCCAAATTGGTCTTGTCTTGGAGATCAAACAGAGGCTGCGTTAATAGTTTTATCATTAAAAAACAATTTAAAGGAAGATATAGTTAAACAAAATTACCCACGAATACACGAGTTACCATTTGACGCTAGAAGAAAACGAATGACGACTATTCATTCACATGGTGATGAAGAAATTGCATTTGTTAAAGGTGCACCAAGAGAGATTATTCAGCTATGTACCCATTTTTTACATGATAATCAGGTTTTTCCACTAGATAATATAACTCGCCTTGAAATTCTCAGTGCAAATGATGATTTCTCATGCCAATCACTGCGGGTTCTTGCATTAGCATCCCGTGTTCTACCTCATCGCAAAGGAGAATATACCCCTGAAGGTGTAGAAAGAGAATTGGTCTTTCTTGGTTTAGCTGCCATGATGGATCCCCCCAAACCTGAAGTAGCTAGTGCTATGAAACGTCTCCAATCAGCAAGTATCCGGGTTGTCATGATTACTGGCGATTATGGTTTAACGGCTGAATCACTAGCACGACGTATCGGCATGCTTACAACTCCAATGCCACGTATTATCACTGGTGCAGATCTAGACGAAATGAATGATGAGGAAATTCAGGTAATTCTCAAAAATGAGAATATTTTTGCTCGCATGGCGCCTGAACATAAACTCCGCCTCGTTGCAGCATTTCAAAATCAAGGTGACGTAGTAGCAGTAATCGGTGATGGTGTCAACGACGCACCTGCTTTGCGAAAAGCTGATATTGGCATTGCTATGGGTATCAATGGCACAGACGTTGCCAAAGAAGCTGCCGATGTTATTCTGATTGACGACAATTTCAGTTCTGTTATCCACGCTATTGAAGAAGGGCGAGCAATATATGATAATTTACGAAAATTTATATCTTATATTTTTGCAAGTAACATCCCAGAAATTTTGCCATTTCTTCTAACGGCGTTATTCAAAATCCCGTTGGCATTGACTGTTATCCAAATTTTGGCGATCGACTTAGGTACTGATTTATTACCCGCCTTAGCCTTAGGAATGGAAAAACCTGAGCCAGGAATAATGAAACATCCACCTCGTAAACGTGCTCAACCAATCGTCGATGTTAAATTGATTTTGCGTTCTGTCCTTTGGCTTGGAGCAATCGAGGCAATTTTATGTTATGTGGGTTTCTTTTTAGTTTTTGATCGCAATATATTAATAACGCTAAACATACCTTCTTTGTATATCTTTTTCCCACAGGATGTCTACTTTCATTCATCAAAATATTTATATCTCCTGGCAACGACCGTCTTCCATGCCGGAGTTGTAACATCACAGATCGGGAATGTGTTTGCTTGCCGTTCAGAAAGAATAAATGTACGCTGGCTTGGATGGTTTAGCAATCCATATGTATGGGTAGGAGTGCTATTTGAAATTCTTCTCATTTTATCGATAATTTACTTTCCAATTCCTGCATTGATCTTAGGTCATGTGTCAATTCCACCGATATTTTGGATTTGGCTAGGTTCATTTGCGCCAATCTTGTATGGATTAGAACGAGTCCGAAAAACAATATGGCATAGAATTGGAGCAAAATAGAGTATACTTCGAGACAGGAGATTAAGGATGAAGGCAATAATAATGGGTTGTGGAAGAATGGGGCGTCAAATAAGCCGGTTATTGGCTAATAGCGGACATGATGTAACTGTAATTGACGAGGATGTGAATGCATTAGAACAACTTGGTCCAGATTTTAATGGAGAAAAGGTCAATGGGATAGGATTTGATCGCAAAATCTTGCTTCAAGCAGGAATTGAACAAGCGGATGCATTTGCTGCAACAAGCCCATCGGATAATATGAATATTGTTGCAGCGCGTATTGCTCGCAATATTTTCCATGTTCCGAGGGTAGTCGCCCGACTGACTGATCCAAAGCGGGCAGAAATTTATCGTAGATTAGGGTTAGTAACCATTTCTATGATTAATTGGGGTGCAGAAAGGATTTTTGAGTTATTAACTCATGATCATCTCGATCCAATCATGTCATTTGGGAAGGGAGACGTCATCTTAACTTCAATAGAAATACCAATCCATTTAGAAAGCAGAACTGTAAGAGACATAACTGTCCCAGGGGAGATCAGTGTTGTCGTGATCTCTCGGGAAGATGAAGCCTACGTTCCGTCATTGGGAACTGAGTTTCGGAAAGGAGATACAATACATTTGGTTATAAATGTCTCCGCAATGGATAGGTTACAAGCGTTATTAGATTTATAAATTATCAGGAGTAAGAATGTTTGTAATTATTGTAGGTGGTGGAAAAACAGGAACGCAATTAGCCTCATATTTATTGAATGAAGGACATCAAGCCAAAATTATTGAAATGAGTTCAAAAGAACTTGATCGCTTAATCGAAGAACTACCGCCTGAAATTATTTTCGGTGGTGATGGAAGTTCTCCGTCAGTATTGGAATCAGCGGGGATCAGAGAAGCTCAAGTTCTGGTTGCCGTTACGGGTGAAGATGAAACCAATCTTGTTGTTACCAGTTTGGCACGCTTTGAATACAAAGTTCCACGAATTATCGCCCGAGTTAATAACCCTAAAAATGCTTGGTTGTTTACTCCTGATATGGGAGTTGACTGTCCATTGAATCAATCTGAAATTTTAGCTCGTTTAATAGAAGAAGAGATGTCTCTCGGGGACATGATGACATTACTCAAACTTCGGAAGGGTGAATATTCTGTGGTAGAGGAGAAAGTGCATCCCGACTCTATCGCTTCTGGAAAAATTCTTTCAGAATTGCCCCTGCCTTCAGAATGTGTCGTTGCCGCAATTATCCGAAAAGGAAAGTTCTTAATACCTCATGGAAACACTGTTCTAGAACCGGCTGATGAGATTATTGCCATTGTTCATGCCTCACAGATAACACAATTAGCTGCTGCATTAGCACGGATATAAAGCAAAACTATCCCCCGATAACGATCAACGGAACAGGAATAAAAACGAAAATGAATATGACTAGACCAAAGACCGCCAGTAATTTATGGCTTGTATCTAACTGTGTAATCTGATCGAGCGGTTCAGCATAGGTTCTTCCCAGAAGAAAGAGCAGAAACGCCCACAACCACCACCCAGACCAAACAAATCCCATCATAACAAGTAATGATACGATGATCGGATATACCTTGCGTGTATTATTTCCTAACAATACATATAAAATATGTCCCCCATCTAGTTGCCCTGCTGGTATGAGATTGAGGGATGTAACCAAGAGTCCTGCCCAACCTGCCCAAGCGATACCGTTCAAATTAACGTCAATTCCTCCTATTGGTAAGGGAATCCCCAAAAAATAATAACGAATCCAATATAATAAAGGCGGAATATTCCCAAAAGTTGAAGGTTCCGGAAGCAATTTTCCAAATGCTATATATTTTAGCAATAAATATAACAATGAATTTCCCTCCAGACTGAGTGCTCTTCCTGGTTCAAGAGTTCCGGGGAGAGGATGCACTGAGGATAACGAAAGACCTATCAATAAAACTGGAATTGCAACCGCCAAACCTGCAAGGGGACCAGCGATACCAATTTCAAGCAATGCACGTCTATTTTTAGGTGGTGATTTCATGTTGATAAATGCCCCCATCGTTCCAAAAGGACTAAAAGGGAATGGTATATAATAAGGTAACGAAACATCAGCATTATTTTTTCGACCGACAAAATAATGCCCAAATTCATGAGCCAATAAGATCGCCATGAGGCTAACAGCAAAGGATAATCCCGTATCCAAATGAAACAAGATATATTTCATTAATGCTATAAAATTGTTGTTGAATTCTGGTCCTTGATAGGAGTATAAAGTTCCAGCAAATATAACACTCAATACGGTAACGATAAAAAGTATAAGATTAACGAGGGGATTAGAAGGCTTAGATTCGCTTTTTCTCATGACTAAAATAATTATGTGAGAATCTCCTTCCATACGAAATAATGGCATTAAATTATATTGTTTTAATGTTTCAGTAAGTTTATCATAAGCAAGCATCGAATCTAGACGTAGACTGCCGCGATATCGGACAAAATATCCTTGTTTATCATCTCCCCAAGTCGTATCTTGGATAAAAAAGACCTGTTCGATCAATTCCACAAGGGAATCTTCTATATTTAAACTCAATAATTGCGAATACAATTACGCCTCATCCCACAACAATCAAAACAATTTATTGTTTACATTCCTGAACCATTCATGAACATCCAAGAATCGATTCGGGCTGTATTTTCTCCATAAGTTCTTAGCCCACGGTCTTTTATACACTTAACCCTCTCAAAACATTCTGAACAGGATAGTCATCCATTATAAGAATCACAAAC
>Ga0194063_10002441_pt1 | contig 11618 bp, 9 predicted proteins | sample SepL3720m_MetaG_FD_155459 | JGI IMG/M metagenome (GOLD analysis project Ga0194063, IMG submission 155459) | Anoxic zone freshwater microbial communities from boreal shield lake in IISD Experimental Lakes Area, Ontario, Canada - Sep2016-L373-20m | ecosystem: Environmental > Aquatic > Freshwater >... | reverse complement strand
GCAATACCACAATCCCCAGCCCGGCGCTGCCGAGCAGCAGCCCGAGGCCGCCGAGCACCTGAAAAATGCCGAGGTATGTGTTCTCGACCGCCTGGAACTCCGCGAGGCGCCGCCACGCCGGCACCACTTCCAACCCGCGGTCCTGCAACCCGCGCGACAGCTCGCCCGCCACCGACCCGGCGCGCCCGCCCGGCACGTCCACTAAAAAAATCCGGAACCCGGAGGAGGACGGGAATTTTTCCAGGAAATGCTTTTCCGCCATGACGAGTGACCCTTGCAGGATCGAGCCGGGAATGACGGCGACAATCCGGATCGGGAACGTTTGTCCTCGCTCATCCACGACCATCAGGCTTCCGCCGGTTTTTTTTCCAAGCGCCCACGTCACCGTCTGTTCGTCGCCGATGACCGGGATCGCGCCGTCGGCAGCGCGCACGTTCAGCAGATCCCACCGGCCGCCGAACGCGCGTCGCCGCTCGAATTCCTCCGGTGCGACGCCGAGCAGGCGGGGCTGCTGCGCGCGGTTCAGGTTCAGGCAGCTTGCCGCGTCGCCGTCGCGTATCCGCAGCGGTACGATTTTCGTTCCTTCAAAAATTTCATTCGAGAGCCCGAATACTCCGCGCCCCGCCGTGCTGTTCAAATCATCGTAAACCGGCAGGGCCGACTGCGCGAACAGCGCAAACCCGCCCGTGCCCGGCGCGTCCGGGCGGGCGTCCTGGTGGAACGCGTTCACCGCGACCAGAAGGAAAACGCCCGCAGCCAGCACGCTGATCGTCGTGAGGCTTCTCCCGGACCGCCGGGCCGCATTGCGCCGCCCGAGCTGTTGCAGACTGGCTTTGCGGGCTGCGGCGGGTTCAGCGAGCCCTGCCAGCCACCACTGGCTGAATCCGATTCCGGCCGTCAGCAGACACGCGCCGGCACCGAAAAAAGCCTCCGCGTTCCGCATTGGCAGAAGCGCGATCGCGCCGGTTCCGGCCAGCGCGCCCAGCCACAACCCCCGCCGGCCGGATGGCGCACTCGCGCCCGCGAGCAGTTCCGACGGCGCGCGCGCCATCAGCCGGCGTTGAGCGAGCCACATCGCCAGAACCGCCGCCGCGAGGCACGCGCCCGCTCCCGCGGCCAGCGTGGCCGGTTCGGCGTGATACTGGAACTGCGCCGCGCCCACAGCGCCGCGCCACACGGTCGCGAGGCCGTGCAGGGCGAGCTTCGCGTAGGCGATCCCGCCGATGACGCCGAGCGCCGTGCCGAGCAGCGCGATGGCGAGCCCCTCGCCCAGCACGAACCACCGGATGCGTGCGGGCGCAAAGCCGAGCGCGCGGAGCAGGCCGGTTTCTTCGTTGCGCTGCCCGAGGTGGAACAGCATCGCCGTCAGCAGGAGGGCCGCCGCGATCAGGAACAGGCTGAACCCGATGAAGAGCTGCCCGAAATCCATCGCCTCCCGGCCCGCTGCCAGAGCCGGTTCGCGCACCGGCGCGAAAAATAATCCCAGTGCGGCGGGATCGAGCTTTGCCCGGAGATCCGCCGCGATATTTGTGCCGGCGGGGAAACGGATCGCCGTCAGATCCCCGAGTCGGTTTGCCCACAATTTCTGACCGGCGGCCAGCGAGACGAATGCTTTCGGCGTGCCTCCGAAGTTGTTCCAATATTCTTCATCCTTCGGGCGGATGCGGTCGGTGGCGATCGGGATTCCAGGCTCCCATTCGCGGCAGCTTCCGGCATCCGCAAGGCCGGGGAAGGCGGGCATCCAGGAATCGTCCTTCGTGAGCGGCGTGATCGTGCGCACCCGGAACTTCGCGGTCTGCTCGACCAGTTCGCGGCGATCACCGATGATGAAGTAGCGCAGAGTCAGCTCGTCGCCGACCTTCGCGCCGAGGTCGTCCGCGAGCCACGAGTTGATCGTGATTTCGTCATCGCCCTGCCCGCTGCCGACGGCGGTGATGAAGGAATAGGGCGTCGTCTTTTCGCCGAGCCGGAACTCGTTCACAAAATACGTCAGCACTCCGGAGCCGCCGAGCGGGGCGAGGGCTTTCGTGACGGCCGGATCGAGAAACACGCGGTCGGTGCGCAGCTCCAAAGGATTATCGCGCACCTCGAGCCCGGCGTCGGCCGGCGTCCAGACGCGGCGCAGCGCGGGGTTGGCGTCGGCCGGAGCGCCTGTGAGCAACATGTTCGCACGGCCTCCGTGTTTGAGCTGCTCCTGCAACGCCGCCAGCGGCACGAAGACGGTATTCGGCGGAACCTGATTCGCCCGGAGGCTGAACCGTCCGAATTCCCCGTCGCCCGCAATCGCCGAGATGCGCACCCGCATCGCGACCGACGCGTCGCTGCGCCCGGACATCGGGGCGTCGCGCGAGACGGGCGCCGGCTGCTCGATGCGCACCATGATCGTGTCGCCAACCCGCACGCCGAGCTGTTCGGCCAGCCGCGCGTTGACGGCGGCCCCCATGTTGTGCGTTCCGCCGAGCTGCCAGAACCGCTCGTCCACGCCGAGCACCTGCACATCGTTGGCGCGCGCCCCGCCGTCGGGCAGCGCCGCCGATCCGCGCACCTGCAAGACCGGCGCCACGGGCGATGGGATTTCCGCCTCCAGATCGTCCGCCAGTTTTTCGCGAAAAAAATGTTCGGGCAGCACCAGTGCCTGGGTCACGCGGCCGAGCCGGGCCATCGCGAGGCGTTCCAGCGTGAAGCGAACAGAATCGCCCACGGCCAGCGAGCCGGTGAGGATCGCGCCCGTCACCGCCACGCCGGCAAGAACGCCGAGGTGCGTCCGCCAGTAAAACCGCAGGCTGCGGGCGATGAGCGTGCCGGGGGTCATGTCAGCGCCCCATCGCGCAGCTCCAGCGCGCGGGGCAGGCGGGCGGCGAGTTCGAGCGAGTGAGTGACGAGCACGAGCGCAAAGCCTTCTTCTTTGTTCAGATCGAGCAGCAGGCGGCTGAGGTCGGTCGCGGCAGAGTGGTCGAGCGAGCCGGTCGGCTCGTCGGCGAGCAAGAGCTTCGGGCGGTTGATCAGGGCGCGCACGACGGCGATGCGCTGGCATTCGCCGCCGGAAAGCTGTCCGGGCCGGTGGCCGAGCCGGTGCTTGAGGCCGACACGCTCGAGCAGGCGTTCGGCGCGGGCGCTGTCCGCGCCGGTGGCCCGCCCGGCGAGGGTCGGGATCAGCACGTTTTCGAGCGCAGTGCATTGCGGGAGCAGATGATGGAGCTGAAAAATAAACCCGACCTGCCGGTTGCGGATCGCAGCCAGCGCCTTTTCGGTCACTCCGCCGAGGTCGCTCCCGTCGAGGCAGGCAGTGCCCGAGGTCGGCCGGTCGAGCGCGCCCATGATGTTAAGCAGCGTGCTCTTGCCCGAGCCGCTCGGACCGGTGACCGCCACCGCCTCGCCCGCATCAATCCGGAGGCTGATATTGCGGAGCACCTCGACCAAGGCACCGCCGTCGGGGGAGGCGTAGGATTTCGAAACGTGAGTGAGTTCAAGAAGCATAGGTTCAGACATCCTGCCCTCTCCCGGAGAAAATTAAAGGGAGAGAAAAACGGATGACCCCATTTGGGACGTAAATCAATGCCCACACGGGCGGGACGCCCGTGCCCCCTGTGCTTTCGCGTCTCATAAGTTTTCCTCGCAGGTCAGGATGTCTGAGGTTGTTTGTCGCAGAAGAGTTTCCATTTTTTCCGTCATCGCTTCGATGCTGAAATCGGCGTAGACCGCCCGGCGCCCGGCCTCGCCCATCCGGCGTGCCGCCGCGGGATCGCGCAGGATCTGCCGGAGCGCGGCGGCCAGCGCGTCAGGATCGTCGGGGTCGCAGAGGATTCCGCCGCCGGTTTTTTCCACGAGCTCGGGAAATGCGCCGTGGCGGGGCTGAACAACCGGAACGCCCGCGGCCCATGCCTCGAGGACATAGAGTCCGAGCGCCTCACCATGAGTTGCGGGCACGGAGAGAACGGTCAGGCCGCGGAGGAATTCTCGTTTCACGGCGAGGTCGAGGTTCGGGAGAAACTCAACGTCGCGGGGCAGGCGATGCCGGAGCGAGCGCACGAACGCTTCATCCTCGCCGGTCTTCGCGCCGGCGATGCGAAGCCGCACGCCGGGCATCTCGAGCCGGAGGAACGCGTCGGCCAGCGCGCCGAGCCCCTTGGCGGGGTGCATGCGGGCGAGGTAGCCGATGACCGGAGGCTCCGGCGGCGAAGCGGCGGGCAGAAAATCCTCCACGGCAATGCCCGGGTAAATCACGGTGACGCGCTCCGGATTGAGCCCAAGCCGGCGGCACATCAGCCCGCTGTAAAAATGACTGACCGCGACGAAATGATCGATGTCCGCGCACCGTTCGGCGAGCAGTGCCCAGGATTGTTGGCGGTAGGGTTCGGGCAGCCCGTCGAGGAACGAATCCTCGCCCTGCAGCGTGCAGACGACCGGTGCGCGGAACTCGTCCTTGAGCCGGCGCGCGAGGCCGCCGAGCAGCGAGTTCGAGAGGCAGATCACGTCCGGACGCGGCTGCGTGCGAAGCCAGACGATGAGGCGTTCGACCTCGCCCGCCTGGTGGCTTTCCGCGCGTTGCAGCATCGCGACGGCGGATTCACCGAGATCCCGGGCCGATGTCATGCCCGCAAACCCGGCCGCGATCCGGAGCAGGGCGGGAGAACGGAACAGCCGGTGGAGCCAGCCGGGCATCCGGCGGAACAGAGGAAACTTTTGTTCAAGAAAAACGCTGATGCCGCCGAGAAAAACCGGCGTGCCGCCGACCTCGGAGGGATCGTCGGTCACATGCGGCAGGTAGAGCGGAACCATCAGCACGTCGTGGCCGCGGGCACGCAGTCCGCGCACCAGCGAATGGTCGCGCAGGCAGCTGCCGCAGTGGTAATTTCCGGTGCCCGGGGTGAGCTGGAGGATGCGCATGGGTCGGAGTCGAATCGCGCCGGAGGTTCTTAATCCGGCGAGCAGACCACGGCAAACGCGGAGTGGTTGTGGATGCTTTCGTGGTTGATGGCGCGGACCTCGAACCAGACGATCCGCGGGTCATTCTGGAGCTGGGCAGCGGCATTCCGGACGACGTCCTCGACGAAAACCGGATTGTCGTACGCCTGCATCGTGACGTGCCGTTCGTCGGTGCGCTTGAGCAGCGGGTAGATCGGAGCCGAGGCGGATTTCTCGGCGATGGCGACCAGTTCCTCGATCCAGAGGAAGTCCCACGTGGCGTCGTCCTTCCTGCGTGTTCTGACAGTGATCGTGACGTATCCGCGCTGGTTGTGGGCGCCGTAGTCGCTGATCTCCTTCGAGCAGGGGCAGAGGGTTCCGACCGGGGTGCACACACGGAGGAGGAAGTCGTCGTTGCCGCCGTTCGACTCGCCGATGAAAGCGCACGTGTAATTCATCGGTGCGCTGAGGCCGGAGACCGGCGCCGTCCGCTGGAGGAAATACGGAAACTCCACCTCGATGTGCGCGGACCCCGCGTCGAGACGCTTTTTCAGATCGTGGAGGATGGCGGGAACCGTGCGCATCGTGAACTCCCCCTGGTGCTCTGCGAGCACCTCAAGAAACCGGCTCATGTGGGTTCCCTTGAAGTGGTGGGCCAGGCTTACCGAGAGCGAAATCTTCGCCGCGCACTGCTGCCTCTGGTTTTCCCGGTCCAGGACGGTGATCGGGTAGATCAGGTCGCAGACCCCGACCCGGTCGATGGCGATGCCGCGGGTATCGGGGGTGTTTTGGACGTCCTTCATGCCTCGTATTCCGCCCAGGATGAGCTGGTCTCCCAGACACGCACGCGAACGAGGCGGACATGGGGGGCGAGCTTGTAGCGGGTGTCGGTGCGCCGGGCGTAAGCCTCGAGCTGGCGGGAGATCTCGTCGAAAAACGTCTTCGCCAGCACCTCGGTGGTCGGCTCGGTGTCGACAAACGGGATCACCCTCTCGCCATAGGCCGCCTGGAGGGTCTCGAACATCGGATCCCGCGTGTTCATGCAGAGCGCGTGGTCGAAGGATTCGAGATAGTCGCCGACCGCGTCCTTCACGATCTTGAAATCGCACACCATCCCGGCGGCATCCAGGTCGCCGGCCTCGATCACGATCTCGATCTTCCGGCTGTGCCCGTGAGGGAACCGGCACTTGTCCGGGTGCTGCGCGAGCATGTGACCGTTCTCGATTTCGATGGTTTTGCAGATGCGGTAGGGCATTCAGGTTCCTTTGGTATTTCCGAAGAGGCGGATGTGGAGGCGGTCACAGTAACGGTAACCGAATTTTTTACAGAAGTCGATCAACCATCCTTCGCGGCCGGCGAGGGTGGCGGAGCCCGTCCCCTCGGGCATGAGAAGGATTTTCCATGCGGGAATGTCCGGAAATTCGGCCTTCAAAACAACGAGCGCCCCGGCGGCATCGTCCTCGGTGGCGACGACGAGTTTGATCTGGTGCGGGTATGCCCGGATCCATTTTCCGAGGACATCCGGCCGGCACCTCGCCTCCTCGTGGAGCCTGATCCATGCGGGATCGGCGCTGCCTTCCAGCGGGGTCGAATTGCCAAACTTCGGGCTGAGCGACGCGAGGTCGCAGGCGATCCCGTCGGGCGCAACCGTTCCGGCGGTCTCGATGGTGATGTGGTATCCGGCCTCGCGAAGCGCCGCGGCAAGTTCGCGGATATTGCGGGCGATCATCGGCTCGCCACCGGTCAGGACAACGTGCCTCGCGGGGTATTTTTTCACCTCCTCCATGATCCGCTCCACGCCCATGTCCTCGCCTTCGGGATTCCATGACGCATACGGGGTGTCGCACCACCGGCACCGCAGGTTGCATCCCGAGGTGCGGATGAAGACCGACGGCACGCCGGTCAGTTCGCCCTCGCCCTGGATCGAGTGGAAAATCTCGGAGATCAGCATGCGGCGGGCTTCGGGGGAAGCGGGCTTGTGGACAGGTAACCCGTGGGATCGGGCACGCCGGAAAGGAGGAACGCCTCGCGGCGCTCGACGCAGGTGCCGCATTCGCCGCAGTGGGTGTCCCCGCCGACGTAGCACGACCAGGTCTTCGAAAAATCGACTTCGAGTTCGTGCCCGCGCCGGGCGATGCCGGCCTTCGTCATCGAGATGAACGGGCGGAGGAGCTCGACCTCCGCATACGTCCCGAGGCGGATCGCATCGCCCATCGAGCGCATGAAGTCCTCCCGGCAATCCGGGTAGATCGCATGGTCGCCCGCGTGCGCTGCGATGACGAGCCCGCCGGCCTCTTTGCTCTCGGCAAAACCTGCGGCGATCGAGAGCATGATTCCGTTGCGGAAGGGGACGACGGTCTTCTTCATCGACTGTTCCTCATAATGACCCTTCGGAATTTCCCCGCCCGTTTTGAGGAGGCCGGACTCGAACTGCTCGCCGATGAACGCGAGCGGGACGACGAGGTGCGGGATCCCGAGGCGCCCGGCATGCCACTCCGCGAACGGGATCTCGCGGTCGTTGTGCTTCGATCCGTAATGGAAGCTGATCGCCGCCACGACCGCGCGGGACTCCCGCGCATCGTAGAGCGCCACCACCGAATCCATCCCCCCGCTGACCAGCACCACAACCTTTCGTTTGCGATCCGTCATGCGTTCCCTTTTTTCTCAGCCCGGTGGCAGCCCATGATTTTTCCGTGCGAGCAGCCCGCCCTTACCCGCGAAGGCGGACGAGGAGGTCTCCTCCGTCCACCGTGTCGCCGACTCCGGCGAAGAGTTCCTCGATGACGCCGTCGGCCGGAGCGTAAAGTGTGGTCTGCATTTTCATGGCTTCGAGGGTGAGGAGCTTGTCGCCCTTGGCCACGCGAGAGCCGTTGCCGGAAGCCAGCGAGGTGACCATGCCCGGGATCGGGGCGCCAACCTCGAGCGGGTTCGCGGGGTTCGCTTTCGGGCGCGCCTTGGTTTTCGCCGGAACCGATTTGTCGGTGGCCGTGGCCTCGCGCGGCATGCCGTTCATCTCGAACGAAATGATCCGGCGCCCGTCCTTGTCGGCGGCGCCGATGTTGATGAGCTTGATGAAAAGGGTTTTCCCCTGCTCGATATCCACGGTGATTTCCTCGCCGGGCTTGAGGCCGTAAAAGAAGGCCGGGGTCGGAAGGACGCTCACATCGCCGAAGTCGCGCGCGAATTTCGTGAAGTCGGCAAAGACGTCCGGATACATCAGGTGGCTGAAGAGCTCGTCGGCATCCGGCTCGTGCTTGAGCCTGGCCGAGAGCTCGTCGCGAACGGCGGAGAGATCGACCTTGGGGGCGCGGGCGGACTTGGGTTTCGCCTTTCCGAGAACCGCCTCGACGAGCGGCTTCGGCCATCCGCCGAACGGGTTGCCGAGCCCGCCCGCGAGCATGTCTTTGACCGATTCGGGGAACGGCGTGCCGGGCTCGAGGTTCACGACATCCGCCGGGCGGATCCCGCGGGTGAAGAGGAAGAGAGCCATGTCGCCGACGACTTTGCTGGAAGGCGTGACCTTGACGATGTCGCCGAAGAGCGTGTTGACCTCGGCGTAGCACCGGGCGATTTCCGGCCAGCGGTGCGCGAGCCCCATGCTGGCGGCCTGCTCCTTGAAGTTCGTGAACTGCCCGCCGGGCATCTCGTGGAGGTAAACCTCTGCACTGCCGGTGCGCGGGGACGTGTCGAACGGCGCGTAGTAGGTGCGGACCTGCTCCCAGTAGTCGGCGAATTCGTTGAGCGCGCCGAGGTCGAGCCCGCTGGCGCGCGGGGTGTTCTCGAGCGCGGCGACGAGGCTGTTGAGGTTCGGCTGCGACGTGCTTCCGGACATCGAGGAAATCGCGGCGTCGACGACGTCCGCACCGGATTCCGCCGCCATCAGGACCGAGGCGGCGTTCACCCCGCTGGTATCGTGGGTGTGGAAATGCACCGGCAGCGAGACCGCGGCCCGGAGTGCCTTGATGAGTGCCCGCGCGGCGAATGGACGGCAGAGCCCGGCCATGTCCTTCACCGCAAGGATGTGAGCTCCCATTTTTTCGAGCTCCCTGGCGAGGCCGATGTAATATTTCAACGAATACTTCGTGCGCTTCGGGTCGAGGATGTCGCCGGTGTAGCAGAGGGCGCCTTCGCAGACCGCCGGCGTCGCCCGCACGGCCTCCATGGCGGCCCGCATGTTCGGCAGGTCGTTCAGCGAATCGAAAATCCGGAAGATATCCATGCCGGCCTCGGCCGAATGCCGCACGAATCCTTTCACGACGTTCGGCGGGTAGTTCGAGTATCCGACCGCGTTCGACCCGCGCAGAAGCATCTGGAAGCAGATGTTCGGAACCCGCCTGCGCAGCTCGCGAAGCCGCTCCCACGGGTCCTCGCGCAGGAACCGCATCGCCGCGTCGAATGTCGCGCCCCCCCACATCTCGAGGCTGAAGAGCCCGGGCGTCCGCCGGGCGACCGCGTCGGCCGCCGCCAGCATGTCATACGTGCGGACGCGCGTCGCCAGCAGCGACTGGTGCGCGTCGCGGAACGTCGTGTCCGTGAAAAGCACCCGCTTCTGCGAACGCGTCCACTCGGCAAATTTTTCCGCGCCGAGCCTGAGGAGGATCTGGCGGGTGCCATCCGGCGGCGGCGCGTAGCGGTCGTATTGCGGGCGCGGAACGCCGGCGGGCGCGGCGGTGATCCGGTGGCCTTTGACCTGCGGGTTCCCGTTGACAATCACGTCGGCGAGAAACGCCAGGAGCTTCGTGGCGCGGTCGCGGCGCGGCTTGAAATCGAACAGCGCGGGCGTCGTGTCAATGAGCGTCGTCGTCGCCCCCCCGGTGCTGAACGCCTCGTGCTGGATGACGTTTTCCAAAAACGGAATGTTCGTCTTCACGCCGCGGATCCGGAACTCGCGCAGCGCGCGCAGCATCCGCTGCAGCGCCATCGGAAACGTCTGCCCGGACGCCGTGACCTTCACCAGCAGCGAGTCGTAGAACGGCGTGATGACGCTGCCGGTCGTGCCCATCCCCGTGTCGAGGCGGATGCCAAAACCCGCGGAGCTGCGGTAGGTGATCAGCTTGCCGTAGTTCGGCGTGAATTTGTTGGCGGGGTCTTCTGTCGTGACCCGGCACTGGACGGCGAATCCGTTGCGCGGAATGCCGTCCTGAGCGGGCAGGGCGAGATCCGGCCCGTGCAATCCGGCGCCCGCGGCGACGAGGATCTGCGAGCGCACGAGGTCGATCCCGGTGATCTGCTCGGTCACCGTGTGCTCGACCTGGATCCGGGGATTCATCTCGATGAAGAACCATTCCCCGCGATCGAGGTCGTAAAGGAACTCGATCGTCCCCGCGTTGTTGTAGCCGATGCCCTCCGCGATCCGAACCGCCGCATCGCAAAGCTCCCGGCGGACGCGGTCGTCCAGCCCGATCGAGGGCGCGACCTCGACAACCTTCTGGTGCCGGCGCTGGACCGAGCAGTCGCGCTCGTGAAGGTGCAGGACGCCGCCGTGGTTGTCGCCGAGGATCTGCACCTCGAGGTGCTTCGCACGCGGGATGTATTTTTCGAGAAAGACGGCCGGATTCCCGAACGCGCGTTCGGCCTCGCCCCGCGCCTCGTCGAGCAGGGTCACAAGCCCGGCCTCCTCGGGCACGACGCGCATCCCGCGCCCGCCTCCGCCGAAGGCCGCTTTGATGATCAGAGGAAACCCGATCTTGCGCGCAATTTTGATCGCCTCCTTCCGGTCCCCGACCGGATCCTCCGTGCCCGGCAGCGTCGGGACATTGAGCTTCTGCGCCAGCGCGCGGGCGGCGGTCTTGTCGCCCATCATGGCAAGCAGCTTGGAACCGGGCCCGACAAACGTGATCCCCTCCTCCTCGCAGGCCCGGGCGAACTCCGCGTTCTCCGAAAGGAACCCGTAGCCGGGATGGATCATGTCCGCACCGCATTCTTTCGCGAGCCCGACGATCCCCCCGATATCCAGATACGCCCCGACCGGACCCTTCCCCTCGCCAACCAGATACGCCTCGTCCGCCTTGAACCGGTGCATCGAAAGCCGATCCTCCTGCGCGTAAACCGCCACCGTCCGCATCCCGAGCTCGGTCGCCGCACGAAAGACCCGGATCGCAATCTCGCTCCGGTTCGCAACAAGAATTTTTTTTCCGGCAACCAGGGACACACGCAAGGGATTCGATTTCATGACGAAAATATGATCTGCCTGACCGGGGGAATTCATTCGCATTCACCGGCTGCTGCAACAATCACAAAATGAGAATTGTTGATCGGATGCGCCGAGATGCCGAGAACGCGAAGGAAGAAGCCCTGGCAACTGCTCAGGAGGCATCCTGAGCAGTTACGCGGGAGCCGGTCTTGGCGATTCCTGCGCCGAGTGTGACGGTGCCTTGCCCGAGGTTGACGGCAGTCCATTGCAGCCGGTTCAGCTCAGCGCGTCGGAGCCCGCAGAATCCGGCCAGCGCGGCAGCGGGAACGAGTGCGCCGGGGAGTGTGGCGAGCAACATCAGACATCCTGATGTGTCATCCAGGAAAATGAGGGAGCGAGGAAAACGGATGACCCCAACCCGCGATGGTAGGGACGCCTTCTCCGCTGCGCTATGGTTGCCTTCCCGGCCAAACGTTCTACCTGCCCATTGTTTTCGTTGCGCTATCGCGCTGGTTTTGCCGAGGCGTCCGTCGAGAGAAGTCGGACGGCTCGGCGAGCCATCCCTACCAATGATCGGCTC
>Ga0194063_10002440_pt1 | contig 11619 bp, 7 predicted proteins | sample SepL3720m_MetaG_FD_155459 | JGI IMG/M metagenome (GOLD analysis project Ga0194063, IMG submission 155459) | Anoxic zone freshwater microbial communities from boreal shield lake in IISD Experimental Lakes Area, Ontario, Canada - Sep2016-L373-20m | ecosystem: Environmental > Aquatic > Freshwater >... | reverse complement strand
AACGGCTATTTTCAGCAGGGCCGTGTCAACGGGGTGTTCCCGCGGTTGGTTTCTCCCCGGAATCCCATGCGCATGAAGGGCGCCCCGTTTTGCGATGAAAAAGGGCAGGTCTGCTACATTCCGGATCTGGACACGCTATCCGAGATGATCAGCGAAGTGGAATCGGATCGGAAGGGAATACCGGTTCTCCTTCGTCAGTACATGAAACTCGGGGGGCGGGTTCTGGCCTGCAATGTGGATCCCAAGTTCAACATGGCGCTCGATGCGCTCATGGTGGTCGACCTGCCGCGAACCGAACCCCGGCTCCTGGAACTCTACATGGGCCCCCTCACGGAAGGGTATTTGAACACTCATCGGGATCTGAAGGCAGAGAGGCAGGAACGTTGTGCCTGAGTGGCGTAACCCTACCCGTCGGGATCAGCGGAAATTGACCGGCCTGCTCATGGCGATAAGTTTGATCGCGGCGGTTTTTGCCAAGGTTGAGATTCAGATCGAAGGAGCCGCAGGTTGGGCGGCCAATCTGCCCACCTGGAGGGTGAACCAGCACTGGATGCTGGATTTCCTCTGGGGAGGACGGCCCCTGACCGGATATCATGTCTGGATTTTCCTCTTCATGATTCTGGTGTTCCATCTGTTGTTCTTCATCCATGGTCGCTTCAGCATGCGACTGGAGTTCCGGGTCCTGGGAAGTCTGGCGATGTTCTGGATTCAGGAGGACTTCTTCTGGTTTGTCTTGAATCCCGCATACGGTATTTCGCGGTTTAAACCGCAGTTCATTCCCTGGCATCATCACTGGATGTTGGGTGTTCCCGTGGATTATCTTGTATTTCCCTCTGTAGGCACCCTCATGATTTGGCTCTCCTTCAGGCAGAGGAAGCCGAAACGTCGTTATGCCGTGGCCTTGCCGCCCTGAAAGAGACATGAATATCCTGATACTCCATGCCTCTGCCGGGGCCGGACACAAGCGGGCCGCCGAAGCGCTTGCGTCCGCCTGCAACACGCAGGGGGTAACCCCGATTGTTCACGATATTCTTGAATTCACCCCGCTGATCTACCGGACCTCGTATGCCAAGGGATATCTGAACATGGTGCGATCCACGCCCGAACTCTGGGGCTATCTCTATTCCCTGACGGATCGAAGGGGGCAGAATCCCTGGCATCGGCGCATTCGGACAACCTTCAACAAGTTAAATACCCAGGCCTTTGAACGATTCTGGAGTGACAGCAAGGCCGATGCCGTGATTTGCACGCATTTTCTTCCCTTGGAAATCCTGGCCCAAAAACGCCTGAAGTCCGGGAGGGCTGTTCCCTTGTTCGGGGTGGTGACGGATTTCGCGGCCCACGCCTTGTGGTCCTGTCCCAACGTGGATGGCTATTTCACCGGCTCCGAGGAGGCGCGCCGGCAGTTGATCCGGAGGGGGCAACCGGCTGGCCGCACCTGGGTGACCGGAATCCCGATTTCCCCTGATTTCGTTCCGCCCGCAGACGTGACGGGTTTACGCATCCGCCTGGGCCTCTCCCCGGACTTGCCGGTCATCCTGATCCTGTGTGGAGGCTTTGGAGTGGGCCCGATAGTGGATGTTCTGGGTGCATTCGCCAGAGAGCCACTCCACGCCCAACTGGTGGTTGTGACCGGGAACAATGAGGTCTTGCGAGAGCAGGCGACCCGGAAGGCTCGGGAGTTGACGATGCCGGTGATGCTGCATGGCTATGCGTCGAACATCCATGAGTTGGTCGGCGCCGCCGATGTCGTCATCAGCAAACCGGGCGGGTTAACCTCGGCAGAGGTTCTTGCCATGGGTTGTCCTCTCGTTATCATGGATCCGATTCCCGGCCAGGAACAGAGAAACGGCGAATACCTCATGGAAAACGGGGCGGGCATACGGTTGGTTGACCCCTGGGATGCCCCCTTTAAGGTCTGGCCCATTCTGGAAAACCAGGAGCGCCACCGAACCCTCCAGGGAGCCGCCAAACGCCTGGCCAGGCCACACGCGGCCCAACACATTGTTCGGCAGGTGATCAGCCAGACCGAACATGACTGAACTCCGATTGCCTCGGATACTTACGTATATCTGATGGCTTGCTAATCGTGAGCTAACTTTCCGGGAGCATAGTGCGGCCAAGAAATTTACTGCGGATGGCATGGATGAAGTGACCGTCATCCATGGACATCGAATTGGATAGACCTTATGGCCGTTGCCCAGAAACACATCCTGGTGATTGAGGACGAGGAAGATGTTCTTGAACTCGAACGCTACAACCTGACCCGCGAAGGGTATGTCGTCCTCACGGCGGCTCGGGGTGATGATGGACTGAAAGCGGTAGCCCAGAAGCGTCCCGATCTGATCATCCTGGACTTGATGTTGCCTGGGGTGAACGGACTTGAGGTCTGTCGCAGGCTCAAGAACGATCCCTTGACGGCAGATATTCCCATCATCATTGTTTCCGCCAAGGGCGAGGAATCGGACGTCATCGTGGGCCTGGAACTGGGAGCCGACGACTATGTCAGCAAGCCCTTCAGTATCAAGGTTCTCATTTCCCGGATCCGGGTCGTGCTCCGCCGCCAGCAGGTTCATGAATACGACCAGAAGATTGAACTGCGCGTGGGAGACTTTGAGATCAGTCCCAGCCGGTTTCACGTACTGGCCAGGGGGAAACCGATTGAAGGACTGACGGTGACCGAGTTCCATCTCCTGCACTTTCTCGCCAGTCGCCCGGGCCGCGTGATGAATCGGCAGCAGATCCTGGATGCGGTGCGCGGTGAGGAAGTCGCCGTGACCGAACGCGCGGTGGATGTCCAAATGGTGGGCCTGCGCAAAAAGTTGGGCCCGCAAGCCGATTGCATCGAGGCCGTGCGTGGCGTCGGGTACCGGTTCCGGGATGCCTGAGCCTGACCGGTTCCCGTCCTTGCCGCGCGCCCTCTGAGCAGGATGTCCCCCCCTTTCTCGTTCCCGATCCTCGTGTCTTGCCCGGCAAAATATAATCAAAATATGAGTAAGCCCTAATTCTTCGCAAACGTCATTTTTCGAGCATGTCTTCGTTTTAGTTGTCAATAGGACATCCATCAGCCGGTTCGATTGATATGGAAATACAGGGGCTGACGAAGAAATGGAAGGAGGTGCGGGAGCGCAGAAAGGGGAGAGTCGTTTGACGGGAGAAAAGGGGCAGAGGATTGAAATTAAGTCTTGGCTACTAATGAAGAAGGAATCAAAGCGAAGAGCAGAATAACTGAGAAGACAACAATACAGGGATTATGAAAATGAAACATAAGAAAACAAAAATGATGGGACTGATGTCCGCCGCAGCGCTCGCGCTCGGCGTGCAGCAGGCCGGCGCAGCCGATATCGTCGTGTCGAACGACGTGACGGCGAGCACGACCTGGTTGAGTAGCAATGTGTATAAATTGGACCGCCTGATCCTGGTGAAGAACGGGGCAACCCTGACGATCCAGCCGGGCACGGTCATCCGGGGTCTCCCCGTTGGGCCTGTGCCGAGTGAGCCGGGTTCGCTGTTGATCTGCCGTGGCGCAAAGATCAACGCCCAGGGTACGGCTGCGAATCCGATCGTGTTCACGGATCAGTACGATGACAGCATCGGCGCCAATCCCGGAAGCACGAACAATCCGGTTGGTACGGACTATGGCAAACTGAACAACCAACTCACCGGTCAGTGGGGTGGCGTGATCGTTGCCGGGCGTTCCTACATTGCCTGGGACTCCCTGGATAGTTCCGGCGTGTACTCGCCCGATGGACGCGTTGAGTCGGCCATCGAAGGCTTGGTTCACCTGACGGGTGACTGCAGTTATGGCGGACAGGATGATATGGACAACAGCGGTATCATGAACTACGTCTCGAGCCGATACGGTGGTTTCGTTCTTGGTCCTACCAAGGAAATCAACGGTTTCACCTTCTGCGGCGTGGGACGGGGAACGACGTTGGATCATCTGGACGTGTACAATACCAAGGACGATAATGTTGAGTTCTTTGGTGGTACCGTCGGACTGAAGCACTTGGTCGCCTGGAACGGCACCGACGACGGCATCGATACCGATACCGGCTGGCGTGGCAAGATCCAGTTCGCCCTTGTGGTTGCGGGTGTCAGCACCGTTACCGGTGGCGCAGGACAGGCGCCTGACAGTGCGGACAAGGGGTTGGAGTGGGACGGCGCGGGCGATGGCACGGGGTTCAATGATGATCCCCAATCCTGCGGCTCCCTGTTCAACTTCACCTTCGTCGGCGCCGGCAAGAACAGTGGCGATCCCGCGAATACCTTTGCGAATATCCGTGATAACGGCGCTGGCCGCATCTATAACGGTATCGTGATGGATTTCGCAGGCGGCATCACGCTGATTGAAGGCGACACCAATACCTGGGCCCTTGGCTCGAACTGCTCGGCGATGAAGTTGTATCAGGACTATGCGCAAGATGGCTATTTCCTGGGCAACACCAACCGGCAGGGTCTGGCTGTGAACAACCCCGGTTTTGCCACCTACATCGGCTATCCCGACGCCATCCCCGGCTCCAAGAAGCTCGAGTTCAAGCACAACTTGTTCTGGAACTTCGGAACCCCGCACTCGATCGGCATGACGAACGGCTATCCGACAGCGGCTGGAAAAGAGCTTGTCGGTACGGATAACAGCCGCTTCTCGACCCATGCTCACTTCGGGTTCTCCCCGAACAACACGGGTTATGATGTCGCGAGCGTCAACGGCAACCTGGTATTTGATAACACCAGCCTGCCTGCTCCTTCGGGGACCCCGATCGCCTATTATGAGCGGGATACCACCGTTTATAACTTCCAGCCGACGTTCCGTCCCGTGGCGCATCCCTATACCTGCGTCAAGAAGATCGACCCTCGGGCCAACACCAACTTCTGGAGCGCCATTGCGACCTACGGCGTGCAGCCTCCGGCGGATGGGTTCTACACTCCTGTGCAGTTCATCGGGGCCATGGGCCAGAAGAACTGGGCGGGTCCGTGGAGCACACCGTGGCGTTTGGGCGGGTTCGTCACGAACAACGTGGCGACGGGTGATGAGACCGGCATTGTGCCGACGATCACCACCGGCGCGGGCGTCGTGAATATCGCGCTCAACTCGGATACCTATGTTGGCATCAATGCCGACTTCTGGTTGGTTGCGGTGAAGTCAACGGGAGCGATCTATCGCTTCAACCTGGCGACGGGCAACTGGGTGGCCGGGCTGGCGAGCACGCTTCAGGGGCCTCTCCTGAACGCGTCTCCCGCGATCCCGATCTCGACCGCGTCTTTGTCGGCCGGGTCTTACGACATCTATTTCGGAGTTGATCTGGTCAAGGACAATCTGGTGACCTTTGATCAACTCTATGTTGCGGGTGCGCATATCGTCAAGTAACGCATCGAACAACTGAACCCGCTGGAACGGGGTTCAAGAGATGTGCCGGCGGCAGGAGGATCCTGCCGCCGGTTTTTTTGTCAACACCAGGGAGATTCTGCTCCGGACATGGCGCCCTAGGGTGAATCTCGCACAATCGTAGCAGACCCCTAATGGATGTCTAACAAGGGTGTGCATAATCCTTCCTTCAACAAAAACAAGCAGGAAAACAATTTCATGATGAACAAAATTCGCGGAAAAATGATCTTATCCAGCGGGGCGGTTGGCTTCGTTATTTCGGCCATGCTAGCCCTGGTGTCCGGGTGTGTTCCTCAAGGCGGCGCGAGGTCAGTCCAATCACACAATACGGCGCTGGACTATGGATGGAGGTGCGCCTGTGCCATCACCAATGATGCGATTGATTTGAGTGACCGGGGGCAGGCCCAGAAGAAGATTGCCGTTGCCTATCTGGCCGCTGGCGACGACGCAACCGCCCTTGCCTGCGCGGTGCAGATTGAGGACTGGAGCAAGGGTATGGCCTTGGCGGAAATCGCGGAGTGGTTGGTTTCAACCGGGTCGACGGCCAAAGCCGAGGCCATGCTTCCGGCGCTTGAGGCCTGTGGATTTGCCGCCAAGGACTGGCAGCGCGAATACCTGCGCTCCGCCATCACCCATCTACAGGCGCGGTTGGGTCGCCAGAATTCGGTCATCGATAGCGCCGCAAAATTCAACTCCAAATCCACCCTGGGGGGCGATGTGGCGGCAAGCCTGGCCTTGGTTCTCGCGCGAACCGGGCGGGTGTCGGAAGCCACGGGCATTCTCTCCAATCTCTCTAAGACGAACGGTCTGGATACGGCGTCCTCCAGTGTGCGCGGCTATCTGGATCTGGTCATTGCCGGCCAATTGACTCAAAATACAACCACCCAGATGATCATGAATGCGTGGGAAGCAACCCGTGAGGTCAAACCCTATCGGAGATGGGAACTGCAACTGAAAGTTGTCGAGGCCATGGCCGCCCATGATATGTCCGAAACCGCAGCCCGTTGCCTGGACGAAGTTGCCTCCAAAGTTGTGTCCGCCACCAAGTTGCCCGCAGAGATTCAGGTCTCCCTCCTAAGCCAGGGGGTGATCCTCTGGAACCGGATGGGGAACCCGGCTAAATCCAAAGCCCTGCTGGATGCGGCGGAGACCTCCATCGGACGCCGGTTGGACGTGATCTTCCAGCCCTTCGCCTACGCCAAACTGGCTGAAGCGTATGCCGTTTCCGGGGACGTGGTGAAAGCCCGGTCCTTGTACGGTCGCGCACTCGACATCGCCGCCAATCTCGTGAACCGTCGGCCTCGGGCGATCGCCGGCGTGGAGGTGTGCGTCTCGTTGGCGGAGCATAAAGAGGTAATCGATGCGGGCATCCAAAAGGCGCTTGACCGCCTGGTCGGGACGTTCAATGCCGCGCAGCCATAGTAGAAGGTGGCTGACCGGGGTTGTCCTGATGTTGGAGTTGGCCTGGGGATGGTCATCCTGGGGGCAGGTACCCTTGGGGGGTATCCGAGGTTCGGTATCGGATGCCGAGTTCGGCGGCCCTGCGGCACAGGCCACCGTACAGGTGGTGGAACTGAACCGGGGTCAAACCACAACGGAAGACGGGCATTTCCTGTTCGAGGGTGTTCCCCCGGGGACCTATACCATAACGGTCTCCAAGCAGGGTTATGAACGCCATGTCGAGCCGTCCGTGACCGTGGTGGCCGGGGCGCTGGCCGACCTGACGATTGAGTTGAAAGGTGAGTTTACCGATATGGAGGAACTGATGGTAAGGGACTTGGAATTGACGGACACCGCCAGCGAATCAGGGCTGTTAAACCTGAGACGCAGCACGCTGTCGTTCCAGGACTCCGTCAGCAAGGATCTGATGAGCCGGGCCGGGGCGGGCGACGCGGCCAGCGCTCTGAAACTGGTTGTGGGCGCCTCGGTGGTGGATGGCAAGTACGCCACGGTTCGCGGCATGAGCGACCGGTATGTGGGGGTTGCCTTGAACGGGATGCGGGTGCCAAGTTCGGATCCCAAGAAGCGGGCCGTACAATTGGATATCTTTCCTTCGGGAGCGATCGAGAGTATGACCGTGTCCAAAACCTTTACGCCGGATCTTCCCGGTGATTACAGCGGTGGGGGCGTCAACATCAGGACCGTGTCCATTCCCGAAAAGCCCTTCGCGAAAGTCTCATTATCCCGCGAGATCAACGGAACCTATACCGGCAAGGATGGCTTCGCCACCTACGAGGGCGGGGGATGCAGTCAGTGGGGTCGTGACCTGGGTTCACGGGCCATGCCGGAGCCGGTGGCCAATATGACGGCCAATCCGGTTCTCGCCGGCAGTATCGTCTCGGGAAGTCTGCCGGGGAACTATTCCAAGCACGATCAATTGGTCGACGCCGATCACCCCCAGGATCCGGTCTTCGCCGAGTATGACAAAATAACCCGCTCGCTGTCGCCCGCCATGGGAACCAAGTTCACCAAGGTGCCGGACGGGAACTACGGTTACTCCCTGAGTAGCGGAACCCGCAAAAGCATGGGCGCCGACTGGACGCTGGGCGGAATTGCCGCCTTCTCCTACAATAATAAGTTCATGGTTCAGGATGCCGCCGAGAGTACCTACGCGATCAACCAGGGCCCAGCGTTGGATCCCAATAATGCCACTTACCGCCGACAGACGGGTATTCAGGAAGTCAAGGACAGCATGCTGATGTCGGTGGGACTGGCCGAGGGCGATGAGCAATCGTTCGGGTTCACCTGGCTCCGGACACAGTCGGCAACGGATCGCGCGACCCTTCGCACGGATGTCACGTTTCCAGACCTGATGACGGTCGGTTCACAGGTGGATCGTCTCCAGGGTATCCAATATACGGAACGCTCAACGGATACCAGGCAACTGACCTGGCAACGGAAGTTTGATGCGTTCGAACTTGAATTATTCGGTTCGCATAATATTGTCCAGCAGTACGATCCGGACACGCGGCGTTTCAAGGAACTGGTATCGCATACTGACCTGAACACATGGGAATTCAAAGTGGAGCAGCCAACGAGCGCCCAGGCGGTGTTCAACGCCTCGCGGATCTGGCGCGACATTGAGGAGGACAATACCCAGGAGGGACTGAACCTCACCTTTCCGTTTCATGCCAATGACTCGGATGGCAAGTTCAAACTCGGGTCGGTGAAGGATATGACCCATCGCACCTTCACTCAATCTGCCTACACCTATGTCAACGTTCCGCAATACCTGCAGAGACCGCCGGCGAATGCGGCCGATACCAATGCGACGGAGTGGTATAACCATGATGTCGGCAGCGCCACCTTCAAGACCACCCCGGCGAATCCCTCCGCCTTGTGGACCGATTCCTTCTCGGATCCCAACAACATCGGCGCCGGACCCTATCAAAATGAAATGCGCTGGTACGTCAAGCCGCAGATCGGTCCGAATAACGTGAGTTACGAGGGGGACCAGGACATTCCTTCGGGCTACTGGATGGTCGATTTCCCGTTCACCCCCCGTTTGAAGGCCCTCTGCGGCGCCCGACTCGAGGTCACCGACATGACGATCGATCCGATCTCATCCTATGAGGCCATTCAACCGGGGAGCGCCTCCTACAATGTCCTGACCAACAGCGGAGGCGCCTACACCCTGAGCCAGGTCACGCGGGAGCAGGCCCGAACCCATTTGCAGGAATCCGATTGGTTGCGCTCCATGGGATTGGTGTATGAACTGGCCCCGAAAATGAACCTGCGGGTCAATTGGTCGCAGACGATCGCCCGGCCCACCTTCCGGGAGACCGCGTCGGTGCTGTCCGTCGACCCCATCGAGAGTGAGAACTTCTTTGGCAACCAGAATCTCAAGGTTTCCCACATTGAGAATGATGACGTGCGCTGGGAGTGGTTTCGGAAACCCGGCGAAGTGTGGGCGGTTAGCTGGTTTTACAAAAAGATCACGGATCCGATTGAAAAGGTCTCCTTCAACTATTACGGCGATCCCTATGTCGTTGCCGTCAACTATCCTGAGGGGCAGGTCTCCGGCATGGAATACGAGGCCCGGAAGGAACTCGACTTCTTGCCCGGCCCGTTCGAGGCGCTGCATGTGGGCGCCAACTACACCAAGATGAGGTCGATGGTGGTTCTTCCCGACGAATTTGCGAACCGGCTCAAGGACTACGGCCTGTATCCGGAGGAGCGGGAACCCGAAGACCAGTATGTCTCGCCCTTCGACCAGTTTGCCAAGGGCTTCGCCTTCAGCTTCTTCAATCTGAAGAATCTGGGGGAGTCAAAAGGCGCGACACGGGACATGGAGGGGCAGCCGGCGTTCCTGTTCAATTTCAACCTGGGGTACGACATCGAAAAATGGGGCACCTCCATCAATTGGTTCTACAACATCCGCGGCGACATGTTGAAGACCGGCGCGGCAGTGGCGGACGCCGCCATTCCCGATGTCTACACCAAGAAGGCGTCGATGGTGAATTTCAGCATTTCTCAGAAACTCAACAAGACGGTGAGTGTTACGGTGGGTGCGCAGAATCTTCTCGATCAGGAGATTCGCGAGGTCTATCGCCTGCCGGACGGCAAGGAAATCCCCCGCAGGAGTTATCGCGAAGGGATCCGGTACACCTTCAGTATTTCAGGGGCCTGGTGATCCGGGATTAACAGGGATGATAAACATGAATGGCCACAGGAACAGAATACGATCGGGGGCGCTGATCCTCGCGGCGGCATTGGTCGCCGCGCCCGTTGTTTTTGCCGTGGAGGCGCCGCCCCGTGAGAACACGGAGATGGTTCCCGCCGGCGGCGCGGCCGACGCCCGGCCCGGCTGGCTGGAGACACTGGCGCGGCAACCGTGGGCCAAGCGTCTGGCCCACATGTGGACTGGAGAAGAACAGGATGACGCCGACGTGGCGACGGCGGGTCGCCTCGGGACTTTCCTCGGCCTGGTCGAGAGAGGCAACCTGTTCCAACTCTTTCGCAAAGGCGGGCCGATCATGTGGCCCTTGTTCTGCGCCGCCTTGTTATCCCTCGGGACGGTTCTCGAGCGGATCGGTTTCTTCACGCTCGAACGGTTCCGCCGGAACGCCTCCGAACAGTGGAAATTCATGACCGCCCTGCGGGAGGGACAGATCGGGCAAGCCGTGGCGATCAGTCGTCGCAGCCGCTTCTTCGTGGTGCGAGTGCTCGGGTATGCGCTGACCCATCGTGATTCCGCCCTGGAAGGGGCGGTGCAGTACGCCAAGGAGCAGGAGTTGCATCGCTACCGTCGGGGGATTCCGATCCTGGATACGGTGATCACCCTGGCTCCACTACTCGGACTGCTTGGCACCGTAACCGGGATGATGGCGTCGTTCTCCCTGATCGGCGGCGAACTGGGCGCCCCGGGAGCCATTACGGGCGGGATCGCCGAGGCCCTTATTGCCACCGCGTTCGGGCTGGGGATTGCGATTACCAGCCTGATCCCGTTCAATCTGATGAACCAGAGTCTGGAGGTCGCCACCCAGGAAATCGACGAGGCGGCCAATGCCATGCAGATGGTACTCGCGGATAAGGGGTTTCTCGCGGCGCCTGTCCAAGAGATTACCGGGGAAGGAGGCAGTGTATGCTCGGCCGCGTGATCGGATATCTTGCCGGTATTAGCGCCTTGGTTGCGGTTTTGCTGTTCGGGGGGCTGCTTATGCCGCAGGGCAAAAAGAACGCCCACATCAAGACCGTTGAACTACTTTCGGACGATATCCAGAAGGAGGAGAAGAAAGTCGACCAACCCCCGCCCGATAAACCGCCGGAGGAGTTGCAGGCCCAGAAGGATCAACCGCCGGACATCAACGAGGTGACCCCTGCGGCGCAGGTGTCTGACGCGACTCCCGCGCTGGATGCCGCCAGTTTGAGTTCAATCATGTCCGCTCTGAATCCCGGGGCGGGGGGCGGAGAATTCGGTTCGTCCGTCTCCCTGGCCTCCGGGGGACGCATCGGCGGCACGGGCAAGGCGGGAAAACAAGGCGGAGGTGATTCTGTCGACAATGCCTTCGGTATGGATGACATCGATCAGAAGCCTCGCGCCATTGTGCAGCAGCCGCCGACGTATCCTGCCGAAATGAAAGGGAAGAAGGCGGGTGGCGTGGTTCAGGTTGCATTCATCGTGACCGCGACGGGCCAGGTTTCCAACCCGCGTGTGGAGCGCGCATTTCATCCGGCTTTCGCCGCGCCCGCTCTGGCGGCTGTCCGGCAGTGGCGATTTGAGCCGGCGGTCA
>Ga0194063_10002438_pt1 | contig 11623 bp, 11 predicted proteins | sample SepL3720m_MetaG_FD_155459 | JGI IMG/M metagenome (GOLD analysis project Ga0194063, IMG submission 155459) | Anoxic zone freshwater microbial communities from boreal shield lake in IISD Experimental Lakes Area, Ontario, Canada - Sep2016-L373-20m | ecosystem: Environmental > Aquatic > Freshwater... | reverse complement strand
GAGTGGCTGCAAGGGATGGAAAAGGCTTGGGCCGAAGACGGCTCGGATCCCGCGGCTTTTCTGCCGAAACTTGGCGGATCGCCGGCTTTTCTACCGGACGATGCGAAAGTCGCGCTCTCGGCGTTGCGCACGACCGTGCGCGAAAAGCTCGAAGCCAACGACGAGGAATGGATCGTGTCGAAGTTTCAAGGGATCTCTGACAAGAGCCGACGTCAGAACCTTGTGGAGCGTCTTCAAGGTCTGCTCTCGGCTGACTGAACTCTTCCCCGGCTATGCGCTATCTCGATCAACACTGCGATGCCTCTCCTCCAGCTGGCCATGCCGTCGCTGACGCTGAAAGCGAGTTCCTCGATCACGCGCTTGATACGGACATCGTAGTTCGAGGGACCAAACTCTGCGCGTGGGCGACGTTCTTCTGGGACGGACGCGGCATGCGTTATCAGCCGCTCCGCTCGCCGCTCCGAAAACTCCGAAGTTATAGCCCGGCGATGACGGATTCCGAAGCGCGGGAACTGCTCGCGGCCATTCCAGGCGCAGAGCAGAAGATTCTAGGCGCAACCGATCTGCGGGGACTTCTGGAGGCCCTGTTTCCTGCCGATCTTTGGCGGCCAACCGCATCTCTCCGTCACGGAGCGCATTGGCTGCTGTGGCTGGACGAGCAAGCCCCAACTGCATTCGCGCAACCGCTTCTAAAGGTGCAGGCGACTCTTTGGCAGGATCAACTCGACGGTGCGGAGAAGCATCTCTATGGGGCGAGCAGTGCTGACGAAGCCCGAACGCTCTTGGATCAATGGTTGGGAATTGAGGAAACCGCTGGAGCGATTGCCGACCTGCCAGAGTTTCCATTGCCTATTCCAGATCGTCTCCGCCAGCGGGTCGAGACAATGTGGACACGCCGAACAATTGAGAAACGTGGGATTTACTATCGCACCATCGTGTCGCGCCGAATCCCACGCGAGTTGAAGGAAGACGTGGCGAGAATGAGCGCGGACTACTTCAAGAGTCACCACTCGGAATTGGAGAGCTCGATCGTGCAGGAAATATCCGATTTTCTTCCGATGGAAGAAATCGGAGCACTGCGCAAAATTGTTCCACCGGAGGTGCCGCCACTGCCGCCAGCCGACGCCGCACTCGTTGCAGCCTGGTTTTGCAACTCGTATCTTCCCTACAGGGAGTGGGCGATTGATCGCGATGATGAAGCCGTCCGAACTGTGTGCCGAGAGCGCGGCACGGCGTTTGCAAAATGGTTTCTCGAATTCTATCCGACCGCGCTGGCCGCGGGCGCTGAGACAATCAGCTTCAGGCGATCTGGGCGAGTCATGCATGACCACGCCGGAAAAGTCACATTGATGATCATCCTGGATGGTATCGGCATCTGGGATGCCAAAGAGCTAACGCGGCACATCAAGAGCGAACAAAAGCGGCTCGTGCTGACGAAAAACGACTGGTGTTTCGCCGCAGTCCCGACGGTCACCGAAATCTGCAAGCCCGCAATGCGCCAAGGGGTCGCTCCTCGTAACGTCAATCCCAGTGCTTACGCGCTGTCCTCTGATTCCGTTCGCCTTCTTGAAAATGAGGACGCGGCCGAGATTCTCCGCGGAGCGAGGGTCAACGACTTCTATATTTGGAGCCTCATTCAAACGGATCAGACTTATCACAAGCCAGGCGATGCGAGGACCATCCGGGATAATGTTCGAGCCATCCTTGAGGGGCTCGCCAAGCGGATCGCCTCAGCTGTTGAAGCGGTTCCAAATCAGCTTAAGCTGAATGTCATTATCACTACCGATCATGGCCGCTACTTGGGGCGCAGCGAGCGCACCATTCCTCTCATGCCCGGAATGCTGTCTCATCAAAGAGCGGCTTGGGGCGGACCTAGTAGCGCAAGTGACCTCAGAACGGATTTTGAGATTCTGCCAAGCGAGAAGGCTGCCCGCCTGCATCCAGAGAGATTCGGACTTTTACACCCTGCTCTCGTCGCAATCTCCGAGGACTCTTTTCTAAACACTGATGGATCGAGAGGAGCGGATTGGTTTCCGCATGGAGGCGTTTGGCCGGAAGAGGTCATCATCCCGTGGCTTGAATTCCAGCGCGACGCCGAACCTCCGCATGTTGACGGCCGAATCTCGGGCTCCGGCGTTGAAGGACGCGATGGTGAAATCGAAATTCACCTCACCAACAGCAGTCCGTTGGAACTCAACATTCTCTCAGTGTTGATTGAAGGCAGCAATCTCGACTACGAGTTTCCGCTTAATCAAAAGCTGTCGCCCATAGACGCGAAGGCGATTACACGCCGTTTGAGCCCGTGGCCGTCGGCGAGCAATGTTGTTCGCCTGAAGGCAAAATGTATCCTGCGCCTGCCGACTGGCGACCAACTCACGGTGGCGCTTGCGCTCGATCTCACAAGCGAAAGTTTGCAAAAACGACACTCCGATCTCGATGACCTGCTCTAACATGCCCACACTTGAAGATAAAATCGCGGAAGCGTTTGGCCCTGTCGCAATCGACAAGCGCCGTCTTCCGATGAGCCAATTACAGAAAAAGGGAATCCCCGCTTACGTCGCTGAATGGGTGCTTGAGAGCAAAGTTCCTGGCCGCGGTGTTCTCAGCGAAGAAGAAGCAAAAAAGGTTCAAGAATGGGCGGATAAGTTCATTCCAACTCCTCGCGACCAGAACGTCATCAAGCATCGCCTGCTGAATAGCGAACCAGTAAAGGTTTTGACCCACCTCACTGTGGAAATTGATCTTCAGATTAAGAACGGCCCACAACGAATTGCGACGCTTCCACTCCTCGGAATTGCAAAGGCAGCGATTCCCGACTCGATTATTGAACAGAACAAGAGCCTGCTTCGCGAGGGCATGTGGGGGGTCGTCGATCTGCAACATACGCCCAATGGAGTCGCAGTTGTGGCGTTTCGGGCAATGCAAGCGGAGGTGAGTCTCAGCCTTTACCGTGAGGCGCGCAGGCATTTCTCGGTAGAAGAATGGAGTGCCGTGATGCTCCGCTCCATGGGATACAATCCGGAGGCGTTTACGCCAGAGCAACATACCCTGCTGCTTTGCCGACTTCTACCGCTGGTCCAACACAACATGGTTCTGGCGGAACTCGCGCCGAAGGGCACTGGCAAGAGCTACGTTTATGAAAATATCAGTCCTCGGGTCCGCCTCGTGAGTAGTAGCATCTCCCCGGCCGTTCTTTTCGTGAACAACGCTTCGGGACAGTGGGGCCTGTTGGCCCGCTTTGCACTCGTCGTGCTGGACGAAATTCAGAATCTGCGATTTACCGATGCCCCCGCGATCATCAGTGGACTCAAAAGCTATTTGGCGAATGGCACAATTACACGCGGTGGACAGAATCAGGTGAAAAGCACCTGCGGCTTGGTGCTGCTCGCGAATATCACTTTGGATGCGGATCAAAGGCCGATCTTCGATCCGATAGTGAAGGAGTTGCCTGAATATCTTCAAGAGACTGCGTTTCTCGATCGACTCCGCGGAATCATCCCGGGATGGGAGCTTCCAAAACTCAGCAATAGGAGCCTCGCACAGGGAATGGGCCTGAAAGCGGACTACTTTGGAGATGTGATGTTGAGTCTCAGGGAGGATATTTCGGCTGACCAATACGTTGCGAGGCGGGTTGTGATGAGTGGAAACAGCATCTACCGGCGCAACGAAGAAGCACTACAGTCCATCGCGAGTGGAATGATGAAGATTCTATTTCCTCACGGAGAGTTTACCGATGAGGAGTTTTGCCGCTACTGCCTCACTCCTGCAAAGAAACTCCGACAGCTTGTCTGGAACCAGATGCAACAGCTCGATGGCGAATATCGCCAATACGATTCTCAGTTAAGCTATCAGCTCACCTGATCATGTTCGTAGAAAATGGCGACTAGGAGTCTATCCGCTTCGACACAACTTGATCGAATCGGGTTGTCGGTTCGTGCAATGAACATCTGCTCAAGCCTCGAGTGCGAGACGGTCGGTGAATTGGCGAATGTCTTTCAACATAAAGGGGCGGATTTCGTAATGGGTATGCGCAATTGTGGCAAGAAGACCCACTCAGAACTTTCAGCCGTTGTTTATGAATTCTCGGGTGGGCCTCGCGACTCGCAACTCGCATTCGTCGGCTCCAATGCAACCGATCAAAACAATTGGAAAGACATTCAAAACAGCGAGCCACTTGGGGTCACTGCTGATGAGCTACTGGAAGCGATTGAGCGGCTGCAGATACCGTATGGACTGCCGACCGAACTTATCAGGCTACCGACCCGGATTCGCAATTGGTGCAAGAGTCGCGAATGGAACACTCTCGGACAGTTCTTGCACAGCACCGGCGGAATGGGTCTGAACGACTTGCTCGCGGTAGATAACATTGGGAGGAAATCCGCCGCGGAGGTGCTCGGATTCTTTGATGCCCTGAGAACCCAGCAGCTTGCGGATCTTCGAATATTTCTTCCGTTATCAGCAAACTCGTCTTCTGTATCGCTCCACGAAGCCCTAAATGATCTCATTGTTTCACTCGACACCCGTGATCTTCGGATTCTTGAAATGCGAGTGATTGATGGGGCGAGTCTGGAAACAATTGGTCACCACTTCAGGTGCACCAGAGAACTTGTGCGTCAGGTAGAGGATCGCTTTCTACAAGATGTAAAACGCATCCTTGATTGGTTCTCCGACGAACGCATCGAGCTCTGGCAAACCTGGGAGACGACAGACAATTTGGCTTTGCTACTTTCCGAGAAAGGCGTTGCGCATGGCCCTGTGCTCGTCGCAGCAGCCGTTTCGACTGTATTCGAAAAATCTCCGGAAGGGGTTTTGTTGAACGAACACTGGCAAGAGACTTTCCGGGAATGGGGGCGTGAGTTGATGGCATCCGAAAGCAATCTTTCCGGCGGGGTCGATCTTTCTCAATTTGCAAAGAACAGAGGCGCACAAGACTTGGCGTGCCGTTTCCAGGCTTGGCTTGAGATGCATTTTGGAGACGGACTATCGGTAGTTGGGGGGGTAGCAATTCGAACTCCAAAGAAGCTGATGGCTGACCAAAGAACGCTACTCTACGGAGCCGAGAACTACGTATTGCGATGGCGTGCCCTATACGAGCGGCTTAAACAGTTCTGTGCCGATCATGGAGATGCTGACGTGCCTTCAGGATGGAAGGCGGACCGGCAACTGGCCGTGTGGGTGAGCAACCAGCGAGAGCGCAAAAAGAAAGGGGCCATGTCAGAGGAAGAGTTTGCGCTGCTCGATGAGCTTGGACTGACGTGGAAGAGTCGCGACGTCGGCACTTGGGAAGACCGTCTTGCTGAAGTCGCCGCTTTCAAGGCGAGGCATGGTCACTGCGAAATACCCAGCATATTTTCAGAGAACCCGAAGCTTGGGCGGTTCGCAAATACGATGCGAACGCAGAAAAATCGAGGCACTCTGAGCGCGGAGCGTATTGCAAAATTGGATTCCATCGGGTTCGCCTGGGCATCCGGAAAAAGGGCGCGTGTAGAGCTTGGCGAGCAAATGGTGAGCAAATCTTGGAAGACTCGGTTCGTTGAGTTGCTTGCCTACAAGCAGACGCATGGTGACTGTGATGTTCCTGCAAAATGGGAGCAGAATGAGCGTCTGGCCAACTGGGTGAGTATGCAGCGCCAGATGAAGAAGCGCGGTCTACTGCCGGAAGAGCGCGTCAAGCTTTTGGAGGAAATCGGCTTCAATTGGCGAGCCGATCGCGAACGCCAATCCTGGAACGTTCGTTATGAAGATCTCATGGAATTCAAGGAACTGCACGGCCATTGTGACGTCCCATTGCGCTATTCGGTCAATCCATCACTCGGAGTCTGGGTTGCTAACCAACGGTACAACAAAAAGCGGGGCAAGCTCAGCATCGAGCAGGAGCGGATGCTTAACCTCGCAGGTTTTCCTTGGCAGGCAGGGCCAAAGAAGACGGTTTGGGAAGGTATATCGATCGAAGCAAAGAGAGGGACTGCGGCTGGGAGGAATGATCAAAAACCTGAACAAATTGGGTTCGGAGATTGATTTTGATCCGGGTCAGAAGGATCGGCTCGGGCTTGCCCTGAAAATCGTCGTAGTGGAGGAATGTCAACTTGCCCGATCGTATATGAATCTTGATGAGGTCGGCCTCCTCGGGATTGCCATACCGGACGGCTCCACAATGGACGTAAACGCGTAGGATCGGGGGTAGGCGATTGAGGAAACTGCGGTGAAATGTGAACTGCATCTCCTCGCGGTCGAAGACACCAAAGTCGAGTTCCTCTACGGCAAGTTCGACTTCCCCTGAATCTCCGGCGGCGAAAAGAATGTCCCTCGCCTTTTCCTTGGCCCTGTTGAGATCTCCGAAGAACGCCCTGATGTCGTTCTTGATCCGGAGAGGAATCTCCCGACGAAGGAATCGCTTCCGGAAATTTGTCATGGCCAGATAAACAAGCACGTCTTCTTCACGGGCCTTCCGAGCCAGGGTCCATAATGACTCCCCATTCTTCTGAACAACCAGAGCAACTGCTTTATTCAGGCCAGCCCCGACTTTTCGGACCTCTGAAATCCGGTCGAATTCCCCGGCCTCGGGAGCCCTCCCCAAATCGAGGAGGCATTGCCAGAAGCTGTCCAGGAGCTCGCGATTCAGGTCGTAGCGGTCAACTTGCCGCCGCTCGCGGGAAGTGGTAGACGAAAACTTCAACTGTGCACTGATTTCAGTCCAGTCGATCCGCCGACGACTCCGGGATGCTTCGAACAGTTCCGCCTCTTCGGGATCTTTGAAGACAAGGCAGACACCAAGCGAGAGAGTGATCGCCTCGGCTTGCAGGGTTGATTCGATCAGGTCTTCCAGTTCTCCTGGCATGAAGAACTTCTGAAAGGTGTTCGTCTTTGTGATGAACCCGTCCCGGAAAGGCCGGGAATGCGCGTCGGTTTCTTGGCCAGCGGCAAGCGTCGAAACAATCAGTGCCCCCTTTGCCAGGGAGAAGGCACCGCGCAGAGCCTCTATTCGTTCTTCTGGCTCCTCGATCACATTGAGGACATACCCGAGGTTCACGACATCAGCCTCCTGCTTTGGCGCGTCCGGACGGAAAGCCGGGTCCCATCCTTGGGCCTGAAAACCGAGTCCGGAAAGCGCCTCGACATCCATTCCGTGTCCACAGCCATAGTCGAAGACGGTGTGCTTTTTCAGAATGACTCCCCGGTCGAGAGCAATTTTGACCGGCTTCGACAGATCGTATCGCTTGATCGCCGTCCGGTGACGTTCAACGAGCAGTGCCTCTTGCTGCGTTACCGGTTCCGGATGCACCGCGCTAGTCACCTTGACAAGATTGTGTCCATCGTAAGAAAGCCCAAGCCGTTTGAGCAGGGTCTGCCACTGAATCCGCAGCCCGATCCGCGAGGGATCTCGATAAAGCCCCGCAGCTTCCTCCTGCTTGGTCAGTTGAGAGAAGACAGCGCACCGGGGATCATCCGCAGAAAGGAACGTTTCCTTTCGGTGAAGAATGGGAGGATTCGCCCGCTTGCGGTAATCTGTCCGAACCACGGCCCCGGTATTCAGGTTGATCTTCGACGCTTCCGCCAAGGCCGGGTGCGGGTCGGAATCGAAATTCGGATAGGTCAAAAACGTGACCGCCACCTGATCCGTGTGCAGTTTGAGAAGGTTCCACTCTGGATCCGGCTGACACGCATTCATGGCCCGCTCAACGGTCGCCGCCAGTTCCGGCGGAATAATCCCCCAATCCGCCGGACGATGGATATAGACCGCTGTCGGCAAGCGCTTGCCGAATGGCATGGCGGTAATCCAGCGAACGAAATCCGTGCGTTCCACTTCGCTATCTCAGCTTTTCCGGACGTGCCTCTCAAGCATGAACAGACGCCTTCGCCAGCTTCAGCCTGCGTGCAAAATCATCGCGGATTCCGTTGAGGAGGAAATCGCTGATCGCATGACAGATTGTCTCGACGTTTTCGCTCGTGCAACCGTTCGGGTGGGCGGTGAGGTGGCCGTGGACGTAAATATGGCGGATGGCCGAGGCGTAGAAGACGACGGCCCGCCTGTCCCCTGCCCGGAACCGGTCGAGCTGCTCCTGGTTCTGGGGGAGGGATTGAGACCGGAGGTGATCGAAAAGCTTGTAGTCGGGGTCAGCCCGGTCGATGAGATTTGCCAGCTTGCTCAGCTCGATTTTCGGGACGTAGGCAAAGAACGGTGCATACGGGCAGTGGATCCCGGCGAGGTCGGTGTAGCGCTCGAAGACTGACCAGGCGAAGAACGTGCGAGTCAGGGCGGAATACCCGCGCTCGGTATTTTCTCCAAATCCCTCCAATTGGATGCCGGCAAACCGGACCGCCATCCGGTAGCGGTTGGCGAACCGGTAAAACTCGAACTTGTCGCCGAGGAACCCGAACGGTGTGACCGAATCTCCGCTCGACTTGATCAGCGCCCTGGCTTCCGAAAATCCTGGGAGGACTTCATCCAGATATTGGTGTTCGGACTTTACGGCCACGGAGCGAGGCTATCTCTTGGAAGCCGCCCTCATCAATCCCGCGTTCTGATCTTTGCACGGATGCGGGGCAGGCAACTTTGTTCAGCGTGTGCTGGAAGGGTGGAAATCCCTGCGCTTCTGCGGCCAAGCCGGCGCGGAGTTCCTTGAGGACGATCCACGGGCCGATCCATTCGGCGGAGCGAAGATGCCGGCGCCGAAATGAGCCTGAGCGAGCGCACATCAAATCTGAGCCGCAAACATTTTATGACACACTTCCCGGAATTTGCAGCTCGCCTTCCGGGCCGGTCTATAGTATAAAAGTCGAAGCATCAGGAATTCCTGTGGCCGCGCTGGCGGGTCAGGGTGCCAACCGAAGGATGGAGAACCTCAAGGTGGCTTGTTCCGGGAAACCGGGACGATGTGCGGGCAAAGGCCCGACAAAAAAATATCTCCGCGGATACGATAGACCACCGCTCCTGATACGGGACGGTGGTTTTTTTGTGCACGCGATTCCTGGTGGAAACTTCAACAGAAAGACCACCAATGAACACAACGCTCGCAATCCGGATCCGGGGTGAAAACCCCGACCACCACCTCTGGAACAACAACGGCACCTGGTGGTGCCACTACACCGAGCACCTGCCCGACTACACGAAGCGGCGGGTGCGCCGGAGCCTGCGCACGGCCGACCGGGCCATCGCGCGGTTCCTGCGCGACAGCGTGCTCTTCGAGGCGGGGGCCATCCTCGGCTCCCGAACGGAAGGAGGTGCCGCGTGAGCGACCTGGCCATCGCGTGTCCGCGCATCGTCGCGGACAGAAACGAGGGCGCCGTCGAGACGTGGCAGGACGTCCGGCAGGCGGAGGATCTGCCCCGGTCACTTTTCATCGGTCATCTGAAAGCCTTCCACAGCAGCGGGAACAACTGGTCCGCATGGTATCAGTCGGGGGGCTTCGAGATGGCAATCGAAAACAAAGCGGGGCAGGTCATGGTCACAGAGAGGCACCGTGGAGAGCGCCTTGCACAGTATTGCTTCCCGGCCAAAATGCGGATGATCGAGACGATCAAGCTCCGCAGGGAGCCGCTGCCTGATGGGGAAGCGTCCGTGCAACGCGAGTGGGAGAGGAAGGGGGTTCAATTCCTCACGACGGATAAATTCGGCGGCAAGAACATGTATGGTTACTACCCCGATGGGTTTTTGTTTACGGTGACATTCGTTCTCCGCTTCGATGAGCTGCTGTGCCTTGCGGATTTGTTTGATGACTGGGAAGCGCGCCGGCCGTTCACTGTCTTCGGCCACTGCTGGATGGAGACCTTCGCGGTGAATTTCCGGGAGGGCAGGTGCGGCCCGGAGCTGGAATCCGAGGAGGGGGTCCTGAGACGCATGAGCGGATACATCCCGCGAATCGCGCCGGTCTGGCAGGGTGAAAAGGACCGGGCGCTGACGGTCCGCCAGGCCGGCGCGATCGTGTGCCTGACGGTTGTGCAGAGGGATGTTGAAACGCTGGCGGAGGAGCTGCTGGCTGCCGGGCTCATCGAAAACACCCCCGACTCGGAGAGATTTGCCATCGCCTGCTACTCCCCCGCTTCGGCAACCTTGGGGAACGTCGGCATCCAGACACCGGACCGATCGCGGCGGCTATTTTTGGCGAAGATCGCCCTGCCGCCGGCCACGGAGTTCCAGCATCTGGACACCGAGAATTTTCGGGGAAAACTCCAGGCTCTCACAACGTCGTGGAGGGAGCGCGCAAGCGGCACCAAGCTGGGTCAACCCGAGTTGACCGAAAACCCATGAACGAACAGCCCTCAAACCATCCCGCCATTTCGCCCGAGCGCTGCAAGCTTCTCCTCCCGCTCACAGATGTTCAGAAAGTCCGCATCCTGATCGGACGCTCCGTTCCGGAGGCCGGAGAGGTCACCGGCATTGAGAGGCAGTTCGTCCGCGCCCATCTGACACCCGAGGAAAACCAACTCCTCTGGACCTGCATGTAATGAACAAATCAAAACCGCTGAATAAACCCGTGCATCTCGACGGGGGCGACCGCTACGCGATCAACGTGGGAAGAGTCGGGCAGCCTCGCGACGACGACCCCCGCGCCTGCTACGCCCTCTACGACTACCAGAACCGCCTCCTCCTGCACCGCCGGGCGGAATACGACATCGCCCGCGCCCAGTCACGGTTCAAGAAAACCAACCTGCCCGCCCGAAACGCCAGCAGGCTCAAGAAAGGACAATGATGAAAATACCACACACACCGCAGCAGACACCTCAGGAATTAAGTTCCAACCCGCCGTCAATCAAGAGTCCGCACGCAGGGGATACGGCAGTGCCGCTGCCACCAACTGAAGCAGGCTCCTCGACCAGCTCCTCCCGGTCCCCGGAGGACGAGGAGTTCGAGAGGGAGTGGGAGGAGCTCTCGAAGGACGAGGGCTTTATGAAGGAGCTGATGTGGTGCATCCGCCTAGAATCGGAGTTGCCGAAGGCCTGGGGGAGTTACTCGGGAGCTGGAACAGCAGAGAAGAAGGGCTCTCCCTTTTCCGGGAAATTGTGGGCCGAGGAATTGAAAGCGCGCGGATGGAAGGAGGCGAACGACGAGGTGACGGCAATAGAGCTTTCAGCCTCCGGGCACTCGCCCGCGAAGCTGGGCTTCTCCAATCAGAATCCGCCGGAACCCCCGACGAAGGAGGAAGAGGAGGAGGCAGAGATGCTCCCCTTGGTGGAGGAACTGGTGCGCGGGGTAACGAAAAAGACCGCCGATCAACTCATTGGGGCCTCCCTCTACACAGGGCTCGGCGGCAAGGTGGGATTTGCCATCTACCCAACTGGAGAGATCAGCAGCATCTTCTCGCACCTAGACTCGGGGATGGAAGGGATCAAACTTGTCGGAAGTGCCCTCCGGCATATCAAGGCCAACCCCGTGAAGGGCTTGTGGGCGTCGTCGCTCAACACACGGCTGGTCGTGCTTTTCACCCGCTTCTGCGGGTTCAAGCCCGTGGCCCGCGTGGCCTTTGACCCTGCCGAGAACTCGAACAGGGTGGCATCCAACCCTGTCATGATTCAGGCAGTTATATTTCAACATTATTATGCTAATGCTAAGCTCCAACTTCTTTAGGTGAGCTTTCGGTTTTGTCCACATACTACTACTTGCAGTCGGTTGTTTAGGTCGTGG
>Ga0194063_10002436_pt1 | contig 11629 bp, 5 predicted proteins | sample SepL3720m_MetaG_FD_155459 | JGI IMG/M metagenome (GOLD analysis project Ga0194063, IMG submission 155459) | Anoxic zone freshwater microbial communities from boreal shield lake in IISD Experimental Lakes Area, Ontario, Canada - Sep2016-L373-20m | ecosystem: Environmental > Aquatic > Freshwater >... | reverse complement strand
CCTTGCAACACAGTAGGAAAATGATATTCCACACAAAAAACTGGCAATGAGTCCGGCGCATTGTTCTCGACTTCGACACGATATCCCTTGTACAGAACAAACCCATTAGAGGATGGAACAAATTCCGTGGTGACCTGCGAGTAACCCTTTATCTCTTCGGAGACTTTGGTGGACATGCACATGCATCCTGCCTGACAGAATCCGAGCGCGAATAACAATAGTAACGATCTCCAGTTCATGCGGGAAAAGCCTCAATAATGGCTAGAAATTGAACTGCAGAAGTAGGCAGCATTTCTTATCAGAGTCAGGCTTTGCACGGTCAACGTTCCGGCACATCCAGCATTGGATCGCCTGGTTAGCAGGTCCACCGCCAACATCACGGCGCCGAGCACAACTGCAGAGGTCTGCATCGCAGGCATCGGTATCGGGGCTACCCGTCTTGGGAGCCGCCTTGTTTAGATCCCAATTCGCATAACACGCATCATGTTTACGACAACATGCATCGAGTTTGTCAATCACGGCAGGACGCGGGTCGTTTTCCCAATCGTAATCCTTCGCATCCAAAGGACCACCAGCGGTCCATCCGCCACCACACCAATTGCCATGAACCTGCCCGTTTCCAGGATTTGCAGTCAATAAGCCGAGACTATCCATTTTGTTGACAGAGGCATTAGCAACAAGAACATACGTCGGTTTCAGTGAAGCTTCTCTGTATTTCTTCTGCTGTTTCCATGGCATCCCCTCAACATAACCTCGCAGAAACCCTTCATCCCCGATCGGATCACGTGAAGTCCATCTTCCCTTTTCCGGTGAGTACTGCCTGTACCCGTAATACAGTAATCCTGTTTCTGAATCCGTGTATTTCGTGGAGAACCTGAACGGATTCACGTCGGCGAGCGCGCCCGTCTTGCTGATCGTGTTTCCATACGGATCGAACTGATACTGGGCCAGGAAACTCCCGTTGGTGCCTATCAAATCCGTAACGTTGCCGTTTGCGTCATAGGCAAAAAAGGCTGCCGTTCCATTGAAACTGGCCGACAGGATGCCGCCGATTGTGCCTGCTCCCTGCGATGTTCCGGAAAGATCAAGTCCGTAGACGTAACTGTTTGTCGTGGTGGCCGTATGTTCAGAAATCATCGCCCAGCCCTGGTAGGCGAACACGGTAGCCTGCCCGTTCACCACCTTCGCCACCCGGCGACTCATATAGTCATAGGCGTTGGACACCACGGTGGTCGCGTTGGAGGCGAGCACGAGGCGGTTTTCCGCGTCCCAGATGAAGGTCCACCCCTTGTAGCCGGTCATGTTGCCGTCGAGGTCATAGGATGGGGTTATTGGTGATTGGTTATTAGTTAATTGTGAATACTGATTTAGGGAATTGGCCGCGTAACTCCAGACTTCAGCATTGTTCGTGGCCACTGTGCGGTTGCCGATGGGATCGTACCGGTAACTGAAACTGTTGGTGCTCATTTGCGCATCCGTTAGTTCACTGCGCATATTATAGGCAAACAGGTTCGAGATGACAGTCGATATATCGACATCCGCACGCTGGGTGCGGCGTCCAACCTCATCGTTCACGTAGTCGAAGCGGTGCATTGGCACATTGCCGAACCTGTTTGCGATCGAGGAAATTAGGTTCCGATTGGCTTCATAGGTGCGGGCGAGCGAGAACCCGGCATCGGTAGAATAACCGGAGACAAGGTCCGAGCCCGGCACATAGGAATACGTCGCCGCACCACCCACCCCACCCACGTTGTTGGAGACGGAGGAAAAGCGCCCCAGCAGGTCATAAGTGTAGCGAACCGAATACCCGGCGCCGGCATCCAAACCAGCGGGTCGGCCAAGACCGTCAAACGCATACTGCAGCGCTCCCTGGCTATTGGTCTCCGCGGCCAATTGCAGGGCGTCATTGTAACTGAAAGCGCGGGTGCCCTGGGCATCGGTAATGGTGGTCTGGCGGCCCAAGCGGTCGTAGGAGAAGGTGGTTCCGGGGGTGTTGTCGCTGTAACTCACGGACGACAACTGACCCAACGTATCATAAGAATAGATTGTGACGATGCCCCGCGCCCAGGTGCGAGTGGCGAGTTTGCCGTCGGGAGTGTAAGTGTAGGAGGGACCGTGACCGTCAGCGTAAACCTTGTTGGTGAGCAGGCCGGTGGCTTGATCGTAGAGCCAGGTGGTACGGTCCATTTGAGACATCAGATTTGAAATTTCAGAATAGGAAGAGAGGGAGTTTGTGCCGCGATAGGTATACATGGCGATCATGCGGCCGTAGTTATCATAAACGCCATATTCCGCAGTGAAGTTAGGCCGTCCGTCTATGTTGTTGACGGTCGTCATAACGGAACCGCCGGGCGAAGTGACAGTGCGGGTGTCTGGTGGGTGACCCCAATTCCCAAAGGCACGACGACGCGGATCCGGATCCGCAGGCGGACTCCGTCCTCGCTCCACGCCGTGACTATGCGATCAACCATGCCCGCCGCCACGACGCAGGAGACCTTGACGAGCACGCCCTTGCCGCCGGGCAAGGGCGATACCTCAGCCTTCACGCCCGGGCCGTCACAGGAAACGTCGGCAAGCCGAACCGGCTTGCCGCTCATGGATCGGATGGCCACGTACCGGACTGCCGTGTTTGTCGCGCCGGGCTTCGCCGCCACTGTGATCTCCTCGGGGATCGCATTAAGGTCTCCTTCTGCCTTCCACGTCACCGGCACGGTGACGGTCTTCAGGACCGGATGAGACGTGTGGATGACGACGCTGGCAGCACCCGCCCCCAGGTCGTTCCCCGGCGAAAGACGCAACACGACCCGGCATACCCCGCCGGTCTCCTCGGCCCGCACCGCCAGGTTCGCGGTTCCGGTCTCGATGCCCGCCACCTTCACCGCGTCGTTCGAAGAGGCGCCCCGGAGTATAATCTCCCCTTCCGTCACGGCGTCCGACTTCACCCGCCCGAAGTCCACCCGATCAGGCCGGGCCCGCGCCTTGCCTTCCCACGGGTCCATCGTTACCATGTCCGCCGCGCCATTCGCACCTGTCGTACCAAGTGCCTCCCCGGCCAGTTCAAACCGCAGGACCGGCATCACGGGGTCGTTCGTGTTCACGTAGATGCTCTTGCGCTGGGAGCCCGTCCGGCCAGTCAGGTCGAAGCGGACGGTCACCTGCGTCTTCCCGCCAGGATCGACGCGATCCGAACCGACCCGCGTCGCCGTGCAACCGCAACCGGCGTAAACCTTCTGGATCTGCAGTTCCGTCGAACCTTCGTTGGCGAGTTCAAAGACGTGCTCCACCGCGTTCGTGTTCGACACCCGGCCGAAATCCCAGAAGGGTTTCGCACAGGCCGCCCTCGGCGTTGGCACGGGCGGCGGCGAGGGTTTCGTCTGCTGAGCCCGTACATGGATGATGGAGAGAGCGACCAGTAGGACAACCGCCCTCAGCAACCGACCATCGTTCATCGTTCCGCCTTCTGCGTTCGACTTTGGATCCGCGTCACCGCCGCCTGCGCCGCCTTCCTCACCACAACGTCGCTTCCCGCCGCCAAACTCTGCATCAGATCGAGGTCGTCCGCCGTCCCGATCAGGCCGATGGTGCCGATGGACGCCAACCGTAAGGCGGTGTTCTCACCTGTCTGTGCCAGAATGCGCGCTGCGGGCAACGCCTCCGCCTTGCCCATCAGGCCGCAGATACCCATCGCCGTCACCCGCGTGGCTGGATCCCTATGCTCGTCCTGCGCGGCCTCCAGTGCCCGCACGGAGATCCCTGCCCGGTCGATCTCGGGGTATCGCTCCGACAACCGCACCAACCCTATCATGGCCGTCCCCTCCATGCCGTCTACCCGCGACGCCAGTGCCTCCTCGTAGAGTTTCATCACGGCCTGCCGGTCGGGGTCGTCCAGCCGCGACACATCCTGCGGCCGCCACCGCCGCTCGTAGTACACGGCCACGTGCTGGAGGCAGTAGTCCCGCCACGTCACGTCCAGCGCCGGATCGCGGTACATATCCAGGATGGTCTGTAACAGGTCGGGCGGAAGGGTGTCCTGGGCGATCAGGACCTGGAGCGCGTCGTTCTTCAACGCGCCCAGAGACAGGACATCCAGATCCGGGTGGTTGGCCACGCGACTCTTGAGGAAGGCGTAGAGACCCTCCATGTCCACCCGCGAGAGCCGCATCCCGAGCGAATGCACCGCCGCAGCCCGCACCGTATAGTCCTTCTGACTCGTCAGGCCGACGATCAGCCGGATGCCCGCCGATACTCCGGGCGGAAGTTCTATCAGGGGCAACTCGACATGGGGCGGTTTCGCGGCAGGAAGGGCGGCCAAACTTGGAGACGGGACTTTCAAGCGCGAGTCCTTGGCGACGGATACGGAAGGCGCGCTCTGTTCGCCCGCGGGAGGCGCCTTGGCGGGTGCCTCCGGCACCTTCGGCCTGTCGGTTTCGGGGGGCGTGGGCTCATCCCTCCTGGCCAACGCCAACCAGAGCAGACTCACGACCCCAAACGCGACGACAATCCACAGCACCTTGCGCAAGTCACACCTCCCGTGTCCAAGTACCCTTCGACTGTGTTTCATGATAGTCGGTTGCGTTCAGGAATCAAGCCCGACAAATGCGAAGTGAAAGAACAGAACTTCTGGATCTGGCGCGTAGGCGACACAACCAACATGAAGCGCCGCCACCAAGTCGGTTCATTCGGAGCCGTTCACATTACTGGTGGCGCTACGAGTAGCGGAGCCGACGGCGTGCTGGCTGGCCTTTTCCAGCAGCCAGCATGACGGAGGCGTAGCGATAACCCCAAGTCAATAAATTGCCCGAAGGACTATGGCGATTTCTGCTTGGATTTATCGGCCTTCTCCTTCGCCTCCTTGACCAACTTCGGAAGGTCAGGCTTCGGCGGGCGCTTGTCGTGGTGGAAGGATGTCTTCACCTCATCGGTAAGTTGTTTCGTCACTTCGTAAGGCAGGTCGGTCGCCTGTTCAAGATTCCGGTCACCATAGGGATTCGTCACAGTCTTCCCGCTTAACCGAAAGAATTCCGTGTTGGCGTTAATGTGCTCGATCTCCAGACGGGTATAGATGGCCGGTTCTCGGCTTGTGAGATAAACGTACTTCGCTTTCACCGGTTTTCGGTCTTCGGGCGTAAAGGTGTAATCAGCCTGATATCCGCTGCCCGGCGCTTCGTACAACAACTGCTCAGAGACGATGATTCCGCCGTTGGTATTGCCCGGCGACAAGACCACCACCCATGTCGCATCATTCGTACTAAACGTGGCTTCAACACGGAGATCACAGGTAACCGGTTCGCCGTCATATATGAGATTGTTCATATCCCTGATTCTATGTCGCCTGATGAAATCGAAGCCTAATGGTTTTGAGGCGTCGATAAGTCGACACTCAAATTCGAGGCGCATCTCTTTGAAAAGAAAAACTGGCACCAGGTGTTTTTTGCGCATGTGAAATACTACGGGAGCATTCTTGTTGGCCATGAATCGATGCGGGTTATTCTTCCGGCAATCGAAATCTCGCTCGCCGCGGGAAAAATCAACCTCGTAGCCATCTTTTTCAATAGCCTTAACGGAAAACATGCTTCCCTTGATGGCATCTTTCTTTGGATCAATCCCGAATTTCCCTTCAGAATTTGAAATGACACTTAATTCCAGTGGCGGTTTTGGAGTAAGCGTAGCCTGACCAACATCAATAGAGATAGTAGCGTCTTCAATTGACTTTCCATACTGGTCAACAACTCGCCCGTAGAATTCAATGAAGTCCTCCGAAGCCTTAATCATCTCCAGTCGTCGACCAGTTTCCTCTGGCAAATTCTGATCAACTGCCTGCCCAAGAGCTGGCACCAAAAAAGCAAATAAACAGATTGCGTCACTAAGCCTTCGCATTCTCAACTCCTTTATTTAGAACCCGCAGTCCTGTTTGACTGTGTTCCAGTATTCCCACTCATCCACAATATTTGACCGAAATTGCCGACTGTGAGAATAGTGCGCCTGATCATAATTGAGCGGGGCACCACGAAGATTGAATGTTGAGAAATCATCCATTGCCGATTGAACTCCGAGCGCCGATCCCCTAGCCTCTGCGGCATACGAGAAAATCTCAAAAGTATCATTAGCGAAAACCATATCCCGAGGCGCAGGAGGCACATAGGGGACAACATCATAGTAGAACCGACTTGGCGTCGACTGCGCCGAAGTGTCGTATGTATCGCGAGGACCTGCATACCAATACGATAAATCAGGCCGAGCGGAATTGTTCCACTCCCACGAGCCGACCCACACCGAATGTAGTGCATAATCAACTGTGTTGTAATAACTGAACAGTTGCCCAGCCTTGCTGGATACACCCGTCAAATAGGTATTGGCGGTAGGCGGGAAGGAAAGAAAAACATTGGGAGTCGAATAGTTATTATAGTACTCAGACACCCCTGATTGGTAACAATCGGCAGGGACGGCGGCCTGTGTGGCGATGTATGTATGAACGACTTGCCCGGATGCAAGACGCAACGCCTCACCAGCTACAACATTCCCTTGGCTATGGGCTAAAAGGCGCACTTTGCCAGAATGAACGCCGCTGTTGAGTTGATTTATCCTGTCCGACAATGCCGCGCCACAACGCCACGCGTTATATTCGCTATCATCATAACATTGCAGATTGAACGCACTGAACATCACACATGGCCAACTAAAGAACCCTACATGTCCCTTATATCCCTGCAACCAGAGGCGTTTAAAAACGGTGCCTGGCCAATAGGTTTTATCGACTGCATTGACGTTGAATCCATGCACGAAAAGCAGGTAGTCGTCGGAACTGGTAAAGTCGGGATTGTAACCGGAGGAAACGTCCGTACTATTCTGGCCTACTGTCGCAACCTGAAATACCTGATAAAACTTACCAATTGGCCGTAGTTCAAGCGTGACCGTCTTTCTGCAGACTTCGGCGTTGCCTTTTTTGACGATAATAGTCAAATCACCTTTCCCGGCAGTCTTTCCTTCAAGAATGAACGGCGAACGCTGACTACCTGTCTTGATGTACTGGTTTGGCAGTTGCACTTCGGACGTGCCGACAGTAATGAGCCTGGTTTTCTGAATCTGTTGATCGGCAATTGAACCATTTTCGAGATAGTCCAGACCTTCATTAATGGCCTCGAAAATATTAGCCGATGGAGATCCAGAAGAGACGTTCTCGAATTTCATCCAATAGGTAATGCCAGACATATTCGCGGCGGTATCATCAACTCGAATATGTAACCGGGTGAAATCTTCAAGATCGCGGCGGCAATGGTTTTCCGATGCCGATGGCGGATTGCCTCCAATGTATCCTTTCGCCCCGATGCGGTCGTCGTCGCAGTTCGGAGTATCCGCACCATCCGCCCAATCGAGCGAATCGTCCTCATGCCATTCACCCTCTTCGAAGTGCAAACAGTCATGGTCGTCATTGACCCAGAACAGACAGTGGTTGTCATTAGTTCCATCAAAGTCGATATCGCCGTCCCGATTTCCATCCATAGCGAAGTCCACTTTAATTACTGATACATAGAGCATTCTGTGGGGCTCGGTGTCGTCGTAGACGCCCGTCCCTTCGCAGTCGAACCAGGTCCGCACCATGAACATGCGGTTCGTCATGCCGTTGGAATCCTGCGTGTTGGTCCACGTGAGCGTCACGGGGTTTGTTGTGAAGTCGCCGGCGGACGAGGGCAACCATTGGGTCGTCGGGGCGCCGTTGGTCAGCCGCACCTCGTAACGGAACCGGGTGTTCGTCACCCCGGAAGGCATCCAGTCGAAAGCGGCCGTCATGACGGCCGTGCCGTTCGTCCCTTCGCCGAGGAACAGCGTATTCGTTACGCTTTGCGGCTCGTTCGTCTGGGTGAGGTCCACCACCGAATTGCCCGTCGCCACGTTCGTCAACGTCAGCCACGGGGTGTCGACAACGGTAAACCGGCGGGCGCAGAGGGCCGTTCCGGAAGCAAGTTGAGCCCGCATTGCCATGTTGCTGACGACGTCGCTGACCTCCGTCCCCATCACCGTGACGTTCGTGGATCCGTAGATCGTCATGGTGGACAACCCGGTGTTCGTGAACACCGCCGCGCCAGACCCGCCGGTGGTGACACGTTCCAACGTGAGCGTGATGGGAACTCCCGCCGAGGACGGCGTCACCGTCACGGGAACCACGTGCGCGGAATGGACGCCCGTGGTGCAGACGTGGTCTATGTTGTAGTCCACTTTCACCACCGTGACCGTCGCCACGGCATAACTGTAGGGCGACGTTCCGAGGTCGCATGTCGCACAACAGGCGCAGGCCGCCGTCACCACATAGATCCCGGCCGTGTCCCAGTGCGCCGTGAACGTTTCGCCGCCCCGTTGAGACGACGCCGGGGCGGCATTCCCGCTGGCGGTCCATTCCACCATGTGGAAATAACCGGGCGGAATCGTTGTGACAGTGAATACCACATCCGTTCCCACCGACACAATCGGAGTATCCGTTGTGACGGAGGCCACACCCACTACATCAAGGCGTTGAGTGGCTTGCATGCACGGAATCCCCCCGCACAACATTTCCCAAACAAGAGTGCCTTTGCCGGGTTGAAGACCACGAACACAAATATTTGTGACTCCATTGGTTCCGCAAATGATGTTCGATATCAAAAAAACCGTGTTGGTATCCATGCTACAGTTGGTACTGATGGAAACCTTTTCTGTGTAGGGGAACAAGGGGGACGGAGGATCTGGAACAGAGTACACTTTCACAAAAAGGGTTTCGCAACCTGCACCTTCGGTGATCCACTCAACCCTTCCCGTTACACAACAAGACACGCAGATATTCGTGGGTATGCCGGTGACAGTGACCGATCCGCAACAACCGCCAGGCGGATTTGTGATGCCCACGTTGGTCCCCCCGTCGATATCTATCCCGCCGCCCCCCGGCCCCAGCGGACCGTTCAGATCCATGGCAACAACCGTACCGATGGCGACCACGCATCCGGCAAGCAAACTCACCATTGTGCGTTTCTTCATGTTACCGCCACCCTGCGCTTTCCGCCCCGTCGTAAACGGCAATGTTGTGGCACCCAACCTTGGTGTAACCGGGACTAACCAACACCCGATAACGGTAGGCACCAATCTCATCGAGTTGCTGCGCCTCTACCCACTTGACGATTGTCCCGTCTTCGAATACCGCGCCGCTGGTCCAAATGTTCATTCGAATCCGCCCCGTGGGCGGGAAGGAACCAGTATGAAAAGTGTCCTCAGTTCGTTGCGTGTTGTCGGGCAATACCTCCAGCAAACGGAAACCGCCATCGACCGTGGACCGTAACCAAGTGACAGCGAGTCGACGTGTGGCTAGTACAGAACCATTCGTTGTGACTCGGGCCGCCACATAGTGCGGCCCGTCCCCCTCAGACACCGTCAGATTAAGTCGACGGCCTCCGCCGGAAAACCCGAAAGCCGTGCTTGTGGCCACCGTGGAGTTGCTCTCCACCACGACTTGGGCAGGCAAATCCGGGCAATCCCACCCACGGGTCTTGCCCCACCAGCAAATGGGTTCGTTCGTTGGGAAGTCTCCTCCCAACACCGTGACTTGCAGTGTATTCGAGACTGCTCCGTCTTCGTCGTTGAACACCCCGGCCACCGCCCATGAACCGGTTGAGGCGAAAGAGTGGATTACACTCTCCCCCGCCTGTGCCCAGTAAGTCGTGTCGTTCCCGACCGTGATTCTCATGACGCCCGATGTCTTCCCATCCGGAAATGCTGCCAGTTTAAGGTTGTCACCCTTGCGCAACACAAGACTCCCGCCGTCCAGCACATTCTTGGGCAACCAAGTTACCTTTTGCGTGAGGCAGACTGCGCCCTGCTCGAAGGCCACCGCAATCGCTGTTTCATCGGTGACGCTGAGCGGCACATCCGCGTACCAGCGGCCACCTTCCAGAGACTGCGGCGCGATTGTGTTCGTCACGGCGCTGGATCCGACGGTCATTCCCGAGAGGAACAAGCCGGATCCCTCGAAGCACAATGGCGAGACAAAACTGGTGGCGTTCGTGGACGACACCGAGCAAGAGCGAACTAAACGGTGGTCGAGCCAGTCCGAGCGGCCATTTCCGTCCGCGTCAGAACCGCCCATGCTCTGCAACGACAAACGATTGATGCGCAGGAGTGAACCTTTATAGACGTTATCCCAAGCGATTCGCACTGTGTGCGATCCGGTCGTCAACCACGGCATGTATAAGCGAACGACACCGTTCGTATTGGCTCCGGCAAGCAAAACACGCTTACCAAGATATTCTCCATCGCAATGGAGAATGAGTTTGAAATATTTCCGGGTGGACACGAGATTGCCTTGCGTACCTTCAATCTCCAACCGGTAAACGCCCGGCGTTTCGTTGGTAAACACATAGTCAACAGACCCGCACCTTTGCTCAGAAACCAACGCCGAACCTTGCTGACCCCATGAACCGATCACTGGAATACCGACCGAACCGTCAAGAGACAATACCGTGGTGACAGTCCCGTCAAAGTCTACTGACAACGGATCGGTCAGGGCATCCAAAACTTCCTCCCCGTCATTGACTCCATCCCCATCGGTATCCGCAAGGATGGGACTGGTTCCAAACTGGTACTCCTGCATGTTGGTGAGGTTGTCGCCATCAGGATCCAACGCCGCATCGTTGACCAGCGGATTGGTTCCCTTCTCAACCTCCCACTTGTCGGGCAGTCCGTCGTCATCCGTATCGGCCTTCAGCGGACTGGTTTTGTAGGTGTTGACTTCGGCACCATCCGATAGCCCATCTCCATCGGTGTCCGGGTTATGGGGATCGGTGCCAGCCTGATATTCCTTAAGATTGGTAAGGCCATCCTGATCGGGATCGAGGGCGGCATCATTGACAAGCGGATTGAGTCCATGCGCAACTTCCCAGCCGTCCGGCATGCCATCCCCATCCGTGTCAGCAGATTTTGGATTGGTGCCCAGTTGATATTCCTGCATATTGGTGAGCCCGTCGTGATCCGGATCGGCATCGGCATCCGGCGTGAGGGGATCGGTGCCCATGGCAATCTCCCACCAGTCCGGAAGACCATCATGATCGGTATCGGCATCGTTCGGGTTGGTGCCGTGCAGATATTCCTGATGATTATTGACTCCGTCATGATCGGCATCGCCGGCCGCTGTGGCATCGAGATTGCCGAATTTCATCATTTCCCAAACATCACACAGTCCGTCCACGTCGCTATCCACATCATCATCACTGATTGTAATGGAGGCCGAGACATTTGTTGGGTTGACGAAGTAATTCCCCTGGGCAATGGCAACCGTCACGGTTTCCACACCTTCAAGCCAAAGGTCATCAATGACTGGAACGCTAAACGTTGCCTGAGTGGCGCCAGCGGGGATAACGACCGACCTTGGCAGGACGGAATAATCAGCGCCTTCCGTAGCGGTGCCGCCCGGTGCGGCAAGGTTTACCGTCAGGGCGAGATTCGTAATATCCGACACGGATCGCATGACCGTGAATTCTCCCGCCTGATCCGGCTCGGCGCCATTCCTTGTGCCCACTATGGAAACCTCTTGTTCACCAAAGATCAGGGCCTGGTCACGCATCGCCTTGTACTGGAACCGAACCCATTCGGGACTCTGCGCCACGGATTC
>Ga0194063_10002434_pt1 | contig 11638 bp, 9 predicted proteins | sample SepL3720m_MetaG_FD_155459 | JGI IMG/M metagenome (GOLD analysis project Ga0194063, IMG submission 155459) | Anoxic zone freshwater microbial communities from boreal shield lake in IISD Experimental Lakes Area, Ontario, Canada - Sep2016-L373-20m | ecosystem: Environmental > Aquatic > Freshwater >... | reverse complement strand
ACTGTCATCTCGACTCGACGAAGTCGGCGGAGAGATCTTAGCAATAGAACTTCCGTTATTAGATTTCTCCACCCCCGACAACACATCGAGGAGTCGAAATGACAAAACAAGAAAATTTTAAATTATTTCTGAACTATAATTGTCCTAAGATGAGAATGATAATATGAAATACAAATTTCAAAATACGACACTCAAAAATGGTCTAAATACTGTCATTGTACCTATCCCGAGCTCAAATGTGGTGTCCACTTTTGTTCTTTTTGGCGTTGGTAGTCGCTATGAAGAAGACAATTTAGCCGGCATCGCACATGTGCTTGAGCATATGCATTTCAAGGGCACGACAAAACGACCTCAAGCGAAAGACATCTCTGAATATATCGAATCAATTGGTGGCGAACACAATGCTTATACTAGCAAGGAATACACCGGGTATTATGCCAAAGTTGCTGCAAAACACCTTGAAAAATCCTTTGATTTTTTGTCAGATTTGGTCCTAAATCCCTTATTTGATGTCAACGAATTAGCCAAGGAAAAACATGTTATTTATCAGGAGCTTGATATGCTTCGTGACATGCCGAGCGCCATTGTCTCAAACAAATTTGACGAGGCAGTCTTTGACCGAAATGCACTTGGCCGAGAAATTATCGGTACGCGTGAAAGTATTGGAGCAATTGGTCGCGATGATCTGATTGACTTTCGAAAGAAATATTATGTCGCATCAAATGCAGTGGTAGCCGTAGTAGGAAATATTACGAACATCGAAGAGACGCTATCTTTGCTGGAAAAATATTTTGTATTTGAAAGTGGTAAAAGGGCAGTAGTTGATAGCAGTGATATGACAAGACAACGACGAAGTATAATTACCAATAAGAAAACTGAACAGTCACAAATCATTATTGGATTTCGGGGTGCCTCATCAATGGATGATGACAAATATGCACTAAAGATCTTGGCATTGATTCTCGGTGGCTCGATGAGCTCTAGAATGTTTGAGGAAATCCGTGAGAAGAGAAATCTTGCATACTCAATTCATACTGCGTCTTCGTCGTACTTGGACACTGGTATTATCGAGACTCAGGCTGGTGTCGCTCATGACAAAGTAGCAGAAGCAATTGAAGCAATCATGGCTGAATACTCAAAGATAAAAAGTCTCGGGGTGACAGATTTTGAGCTACAAAAAGCGAAGGATATCATCACTGGCGCAATGTTAATAGGTTTTGAAGATACTGGTGAATTGGCTGAATATTTCACGCGACAAGCATTACTCAATTCATCAATCTTGGCGCCGGATGAATCTCTGGTCAAAAGCAATGCAGTGACTTGTAGTGATGTGCTTCGTGTCGCCAATAAATATTTACGAGATGAGACCCTGACAATGTCATTGGTCGGCCCATGGAAGAAGTCAGAAACAAAATTTGATAAATTATTAAAAATATAAGGCGGAAAGAATGTCAGACAACAAGGGTCCAGCATACGAACGTACATTTGTGATGATGAAACCAGATGGAGTCCAGAGAGGTTTGGTCGGTGAAGTGATAAGCCGATTTGAAAAAAGAGGGCTCAAAATTGTCGCGATCAAAATGGTCAAGCCATCGTTTGATCATATCAATGACCATTATCCCAAGGATGAAGTGTGGCTCGAGCGACTCGGACAAAAAGGATTTACTGTCTTTGAAGAATATGGCATTGACCCGATGGAGATTATGGGGACGACTAGCAAGCTTGAGGCAGGCAAGGCAGTCCGCGAATGGCTAATAGAATACATGTTGTCGGCACCAGTCGTGCCAATGGTCGTAGAGGGCATCCACGCAGTGGACATGGCGAGAAAAATCATTGGACATACATTGCCAAGCAAGGCTGAAATAGGTAGTGTCAGAGGAGATTATTCAGTTGATTCCCCCGCTGCAGCAAACTTAAATAAACGAGCTATCAAAAATATTGCGCACGCTTCCGAGACAATAGAAGAAGCGGCTGAGGAGATCAAGCATTGGTTTTCTGAGGATGAGATTCACGACTATCGTCGTGGTGATCAGGACACCCTGTATTAAAGAATTATTTCGTCCAATACTTGCATTTAAAATAGTGTTCAACTAAAATATATTCAAGTCAAATTAATATTTAGGAGGGGTATGAATTGGTATAATCTCAAAGAGAAATTGAAAGATAAAGAGGTGCTCAAATTGATTGCTGTTGGAGTCGGTGTCTTGTTGTTACTTTCCTATGTTGTCTTCGCGGTTGTCAGTAATGCGAACAAACCAAAGACGACTGCAGGGGCAATCAAGGATTTTCCGATCAACAAAGATGCGAAGTATACGGTACCAGCGAAGAACAAGGACACGATCAAACAAGTTATTACTGAGAAAAATTATGGCGACATAATACTTTTCACTACCGCTATGCCATGCCCACAATGTGAGACATTGTCGTCTTGGATTAATACCAATAATGTTGCATCGAAGGTTAATTATACGACTGTTTCTGTCTATAACAAAGATACTACTCCTGAGGACAATGCAGTGATAAAAAAAGTTGACGATGCATGTCAGATTCCTTTTGCACATTCAGGTGTTCCGATGCTATTCGATGCGAAGAATAATAAATGTATTTATAATGAGACCAACATTACTGCCTTCTTCCAGAATTTGATTAAATAGTCTGCGCATAACTCTCACATTAAAAAGCCCCGAAACGTGTCGGGGCTTTTTAATTAATGAAATTATGGTGTATAATAGCAATAATTAACCTTACATACTTATTGCTCGACCCTGTGTTCTTGTGCCTGGAGAACTAATAATGTGAATTATGAATTACGAATTATGAATTATGCTTCTTCACCCTCAAGCCCCAAGGAGTCGAAGAATAAATGCTAACTGTCATCTCGACTCGACGAAGTCGGTGGAGAGATCTTAGTAATCAGTATTCATTATTAGATTTCCCTGCCTACCGTCAGGCAGGTCCGCCGGTTTCACCGAGTCGAAATGACAGAAAAAGAATAGTTCAATTATTTCTGAACTATAATTACATAAGGTGAGCTTATAAAACAATAGGGAAATATCCATCATGAATACATACCTAATTCAGTTTCTTGCGACATTTATATTATCATTTGCGCTGACATATGGCGTAAAGGTTTTCTGTATTAAATATGGCATCGTCACTATGCCGAGAAAACGAGATGTGCACAAGAAGCCGATGCCACGCATAGGAGGCGTCGCTATTTTTCTGTCATATCTGATAATTTCATTTATTTATTTTAAATATATAGCTCCCAACAATCATTTCATTTCGGCTCAAGTCTGGGGCATAGATAGACATCTGTTGGGTATTTGGTTGGCAGGACTTGTCATCACTGGAACTATGTTGATAGATGACATTCGCGGGCTCAAAGCCTGGCATAAATTGTTGATTCAGGTTGCAGTAGTTTTAATTGTTATTGCGAGTGGTGTTGGGATAAACACACTTTCCAATCCATTTGGGCAACCACTTGATTTGAATTCGGTTTACATTCCTCTTTTCAAATACAACGGCATTGTGTATCATTTTTCACTTTGGTCAGATTTGTTAACACTGATCTGGATAGTCGGGATGATGAACGTAATTAATTTTGTAGATGGTGTCGATGGTCTGGCTGGTGGTTTGTCCTTTATTGCGACAATTACAATATTTTTGTTATCTATATCGACTATTGTCAATCAGCCTGCAATGGCTTCACTGTCGATTATTTTAAGTGGCGCGATATTGGGTTTTTTGATCTGGAATTTTCCACCTGCCAAGATATTTATGGGGGACTCAGGCGCGATGTTTTTGGGGTTCATGCTCGGTCTATTACCATTAATTTCTGGCGGGAAATTGGCCACGGTCTTTCTCGTATTGGGCTTTCCGATCGTTGATGGTCTGTATGTCGCTTTGTCACGAATCGTACGTGGTCAGAATCCGATAACTTCGCCAGATAAGACTCATTTACATCATCGTTTCTTAAAGGCTGGCTTCAGCCAGCGATCGTCGGTATTGTTTCTTTATGTCATAGCGATATCTTTTGCCTGGGTGGCGCTTCAATCGGGAACTTTAATGAAGGTTGTCGCGTCGCTGATTCTGGTAGTATTAATTTTTCTTTTGATTGCGATTTTGACCTTGGTAGAGAGAAAGAGAAGGGCAGATTAAATGACACCAGAGTATACATTTGAAGGCTCGCGTGCAGGGGAACATGTCGAATTAATTATACGTGCTCATCCAATCCAATTGTTTAGATCCTCATTCAAGGCCTTCTTGTTTGCATGGATATCAATTGGGCTTTTTGTTTTTGGCTTTAATCAGAAATACGTTCCAATGATAGCGCTTAGCTTTTTGGTAATTGCTGCTGGATGGCTTTTTAGGGCCATTTTCTGTCAATTGAGGTCTATGACATTAGTTACCAATCAACGGTTGATCTCACGCGAACAGAGAGGGTTTTTCCAGCGAAAAATCTCCGAGGTGGAGCTAAGTAATATTCAAGAACTTGTAACACAATTGAATGGTCTGTGGGGCAGTATATTCGGTAGCGGTACAGTATCTTTGAAAACGGCGGCAGGAGATAAAAGTATGTTTGAAATTAAAAATGTTCCAGATCCATATTTGGCGCAGCAAAAAATTTCAGAGTTATCGAAGAAGTAAATTAGCAGTTTGCAGTTTGCAGTTAGCGGTTAGCAGTTTGCGGTTTGCAGTTGGTAGTTAGCAGTTAATTGTTGGCAGATAATATTCATTATTAATTTTCAATTATCAATTTTCAATTTTCAAATAATTTATTAATTTTCAATGGTCAATTAGTAAGCTTTGTAATTGTTTTGCAATGTGGTAGCGCTCGCGCTTGTTATGGGATCCCGTATCTCAAGCTTACAGTACGGGATGACAACCCTCAAAAAAACTTGTCATTATCGGGCTTGCCGTGCCGTCCGTAGCTTTGGCAAAGAATGGCCCCGATAATTTATCGGAAAAGACAATCCTCCTTTGCCCCTGTTCGTCATCTTGAATTTAGTTCAGGATCTGGTGCTATCTAGCTAATAAATTCGTTTTTTTCTCACGCATTTTGTCTCATATTTTCGCGTCAAAGTGTGCCAAATTTAACTATATTTTAATTTAATATTTTCCTTGCCGACAAGATTCTCGATCATGTGTTGGCTGACTGGATTTATGTCGAGCTGAGACTTAATTTTCTTTGTCGATAGTCCCCCGTCAATATCCGAAATTTTTAAATATATTTCACTTTCGCCGGCGTGCTTCGCAAAGATTTCTTTAAGATGGAGCAGCAGTTCTCTATCTGATGACGAAGGTATCTGGATTTCAATACCTTTTGGTTTTAGATTATAATCGCCATTATTTTGTGTTGTAGTTGATGTTGAGGTATTCGTAGGAAATGATTCTTTCTTCTCGCCCCATTGTTTCTTGCGACCGCGTGTTTCAAATTTTGGTGCCGCTTGTCCTTCGCCTATCTCGACAATATTTTCAGCCAATATTTTGGCTGCGCCATCCTTGTAACTAATGAAGCCGTCAACAGCGACAATTTTGTCTGTAAGTAATATATCCTGGATTCGTTCTAGGACTTTTGGGAAAATTATCACCTCAATATTTGCATTCATATCTTCAATTTTAACAAATGCCATGTTCTGATTGTTGCGTGTCATCTTGCGCAGTATGGTCGTAATTATCCCTGAAATACGAACAAATTCATTGTCTTTTGTTGGCCGGATATTTTTGATTTCAATTGTTCTATTCGTCTCAATTACATGTCCAATATCTGAGAGTGGGTGGTCCGAAACATACATACCCAAGAGCTCTCGTTCCCAAACAAGTCGCTGTTTCTTGTCACAAGGGGTCGTGTCCTCGAGAATTAAATCTGCAGTCTCAATCTTTATGTCATTCCCGAAAAGTGATGTCTGTGTATTGTCCCTCATCTTTTGCATATTGTTTGAATATTCCAGGATTTTTTCCATATTATAGACGAAGACATTGCGATCTCCCATGTCATCAAGTGCACCTGACATAGCCAATGCTTCAAGCGATTTCTTGTTGATTACTTTTGTACTCAGTCGCGCCAAAAAATCCTTGAAATCGACATAAGGTCCCTTTTTGCGTTCTTTGACAATCTCTTGTCCGACAGCATAGCCTACGTTTTTAATTGCTGAGAGTCCGAAACGAACATTGCCATTGGCTTTGACCACACCAAAATCCTCAAACGATTCATTGACTAATGGCGGCAGGACTTTGACACCAATTTTTTCACACTCATTGATATCGATTGCTAATTTGTCCAGGTCATCTTGATTGGAGGTCATCAGCGCTGCCATAAACTCTGATGGGTAGTGAGCCTTCAGATAAGCTGTCTGATAGGCAATCATGGCGTAGCAAGCGGCGTGGGATTTATTGAAGGCGTATTGCGCAAAGTCTTGCATTGCCTTAAACAAATTTTCTGCAATCTCGCGGCTGACATTATTTTTGACGCAACCGTCGATAAACTCTTTGCCCATCTTGTCCATCAACTCTTTGATCTTTTTGCCCATCGCCTTGCGTAACGTGTCGGCTTGTCCACCTGTGAAGCCTGCCATATCTTTGGATATTTGCATGACCTGTTCTTGATATACGATAATACCGTAGGTATTTTTGAGTGATTCTTTGGATTTTTCATGCACGTATTCGACGGGTTTGCGACCATGTTTGCGGGCAATGAACTCATCGATCCATTGCATTGGGCCAGGGCGATAAAGTGCGACCATAGCGATGATGTCTTCAAAAACAGTTGGTTTTAGCTCTTTTAAGTATCGTTTCATGCCATCTGATTCAAGCTGGAAGACGCCAGTGGTGTCGCCACGAGCCAATAGTTCATAAGCCTCTTTGTCATCAATTGGCAAATTATCAATATCAATCTCAACTTCATGCGTTTTTTTGATAATCCGAAGCGCGTTTTGAATAATTGTTAAGTTAGACAATCCTAGGAAGTCCATCTTGAGTAGCCCCAAATGTTCAATCATCGTGCCTGGATATTGGGTTAGTGTCGAGATGTCGCCCTTTTGCGCCTCTTGTAGGGGGCAGTATTCCGTGAGTTTTTCCTTGGAAATAACTACTCCAGCGGCATGCATCGATGAGTGTCGCACGACGCCCTCGAGCTTTTTGGCGATATCTAGGCATTGTCTGACTTTGGCATCTGAATTGTAGAGACTTTTTATCTCATCGATATTCTCCAGGGCTTCTTGAAGCTTCATGCCTGGTTGAATAAGCTTGGCGATAACATCGACCTCGGAATACGTCATAGATAATACTCGGCCGACATCGCGCACTGCCATGCGAGCGGCCATCGTCCCAAATGTGATTATCTGGGCGACGTGGTCGCGACCGTATTTGCCGCAAACGTACTCGATGACTTCGCTGCGACGAGAGTCTGCAAAATCCATATCAATATCAGGCATTGAGATACGATCAGGATTGAGAAATCTCTCAAAGAGAAGGTTGAATTGTAGTGGGTCTAGATTGGTGATGTTGAAGCAATAAGTGATGATAGAGCCAGCGCCAGAGCCACGTCCTGGACCAACGGCTATACCCTGATCCTTGGCCCATTGGACGTAGTCCGCGACAATGAGGAGATATCCCTGATAGCCCATATGATCGATGACACCATATTCATAAAGATATCGCTCCCATATCTCTTTGGTCAGGTATAGCTCATCATATGTTGGCTCTTTGTCCTTTGGTAGATCGTCAGCGGTAATTTTCTTGGTGCCATATCGCCAATTGAGACCAAGGTAACATTTTTCACGAAAATAGCTGTCGAGAGTGTGCCCATCTGGAACGGGAAAATCAGGGATAATGATTCCACCTAGATCGAGATGAAGATGACATTTGTCGGCAACTTCAAGTGTGTTTGTCATAACCTCTGGATGATCGGGGAAATTTTGAAACATTTGTTCGCGAGTCAATAATGAATAATCATCAGACATCATCGACATACGATTTTCTTCGTTTAATGTTCGTCCAGTTTGCAGACAGATGAGGACATCTTGGGCAATAGCATCATCAGAATCGACATAATGTGGGTCGTTGGTCGCAATAACCTTGAGGTCAAACTCCTCAGCCAATTGAAACATTAGCTTATTGGCCTGATCGCAAGCTGGGATACTATTGTGTTTTTGCACTTCAAGATAGAGATTATCTTTGGTGAAGATTTCTAAATATTCCTTCAAGGCAAGTCGTCCGTTCTCGATGCTTTCGAGTGATTTTCGCGGTACTTCACCTTGGATGCAAGCAGTTGTCGCAATCAGTCCATCGGAATACTTTTTCAAAATCTCCTTGTCGATACGTGGCTTGTAATAATAACCTTCGAGATGAGCAATACTGGTGAGCTTGAGTAAGTTTTTGTAACCCTGCTCGTTTTTTGCGAGAAGTATTAGGTGGAAAGGTGATGCGTCAACTTTTGGGGTTTTGTCGTGAAGAGTTCGAGGTGCGACATAGGCCTCGACGCCGATAATTGGCTTCATCCCCTGTCTCTCGCATTCCTCATAGAATTCAATCGCGCCATACATGACACCATGATCGGTGAGCGCGATGGCTGTCTGCCCGTCTGCCTTGGCCTTTTTGATTAGGTTCGGCAATTTACCCATCCCATCAAGCATGGAATAGTGACTGTGTACGTGCAAGTGAACAAATTGTGGTAATTCTTTAGGCATAATTAGCAGATAAATTTCAATTATCAATTATCAATTATCAAATAAATTATTAAATTATCAAATATCAAATCCGAAATAACAAACAAATCCAATTAATACGAAATACGAAAAATACCAAATTTACGAAATGAATAACATACTAAATACAGATCGCTCAGATAACAGATAATTGTACAGATAATCATTTTGTCATTCCTGGCTGCCACTTGAGACCAGGAATCTTAATTACTATAGCGCAAGATCCCGTTTCATATGCTTACAGTACGGGATGACACACAATATTCTGTCATTATCGGACTTGCGGTTCGATTACACTCACGCCCTCAGCGACAGTCGAATGGGATCCGATAATCTATGGGATAGTCAATCATCTTTTGCTCTGTTCGTCATCTGAATTTATTTCAGGATCTGGTGGCTATTTGTGATTAAAGATTCCACCGTCTACCGTCAGTCAGGGAAGTTGGTACCGAAGAGTTAGTTCTCCACCTGCAAGAACACAGAGTCGAGCAATAAATGGGAATGATGAAATTCCCCAATATTTTCTGCCAATCGACAATGCCTTTGATTTATGATATAGTTTTTGTATGAATATCGAGTCCAAAAATTATATCTTTGTCTTGGGTCGTGAAGTTGAATTGTGTCTTGAAGAGATACGAGCAGTCTTGCCTCGTTTCTTTTGTGATTGGCGCATTTTGAGTGTAGCTGATAATTGTGCGAACATCAATATTGTTGCTAGCCGTGAAAAAGTAGCAAATTTGATGAATATTTTGGCTGGTACTACGAAAATATACGAGCTAAATGTTTGTAATACGACTATCGCGAAACATGTTACCAAGAGATTTCAAATACATCTAGATAATTCGACGAATCTATCGAAGAAAATTGACTTTTCATTGTCGTCGTTTGTCCCTGAGTATAATATTAATGGTATTAACAAATTGGGTTTTGGCGTCAAAAAGGAATCAAAGTTTGTCGGCATTTCAACACGATTTATTGAGCTTCGCGATGACAAGGAAGCTTCAAGTGCGATGATTGTCGGTAATAAGCTTATCGGCAAGGGATTTGAATTTGGTTTGTTCAAGGATAATGGCAAGATGTGTCTCGGTGAATTGATTGCGGTGAGTGATCCAAATGGTTGGTCACTTCGCGACTATGGCAAGCCACGGGGCGATAAACGTTCTGGCATGTTGCCACCCAAATTGGCGCGGATGATGATAAATCTGGCTTTGGGCAAGGGTCGTGGGCTGATAGACGATCAATGTCAATCGGCAGAAAACATTGAGCAAGTTTTTGAAGTTGATCGCAAGAGCACGATCGTAATCGATCCTTTTTGTGGCTCCGGTAATGTGTTAATTGAGGCTTTGCTTGAAGGTTTCAATGTTTTTGGTAGTGATATCTCAGCTAAAGCTGTAGATGACACGAAGGTCAATATTGACTGGTTAAAAAGTAATGAAAAATTTCAAATTTCTGATAGTAGTATATCTTCTGACGTTATGCAATTTGATGCTACTAGTGATGAATACATTAAGTATTTGGAAAAAATAGCTACCAAATATCAAAATCTTGTTTTCGTCGGCGAGCCTTACCTAGGAGAACCCAAGAAATTCAAGCCGAGTGAAAACGCCATCGCTGGTGAATATCGCAAGATTTACGAACTATATCTAGCTTTTTTTCAGAATGTTGCGAAATTTATGAACTCTGATACTGGAAAAAATACTATCAAAAGCGCTACTTTCTGTATTGTATTCCCTCTTGTCGAAGCGGTTGATGGTCGAAAGTATAGTCTCCTTGCCAAGAGTGTTGACGAAATCAAAAAAATCGGTTATATTGTTAAACAGCGGTCACTTTTGTATGGACGAGATTATCAAGTTGTCAAAAGAGAAATCGCATTGTTCACATATATAAATGATAATATTGATAGAAATTAAAATCAGGGAATAATATGGCTCATAAAAAGGCGGCTGGTAGTACCCGGCTAGGTCGAGATTCACAGGCACAACGCTTAGGCGTTAAAGTTTTTGGTGATCAACGCGTTGGAAAAGGCGAGATCATCATCCGACAACGTGGTACAAAGTATCATCCAGGCGCAAATGTTGAGATTGGTGGCGATGACACTTTGTTTGCGGAAGTTGATGGAATTGTCAAATTTCAACAAAAAAGAGTCGTTGCTTTTACTGGCAACAAGCAGAAGCGCATGTTTGTTCATGTCGACCCATCTGAAAAAGTAATTGTAAAGAAATAAATATTATAAAGGCGACTATGGAAGCAATTTTAAAAAAATATGTCAAAAAGAATGTTCCTGATGTAAATACTGGTGACACTGTCAGAGTACATATCAAGGTTAAAGAAGGCGTAAAAGAGCGCGTACAGGTCTTCGAAGGCCTTGTCATCGCGACAAAACATGGCACGTCGCTTGACGGCACATTCACTGTCCGCAAAGAGTCGTTTGGTATTGGTGTTGAAAGAGTATTTCCTCTCCACAGTCCTAGAATCGTCAAGATTGAACGCACCAAGCAATCCAAAGTTCGTAGAAGCAAACTCTACTATATGCGCGAATTGACAGGTAAATATGCTAGATTGAAAGATCTCAATCATGATCACAAAGTTTGGGAAGAAGAATCTGCTGAGCAGGAACTAGCCCGACTAGCTGAAGAAAAGGCAAAGGAAGCTGAGGCTGAAGCAGCCAAAAAGGCTGAAGAAGAAGCAGCTCTCGAGGCCAAAGCCAAAGCCCTAGCTGGCGATCGTATTAAAGAATAGTATTGTTCTCAATATAAACAAAATGACGTCGCACCCCGCGATGTCATTTTGTTTATGATGCCTCACACGCTTATTGTTCGACTCTGTGTTCTTGCAGGTGGAGAACTATTTTATCAAGAGAAGCTTCCCTCGAGTCTCAGACTTCTCCACCCTCGTGCCCCAAGGAGTCGAAGAATAAATAATATTAATGC
>Ga0194063_10002433_pt1 | contig 11641 bp, 10 predicted proteins | sample SepL3720m_MetaG_FD_155459 | JGI IMG/M metagenome (GOLD analysis project Ga0194063, IMG submission 155459) | Anoxic zone freshwater microbial communities from boreal shield lake in IISD Experimental Lakes Area, Ontario, Canada - Sep2016-L373-20m | ecosystem: Environmental > Aquatic > Freshwater... | reverse complement strand
GCACGATCTGCCCCGCTGAACGCTCCCAGGCGACCGAACGGACTCCGCGGCCCACGTCGCCAGTGGCCTGTCCGTGCTGGACGGCGCGATGGACATCACCGACGACGCCACCGGGCAGAGTCGAATTCAGGAACACCGAGCGGTAGTAGGCGGCCGTCGCCTGGGTCATGCGCACCTCCGCGCCCAGGCCTCGGGACACGGCTCGCCAGCGCCAAGCGCAGCACACAGTGGTGACGGCGCCGATGACCAGAGCGGCTGCCAAGGCCTGAGCGTCAACCATGCGCAGGCCAGCGATGAACGGGGCGGCACCCACCCGCCACACGAGGAAGACCATGACTGCTGCACCGATGCACAGTCGAATCGCCTTCGAATGGCGTCGCAATCCCGACATCACGGCCTCACCAGGATGTCGACGTGCTGTACACGAACACGCAAGCGGCCCTGTGCCGCCTCGTCCAGTCGGCGAACCGCGTATTCACTCGACGCGTCCCGAAGCTCAGGCTGCTGCTCGCCGGCGGCACCGATCCAACCGTCGAACCATTCGGTGAGCAGCGAGGCGCAACCTTCGTTGAGCTGCCAGGGGCTCAACCGAACGAGCACGTCGGCGCCAAGACTCGTGAACTGCTCGATAGCCGCGTCCGCTGCATCGGGACCCAGCAAGGTGCCGTGCGCCGTGGTGCGCCGCTGGTGGTCGTTGAAGGCCTGAGTGATGACCGCATCTAGGTCATCGGCCGGATCGAACGACACCCGGCCGACAACCGAGAGCGTCAGCAACGACGGTCGCCCGGTGTCGAAGCAGCCTTGCACGAAGCGGGTGAGCTCGCCCTCGGTGAACATGTCGAGCAGTGCCGAGGCCGTGAGCAGGGAGGCCTCGCTCAGTTCCGACGGCGCGATCCGGGTGATGTCGGACTCTCGAGTCTCGAACGAGACTGGCTGCCCCGTCGACGAGGACGTCGTGGCGGGGTCCCGTGCGAGGAGGTCGACATCCCGGTCGTGCTCGATCCAGTGCTGCTGCTGGGGAAGTTGCGGGGACAGCCACCGTCGCATCGAGCCGGTGCCGCAGCCGAGGTCGTGGATGGTCAGCGGCGCGAGCGGCAGCATGGGCAGCAGCGCCGTCACGAGGTCCGCTGATCGAGCGGCGCTGTCGGCCGGTTCGCGAAGGGTCAGCCAATCGTGGCTGGCGCGAGCGACGTCGGTGCTCATGCCGCCACCTCGCGCAGCACGCGCGCCACCTGACCGGCCGCCTGCGCCCACCCCGTCAACGACGAGCGACGATGGACGGCTCCTGCGCGCAGCCGAGTGCGAAGAACTGGCTCGTCGAGCCAGCGGCCAAGGGCGAGGGCCAGTCCCGCCGGATCGGCAGGGGGCACGAGGAGACCCGGCTGGATCGTGCCCATCCCGGCTCCCAGCGCCGTCGGCACGCCGCCCACGTCGGTGGCGACGACGGGCACGCCTCGGGCCAGCGCCTCGGTGATGACCATTCCGTAGGTCTCGTTCCGCGAGGGGAGCACGAGCAGGTCGGACTGGGCATAAGCCTCGCCAAGCTCGTCGCCGGTCCTCGGACCGACGAACGCCACCTGATCGGCGATTCCGTACGCCGCCGCCTGCTGGACGAGTCGAAAGGCGAAGATGGGGTCACGGTCGAGTGAGCCGACGAAAGTGCACGTCCAGTCGCGGTCAGTCAGCGAGCCGAGGGCGTCGAGAAGGATGTCCTGACCCTTGTGCGGGACGACTGCGGCGATGCAGAGCAGCCGTCCGCCGTCGGCAGTGCCCGGCACGACGCTGGCGGAGTCGACGCCCGGCTCGACGACATGCACGTTCTCCGGTAGCAGGGAGTAGGCGTCCAGTAGCCATCGCCTGGTCCAGTCACTCGTGGCGATGACGGCCTTCGCCTTCGCCACCACCTGCTCCTCGTCGGCACGTGCGCTTGCGTACGGAAGTTCCGTCCCACTGCCCAGCGGCATGTGCATCAGGACGACCTGGTGGACGCGATGCGACTGGGGAATCATCACGTCGGCTGATGCGGACGCGATGAGCCCATCGACGAGAACCACACCACCGCCTCCGATGCTCGCGAGTGTCTTTGCCAGTCGCCGGCGTGATACTTCGCCGGGGTGCGGCCAGTCGCCCGGCAGGTGGTGCTCGTGCACGCGCCAGCCGAGATCCGTCAGGCCCGTGCAGATGCGGCGGTCGTAGATATTGCCCCCGCTCGGGCGCGCGGGATCGTCGATGCCGTCAGGAACGATCACGTGAATCGCGGTCACAGCGCACGCTCATACGTGGCCCAGGCGATGTGGGACTCGTGCAGGGTCACTGCAACCCCAGCCAGCGCTCTCGCGGAGTCTCCGAGATTGCCGGCCGCCGCGCGCTCGGCCAGCGCATCGGCAATGTAGGCGGCGAGGACCTCCGTCGTCGTGTTGCGTCCGATGAACTCAGGTGCCTCATCCAGATTGCGGTAGCTCAGCGCGCCGACGATCTCGTGAACCTGCTCGGAGGCAAGCCCGATGTCGATCACGATTCCGTTGTCGTCGAGGTGCTCGCTGCGGAATGTGGCATCGACGACGAAGGTGGCGCCGTGAAGCTTCTGTGCCGGGCCGAAGACCTCGCCACGGAAACTGTGGGCGATCATCAGATGGTCACGAACCGTCACGCTGAACATGGCGCTACCCCTCCCCGTAGTCGATGACGTGACAGATCGTCGACGTCTCGCCGAGCGCGATTCGCCGCATCGTCTCGGGCAGGTCGGCGAACGGTGAGTGACCGGTGATCACATGGTCGAACGCTGGGTCCGCAAGCAAGGCCATCGCGAGAGCAAGCCGCTCCGACATCGAGCGCCGGCCTTGGCGGGCCGGTGAGATGGTGCCCACCTGGCTGGCGCGGATGCTCAGGCGGCGCGAGTGGAAGTCGGTGCCGAGAGACAGATGGATGTCCTGGTCTCCGTACCAGCTCAGATCGATGACGGTCCCGTCCGTGACGAGCAGGCCGAGGGCCAACTGGAGCCCCGCCGATGTAGCACTCGTGTGCACGACCAGGTCGCGCCCGTCGCTGGCGTCGGCAGGGAGGGCGAAGTCCGCTCCGAGGGCATCCGCGACCGCGGCGCGAGCGGGATCGACGTCGACCAACGTGACGTGCACCCCGGGGATCAGGGCCAGCAGTCGCGCCACACAGCAACCGACCATGCCAGCACCGATCACGGTGACGCGATCGCCCACGAGCGGGCCGGCGTCCCACAGCGCGTTGACGGCTGTCTCGACAGTCCCGGCGAGCACCGCGCGGTCCGGTGGGACGTCATCCGGTACCACCGTGACGGCAGATGCGGTGACCACGTACTGGGTCTGGTGCGGGTACAGGCAGAAGGCTGATCGGCCGACGAGTTGGGGCGGCCCGTGCTCGACGACCCCCACATTGAGGTATCCGTACTTGACGGGTCCGGGGAAGTCGCCGTCCTGGAATGGGGCGCGCATCGTGGCGTACTGGCTCGTCGGCACAGCGCCGCGGAACACCAGCGACTCGGTGCCGCGACTGATGGCGGAGTGCTGCGTACGCACCAGGACGTCACCGGGCCCGGGATCGGGAACCGGAACGAGGCGGTTCTGCCCGACCCCCGGCTCGCTCAGCCAGAAGGCCAGTGCGTCCTTTGGCACTGTCGCCTCCTTCTCGCGTCGGCCCGAGTCCGGCGATGAACCGAATCGGTGTCGGGCCCGTACTCCACCCGTGACCTACTAAACGGAGGATTCGTGCAATCGGTTCATACCGGTCCTGCGGTGGGACTGCTTGCCCAGACGCTGCTCCTTGCCGCGCTGGCAGCCAGCGTCGGACTGGGCGCACTTGGCTGGACCGTCGGACTCGTCACCGGGCTGTTCACCGCGATCGCGCTGACAAGGGGATTGCGCAACAGCGGCGCGCAGCGGCTTGGCCCGGCCGACTGGGTCACCCTTGCCCGCGTCACCCTCATCGGAGGGGTGGCGGCGCTTGTGGCGCAGTCGCTCACGGCCCCGATCTCCACGATGGTTCTGGTTGCGCTGTCCGTTTGTGCATTGCTTCTCGACCTCGTCGATGGCTGGGTGGCGCGGCGCACGGACACGGTCTCGGAACTCGGTGCACGCTTCGACGGGGAGGCAGACGCCTTCTTGATCCTGGTACTGAGCGCCTACGCCTCCGGGATCGTCGGATGGTGGGTCCTCGCGATCGGAGCCATCCGCTACGTCTATTTGGTCGCCGGCTGGGTTCTGCCGTGGTTGCGCCGGCGGCTGCCTCCCCGCTACTGGCGGAAGGTCGTGGCCGCTATCCAGGGCATCGTCCTGACGGTGATCGCCGCCGACGTGCTTCCGCTCGTGGCCAGCGAACTGCTCGCCCTCGTGGCGCTCGGGCTGCTCGGGGAGTCGTTCGGACGGGATATCTGGTGGCAGTGGTGCCGCCGGCACGAGCCGGCATCGGCGGCGATAGCCGAAAGCCAGGAACACGCGCCCAAGCCTGAGGTCCACCGCTTGGGCTAGGGATCCTCAGGGCTGGGGCACGCCGCGCCTCAATTGCTCGAGGCGTCGGTCCAGGTGTCCGCTGTGCGGCAGGTGTCACCCGTGCAGGTCGCGAGTGCGTGCAGGTGATCGCTGAGCGCCGTCACGATCTCCGGTGCGGTGGCGGTGACGACGTTGTTCAACTCGGCCGGGTCGCTGACGCGGTCGAAGAGCTCGCGCGAGCCGTTCTCGTACTCGACGTACAGCCACTTCAGCGTACGCAGCGAGTGGTACTTGGGCGGCTTGACGGTCTGGTAGTCAGGATCGGCAAAGGTCGATTCGCCGAGACTCTCGGAGCCGACCGCCGTACGCCACGTCCAGGGCATCCCCCCTGCGAAGAGCGGTGTCAGCGAACGCCCGTCCACCCAGTCGGGGATCTGCGCGCCCAACAACTCGGCGAATGTCGGTCCGAGATCGATCATCGACGTCATAGCCCGGCTCTTGGTGCCACCGGTGATTCCCGGGCCGATGAGGATCATCGGCACCGTCGTGTCCTCGAGGTACGGGGTCCGCTTGCCTGGACCTAGGCGCCGGGCGCCGGCGTGGAAGCCGTTGTCCGACGTCACGACGATCAGCGAGGAGTCGAGTTGCCCGGTGCGGCGGAGCTCGTCGGTCACGGCGGTGACGGTGTCGGCGATGGACTCCGTGGACTGCACGCGCTGACGCCAGTAGGCGTCCCACCTGGCGATCTTTCGTGCGGTGGCAGGCCGTCGATGACTGCGCCACTTGGCCGGGTGGGCTCCCTTCGTGTTGAACGCCAGTGTGCGCGGCATCGCGGCGCGTGGATGGCTGCCGAGATGGCGGTCGGCGACCGGTGCGGGATCGTGCGGGGATGTGGAGTTGATCTGCAGGTAGAACGGGGATTTGGCAGTGCGCAGGAAGTTCACCGACTGGTCGATGACGACGTCGGGCAGGAAGTCCCTCTTTCCCGTCGCGTACGTGACCAGTTTCCCGTTGTCGTTGACGGTGTAGCCATACCCGCGGTACATGCCGCTCTTGGTCGTGGGCACGAACCAGCGATCCCAGCCCGGTGGGATAGCGGTCGGATCGCCGTCCTCGCCGTATCCGTTGAGGTACTTGCCGATGAATGCCGTCTGGATGCCGGCGGCCTGAAGCCAGGTGGGCAGGCAGTCCGCCTCGTCGCCGTTCGTCGCGAACGTCGCCCAACCGCCGCCGGATGCCAGCAGATTGGAGACGACGCCGTGGTTGTGCACGTACTGCGAGCGAAGGATCGATGAACGGGAAGGGCAGCACAGGGAGTCCGTGACCACCATGTTCTTCAGCGTCAGGCCTTGGGCATGCAGCGCCCGGAGTCGCCCGATCTGCTCGAACGTCACCGTGTCGAGATCGTCGGCGAGGATCAGCACGATGTTCTTGATCGGTCCGGTCGGTCCGGTTGGTCCGGCGGGGACCGCGGGGGATGGTGAGGGGGAAGCCAGCAGCGGAGCTGGTGCCGAAGGGGATACCGGGTCGGGTGTCGCGTTTGCGGCCGCACGCGCGGCGGGGGCCGGGCTGGCGAGGGCCTGCTCGTTGGAGATCTGCCAGGCCCCGGCGCCCAGGGTGGCCAGCACAAGGCCCCCCGCGATGACCCCGATCACTGCTGGACGGCGACCCCGCGCGGTCAAACTAATCTTTCCCATAGGATTACTATAGAATACGCAGCAGGTCGGCCGACACCAGCCGCGCCGAGACGACGATCACAAGGAGCGACACGGATGAACCGCCTGACCGCCACCCGCCGGGGCCTGATTGCTGGCCTGCTGGGCCTGGCCATGACCGTGAGCCGGGAGGCCGGCTTGACGCAGGCCGCTCCGCTGCCCGCCGGTCCGTGGGCGCTGGCGTCGGCGTCGGCGTCGGCACTGCCGAAGCTGCCAACGGCCCCCGTGGTGCGCATCGGCTTCTTCGCCAACCTCACCCATGCCCCCGCCCTGGTCGCGCAGGAGCTCCGCCTGTTCGAGACCTTTCTCGGCAAGGACGGCACGAAGGTCGAGTACGTGCTCTTCAATGCCGGACCGGCCGCGGTCGAGGCGATGAAGGGCGGTGCCATCGACCTCGCCTACATCGGGCCGACACCCTCGGTCACCGGCTATGTGTCGACCCACGGCAGCCTCCTGCGCGTGGTCTCTGGCGTGACCTCTGGCGGGGCGCAACTTGTCGTGAACTCGAAGATCACCAAGGTGTCCGACTTCACGGGCAAGAAGCTCACCACGCCTCAGCTCGGCAACACCCAGGATGTCGCCCTCCGCTCGTGGCTCAAGAGCCATGGCCTGATCACGAGCACAAGTAGCGGCGGTGATGTCCAGATCTTCCCCACCGAGAACTCCACGACGCTGTCCTTGTTCAAGGGCGGCAGGATCGACGGCGCCTGGGTGCCGGAGCCATGGGCGTCTCGGCTGGTCCTCGAGGGCGGTGGACACGTATTCCTCGACGAGAAGTCCTTGTGGCCGAAGGGCCAGTTCGTGACGACGAACATCATTGCGGCGCAGCCTTTCCTGGCGAAGTACCCCGGCACCGTGCGCTCCGTGATCCAGGCGAACAACGCGGCAGTCACCTACATCGCCAACAACTCCGCGAAAGCCAGGCAGGTAGTCCAGAAGGCGATCACGAAGTGGACGGGCAAGCCGATTCCCGCAGCAGCGATCAACAGGGCGTGGGGCAACCTGCGATTCACGAATGACCCGCTGCCGCTGTCCTTGAAGAAGAATGCCGAGGACGCCGTCCAGGTCGGACTGCTCACGATGACCCCGGGTGCGCTGAATGGGATCTACGACCTGCGCCTGCTCAATACCGTCTTGGCCGCATCGAATGCGCACGCGGTGAGCGCGCAGGGCCTCGGCCTGTAGTCGGAAGGACTGAGGAGGAACTGGCGAGCCCGCCGGTCAGGGGCGATCGACGTTGATGACCCCTGACGCGACGTCAGCGAGGGACGTGCTCTCCAGCAGTCTGCTCATCGACTCGCGAAGGGCTACCCAGACGTCGCGCACGTGGGCGGCAGCGCCCTCGTAGTCAAGATCCTCGGCCAGGTTCTGTCGCACTGCCCCCACCGGTCCGTCAAGGGCGGCGATCACGTCGGCGATCGTGATGGTGGACGGAGCCTTCGCCAATCGGTATCCGCCGACCGCGCCGCGCTGGCTGATCACCAGTCCGGCCTGGCGCAACTGGCTGAGGATCACCTCGAGAAATTTCGGCGGGATGCTCTGCGCGCGGGCGATGGTGTCGGCCTTGACCAGTCGCAGCGGGTCCTCTGCAAAGGACTGGGTCAGCACGAGCAGGGCGCGCATCCCGTAGTCGGCGCGCGAGGACACATGCACGGTGGCGTTCTGGCCTCCTGGCGTCATGATTCGCCGCCTGGCGGACTCGGCGCGGACAGGGGCGGATTGTGGGATGGCCGTCCTCCTGTTCATCGCCGCCCGCATCTCGGGCTTCGAGGTGACTGTGCCAGACTCCGGAAAGTAACACAAGTAAGTAGGTAGAATAACTAGGCAAATGTCGCACGGCGGTGGCGGCTCAACGGACGTCCTTAGGGTGGTTGACATGACCTCAGCAGTGGTCCCGGTGGTATCACACGTCGGCTGGCGAGGTGACGCGGCCCAGCGCGCAGCGTTCGCCAGTGAACTGGTAGAGGTGTTCCACGAGGTCGGCTTCATCGCGCTCGTCGATCACGGCGTTCCCCAGGAGGTGATCGACGACTACTTCGACATGGTCGAGGCCTTCTTCGCGCTGCCCGAGGAGAAGAAGGCACTCATCGACAAGCGCCTGTCGCCTCATTTCCGGGGTTGGGAGCGAGTCGGCGCCGAGTTGACCGACAACCGCGTCGACTACCGCGAGCAGGTCGATGTCTCCACGGAGAACCCGGCCTATCCGCCGGATGCGCTGCCGGAGTACCTGCGCCTTGACGGCCCGAACCATTGGCTGCCGGAGGACGTGCTGCCCGGCTTCCAGGCCACGGTCACCGACTTCCTCGCGCGGCTGAAGGCGGTTGCAGACGAGCTCATGGCAGCTCTAGCAGTGGGACTCGGCCTTCCTGCGGACGCCTTCGTCAAGGCGTTCGGGGAGCGACCGATGTCCCTCGCGAAGCTCATCTCCTACCCGCGAACCCCGGAGGGGGAGGCGGGTGTCAACAGCCATCACGACGCCGGCTTCCTGACCCTCGTGGTGCAGCACGGCGTCAGCGGACTCGAGGCGCTGAGCGCGGAGGGAGAGTGGATTCCCGTTCCGCCGATGCCGGGGGCGTTCGCGGTGAATATCGGCGAGATGCTCCAGTCGATGACGGGCAACTACCTGATTGCCACCACCCATCGCGTCATCGCCACGGAGCCGCGCTTCTCGTCGGCCTACTTCCACGGCCCCGACCTGCGGGCGAGTCTTGCGCCTCTCGAACTCGATGCGCGGTTCACAGAGGCGGTCGCCGCCAGTCCGCGGCATCGCGACGCTGGTTTCATGGCCAAGCGCGAGGAGTTGCTCGCGGGTGACTCCGGGACGATCAGCGATTCCGCCGGAGTCTTCGGCGAGCAGTTGTGGAACTACTACCGCCGCAGCTACCCGGACGTTGTGGAGACGCACTACCCCTCGGCCACATAGCGTTGGGCGTGCCGTGGTGAGCGGCGCGTGGAAGGAGTGCGAATCCATGTTCGTACCGATGACCGTCGGTGACTTCCTGCGCCGCGCCGAGACGGTCTATCCCGATCGGCAGGCGTTCGTTGACGAGTCCGATCAGCCGGCCGCGCCGTTCGGTCCGATGTCCTACCGTGAGATGGCGGCGGCTGCTCGCGCGCAGTCGGCGGCGCTCGACGATCTAGGCGTGCCCGTCGGCGGACGGGTGGCGATCGTGTCGCACAACTCCGCGAGGCTGCTGACCAGTTTCTACGGCGTGTCGGGTTCAGGACGGGTTCTGGTTCCCGTCAACTTCCGGCTCGCCGCCCCGGAGGTGCAGTACATCGTCGAGCACAGTGGCGCCGATGTACTCCTTGTCGATCCGGAGATCGACGAGTCCTTGGCGGACGTCACCGCCGAGCACCGCTACGTGCTCGGCGAGAGTGACGACGAGATCTTCCCGATTGGTCGCGTCGGGCGTGAGTGGGAAGGCGACGAGTCGGCGACCGCCACCATCAACTACACGTCCGGTACCACGGCTCGACCCAAGGGCGTGCAGCTCACCCATCGAAACCTTTGGGTGAACGCGCTGCTGATGGGCCTGCACCTCGGCGTTAACGACCGCGACGTACTGCTGCACACGTTGCCGATGTTCCATGCCAACGGGTGGGGGATGCCGTTCGCCATGACGGGCGTCGGCGGTCGGCACATCGTGCTCCGCAAGGTCGACGGCGCGGAGATCCTCCGCCGCGTCGAGGAGCACGGAGTCACGATCATGTGCGGGGCGCCCGCAGTGCTGGCGATGGTGCTCGACGCGGCCGCGTCATGGGATGGTCCGATCCCCGGCCGCGATCGCGTCCGCGTGGTCGTCGCGGGCGCGCCGCCGCCCACGCGGACGATCGAGCGCATCGAGACCCAGCTCGGCTGGGAGTTCATCCAGATCTACGGGCTGACGGAGACCTCGCCGCTGCTGACCGTCAACCGTCGGCGCGCCGAGTGGGACGACCTCGATCCCAACGAGCGGGCGCGACTCCTCGGTCGTGCCGGCGCCCCGGCGCTGGGCGTGGAGATCGAGGTCGATCCGGACGGCGAGATCCTCGCGCGCGGCAATGTCGTGCTCGAGGCGTACTGGAACCAGCCTGAGGAGTCCGCGGCGGCGTTGGCGGGCGGGTGGTTCCACACCGGCGACGGTGGGGTCTTCGAGGACGGCTACGTCACGATCAGTGACCGCAAGAAGGACGTGATCATCTCGGGCGGTGAGAATGTGTCATCGATCGAGGTCGAGGACGCGATCATGAGCCACCCGCATGTCCGGGAGGTCGCAGTGGTCGGGGCTCCGGACCAGAAGTGGGGGGAGGCGGTCACCGCCCTGGTGGTCACTGACGGAACGCCAGTTACGGAAGCCGACATCATCGAGCACTGCCGAGCGAACCTCGCCGGCTACAAATGCCCCAAGCGCATCGAGTTCCGCGATGCACTCCCGCGCACGGCAACGGGCAAACTGCAGAAGTACCTGATCCGTCGTGACTTCTGGGCGGGCGAGGGCGGGCAGATCAAGGGCTAGTGGGAATCGACGATTCCTCCGGCGCAGAGCATCAGCCAGGTCAGCTCGGGGTGGACGATGTCGCTGTGGGCGCCTGACGGGTTGTCGTCGCGGCACACGACGTGCGCGGCATCGACATTGAGCACTGCGTGTGGTGCACAGGGGTACGTGGTTCCGACACCTGCGGTCTTGATCGCCACATCGGTGGTGGGCAGGCCCTTCGCGCCATCGAAGCCCATGCCGCCGAACCGGAACAGCACGGGATCGGCCAGTCCGGCTGCGTCATCGCCTGATGCCATCGAGGCCAGCGGGTAGAACGTGCCGACAGCGCGATCGAACTTGGAGTAGGCGACCACCAGGGGGCCGTCGATCATGGCTAGCCGCCCAGACAGCGCGCCCTTCCGCGAGGGAGCGAAGGGAAGTGAGTCGCTGAACGCGAAATGCGAGAACGCGCCCTGCAGCAAGGTCACCGACTTCACCGGCGAGGGGCTGTGCTCGATGCCGAGCAGGGTGCTGGACACGAGCCGGGCCCCGAAACTGTGGCCGACGAGGTGAATGCGGACGGTCGGGGCGGCCGCACTGAGGGAGGTGATGAAGCGTGCCACGCCGGTCCGCCCGATAAGGCTGGCACGGTTCTTCATCTGCCAGTACGTCGTGCCGCGCAACGCCTCCTTCGCTCCGTTCCAGAGCTTCGACAGCGCCTCGCCGAGACCCGCGGCTCCGCCGCCGGAGCCCTGCAGGCGGGCACCGCTGTTCACGAGGGCATTCGTGTACCGGGTGAACACGGTGACGGCATCGTCGGCCAGCATGGCAGGAGGTATGTCGTCGAGATCGTCTCCGCCGTCGGCATGCGATGACGGGATGAGACGACCGAGGATCTCCTTGAACTCGTTCATCGCGGCTACGGTGGGCGGACCGGCGAGGAAGGACTCGAGCTGCGAGATGTCCGCCTCATGGCCGGGGAAGGTGGCCGTGAGGCGGACATCTCGCA
>Ga0194063_10002431_pt1 | contig 11645 bp, 12 predicted proteins | sample SepL3720m_MetaG_FD_155459 | JGI IMG/M metagenome (GOLD analysis project Ga0194063, IMG submission 155459) | Anoxic zone freshwater microbial communities from boreal shield lake in IISD Experimental Lakes Area, Ontario, Canada - Sep2016-L373-20m | ecosystem: Environmental > Aquatic > Freshwater... | reverse complement strand
CGGGGTCGGTCGATATGACGCGCAGTACATCCCCCGAGGTCATGTCTGCCAGCGCCTTCTTGGTTTTTACGATGGGCAAGGGGCAAGCTAGCCCGGATGCGTCAAATTCCTTGTTGAAATCCATATAGTGTCTCCGTAATTGGCTGCCAGCAGCCGGTTGTTGTGTGCTGAAGTGCATCCCTGCAAGCGCAGACCTGATGCTGTATTCCTCGTGCAGATTCTTGGGTAGCAAGCGCGCTGCGTCTATCACCACAAAGGGTAATACTGGGTAGCCCATATGGGTAGTAAGACCTGGGTGAAGGCGCCCGCCGGGAACACCTTCGATTGAAAGGGCAAGCGGTTACTGATCAAACTGAAGGGGAGGGTGGAGGAGTTTTACCGATGAGTGAGATGGTGTCGAGCAAGACGGTTGTGACCTTTCTCGCATTGCTTTGAAACACCTCCAGAATGGCCTCCCAGCTTACCGGCTCTTCATCTGTTTTCCAGCAGTCATAGTCGGTACTCATGGCCACGGCGGCGTAGGGTATGCCGGCTTCGTTGGCCAGCGTCGCTTCCGTAGCAATCGACATGTTGATGATGTCTGCCCCCCATGACCGAAACATCCTTGATTCTGCACGCGTTGAAAACCTGGGGCCTTCAATAGTCACCACGGTTCCGGTGGGGTGATAGGCGAATCCGTGCCGATCACAAATCTGGATTAAAGCGGCACGCAGCGCGGCATCGAATGGGTCGGCCATCGGCGTGTGAACCGGTTGGTGCGGAGCAAATGACGTGTGAAAACTCATGGATCGTTGCTTGGTGAAGTCGATGAACTGATCAACAATGACCAGATCACCACGTCCGATGTCTTCCCGAAGGGATCCCACCGCGGTTGTGGCGAGAATGTGCGTGCAACCCGCATCCTGTAGCGACTGAATATTCGCCCGAAAATTGACGCTGCTGGGGGCAATCGTATGCTCGCGACCATGACGCGCAAGTAAGATCGCCTCCACGCCGTTGACCTTTCCAATACGCAAGGCGGCAGAGGGTAACCCCCAAGGTGTGCTGACTTCCAGATCGTGAGCACCCTCGAGAAAGTCTGGATTGTCCAGCCCACTGCCGCCGATGATGCCAATACGAATCATGACTGTCGTTCCTTTGCGTAAGTGAATTCAATCAAAGCCAGCACGGATTCCACGTCGGTTCCGCAAGCAATAATGCCCTCCTCGTGGCCCGCCATCACGAGCAGCGCAGGCAGCGAAGACTGTCGTTTCGCAAACTCCGCGACCGCGCGCGCCATGGCCGGTGTTCCATAGGGGATGGTCGACGACGTTGTCGCCGTCCCCAACTGCAGAAGGCGATCAAACAGGAATCTGCTGTGTATGTGCATGACACAGTGAATGCCTTCGTTGGACGCATACATTGATCCATGGGACATGGACTCTGATGACGCATCCAGGCCACCCATGCACCACACCTCGTTTTGTTCCAGGGAGTAGGACTCCACCAGGCAGTACTGATCCATGGCCAATTCGCGCGATGCTCCTGTCGCACTTGCAGTGATCACGAACTGTTGCGCGTGGGACCGCAGACTCACATTGCCATAGCCGATACCACTTCCATCCATACCCACCAGTCCTAAATCGAACAGACGGGTTCGCGCATGGTTTAAGGCGATTAGTTCCGGAGTCTCTGCGACTTTTCCAGCTCGGCGATGGCTGGAGTACTTGATATAGCCGTCGTCCATCAGCACCACGCTAGCCGCCTTGCTCAGGGAAAAGCGACAGGATGGACGCCTCATTGGCGTCGCACATGCCGCGCTCGCAAATCAACTTGGAAATCAGACGGGCTGGCGTCACGTCAAATCCCCAGTTTCGAGCGGGCGTTGGGGCCGGGCAGATGCGCACTGACTCCACGCGACCTTCGGTGTTCAAGCCGCTGACATACTGAACCTCCGCCGCGTCACGCTCCTCTATCGGAATTTGGGCAACACCATCGCGCAAGGTAAAGTCAAACGTCGATGACGGCAATGCAACAATCATTGGAATCCCGTTGTCACGTGCGGCAAGTGCTTTCAGGTAGGTGCCAATCTTGTTCGCCACATCCCCGCAACGCGTTACCCGGTCGGCTCCAGTAATAACCAGATCCACAAGGCCGTGCTGCATCAGATGCCCTCCGGCATTGTCTGCAATCAGTGTGTGAGCGATGCCATGCTGCCCCAGTTCCCACGCCGTGAGACTCGCGCCCTGATTGCGTGGCCGAGTCTCATCGACCCAAACGTGGACGGCAATACCCGCTTGATGTGCCGCGTAAATGGGAGCGGTGGCTGAGCCAATGTCAACGAAGGCCAGCCAGCCGGCATTGCAGTGAGTCAATATGTTGACCGTCTGCCCTGGCTTGCGTTGTGCAATGTCTCCAATCATGGCGAGTCCATGCATGCCAATGCGTCGGCAGTGCTCAACATCCTGATCCGCGATGGCCAGGGCTTCGCGCTTGGCAAGCGCACGTGCCTGGGTGGCGGTGGGAGCATGTGCCATCGTGCCGAGCATGCGTTCGACAGCCCACGCCAGATTCGCGGCCGTTGGCCGAGTACCTTTGAGTGTGTCACCCGCAGAGTTCAGATAGTCAAAAAATTCTGAATCTGGGGCCTCCAATGCCGCGAGGTACATTCCAAATGCTGCGCAGGCGCCGATGAGACCAGCGCCTCGCACCGTCATGGCAGCAATGGCATGTCGTGCATCTTCCACAGTATGCAAGTCCAACACGGCGAACCCATGGGGCAACGCTGTTTGATCAATCACCTGCACCACGCGGTCATCGTCCGGCTTGAGCCAAATCGTGCGATAGTCTTGCCCGTTGACTTTCATGAATCGAGCCTCACGTCTGTAGCTACTTCAACCAGCCCCGTTTGCGGAAGTACCACATCGGCACCAGCGCACTGCCAACCATCAATGCGAGCGCAAAAGGGTAGCCGCCGGTCCATTCCAATTCGGGCATAAATTTGAAGTTCATGCCGTAAATGCTGGCGATCAGAGTTGGGGGAAGCAAGGCAACACTTGCCACGGAAAATATCTTGATGATCTTGTTCTGATTGATATTGATGAAGCCGACTGTTGCATCCATCAAGAAGTTGATCTTGTCAAACAGAAACGCAGTGTGCGAGTCCAGGGAGTCGATGTCGCGCAAAATTTGGCGTGCTTCCTCAAATTGCTCACCATTGAGCATCTTGCTGCGCATCATGAAACTGACGGCACGCCGGGTGTCCATGACGTTGCGTCGAATGCGACCATTCATGTCCTCATGGCGCGCAATCGACCCCAGAACTGCACCGGCCATCGCATCCGTTACGTCACCGGAAAGCACCTTGTTACTGACCTTTTCGAGCTCGTCGTAGATGCCTTCCAAGGTGTCCGCGGAATATTCTGCGTCAGCATCAAACAGTTTGAGCAGGACGTCCTTGGCGTCTTCAATCAGCCCTGGAGCCCGCCTAGCGCGCAACCTGAGGAGACGAAATACCGGGACGTCTTCATCATGAATGGAAAAGAGCACACCCTTGCTCTTGTGTTGCTCGTTGAACTGGTTCAGGATGAAGGCCACACGGACAGTGCGCGGTTCGTCGTCATCGGCAATCAGAAAGTCACTGCGAATGTGCAGGTCGCCGTTGTCTTCTTCATAAAAGCGTGCCGACTCTTCAATATCCTCGTCCATCGCATCTTCTGGAATCGAGAGTCCGTAATACTGTTTAACCCAGCGTTTTTCCTCGACCGTGGGTGATTCCAGGTCTACCCAGATTGGCTGGAACTGGGATAGTTCTTCCAGCGATTCAATTTCTTCCTGGAAGAGCCGGCCATTGGCGAGCGTAAAAATATTCAGCATGAGAACTTCAGCAGGGTCAGATTCCAATTATTCGGGTTGAACAATTGCAACGAGGTGTGCTTTCGGGTAATTGGAATCTGACCCCAATCAATGATGAAAGCTACCGAGGGGGGTAGGTTTTCAAGGAGCGCTCTCCGGCTGTTGCTATCCACAAATTATCGCACTGTGTGGTCGACCCTGGCGCGCGAACCTTGCAACTGGCTGAGCCGCGTCAATATGCTGCAGTGCGGCACCAAAAAAGGCATTGCTTTTGTACACGATCGGGCGCATAGTGATTTCACAGCAACCAGAAATTTGTCCTTGGTTTCTGTTCTTGTCGTCGAAGATGGCGAGATTTTTAACCCGAGAGTATTGGAGGTTTTTTATGAATTTGACGATCAGCGGTCACCATCTTGAAGTTACCCCCGCCCTGCGCAGTTATGTGACCACAAAGCTAGATCGAGTTATTCGGCACTTTGATCAGGTAGTCGACGTCAAAGTGCTACTTACTGTGGAGAAACAAAAGGAAAAAGAAAAGAGGCAACGAGCCGAGTGCAATATTCACGTGAAAGGTAGCGATATGTTCGCGGAGAGTTCCCATGAGGACCTCTATGCCGCCGTTGACGAACTGGTAGACAAATTGGATCGCCAGGTGGTTCGCCATAAAAGCCGTGTTCAGGAACATCACCACGAGACGCCCAAGCGCATCATGTAGCATCGCTACCCCCAAGAGGCCGCCTTCAGATAGGCGGCTTTTTTGTGTGCATAATCTGCCTCACACCATGAACCGCCTCGCCTCCATACTGCCCCCATCGCAAGTCGTTGCGCATGTTGATGTCACCAGCAAGAAGCGGGCTTTTGAAGAGGCCGGTTTGTTGTTCGAGAATCTGCATGGACTCAGCCGTGCCTTGGTTACCGACAGCTTGTTTTCGCGTGAGCGACTGGGGTCCACTGGGCTGGGTCATGGAGTGGCCATCCCCCATGGGCGAATCAAGGGGCTCAAGTCCCCTATGGCGGCGGTTTTCCAGCTGGCCCAGCCGATACCCTTTGAGGCGCCGGACGAGCAGCCTGTCAGTTTGCTGATCTTTTTGCTGGTTCCTGAAGCTGCCACGCAAAGGCATCTGGAAATATTGTCCGAAATTGCCGAACTGCTCAGTGATGCAGCATTGCGCCAAAATCTCATCGTCTCTGCGAACGCGCTGGATTTGCATGGGCTGATTGTTGGCTGGCAATCTGCGCAATTGGCCTGACCCGCATTGGGTCGCCGAGGTTATCGTTGAAGCCCACCGTTGTCAGCGCAGATGTCTTGTTCGAAGAGTTTCGCGCACGCCTGCATTGGGAGTGGGTTGCGGGGCTTGGGGCCTCTGAGCGACGCTTCGACGAGGTTGCAGTGCGTGCAGCCCGCTCGGGCGCTGATTTGGTCGGCTACCTCAATTACATCCATCCCTACCGGGTGCAAATTCTGGGTGAACGTGAGGTCGCTTACCTGACGAATGCCACCTTGGATGACTGCGCGCGGCGCATCTCCCGCATCGTCACGTTGGAACCACCGGTGTTGGTTCTGGCGGACAGCCAGGCCGCGCCTGAGGCGCTGTTGTCCATGTGCGAACGAGCATTGATCCCGATGTTTGCGACCAAGGAGTCTTCGGCCTTCGTCATCGACGTGCTGCGGGCCTACCTCTCCAAACACTTCGCGGACCGTCTCTCGATGCACGGTGTGTTCATGGACATCCTGGGTCTGGGCGTAATGATCACCGGAGAGTCGGGTCTGGGCAAGAGCGAACTGGGGTTGGAACTGATTTCACGCGGCAACGGTTTGGTGGCGGATGACGCGGTGGATTTGTACCGTATCAATCAGACGACCATCGAGGGGCGCTGTCCGGAGTTGCTGCAAAACCTGCTGGAGGGGCGTGGCATCGGGTTGCTAGACATTCGGGGAATCTTTGGCGAGACTGCCGTGCGCCGCAAGATGCGCCTCAAATTGATCGTTCACCTGGTGCGGCGTGAAACGCTTGAACGAGAATACGAGCGCATCCCCTATGAGCCACTGACCCAGGATGTGTTGGGCGTACCAGTGCGCAAAGTGGTGATACAAGTGGTCGCAGGGCGCAATATTGCCGTGCTGGTGGAGGCCGCCGTGCGCAACACGATCTTGCAGTTACGCGGCATTGACACTTACCAGGAATTTGTCGAGCGCCACCGCAAGGCAATGAGCCAGGGCAACTGACCAGTTCAAAGTGCGTCGGTGCGGTTCGGGCACTGCTTTTTGGTGCACGTGGCGTACAGGCTCAGGGCATGGTCGGTGATCGCAAATCCCTTGATCTTGGCGACATCGTGCTGGCGCTTTTCAATTTCCGCATCGTAGAATTCTTCGACCCGACCACAATCCAGGCACACCAGATGATCATGGTGCTGGCCTTCGTTGAGTTCATAGACGGCCTTGCCACTTTCAAAGTGGCTTCGACACAAAATACTGGCCTGCTCAAACTGCGTGAGCACGCGGTACACGGTAGCGAGTCCCACGTCCGAGTGCTCCTGCAGCAGCACACGAAAAACGTCCTCTGCAGTCATGTGGCGATGCGTTCCCCGTTGGAAAACTTCCAAAATTTTCAATCGGGGGACCGTTACCTTGAGCCCTGTACTTTTTAATTCATTGAGTTTGGTCACGGTGGTCTTTCCGCGTTGGATGGTCATGCGCAGACGCGAGGGTCAGCCGCTACAATCACGCGATCATATCCCCGGTAAGCTTCTATGTTTGATCTCTCCCGCCAAAGTGCGCGCTTCCCTTTGCTGGCGCTTGTTTGCAGCAGCCTGCTCTGGGGTTGCAGTAGTTTTGACAGTGCTAGCAGCAGGATCGTGAGTGTCATCACGCCGTACAAGATGGATGTGGTGCAGGGCAACGTCGTCACCAAGGAACAGGTTGCAGCATTGAAGCCCGGCATGGCACGCAGCCAGGTGCGCGATGTCCTTGGTACGGCGCTTTTGACAAGTGTCTTTCATGCCGACCGCTGGGACTACGTGTTTACGCTCAAGAGCCAGTCCGCTGCGCCGCAGTCACGCAAGGTGACAGTTTTTTTCAAGAACGATGCAATGGAAAAGGTAGAGGCCGAGGATCTGCCTACCGAAGCCGAATTTGTGGCGACGTTGAAGTCGATGCCGCTATCGGGCGCTCTGCCACCGATGGAAGCAACACCCGAGAGTTTGAAGGCTTTTCCGGTGGCACCCAAACCGGTAGCGGCGGTTGGGGCAACCGCAGTGATTCCAGCGAATTACCCTCCGCTTGAGCCCGCAGGCAAGTAAGCGGGTTGATCGAGTCGAGTACTGAAATGAACCACCGTATAGCCATTGCAGGTGCCTCTGGACGCATGGGCCGTATGCTGATTGAAGCGGTACGCACAGCCGATGACTGCACATTAACGGGTGCTTTAGACATGGTAGGCAGTGCTTCCCTCGGTGTCGAGGCAGGCGCCTTCGCGGGGCACCCTGCGGGAGTACCAATCACCGCCGACTTACGCCAGGGACTGCAAGACTGCGATGTGTTGATTGATTTCACCCGCCCGGAAGGCACGCTTAACCATCTTCGGGTATGTCGCGAACTTGGGGTGGCTGCCGTTGTCGGCACCACGGGATTTTCGGATGCGCAAAAGTCGGAAATTTCAGACTTGGCCCGTGGTATGGCGATTGTCATGGCTCCCAACATGAGCGTGGGCGTCAACGTGACGCTCAAGCTATTGGAGATGGCTGCCAAGGCGCTGTCGACAGGCTACGACATTGAGATCGTAGAGGCGCACCACCGCCACAAGGTGGATGCGCCGTCGGGTACGGCACTCAAGATGGGCGAAGTCATCGCCGGTGCGTTGGGCCGAGACCTCACGGAGTGTGGTGTCTATGCGCGCCAGGGCGTGACGGGGGAGCGTGATCCGTCCTCCATCGGGTTTGCGACCATTCGGGGTGGCGACATTGTGGGCGACCATACCGTGCTGTTTGCGGGTATTGGCGAACGCATCGAAATCAGTCACAAATCTTCCAGCCGGGTGACCTACGCGCAGGGGAGCTTGCGCGCCGCCCGTTTTTTGCAGGGCAGGGATTCTGGCTTGTTCGACATGTTTGACGTATTGGGTCTGCGGTGAGTGTTTGGGAGTTGCTTTTTCGTGGTGACGCCATCAGTAGCGCGGTAGCGATCACGCTGCTCGCGATGTCGGTAGCCAGCTGGGTCGTAATTTTGTGGAAGGCTCGGCTATTGCAACGCGCCTTGCGCGATGTGCCAACTTGTACCGCAGCTTTTTGGCAATCGGCTGCGCTGGACGAAGGCTTGCGCACCTTGCAGGCTTTTGACCGGGAGCAGTTGGTTGGCCCCGTTGTTCAAGCAACGCTGGTCAACACCCAAGGAACATTGGCGAGTGCGGGCGATGCATCGCAGCGCCTGACACGGGTTTTGCGCGATGCCCTCCATGCGGTGCTCCTGAAGTTGCAATGGGGTCAGGTGGTTCTTGCGACGGTGGGTTCAACCGCGCCCTTTGTCGGCCTGCTGGGCACCGTGTGGGGCATCTATCATGCGCTCATCGGCATTGCTGGCGCGGGCCAGATCAGCATCGACAAGATATCTGGACCAGTCGGCGAGTCGCTCATCATGACGGCAGCGGGCCTTGCGGTGGCGATACCCGCAGTACTGGCCTACAACGTGATGGGGCGCACGATCGGACGGATCGAGGCCGATCTGGAGGGTTTTGCGCGCGACCTGCGCGACCTCCTGATCAGTCAAGCGCCTGCTTCTTGAGGGGTGTGCGGCGTGTCATTTGGCCGATTGGAACGTAGCCCGGGTCCGCAGCCCATGAGTGACATCAACATGACGCCGCTGGTGGATGTCATGCTGGTCTTGGTGGTTATTTTCATCATTACTGCGCCCTTGCTGGTTGGCGCGGTGAAAGTCGATTTGCCCAAGTCCGAAGCTACGAGTGCTGCAGCAAATGCCGCTTACGTCGCGCTGTCGATCGATAAGTCGGGTCAGGTGTTTTCCAGCGACCAACCATTGCAAGCCGGCCCTCTCATCACGCTCTTGGAATCCGCTGCGCGGCAGAACCCAGAGACTGAGGTGCAATTGCGAGCAGACAGCGCAGTTCCTTACGGTCGTGTCGTCGAAGTAATGGGTGTGGCGCACAAAGCGGGCCTATACCGCATCGGCTTTGTGGCCGAAGTTGCGAAGCCAGCAGCACCCTGATTGCAGCAACGCCTAAAATCGGCGTAACACTTTCCTGAATTCATTGGGCTGACCCGGGTTGGCCCCACCATCCATGCAACACATTTACCAGCACCTCGACGTCGAGAGAGCCGCGCAGGACCATTGGTCACAACCGCTGTGGAACGGTTTCAACGCTTATCGCGTTACCGAGGACACTGCCCGGAAGAAGTATTACGCCTGCTCCATGTTGCCCTATCCCAGCGGCAAGCTGCACATGGGACATGTGCGCAACTACACCATCAACGACATGCTCACGCGTTACCTGCGCATGAAGGGTTACAACGTCTTGATGCCTATGGGTTGGGATGCCTTTGGTTTGCCTGCGGAAAATGCGGCATTGAAGAATGGCGTTCCACCAGCCAAGTGGACTTATGAAAACATCGCCACCATGAAGGGGCAGATGCAGGCCATTGGTCTGGCCATTGACTGGAGCCGTGAAGTCGCCACCTGTGACCCCAGTTACTACAAGTGGAACCAGTGGTTGTTTTTGAAGATGCTGGAGAAAGGCATTGCCTACCGTAAGACCCAAGTTGTCAACTGGGACCCGGTGGACCAGACGGTTCTGGCCAACGAACAGGTCATTGATGGCAAAGGCTGGCGCACCGGTGCCACCGTAGAAAAACGTGAAATTCCCGGCTACTACCTCAAGATCACGGACTATGCCCAGGAACTATTAACCCAGGTGCAAGACGGCCTGCCCGGCTGGCCCGAGCGTGTCAAGCTGATGCAGGAAAACTGGATTGGCAAGAGCGAGGGCGTGCGTTTTGCGTTCACCCATGCCATCCAGAACGATGTGGGGGAATTGATCGATGGCGGCCGCATGTCCGTATTCACCACACGTCCCGACACCATCATGGGCGTGACTTTTTGCGCAGTTGCGCCCGAGCACCCGCTGGCAGTACACGCTGCAAAGTCGAACGTGCGCCTGGCGACCTTTATCGAAGAATGCAAGGCGGGCGGCACCACCGAAGCAGAGTTGGCGGTGAAGGAAAAATTGGGTATGCCGACAGGCTTGCAGGTGACGCATCCACTCACGGGTCACTCTATCGATGTATGGGTCGGTAACTATGTGTTGATGGGTTACGGCGATGGCGCCGTGATGGGTGTTCCGGCCCATGACGAGCGTGACTTTGCATTTGCAAAAAAATATGGTTTTCCCATCCACGATGTCGTCCACATTGATGGGCTCACGTACGACCACGACCAGTGGCAAGACTGGTACGCTGACAAGCAACGTGGGGTGACCGTCAACTCGGACGTCTTCAGTGGGCTCTCCTACAAGGAGGCGGTCGACGCCGTGGCCCATGCTCTGCAAGTCAAGGGCCTGGGCGAGAAGCGCACCACCTGGCGCTTGCGTGACTGGGGGGTGAGCCGCCAGCGCTACTGGGGCACACCCATTCCCATCATCCATTGCACCGAGCATGGCGCCGTTCCAGTGCCCGAGAACGATCTGCCCGTGGTGCTACCGCAAGACTGTGTGCCCGATGGCACCGGCAACCCACTGCACAAGCACGAAGGTTTCCACGCGGGTGTGGTGTGCCCGGTGTGCGGCAGACCGGCGCGGCGCGAGACCGACACCATGGACACCTTTGTGGACTCCAGCTGGTACTACATGCGCTACTGCGACCCTCACAACTTCGACGCCATGGTGGCGGGCGGCACCGAGTACTGGATGCGCGATCAGAATCAGGAGTGTGGCGGCAGTGGCATGGACCAGTACATTGGCGGCATCGAGCATGCCATCCTGCACCTGCTGTATGCGCGCTTCTGGACCAAGGTGATGCGGGACCTGGGCCTGGTCACCATCGACGAACCGTTTACCAAGCTGCTCACGCAGGGCATGGTGCTCAACCACATCTATTCCCGTAAGGGCGAGAAGGGGGGCATCGAGTACTTCTGGCCGCACGAAGTGGACGATGTGCGTGATGTGTCGGGCAAAGTCACGGGCGCCACCCTCAAGGCAACCAAGGGAGCATTGCCTGCGGGCACGCTGATCACCTACGAAGGGGTTGGCACCATGAGCAAAAGCAAAAACAACGGAGTCGACCCGCAGGACCTCATCGGAAAATACGGCGCCGACACCGCTCGCCTGTACACCATGTTCACCGCGCCACCGGAGGCCACGCTGGAGTGGAACGATGCTGGCGTGGAAGGCAGCTACCGTTTTTTGCGCCGGGTCTGGAACTTTGGCGTCAAGCTGTCTGCTATCGATAGCGTAGCTGCCAACGCTAGCGTGGCCGGCGCAAAGAGCCTAAAGGACGTGGAGTTTGGGCGTGAAGCCAAGGTCTTGCGTCGTGAGATCCACACTGTCCTCAAACAGGTCGATTACGACTACCAGCGCATGCAATACAACACCGTAGTCTCCGGTGCGATGAAGATGATCAACTCCCTTGATGATTTCAAGGCGGCCGACTGCACTGGCGCGCAAGTCGCTGTGCTTGAAGGTTTCGGTATCCTGCTGCGCTGTCTGTACCCTGCGACGCCGCATATCGCGCACACCTTGTGGACCGAACTGGGCTACGCAGCGCATTTGGGCGACATCCTGGATGCACCTTGGCCGCAGGTGGACGAC
>Ga0194063_10002430_pt1 | contig 11648 bp, 11 predicted proteins | sample SepL3720m_MetaG_FD_155459 | JGI IMG/M metagenome (GOLD analysis project Ga0194063, IMG submission 155459) | Anoxic zone freshwater microbial communities from boreal shield lake in IISD Experimental Lakes Area, Ontario, Canada - Sep2016-L373-20m | ecosystem: Environmental > Aquatic > Freshwater... | reverse complement strand
TGCCTCACTGGCGAAGGGCTAACCTGCGATGGCAGACCAGAAGCAGCTCAACGTCGCCGTGGTTTCGGCTGAGCGGCTGCTATGGACCGGTCCGGCGAAGAGCCTGGTGGCTAAGACCCCTGAGGGGGACATCGGCATCCTGCCGGGCCACGAGCCAGTCCTCGCGCTGCTCGTCGAGAGTCCACTGAAGATCGAGGAGCTCGACGGCAGCAAGTTGCTGATCGCCGTGCACGGCGGGTTCTTCTCGGTCGAGCACGACAATGTCAACGTCATCGCCGAAGTTGCCGAGCTCGCTGAGGACATCGACCTCGAGCGGGCTCAGGCGGCGTTGGCGCGGATCAAGGCCGATGGGGTCGTCACCGACGATGAGGCTCCCGCCCTGCGGCGGGCGGAGACCCGCGTGCAGGTCGCCAGCGTGGCCAAGGGCATCATCGCGCGCTAGCGATCGCTGCCCGGCGCTGGCCACGAGAATGCTCAGTCGTCGAAGTCGCCCGACTTCACGACCTTGACGGTCATCCGTTCCATGGCCCGCATGCGGCCGCGCTTGATGGAGACGCTCCAGACCTGCATGGTGAACATCTGCACGGGGAACCACAGCATGACCCAGCTGATGACGCCGAGGGCCTCTGCGATCGCGGCCAGGAGCATGTCGTTGGTGTCGTCGCCCAGCTTGCGCACCCAGATGCTGAGGATCTGCAGGGCCATGAATGCCATGAACCCCAGCACGAACAGTCGGCGGCCGATCGAGCCGTCGGCCTCGGTGGACTCGACGTCCATGCGGTTCTGGACCTTGACCCATCGACGAACCGCGTCAGTGAGTTCCGCGGCGAGGCCCGCTCGGACCTGATCGTTGGGCAGGACAACCTCGAGCTCGATGTCGTCCGCCTTGCGGGGCATGCGCATCAGGAGCATGTCGCGCACGGTGTCCATGGCCGGCTGCGCGGTGAACTCCGAATACTCCGGTGACGACGGATGGACCGGATCGGTCGCGAACAACTGCTCGGGACGCCGCAGCCTGACGACGATGGTTCGAGTGGAAGGCATGGCTCGTTCCTCAGCGGTTGGCGCCGGGCTGCCAGAGCACGTCGCCGCCGGCGTCCTTGTTGGCCAGGCGGGCCAGGATGAACAGCAGGTCGCTGAGGCGGTTCAGGTACGTGGCAGTCAGTGGGTTCATTCCGCCGTGGTACGTGTCCAGGGCGGCCCAGGTACTGCGCTCGGCGCGCCGAACGACGGTGCGGGCCACGTGGAGGTGGGCTGCGGTCGCAGTGCCGCCGGGCAGGACGAAGGAGCGCAGGGGCTCCAGTTGCTCGAGGTGCTGGTCGCAGGCCTGCTCAAGGCGATCGATGTAGTCGGAGGTGACGCGCAGGGGCGGGTGCTCGGGATTCTCCGTGACCGGAGTGCACAGGTCGGCTCCGACGTCGAAGAGGTCGTTCTGAATCGACACGAGCAGGGCCTGGATGTCCTCGGGGACGTCCGCAGTGGCCAGCGCCAGCCCGATCGTGCAGTTGGCCTCGTCGACGTCTGCATAGGCCTTCAGCCGAGGGTCGTTCTTGCCTGTTCGGCTCATATCTCCGAGTGACGTAGTGCCGTCGTCCCCGGTGCGCGTGTAGATGCGGGTGAGGTTGACCATGCTGCGACCCTACGGCACCCGTACGATTCCGGGGTGGAGGTGCTGCGGGTCGTCGGGGGCAATGCCCTCAGGGGTGAGGTCCGGGTAGCCGGGGCCAAGAACTCCGTCCTGAAGCTGATGGCTGCCGCCCTGCTGGCCGAGGGCACCTCGCGGATCACGAACGTGCCGCAGATCCTCGACGTGGAGATCATGGCCGAGTTGCTGAGGCGGCTGGGGTGCACGGTGGTGCATGACCTCGTGGGTGCTTCGCTGGAGATCACGGTTCCGGACGAACCGGACCACCGTGCCGACTACGACCTCGTGCGTCGCATGCGGGCCTCGATCTGTGTTCTCGGACCGCTGTTGACCCGCACGGGTGCCGCGGACGTCGCAGTGCCAGGTGGCGACAACATCGGATCGCGCGGGCTCGACATGCACATCGACGGCCTACGCCGCATGGGAGCGACCGTCACCAACGAGCACGGCTACCTGCTGGCGCACGCCGACGAGCGGCTGACCGGGGCGCACGTGTGGCTGGACTTCCCCAGCGTCGGGGCGACCGAGACGATCCTGATGGCGGCCGTGCTGGCCGACGGCGAGACGGTCATCGACAACGCGGCACGGGAGCCGGAGATCGTGGACATCTGCCGAATGCTGCTGGCCATGGGTGCTCGGATCGAGGGAATCGAGTCCTCGACCCTCGTGATCCAAGGCGTCGAACGGTTGTCCCCGGTCGACCACGCCACAGTGCCCGACCGGATCGTTGCGGGCACCTGGGCGGCGGCGGCCGTCATCACCCAGGGTGATGTCACCGTGCGGGATGCCAACGCCGCGCATCTGGCACTGGCGCTGGAGAAGCTCAGCGTCTGCGGCGCAGATGTCACGGTGCTGCCCGACGGCTTCCGCGTCACCATGGCGAAGCGCCCCAAGTCCGTGGACATCGTGACCTTGCCGTACCCGGGCTTTCCCACGGACCTGCAGCCGCAGTTCATCGCGCTGAACGCGATCGCCGAGGGCGCGGCTCTGGTCACGGAGAACCTCTTCGAGGCCCGGTTCCGCTTCGTGCAGGAACTGGCCCGCCTCGGCGCCGATGTGCGCACAGACGGGCACCACGCTCTCGTGCGGGGGAAGTCCTGCCTGTCCGGGGCGCCGGTCGAGGCAACGGACATCCGGGCGGGAGCCGGGCTGGTCCTGGCCGGGCTGGTGGCCGAGAGCGAGACAGTCGTCTACGGCGTCGGCCACATCGACCGTGGCTATGCGGGATTCGTCGAGGCGCTCCAGTCGCTGGGAGCCGACGTCCGCCGGGACGAGATCAGCTGAGCAGGAGACTGCGGGCCCGAGCGGCGTCTGCCGGCCACACCATCAGGCGGGGACCGTCGGTCGTCGTAGCAAGGGTCGCCCGAATGCCCAGGTCCTCTAGGCGGCGCCGCAGGAGCTCCGCCTCGACGTACGTGGGCGGCGCCGCCACCGGCACGAGCAGCCCGTACTCGTCCTGGCCGCCCGGCTTCGGGGGAGCCGCGACGACGGAGCTCCCGCGGCCGAAGGCCCAGCGCAGGATGAGGGCGAACACCGCGATCAGGAGCACGGCGACCACCGGGCCGTAGGCGAACGAGAATGAGCTCCAGTCGGGCACGTGACCATCGTGCTGCCACCGAGCCCTTCGCGCGAGTGGGAAGGTAGCCTTCGATCATGGCCGATGAATTGGATCCAATCGGTGGCGATGGTGGTGCTCGGGTCAAGGACGCGCCCTGGCTGATGCGCACGTACGCCGGGCATTCGTCTCCCGCAGAGTCGAACGCGCTGTACCGACGCAATCTGGCCAAGGGGCAGACGGGACTGTCGGTCGCGTTCGACCTGCCAACGCAGACCGGCTATGACCCCGACTCGGTAATGGCCCGTGGCGAGGTGGGCAAGGTGGGCGTACCGGTTGCGCACCTCGGCGACATGCGCCGACTGTTCGAGGGGATCCCGCTCGGGGAGATGAACACCTCGATGACCATCAACGCGACGGCGATGTGGCTGCTGGCACTGTACGTCGCGACCGCGGACGAACAGGGTTCGGCGATCGAGACACTGCAGGGCACTACGCAGAACGACATCATCAAGGAGTACCTGTCGCGAGGTACCTACGTCTTCCCGCCCGCCCCGTCGATGCGACTGATCACGGACATGATCGCGTACACGGTTGCCAGCATGCCGAAGTGGAACCCGGTCAACATCTGCAGCTACCACCTGCAGGAGGCGGGGGCGACTCCCGTTCAGGAGATCGCCTACGCGATGGCCACCGCGATCGCCGTGCTCGACGCAGTGCGCGATTCCGGGCAGGTGCCACCGGAGCGGTTCGGCGAGGTCGTCGCGCGCATCTCGTTCTTCGTCAATGCCGGCGTCCGGTTCGTCGAGGAGATGTGCAAGATGCGCGCGATGTCGCGCATGTGGGACGAGATCGCCGCCGTGCGCTACGGCGTTCAGGATGCCCGCCAGCGACGCTTCCGCTATGGCGTCCAGGTCAACTCACTCGGGCTCACGGAGGCCCAGCCGGAGAACAACATCCAGCGCATCGTGCTGGAGATGCTTGCGGTGACCTTGTCGAAGGATGCTCGTGCCCGGGCCGTGCAGTTGCCGGCGTGGAACGAGGCGCTCGGCCTACCGCGCCCGTGGGACCAGCAGTGGTCCTTGCGCATGCAGCAGGTGCTGGCATTCGAGAGCGACCTGCTCGAGTATGAGGACATCTTCGAGGGCTCCGTCGTGGTTGAGCGGCGGGTCGCCGAACTTGTCGATGGCGCTACGCGCGAGCTCGATCGCGTCCTGGACATGGGCGGCGCCGTGGTGGCCGTGGAGAGTGGCTACATGAAGTCCGAGCTCGTGCGCTCGCATGCGAGGCGCAGGGCGCGCATCGAGTCGGGTGAGGATGTCGTGGTTGGCGTCAATGCCTTCACGACTTCTGAACCCAACCCGCTCACCGCGGACCTTGACGCCGCGATCCAGTCCGTCGATCCAATGGTCGAGCAGCAAGCCATCGACGACGTCCGTGCGTGGCGAGCGACTCGCGACGAGACCGAGGCAGCCAGCGCACTCGACGAACTGCGCACGTGCGCTGAGGACGGCACGAATCTGATGGGCGCATCGATCAGGTGCGCTCGCGCGGGCGTGACCACGGGGGAGTGGTCGGGCGTTCTTCGGAAGGTGTTCGGTGAGTTCCGGGCACCGACGGGAGTCTCGTCGAGCCTGGGGACCCAGGCCGCGGGAGAAGGCCTCACCGCGGCCCGTGACGCGGTCCGCGCGACCGCAGTCGAACTCGGGCATCCTCTGCGATTCCTCGTCGGCAAACCCGGCCTGGACGGCCATAGCAATGGTGCTGAGCAAATTGCAGTTCGTGCTCGTGATGCCGGCTTCGAGGTCGTGTACCAGGGCATCCGGCTCACTCCCGAGGAGATCGTGGCGGCCGCGGCAGCTGAGGATGTCGATGTCGTCGGGCTGTCGATCCTGTCCGGCTCCCATCGCGAACTCGTCCCCGCGATTCTCGTCGGACTTAGCGACGCCGGGCTTGGCGACGTTCCCGTCGTCGTCGGCGGGATCATCCCCGACGCCGACGCGGTATGGCTGAAGTCCAAGGGCGTGGCAGAGGTGTTCACGCCCAAGGACTACGACGCCAGCGCCATCATGGTGCGCGTGGTCGATGTGATCCGGCGCGCACACGGCCTCTAGCCGCTCTGCCGGAGCGAACCGAAGTCGGTCAGTTCGAGCCGCGCGGCGTCCAGCGGAAGAAAACGATCGCCAGCACGAGGCCGATCACGCACCAGAGCGCGAGCATGAGCGCGCACATCCCCAGCTCCCACGTGCCCGCGGGCTCGAGCGCGGCTGCGGCCTCAGGCAGGAACACGCTTCGCATGGCCTGAGCCAGCCACTTCAGCGGGAAGATCGATGCGAACACCTGCATCCAGTGCGGCAACTGGCTGAACACGAAGAACACGCCCGATGTGAACTGCAGCACGAGCACGATTGGGGAGACGACCGCTGATGCGCCGCGTCCGGTCTTGGGGACGACGCTGAAGGCGATGCCGAGCAGGGTGCAGCTGATCAGGCCCAGCAGGCTCGCCCATACGAAGGTGAACCACTGCAGCGACGTGCTGGGGAGCTTGATGCCGTAGAAGGCCGCGCCCACGGCGATGAGGATGGTCACCTGCGCCACGTAGGCGACGAAGACTGTGCCGATCTTGCCGACGAAGTAGGACACCTTGGGCATGGGCAGGCCGCCGAGGCGCTTCAAGGTCCCGTCCTCGCGTTCCAGGGGTATCGCGATAGCGAGGTTCTGGAACGACGTGTAGAGCACGCCGGATGCGATCATCCCGGCCACGAAGTAGCGGGCGAAGGTGATGTCGGGTCCGAGAGTCTGTCCGCCGAATACCGATCCGAAGATCACCAGCAGGATCACCGGGAACGCGAAGTTCCACAGCGCTGAGTTCTTGTCGCGGAAGAACTGCTTGAGCTCGATGGTGACGCGGCGGCGACCGATCGTCCACGAGCCCGGGATGTGGCCGGTTGTCGACATGGCGGGTGCGGTCATTCGCTGTCGCCTCCTTCCTCGTACTGGTCGCCGTGCAGGAGCGAGAGGTACACATCCTCGAGCCGAGCCCTGGTCACGGTCAGCCCCGGAATCTCGCCGATGAAGCGCTGGTTCAACTCGACGACGGCTTTGGTCGGCTCGAAGGTGAGCAGTTCGCGGGTCTGGCCGTCCTCCAGCCAGGTCACGTGGGTCTGCCCTCGGTGCCGCCCGCCAAGGCGCTCAGGCGTGTCGCACTCGACGATCCTGCCTCGCGACATCACGGCGACCCGGTCCGCAAGGTGCTCGGCCTCCTCGAGGTAGTGGGTGGTCAGCAGAATGGTCGTGCCCTCCCGCTTCAGGCCATCGATGAGCTCCCAGAAGTCGCGACGGGCCTCGGGATCGAAGCCGGTGGTCGGCTCGTCCAGGAACAGCACGCGCGGCCGGCCGATGATGCCGAGGGCCACGTCAAGCCGCCGCCGCTGGCCCCCGCTGAGCTTCTCGTTGCGGGCCCCTCGCTTCTCGGTCAGCCCCACGGCGTCGATGACCTCATCGGGGTCGCGCGGGTGGGGGAAGTACGTCGCGAAGTGACGGACCGCCTCGGTGACCGTGAGGTCGCCGAGATCGCGATCGGACTGCAGGACGATGCCCAGTTGGGACTTCCAGCCGCGGTCGCCGTGCGAGGGGTCGACCCCCAGCACGGACGCATCGCCCGAGTCGCGCTGACGATAGCCCTCGAGGATCTCTGTCACGGTGGTCTTGCCCGCTCCGTTGGGGCCGAGCAGAGAGAAGCACTCGCCGTAGCCGATCTCGAAACTGATCCCATCGAGTGCCCAGAGGTCCCCGTAGCGCTTGCGAACACTTTCGACCCGGACTGCGACATCACTCACGGGGCAATACTCGCACTGAAGTGGAGCGGACATGCCCCTTCGTCGATGTGTCCGATGCCTCATTCCCTGCGATGGTCTGGATTCCCTGCGATGGTCTGGATTCCCTGCGATGGTCTGGCACAGTGACGTCACACCGGCCAGGAGGAGTACGCGCATGCTTGGACGTCTATTCGCGGTCGCCATCGGGGCCCTGGCACTCGGGACGGTCCTCAGCGGCTGCAGCTACTTCGTATCGGACGTCCAGGGCTTCCCCTCGACGGAGGCCTTCACGTCCGCACTGACGCAGGGTGGCATCACGTGTGGCGGCCAGGCACCTGTCTTCACCGAGAAGGCGGATCCGACGGATCCCACGTTCACCTACTTCGAGGCCCCCTGCGGTGACTTGACACTGACCTACTACCCCGAGGGCCATCCCATCGGCCGCGACCGCTGCACGCGCCCCGACTCGACCGAGGTCATTGTTGCCGGGCTGAATTGGACGGTCGTGGGCGCCCAGGGCGATCAGGCCCAGGAAATGGCCGATGCGGCGAAGGGCGAAGTCATGACCGTCGGCCAGTTCGACAGGCAGGTGTGCAAGAACTACCGGCCGTAGGTCCATGCGCGTTGGTCGCAGAAAGGATGCGAGCGCCGGGCGCGGAATGCGTTCTGTACGGTGGGCGCGTGCGAATCGTGGTGGCAAGGTGCTCGGTCGATTACGTGGGCCGGCTGACCGCCCACCTGCCCGAGGCCACCCGCGTGATCATGACGAAGGCCGACGGTTCGGTACTCGTGCACTCCGATGGCGGCTCGTACAAGCCGCTGAACTGGATGAGCCCGCCCTGCACCACCCGAGTCGCTCCTGCTGAGCAGGACGGCATCGTGGAGACCTGGACGGTCGAGAACAGGGCCGGCGAGCAGTTGGTCATCACCATCTACGAGCTCGTCCACTCTGCCGATCACGATCTCGGCATCGATCCCGGACTTGTCAAGGACGGTGTGGAGGCCCACCTGCAGAAACTGCTGGCCACCCATGTCACGGTCCTCGGCGAGGGCTGGACTCTGGTCCGGCGCGAGTACCCGACGGCGATCGGCCCGGTCGACCTGATGTGCCGCAACGAGGCCGGGCGCGCGGTCGCCGTGGAGATCAAGCGTCGCGGGGAGATCGACGGAGTCGAGCAGCTCACCCGCTACCTCGAACTGCTCAATCGTGACCCGCTGCTCGCGCCTGTGGCGGGCGTGTTCGCGGCGCAGGAGATCAAGCCGCAGGCGCGGGTGCTCGCGGAGGACCGGGGCATCCGATGCGTCGTCCTCGACTACGACTCCCTCAAGGGCACCGACGATCCTGGCCTTCGCCTGTTCTGAGCCGGGGCTACTTGGCGAGCCAGGCGGCCACGTCCGCGCGCAGCTTCTCCGGTTGCGCTGCCGCCACGGCATGGCCGGCCGTGTCGTAGTAGGGGTAGTAGATCTCGGCCGTCGTCATGTCGTCGTAGACGATCGTGAACTTCCCGAGTGCCGATCCTGCGGGATCTCCGGGCGTGGCGATGACACTGCCGACACCCTTGTGCTTGGCGATCGCCACGGGCAGGGCTGGCGAGTAGATGACGAGGTCGTACTTGGCGTCAGTGAGGAAGGTGCTCACCGTTCGAGCGTTCTCGGCGAACATGTCGCCGAACACCGGGTTGCTGTCGGCGCTGATGTTGCCGCCGAACAGGACCCGGGGGGTCACGAGCGAGTACATCGCCCACTCGACCATGTTGAAGGCCATCACGTACTCGTCCGCGACGTAGAGCGGGCCGAGTTCATCGGTGAGTGTGCCCGGTCCGGTCATGCGGCTCTTGCGCAGCAGGTTCGGGTCTATCCCAAGCTTGCGCAGAATCCAGGCCAGCGGTCCCTCCTCCGATGCGGAGTCGGTCAGTTGCGCCAGCAGGTCGTCGGCCGACCCCGCCAAGGCCGGGTACGAGTCGGGAGCGACCGCCGCGCTGCCGCCGTCGGTCTGCAGGGCCTCCACGCCCTCGCCCAGCGAGTGGTATGCCTTGCCCGCCCGGTCTTCGGGAATGAATCCGTCGATCCCCGCGACGTTCGCCCCGAGCAGCACGTTCAACGTGCCGAGGTTGTTCAACTGCGTGAGCGTGTAGATCTCCTGGTCGTCGGTGTAGGACGCGTCGCGGTTGTAGGCGTACTGGTCGCGTTGGTACACCCTCGGGACCCAGTAGAGGGTGACGCAGGCGGACTGCTGCGACAGGGCCTTTGGGCACTTGGCGGGGTCGCGACTGAAGCTGGGTCCATCGACTTCCTTGGCCAGCACGTCGATGACGGAGTCCTTGGCGTAGTACATCCGGCCTTGGACCTCTCCCTGGTACGAGCTGAGTTGCGGCTGGATGAGCACCTGTCGGCCGAACTGCTTCAGCACTCGGCTCCGCGGCAGCAGGCCGTTGGCGCCGGCCCCGAGGAAGTGCGTCTTGATCATCCGGACGAGCTCGGGATCGCTGTAGGGCCAGTTTCGGGAAGGTGAGCCGTAGCGCTCCGTATTGAGGAGCATGTTGAGCATTGTCGTGACGCGTACGCCGCCGTAACTCTCGCCCACGAAGACCACGGGGTTGTCCTGCAGGGCAGGATGCGAGTCGAGGAACGTCAGCACTCCGCGCAGGACCTGATCGGCGTCGACCCACGGATTGAGGTTGCTACCACTGGCCATCTGCACCAGTCGCGCGCCGAACGACGTCGCGGGAGTATCAGGGTCAGCAGCAATCGGACTCACGTTGTAGGACAGTCCGGTCAACGCGGGGTCGATGTAGAGCAGATTGCCCATCGAGGTCCAGCTGTTCGGGTTCGACACGAATCCCGGTGGCGCGGGCGTCGAGTCGGGAAGCTGTGCGTTGGGGTCCGTGGGTGCGACCGAATTGCCGTCCTCGTCGAATGCCGGGAGGCTCGGATCGAAGGGAAGCAGCGGTTCGGGCTCACCGGCGTTGGCGATGTACGTGCCGATGGCGTCGAGGTTGAGCGTGTAGGGAGCGGTGTTGTTGGCGAAGAGGTTCACCATCGTCGCCGCACCGGGGCCGCCGTTCTGCATGACGAAGATCGGCGCGTGAGCGGCGTCCTGGTCAGCGGCGAAGTAGGAATACCACAAGTTGGCGGGTGCCGTGGTGAGGGTCTGGCCGCCTAGACCCAGTTGCACGCGGGGCTGGAACGACGGAATACGCAGGAAGCCCGACTCGGAATCACCGAGCGTGCTGTCGCAGGAGGCGCCCGTCACGACCCGCCCGTCAGGGCAGGTCGTGTTGGACCATACGGCCCGCTTGAGGACGGCGAAGGTCATGACCGCGCCCGTGAGATCGGCGTTGGTCAGGTTGGCGCCGGTGAGGTCAGCGCCGGCGAGGTCAGCTCCGCGCAGATCGGCGTCCGCCAAGTTCGTGATGCGAAGGTCGGCCTGGGTGAAGTCCGCACCGCGAAGATCGGCCCCGTTGAGGTTGGCCTGGAACAGGCTCGCGTGGACGAAGTCGGCCTCGCGCGCTTTCACTCGCTCGAAGGAGGCGCCGGGTGCGAGCAGGTGCTCCAGGTCGGTGCTGGCCAGAGAGGCGCCATCGAAGTCGGCACCTGACGCGTTCGCCTGCGAGAGGTCTGCATCGCTCAAGGTGGCGCCGGCGAATGTGGTGCCGATCAAGGTCGTCTCGATCAGGCTGGCGTTGGCCAGGTCGGCACGGGTGGCGTCAGCACCGGACAGATCAGCGCCCCACAGCACGGCTCCGTTGAAGGAGGCGTCGGTGAGGTTCGCGCCGCCGAGATTCGCGTGGTCGATCACCGCATCGGCGTAGGACTGGCCACTGACGTCAATGCCAGCGCACTCGCCATACGGGGTGATCGGTGGACAGGGGTCCTCTGCGCTCGCCGTGCGGGCCGAAGATGGGCCTGCGGCGAGGAGGATGAGGGAGCCTGCGATGGTGAGCGAGACGAGGGCACGCGTGCCTGACTTCATGGGTACTCCCTGATTGAGTCCCAGTATGCGCGTGCTTGATGGCCCTATGTGGATCGTGCGTCGCGGTCCACTTCCTGCCGGAAGTCGTAGAACTGCAGGGTCAGCCCAACGGCCGAGAACGGCAGCAGTATCGCGCTCACGACGATCGTCACGACGTTGGTGATCCAGAACGGCCATCCGGTGATCAGCAGGAGCAGTCCGCCGAGCAGTCCAGGAAGGCTGAAGCCGATCCAGACGAGCAGCGCGCTGAGGAACACCGCACGCCAGCGTCGTCCCCGAGTGAGGGTGAGGCTCCGACGGAATGCGCCGACGAATCCGGTCTCCTCGATCACTGCGGCAGGCATGGCCACGGCGAAGAATGCGATCATCAGCAGCGCGATGGGCAGGCCGAGCAGTGAGGACGCCAAGGCGGTGACGGCGACGTAGAGCGCCAACTGGACCAGCGCTCCTGAAGGCTTGCGCACGGCATCGACGATGGCCTGCCAGGGTGCGCCCGCTCGCCCGCGGGCGAGGTTCTCGATGATGCGGGCGGTGGCCGCGAGCAGGATGGCGATGACAGGTGCCAGGAGAAGCGAGATGAGGACGACGAGGACCACGGCCAAAGGCCGTGAGGCCACGCCGTTGACGTCCGCTAGATCATCAGAGGGGCGCCTGTGC
>Ga0194063_10002429_pt1 | contig 11649 bp, 15 predicted proteins | sample SepL3720m_MetaG_FD_155459 | JGI IMG/M metagenome (GOLD analysis project Ga0194063, IMG submission 155459) | Anoxic zone freshwater microbial communities from boreal shield lake in IISD Experimental Lakes Area, Ontario, Canada - Sep2016-L373-20m | ecosystem: Environmental > Aquatic > Freshwater... | reverse complement strand
ATTAATGATTGATCATGTCTCTGGTATAAAGTTTCCAAGAAAGCTGGTTGGAGCTCGAAGTTTCTGAAGCTCTGTGCTGCTTTAGATAATGCACTCTGGACAGGAGAGAACTCTTCGTCTTCGAGACGACCTAGAAAATTAAGAGTTAGGTGAAGTTTTTCCTTGGGCTCCCAATCAATTGGTAGCTTCAAACTCTCAAGTTTGTGTTGCAAAACAACAATTTCCTGCTTGGTCGTTTCAGGAAGATCAACTGCAATAAAAAGACGATGTTTCAAACTCTTAAAAGTAATGAGCCAAAAATTAACACGGCTAATACAGCCACCAGAATATACTCCAATACTATCGCTATATGCAAATCATGATGCTGATGATGGTGAGTTATACCCCAGGCAACATATGAAATGGCCATGGCTAACAGAATAACCATTTGAATGTATGCTTGGTAGCTAAACCAGAAAATCCCCCAGAGTCCCACCAGTTGAACACACAATAAAGTAAAGTAGTGAAACGGGTGCCGTGATATATCTTTTTGAAAAATTATGGCTGACATAAGTGTTTAGAGAATTTGACCACGAATAAGTGATAACGCAGCTACTAACATTATGACAACAAAAATAAAATGAGCAAAGCTTTTACTAGTCCAGCGATATATTTTACGCTTATTAATAATCAAGACGTCAATGAAAAAGACCAGGGCTAATATAGAAAATGTAGTAATTGAAACGATTTTGGTAAGTGAAAATGGGGTAATTAAATTCTTTTTTTGTGTAACCAGAGAAGCAGCAACGACAGAAGTAGAAGTGCTAGATGCAGAGACAATTGGGTCGGCCTTTAGTGGGGCACCAAACATTTGTACAACTAAAGTAGTTTCTCGTCCGCCCAATTTACCATTGACCACAGCTACACCGATATCGCTGTACTGGGGATTTAAAAGATTGTCTTTGTGGGTGACAGAATTCATCCAACCCCTGACAACTCCTGCGGAATCTGAGAAGTCCCGAGCCAGGTTTTCTCCGGCATATCGATAGGAATAACCAGACTGAGTAATGAAAACCCAGGGTTGGGTGCCAGATGGAGAAACATGGGCCCAATAATCATTGATGAACATATCTGCGGCTTTTTGAGCTGCCGCTTGAGATAACAACTGGTTATATGTAAGCGTGGTTAAGCCCTTATTCTGACGCTCAATGTTTGTAAGTCGAATAATATCATTGGGCAAGATTTGCGATGCGTATCCTAATGTTTGAGGAAAGATGATTGTGGCTTTCGACAAAAGTATTTGAAAAATAATAAAAAAAACTATAACCAGACTCAACGTGGACGGATGCAGAATTTTGGCTCGTTGATTGTTGCTTTCTCTAGGCAGAAAAAAGTGATGTAGCCAGGACATTGAAATCTATTATGAGTGGATTTTGACATAGATGCAACAGGACTGTTATGCTAATTAATAGTGGGAAGGAGGTGAAGAGAAATGACCAAACACATGATGGTAATTGTGGGACTGACGGTGATGCTAATAGCATCTAATACTTCAATCTTGGCTAGTGGCAGATTCTATCAAGCAAACAACGTGATTACAGTATCTGATACTGGAACTAATACTGTTGGTGGTAGTCGAGCCACATTTTATAAAGCTGGCACCTCTGGAATATATGCCGGTGGAATAAAAGCTATTACCACTGGAAACACTGATTCTACGTCTGGAACTTTAGCGACGGCCAATGATTATTGGAGCACCTATGTAGCTAATTCCATTGAAACTGGAGCATATACTGGTGGAAACACTATAGCTGAAAATTCTGTCAGGATGTATAAGGCTCACGCAGACACTGTATCGGTATCCGGTGATAGCAAAATAACTACTGGAAACGCGACAGCAGTTAGTCGCACCTGGACAGTAGTAAATACTACTTTAAGCTTTAATTAGTTTGAGTAGCGACGAGGGCGGACGGTAAAACAACCGCCCAGTTGAGTTTGTTTATATTTTAGAAAGTATATGAATGTTTAGGCGAAAGCTAAGACGAGCTGGAGCATTATTGGCACTGGTGGGACTTTTTTCCCTTAACATCGTTAAAGCTGAATCTGAAGTTATAACAGGAGATGCGACTACGGTTACGGATGTAATAAATGTTGTTAATACTGAAATTACAAATTCTGAAGTACAAATTGAGATTAAAGATTGGTCAGAAGGTCAAGAAGATTTGGATCTGAATCTCAATGATAAATCACTAACGATAAATAATAAGAGTGAAAAAGGGAGTGTTGAAATAGTTAATCAAATTGAGACAATAGCCGACACAGGAAATAATTTAGGAGAGACTGTTGAAACTGGCACGGCTTCGGCGGTGACAAATATTACAAATGTGGTAAACACTGAAATAATAGATTCTGAGGTAGTTTTGGAGACAATTAATATTCTGGGGTCTCAGTCTGGGGATCTGATATTACCCCGACCTGAAAAATATATACAAACGGCTCCACCATCAGAAATAACCCTAGCTAGTAGTAGTGCGGGTATTACCAACAATTTATTTGCTTCGGCCAACAGTGATGAAAATTCGGTGGCAATTATTAACAGCACAAATATTATTAATGCTAGTGTAAGTGCAACTAAGCTATTTAGCCTGACCATTAATAATGGAGGTGGTTGGACGGGAAATGTTTACGGATGGGAAACACCGGGTGCTAAAACTGTGCCTATTTTAGGATCACAAGTATTTCAGGTCGAGAAACTTAATACTGGCAATAACCAGACAACCGTTGAAGACAGATCAAATCAAGTAAGTATTGCCAATAACGCTACTGCGATAGCCAATACTAGTAATAATTCTGGCAATGAAGTGAAGACCGGTGACGCCAGGGCGATAGTAAATGTATTAAATGTTGCAAACACAAGTTTTATTAACTCTAAAGTATGGATAGGAACAGTAAACATCTTGGGAAACTGGACGGGAAACGCCATATTTGCCTATCCAGATCTGACTACAGAGTTAGTTAGAATTAATGATTTTAGCTATAACTTGATATACAAAAATATTGGCTACGACTTGGCAAATAATTGCAAAATTAGCTTAGAATTACCAAACGGGTGGAGTAGTGATAGTAAAACTTGGGATCTGGGAACATTGGCTGCTGGTCAAACTGGAAACATTTTGGTAAGTGTTAGGCAAGATAATATCCCAGGTATTTATAAAGTAATTTCAAATATTGAGACCACAGACCCGGAAAACAATATAAATAATAATAAATCAGAAATTAATATCAATATTGAACAACCTAGACCTGACCCCAGACAACCTATATTAGAAACCAGAGAAACTAATAACGTTGGTCAATTTGTATACCCTGGAGACATAGTGACCTTTGAGATAAAAATTAACAACAAAAGTGATGTCCCGGCAACTAATTCTGTTTTAATTCAAAAACTAGATGGTAATGAAACTAAAATATTTATAGGCACAATAGACGCTTTTAAAGAAGGTAAAGTAAATTTTGGTATAAAAGTCCCAGATAACACCCCTGCAGGAAAATATTTGACTTTAACTTTAATTTCTGGACAAGCGCCAAACGGAAATTGGGTAAGTTCAAATGAAACTTCGACTGCTTTTCAAGTAAATGTGAAGACTGATGTGGTAATTGAAGAAGTACCGCAAGTATTGGGCAAACAGATGTCCTTTAGCGGCTCTATTCAACCTGTTAGGGATTCTACGGCCAAATTGTTTGCTTGGATAATTATTTTTCTTTTGGCTTTGTATTATGCATGTAGAAAACGAGGGCGAGGGCGGTTAGCCCACCTGTGGTATCGATAAGTACGTCGCGGAAGGCCGACTGACGGCCTGGAACAAATCTTTGATGCAATTCGTCTGAAGATGCATATAAAAATGTTAGACCCAAACTCAACAGTATTAGGTTTTTTTTAGAAAGCGCGATAGTTTTTAGTGAAGCAAAAAAGATCAAGATCGCCAAGATTCCATATTCAGTAAAATGAGCTGATTTTTTAATTACAAAGTCTTGAGTTTGATTATCGGAAGCATGGAGAACCGGCTGGGCTGAGAAATAAAAGATAATTAGCATCCAAACAATCGCCGGTAACCAAAAGATGATTTTTTTGAAAAACATTTATTTAGTATAACTCAAATATATTGCCGCTCCTATTCCTGAGGCACCTAATATAATTAAAATAATAGCTGGCCAGGGTAATTGAGACTTTGGTTTTGGAGTTGAAGTTGCAGTATTGATAGCGAGATCTTCTGTGGCACTGCCCAAAATTTCACTTGCAACTTCGGGCGTAGGTGTGGGAGTAGAGATAGGTTTGGGGGTAGGTGTTGCTGTAGGTCTGGGTGTGGAAGTAGGGGTTGGGATTGGAGTAGGAGTAGAAGTTGGATTTGGCGTGGGGGTAGGCGCAGGAGTTGGGGTTGATGTTGGAGTTGGTGTAGGTGTAGGGGTGGGGGTTGGAGCAATCAAATTTATTTCTAGAACATTTGAAGACCAATATACAGGCGATAAATTACCACTCGAAGTTGTGTAGTAGTAACCGACTTTGAATTTATATGCTCCGTCACCCCTAAAACCTGTGTCGGACATATTAGGCTTCGTCAACAGTTGGTTATCCCACGAATTAAGATACACCTGACGTTGATTTGAAATTAGGCTTGAAGCATCTATCCAATTATCATTAAATTTGGTAAATCCGAAATAATTAGATGAGCCGTCAACATAGAAAGCACCCTTGATTAAAACTGCTTCGTCTGAGGCAAATCCTGAAGGTGAAGCTGTAATTGTAAGAACCTCATCGTTAACAAGAGATAGTTTGTCGGCGCTAATAGAGATTGATTTTACGGCAAGAACTGGAGAAACACTAAGTAAAATATAAGCCAAAAAGATGGCAATAAATTGGATCACGTTTTGGTGTAAGTAGACACACTGAGAATATTTCCTGTTTGATAGTGTTGGGAGTACTTAAGATCCGGACCTTCCCATGGGTCATTCATAATGTAACCGTCACCAGTTTTACTTTTTAATACTAAAAAGTGTTTACCACCGTTTTGGCTGCCTGCTCTAATGCCAACTATCACTGGCCGCCCAGCAGACAATTCTGAATCAATTAAGCCAAAATTAGCTCCGTAATTGATAGAAAATTTATACCCTGGCTGGGCTGGCCAAGGAATGAGCATGAGATCTTGAAAAAAATAGCTAGAATTTACAGCTAGCTGAGAAGGATTGACATCTATGCCGTTTTTCTTTTGCAACATTGTCACACTAGTAATTAAACAGCCAACTTGCCAAACATAACTGGGATTCCCGGTGCCACAAGTTTGGCCGATACATGTTTTCCCCCACCGTTCATCACGTTGGTTGTAGTACCAACCATCGGGACTAGGCTGAGGAGGCAATAATCCACCTCCTGCATACTGCGCAAAAGACTTTAAGGCGTCCCGTTCGGCTTGGGCTTGTGACAGCAGTTTTTGATAAGTAACCTCGTCATTCTTTGTTTGGCCTAGCAGGGCATCACGTTCTCGACGGGTGTTACTGAGAGCTAATTTTTGAGCCTCTAATTTTTTTTGAGATTCTTGAATTAATGTTTTTTGTTGGGCATAGTTACTTTGAATTTTTTGAGTATCATAAAGATAGCGACGATTACTAGCTTGAAGCACTTGAGAATATTTGAAACGAGAAACTAAATTCGAAAAATTCGAGGATGACAGTAATAAATCTAGACCGTTTAGACCACCCTGTTTATACGTGGCCACAATCTGTTTTTCTAATAATTCAGACTTTTCTTGCAAAGTTTGTTCGAGAGTATTTATTTTTGAGGAAATGGAAGTAATTAGCCCTTCTGTTTGAGTAATTTTTAAAGTAGATAATGTAATTTGACCATCGTAATAGGCAATCTGATCAGCCAAAGTCTGAGCTTGAGAATGCAAATTGGAAACCTGAGCCTCTAAACACTTTATTCGATCGTCGATGTTAGCATTGTCACAATCAGCTTGAACAGAAATTGGAGAAAGTAAAAAAAATAGAGGTAGTAAAAAAAGTAGCTTTTTCATACCTTGAGAAAACGTTTTGTAGCGATAATGCCACCCAGGCCGCCAACAAACGCTCCCAAAGCCAGTTGTACACCTAATAATTCGATCATAAACAAGATAGGTGGCGGTAAAATTGGAACTCCACTTAAAAAGCTGACCAAGAAGCCCATGGAATATAATAACAAAATATAAGTAATGCCCCAGGCTAAAATTGCTCCCCAAACACCATATAGAAAACCTTCATAAATAAAGGGTGCGCTAATGAACCCAGGTGTAGCTCCTAATAGTTGCAACGTAGAGATTTCCTCTTTACGTGTGGCAATCTTGATACCCAAAATAAGAATAATAATAATGAAAGTGATTACAATATGAGTTCCCACCAAGCTTAGGCCAATAATGCGAACTGAATTGGTCCACCTGGTCAATGAAGCAACTACATCTCCGGCGAAACGGACGTCTTCAATGCCAGTTTCTTTTCTAAGATCATCGGCTACCGACTGTAAATCATTTGGGTTTTGGGCCGATACCTCGATTGACGCTGGCAACATACCTATGGAAACTGCTTCTAAAAGAAGTGGATCAGATTTATTAAGCTCTTTGTAGATATTTAAGGCCTCTTCTTGGGATACATATTTGAAACTTGAAATTTTCCCGGTAGATTCAAATTGGGCCTTAATGCGCTCAATATCTTGAGGCTGGGGTATGACATCTGATTTGTAAAATGCATTAACCTGAGGTCGGCTTTCAAAAAATTTAAGTACTGCTTGAGAACCAACGGCAATTAAGGAAAAAACGCAGGCCAAAAATAAAGTCATGGTCATGATAGAAACCGCAGCGATTGATTGATATGGCGAACGGCGAATACGTTGCCAAGCAGTATGGAAGTGATTATTCATATTTACCTTTCGATTCGTCTTTAGATAATTTACCACTATTTAAGGAAATAACTCTAAGATTAGCTTGATTAACCAAATCAGCGTTGTGGGTAGCCATAATAATGGTAGTTTTTAGTTCGGTATGAATGTCTTTGAGAAGCCTGAGAATTGACTTGGCATTTTGAGGATCTAAATTGCCAGTGGGCTCATCAGCTAGCAGCAGCTTGGGCTTGGCAACTATTGCTCTAGCTAAAGCCACGCGTTGCAATTCTCCACCGGAAAGTTGGGGTGGAAAAAGGTCGGTACGATCTGATAAGCCGACTAAATCAAGAGCAGATTTAACAGCAGAGGAAATTTCTGCAGGTTTAGTGTTTTTGACTTGTAAAGGCAATGCCACATTTTCCCAAACATTACGATCCATAAGTAGACGAAAATCTTGAAAAACAACTCCAATAGAACGCCGATATACATGAAGTTTTTTAGCAGGTAATTTACCAACAGATTGACCGTCGACTAATAGTTCACCAGAGTCCGGTTTGTATTCACGTAAAATTAATTTAAGAAGTGTGGACTTTCCAGAACCAGAAGGACCGGTAAGAAAAATAAATTCTCCGGGTTCAATTTTGAAACTTAGGTCAGACAGAGCAATGATTGACCCAAATTTTTTGGTAATTTTCTGGGCAGTAACCATGAAGTTTAAAGAGCTACTGAACAACAGTTAGACGACCTACGTCCATTAACCAACCAACGTGTTGGGCGCGTAAAGTTTGACCATTGATCTCAATTTTTTTACCAACATATTCGTCTAAATCAACTATGGAAGAAACCAGATAAACTGTTTGGTCGACTCCTCCAGGGCGAATTAATTTGTGTGTGCCTTCACCATCAAGCCCACCTTTTTCCAAAGTGCCAGTAGCCTTGTCAGAAAAAGTTTTAGTATCAGTGACTCCAGCCTGATTAGCAGTCTTGGTTATAGTAGTGGAAGTTTTAGAAAGCGAAGAAGTAGGCGAACGAGAAAGCAAATAACCAACTCCGATTCCAGCTATAACAGTTATTATGGCAATTGGGATTAAAATCTTGGGCATATTTAGAGTATACCACGAACCCACATTAAGAACTCTGGATTACCGCCCTTTTCACCCAAAATTGGTGACGGAATTATCTTGACGACATTTATATTTAAATCTTTTAATTCTGCAACTACCCGATCAACTGTCTTAGAAACTAAATCTGGCGTAGGGTGAGCATTTTTGGATTCATAGTGAGGCTTCAAGAGCGACACAATATTGCCACCTTTGGTAAGTAGTTCTAAAGCATGAGGCAAAATAAGTTTTTGAGGAGTCCAACTAACGTCAACGGAGATAAAATTAACTGGCTCAGGCAAGACGACATGCATAGCATTGGTTCGCTCAAGGACTACTACCCTAGGATCTTTTCTTAATTTGTAGTCTAAAACTCCATAGCCAGTATCAACGGCATAGACTTTGGCAGCTCCTCGCTCGAGTAAACAACTGGTAAACCCGCCAGTACTACAACCCAGATCGGCACAAACTAATTTCTTAACATCTAAATTAAATTCTGTAAGCGCATGATCTAACTTAGCTCCAGCACGAGAGGAAAACATATAATTACTTATTGCCCAGTAATCTAACTTCTGCTTCGATAAATTCGTCTAGTTTGCCATCTAGAACTCCTGATGCGTCGGAGGTTTCAACTTGAGTCCGAGTATCTTTAATTAGCTTGTAGGGGTGAATTACATATGAACGGATTTGATTACCCCAGGAAGCGGCTTTGTAAGCCCCTTTTAGTTCTTGCTTGGTGGCAAATTGTTCTTCTTGCTGACGTTCCCAAAGTTTGGCCTTGAGGAGTGACATGGCAATTTTGCGGTTTTGTTCTTGGGTGCGCTGGGTCTGGCACTGAACTTGGATTCCAGTTGGTTTGTGCAACAAATGAACAGCAGTGGAAACCTTGTTAACATTTTGGCCACCATGACCAGTAGCATGCGTAGCTTCAAACTCAATGTCGCCAGAAAGGATGCTGATAGCAGTATCGGACTCGGCAAGTTCTGGTAAAACTTCGACTAGAGCAAAGGAAGTTTGGCGCAAATTATCAGCGTTAAAAGGTGACTGGCGAACTAAACGATGTGTCCCCCGCTCACCAATTAAGTAACCATAGGCATAAGAACCAGAGACGGTAAAGGTAACAGACTTAAAACCAGCTTCTTCTCCAGGAACACGTTCAACGTCTTCAGTAGTCCAGCCACGGGATTCACAAAACTTGAGATACATCCGCAAAAGCATTGCAGTCCAGTCCATAGCTTCAGTACCACCCTGACCAGCTTTAATACTAACAATAGCATTACCAGCATCATATGGACCATTTAAGAAAGTCGCTAATTCTAGCTTAGAGAGACGTTTTTGAATGCGAGCGACATGTTTTTCAAGTTCAGGGTCTTCAGGCATAAGATTAACTAGTTCTAACGACTCGGTTATTTCTTTGTCTAATTGACTAAGTTCTAGCTCTTCGGACTGTAAACCAGCTAAACGTTTTAAAGAAGTCTGAGCCGCAATAGAGTCTGACCAAAAATTGGAATCGATAGATTTAGTCTGTAAATCGGCGATTTGAATGGCACGAGTATTAGGATCCAATTTAACTTGGATTTGCGATAGACGGGTTTTTAAATCTTGAAGTGTGGTTAACAAGTCGGTCATTTGCAAATGGCGGCCTTGAGCTGGTTGACTTGATTGGGAGGAAGTTTGCCGATAACATCTACCAGGGTACTTAGGCTGTCGTTGGTGATTTTAACACCTAAAACTACAGGAGAGTTGCGATCTGGGTGGGTAACTAAGGAATCTAGGACAGAACTGACTTGGCTAGTGACTGAGCTAGCAGACAAATTGGTTAATGTTTTGAGAGCATTTTGATCAACGGGAACCTTTACTTGAGACAGGCTTGAGAACGAAGCTAGATTAGGGAGCTTGGAACCATTGCTTTTGACATAATATAAAACACCAACCACAATGGCGGCGACTAATACAATTCTAAAGAGAAATCCCATAGATATACATTAGAACGATGACCAAGTAGTGTCAACACCAGAGGTGGAAATAATTTTTTTAACTAACCCAATTGTCTTATGGGAATACTCCTTGTTATTAGCAAAGGCCATAAGTTGATCGGCAGTATGAACATCAGAACCACCACTAATTAATAAATTCGATTTTTCGGCTAGTTTTTGCAAGGCCAAACAATCTGATTGCCAATCGGGCATATCAATGCCATAAATGGTTTCCATACCATCGACACGTTTATTGGCCAATATTTTTTCTAAGTCGGGAAGAGAAATTTTGTTTTTGATAGTAGAGTAATGAGCAATAAAGGCTAAACCACCAGCTTGACGAATTAATGCAACAGACTGATCTAGGTTAACCTGATAACTAGTGTCTACATAAATATTGGGGAAATACGCGTCACTACTCAGTAATAATACATATGGATATTGACTGGGACCACGCTGCATCATAGCTTCATATTTATTGGTAACCGTAGAATCATCGGCCATTTTTTGTCTGAGCTTGTCTAACGTGATTAAATTTTCGGAATGAGACATCAAAGCTTCGACAATATGTGGCCGGCCAACTGATTCTCCACCAGAAGCTTTAAGACAATCCTCAACCGAGATATTGAAACCAATGTTTTTTAGATTAACAACAATTTTTTGCATGCGATTAATTCGAGACTTCTGGGCTAATTCACAATGATTAAGTAGATTTGGATTTGTAGGATCGACAAATAGGCCTACGATGTGCAAGTTTGAATCCGACGAGATCTCAATTCCGGAAATCCATTTAGTGGAACTGTCTTTTGATAGACTGGAAAGCACTTCAGGAGTGACTAAACTATCATGGTCAGTAAAAGCAATAGCGGAAATTTGATAAGTTGAGGCCAGCTGCAATAGTTCAGCATGAGTCATCTTCCCGTCGGAGGTGGTGGTATGGCAATGAAGATTCTGAATTTCTGACATGAGACTCATTATACACAGTGAATATTTTGGCTAATTTATGACGAGCGCGATATAGCTTTCCCTCAAGTTGTCTGGGCGAGAGATGAAGTTGAATACAAATAGCCCGAGAAGTTAGCTCCTGATAATACTTAAGTTGCAGTAGTTGACGATATTCTGTTGGCAAAAGATTCAAACAATGAGATAGTGCTACTCTAAGTTCATCTAGACCTAATCGCTCTTCTGGGGAAAGTTCCAAAGACGGTAGTGTGTCTGGTAAGAGACTAGACGAATGACCAACTTGATCCCGATAATAATCGGCCATTTTATTGATGGCAACTCGACACAACCAGGTAAAAAATGTACTCTTTTTGTGAAAAGTATGAAAAGACTTTAGAGCTGCAACAAAAGTATCTTGAACTATGTCTTCGGCTGCTTGAAGATCGCCTCCATTACGCTTGAGAATGAGTCCTAGGACGCGCCTCCCAAATTGCCGGTATATTGTGGTAAAATTATAGGCTATGGACATTAGAAACATTGCTATTATAGCTCACGTTGACCATGGAAAAACTACCCTGGTAGACGGAATGTTAAAGCAAACGCACGCGTTTCGCGATAATCAGGCTGAAATGCAGCAAACAACCATCTTAGACAGTAATGCTCTAGAAAGAGAACGCGGGATTACAATTTTGGCCAAAAATACCGCTGTAGCCTATAAGGGGGTTAAAATTAATATCGTAGACACACC
>Ga0194063_10002428_pt1 | contig 11657 bp, 6 predicted proteins | sample SepL3720m_MetaG_FD_155459 | JGI IMG/M metagenome (GOLD analysis project Ga0194063, IMG submission 155459) | Anoxic zone freshwater microbial communities from boreal shield lake in IISD Experimental Lakes Area, Ontario, Canada - Sep2016-L373-20m | ecosystem: Environmental > Aquatic > Freshwater >... | reverse complement strand
ATGCAATATGCGTCCGCGGAATTCACCGCCACCGATACGCATCAAAGCACCTCAACTTTGCTGCTCAGTGGCATGGGCACCACGCCACCGCCGCGCAATACATGGAATTTCATGTCATTGCCACTCAGGAAGATGCCATCGCCTTCCACACATCCCATCGGGCCGGTCACGCGTACTCTTTTCCGCTTTATCCAATTCAATTTATTCCAGGCCAGCAGTATTTTGAGCATCTTATCATCATACGCACCAGGCAGCATCTCCATTAGAGTCAAGACGATATTCGCCAATAGAGATTCACGGGTTTCCTTGCAGTCAACAAGATTATGGAGTGATCCAGCCGGATAATGCAGATTCTCGGGGAAATCTTCTTCCGCAATATGGTAGTTAATGCCAAAACCGATGACCACAGCATCGCCGGTGGTCTCTACCAGAATTCCGCCGATTTTCAGGTCGTTCAGCATGATGTCATTCGGCCATTTTATGCGCGCCGGGATACCAGATATTTCAAGAGCTAATGCTACTGCAGCACCAGAATATATCGCTAATTGATGTGGCTTCAATGGCTGCGCGGGACGTATGATGAGCGATGCCAGAATGCTTGATCCTGCCGGTGCACTCCATGTCGTGCCGCGTCGTCCGCGCCCGTTCCTCTGGTACTCGGTGAGAACCAGGGTGCCATGTGGTGCGCCTTCACGTGCCAGTTCTAATGCCCGATCATTGGTAGAGGGTAATTCTTCATGGTATTCAATGGTGATATCATCACTCAAAAAATCTCTAAGGAGGTCAATATCCATGGTTATAAGCCTGCTTTCTGGACGAGAAAAAATATGGCTGGTACAGTGACGATGCTGAGCAGCGTGCTGTAGAATACCGCCCGGGCTGCCAGCGAGGTGTCACCGCCGAAACGCTCGGTGAAGATGCTGCAACTGATAGCCACCGGCATGGCGATGATGATGTAGGAGACCAGGCGCGGTATCTCAGGTAAACGCCAACCGAGAGCGGCAAACCCGATGAAAATCGCCGCCAGTGCCAGCGGTGCCAGCAATAACCTGGCTCCGAGGACGCCATAGAGTGCTGGGGTGGGGCGGTGCTCGGAGAAGCGCAGTCCGCCCAACTGCGCCCCGGTGACAACCAGCGCCAGCGGGATGGTAAGATCACCGATCATCTTAATTGCCTGATAAAACGGAGCAGCAACCAGTGCAAATGTGCCTGCTGGCTGCGCATCACCCAGCGTATGCATAACAGGGAAGAGCAGCGCCAGCAGTATCCCCACTGCTGCAGCGATGATCCCGGCATTGGTCAGCACTTCAGTGATCGATTCGCGATCCGGTTTGCCTCCGCGCAATGTCCACACGCCAACCGTCCATAACATTAGTTGCGCACCGACATTGAAGAGCAGCACCACGCGCACGCCCTCAATACCGTATAGGGCATCAACAATGGGAAGGGGCAGATATACCCAGTTGGCGATGGCGATGAGGAAAAGAAATGTGGGGCGGAGGTCACCCAGGCGAAAGAACGGCATTACCGCCCACCCTACGCTCAGCCCGACGATGATCAGCCCTGCGCCAATCAGCGGTAGGTACCAGTCCTGCCCGATGGTGGCCGGGGTGACGGTGGTGAGCATACTGATAAAGACCAGCGCCGGCATCGCCAGCCCGACGATGAACTTACTAAGGGTGACCGTAGTCTCGCCAGTAATGAAATCACGCCGTCGCGCCAGCCATCCTGCCATTATGACCAGAAACATCGCGACAATCTTCAGCAAAACCACCAGCCAACCCGCCATCAAGCCCCCATCTTATCTCAAATAGTAGATGTGATAATTGTAGGGGGAGTGAAAGGGAATGTCAAAAAGGTAGATAAAAATTCGCGAAGAGAAATGCTCTGCATCCAGTAGTAATTCTGGAAGCAGAGCGTCGAGATACGTCTTTATGACAGTGCGACCGTGGTTTTGGGTGCCATATTGGTCTCCATTGTCCAAACGGTAGCCACACAATTGGTAACGCGGAAAACAGCGAGGAAGCCGTAACCGGCTTTTTCAATCATCGGCTTCATGAAGGGGCGCGCCGCAACAATCTCTTCCTTCAATGCCTGTTCCTCGACAAACTCAACGATGCCCGCGACTCGTATCTGCACATTTGCCTGGGGGCTGAATACGCATAGTTCGACCGCAGGATTATTGCGGAGCTGCGCTTCCAGGTCTTTCCCTTTGCCGGTGTGGAAGATAATCCCCGCTTCGTCGGCGCGATAGAGCATCATACCGCGCACATGTGGTGTCGTGCCATCTGCTGTGGCCAGGAAGCAAACCTGATTTTCGTTCAGGAATGCCAGAATTTCATTTTTCGTCATCGCCTTCTCCTTTTTAATAATTAGTTGGCTGCCCCTGGCAACTATACAATATATCCTATCATAAATGCTGTCTTCGTCAATAGGGATTTGTCATAAGAACTCCTTCATACCCATCTTAACCAAAATTTGATATTTCTCAGCAGGAAACGAGAAAGGATAGCTGGAAATAGACGGTGTACTTTAAAATTGGAGTACGTCATACTAATTTGAGGAGGAACCGTCCATGTATCGAGGCACAACGTTTTCTTACTTTGTGACAATTCTACTTCTTTGTTTGTCGGCTTCGCTAGCCTTGGGGGTCGCTCCAACAGTAACTTCATTCACGCCGACAAGTGGCCCTGTTGGGCAGGCGGTCACAATTACTGGAACAAACTTCACAGGCGCTTCTGCGGTGAAGTTTAACGGCACGGGGGCTACCTTTACAGTGGTGAACGCTTCCAGCATCAGCACCACGGTTCCCGCCGGCGCAACCAGTGGCACTATTGCTGTTACTACGCCTGGTGGCACTGGTACCAGCACAGGGTCATTTACGGTAATACCGTCACTGCAATTGACTGCCTCAATTCTCTCGCCAACTGCAGTAGGAACGCCAATACTTCTCACGGCAACACCTGCCAGCCCGGCAAACTTGGAGTATAAATTCCGCGCAAAATATACCGACCCACTAGTCGGTTCTGTTTGGACTACCATCCAGGAGTATGGTGTAAAGGCGACAGCTACCTGGACACCAACAGAAGCGCATGGTTACACTATCATTGCCTATGCACGACTGGTTGGCAATGCGCTACCATATCAGGTCTATCGGGAACTATCGATGACAGTGAAAGTAGCGGTGACTGATCTGCAGGTTACTATTAATCCGGCAGCACCGACATCAACGGGAACGCCCGTCAGAATATCGGTATCGCCGGTGAACGGTGGGACGCTGGAATACCGCTTTAGGGCAAAGTATGCAGCACTGGCGGGTGGTTTCACCTGGCAGACTTTGCAAGAGTATAGCTCGTCGAGTGTTTGTAATTGGACTCCGACCGAAGCTCATCCATATATTCTCTATGTCTATGCCCGCGAAAAAGGCAAAAGTACGACTTATGATGTATTCAAAGAGATTCCTTACGCGGTAAATACTCCAGTTAGTGCATTGGTGCTAGCGGCGTCATCTCAGTCGCCCGTGGGAAGTGGGACGCCGGTGAAACTGACGGCCACAGCTACTGGTGGTGGAACGCTGGAATACAAGTTCTATGCGCTCTATAACAATGCGAACAATGTGCAGCAGACCGAGTTGATTCGTGAATATGCTCCGGCTAACTACGTTACCTGGTATCCACGTACAACGTATACATCGGTAGTAGCGCTGGTGCGCGAAAAGGGGAAGAACGTAGACTTTGAGCAGATGGCAGAGATAAATAGCTATCTTACCGTAGCTCCGGTCTCCAGTCTGGCTCTTTCTGCAAATCCTGTCTCACCATCTCCGGTCGGGGTGCCGATTCTCTTAACAGCTACTCCAGCAAACGGTGGAACGCTGGAATACCAGTTCAAAGCAAAGTATTTGTCAGCGCCCGGCGTCTATACCTGGTCGACATTGCAAAGCTACGATGCTCCCAATACTTGCACCTGGACTCCTGCCGAAGCGCGCGTTTACACGATATACGCCTATGCCCGTGAGCAGGGAACAACGATGGCGTATAAGGTATATCGCGAATTACCATTTACAGTTACTTCGCCGATATCCATCACGATGCCCCCGGTAAACGCTCCAATTCTCCCTGGTGGCACACAGCAGTTTACCGCCACTGTAACCGGCAGTGCCAATACCAATGTGGTCTACAGCCTGCAGGAAGGCGCGGCGGGTGGTACCATCTCTAACACCGGGCTTTATACAGCCCCGGCAGGAACTACCGGCACCTTCCATATTATCGCGAGAGCACAGGCGGATTTAAGCAAATCTGTAACACGGGAGATCGTAGTATCCGCAACAGCCAGTTGGCGATTCTTCTTCGATAAGCGTGTTGGCACAAATGTAACGATTATGGAGATGAATAGTGCCTCCGGTAACACTGTCATCAGCCATGGTACCATGCCCTGGACCTTCGGTAGTTATAGCCATTCGTGGTCAGTCAGCCCAAATGGACAAAAAGTCGCCCATTCTTCTGGTGGCAACATCTATCTTATGAACATTGATGGCACTGGTGATACTAAGTTAACTACTGATAACTCTAGTTATTACCCGACTTTCAATGCTGATGGCACAAAAATTGCCTTCACTCGCATAGTTAATACTGCTACACCAGTGGACATCTGGACCATGAATATTGATGGTACCAGTTTAACAAAGATTACTACCGATGGTGTTTCGAAATACTCTAATAGCTACAACTGGAATAACAGCAAAATTGCCTACCGGTATGATGCCGTTGGCGCTGCGACTGTTGGGAAGGTAGTAGTAGCTAATAGCGATGGCACCAACAAGGTAGAAATCACCGGCGCAGACGGAAATGAAGGTCGTCCGCTCTTCAACAAAGAAGGCACGAAGATCATCATGGACAATTTCAATGTCGTGAAAATCGACGGTACCGGACGTGTGAATCTTAGCCCGGGGGCACCGTACTATAGCCCGGACTTTGATGCTGTTGGCAATATCCTCTACATCTACTGGAACGCCAATGGAATATCACTAATGCGTATGAACGGTGATGGCACCGGGCAGACGGGGCTGGCCACCGTACCCGCGACAGCTATTAATAATCCTGATCGCTTCCAGTGGCTGCGACCGATGCCTGTTCCGGTGATAAACATGCCTCCATCTAATGCCCCAGTGGCTCCTGGTGGCACACAGCAGTTCACTGCTACTGTCACCGGTGTCGCGAACACCAATGTCGTCTACAGTGTGGAAGAAGGTGCTGCTGGTGGTACCATCAGCGCAACCGGTCTTTACACCGCGCCAGCAACTATAGGCACTTACCACATCATTGCGAAAGCAGCGGCTGACTTAACTGTGTCGGTAAAGCGGGAGATTGTTGTTGCAGCTCCTGCAGCCTGGCGCTTGTTCTTCGATAAACACAATGGCAACAATGTGACAATTATGGAGATGAACAACATCAACGGTAATACTGCTATCACTCACGGGGCCATGCCCTACACCTTCGGTGGTTATGGCCATTCCTGGTCAGTCAGTCCAGATGGCAGAAAGGTTACCCACACATTGGGCGGTAACATCTATATCATGAACATCGACGGTACTGGTGATACGCAATTGACGACTGATTTCACTTGTTCCAATCCGACATTCAGCTCTGATGGCACGAAGATTGTTTTCTCTCGCATAACAGCTTCAAATACTCCAGTGGACATCTGGATGATGAATACTGACGGGACAAATCAGACGAAAGTCACCACAGATGGCATCGATAAACGTGCTAATAGCTTTAATTCTATTACCGGTAAGATCGCCTATGACTTTGATGCATTGGCAGGTGAAGCAACGGTGTCGAAAACAACGGTCATTAATTCCAATGGTACTGGAAAATTCCAGGTATCTGGCGCCAATGACAATGACAACCGTCCACTTTTCAATAAAGAAGGTACCAAGCTCATCATGAATAATTTCAACGTGGTGAATACTGATGGTACCGGACGCGTCAATCTGAATAAAGCAGCGCCGTACTACAACCCGGACTTTGATGTTGATGGTAACATCCTGTACATCTATTGGAACCAGAACGGCATTGCGTTACTCCGTATGAAGGGCGATGGTACGGATTCAGCGGGCATTGCCACCGTTCCCGCAGCGGCAATCAACAACCCGGAGCGCTTCCAGTGGCTTCGCTAGCTGTTATAGTAGTTGCCGCAACAATAACCGGGGCGTTTTTTGTTGCGGCACAAGGAGAATGAGCATGACAACTTTGTTCTACTGGCATAAGCGTGTTATCGCGTACTTGCTACTGATAACCATGCCCGCCTCTTTAACTCTGACGTTTGTAGGGTGTAGTGGTAACTCGGGAGATAGCCAGACTTCCACGTTCATACTAACTACTACCCCACAAGATGGCATTCTTGCTACCGGTGAAATCGGGGGTGAAGGTCTAACCGTAGTCACTGCATCAGGCACAGCAGCCCCCGTGGGAACTGGCGGTGCCTTCCGCGTCCAGGTCTCGGACCAGGGAGCGCAGTTGCTGCTTGCCAGGGACAAGGTAGGAGTGTTACATGGCTTTGGACTAAACATCCCTACCGCCCGCAATAAACGCGGGACGCCCCTTAACATCAACGCCGAATCCACCGCACTAGGGCTTCTCTTTCTTACTCCCGGCATTATTGCCTGCGACCCGGAGGAAGCTGCACAACGTACAACTGAGTTAAAATCGCTAGTCGCTTTCTCTCCGTTCGTCGAATACCTGAAGACAACGCTACCCAACACAGCACTTGAGAGTATTGTGAAAAACAGCACTCAGTTTGCGGCCCTAGAAAAAGCCTGCATCGAAGAGTGGTTCCTGGGGCATCCGGTCAATTCGGGTCTACCTAAAACGCGGTCGATAGAAGGGATTGCCAGTTACAGTTTGACTTATCCCGCCGACAACTACGACGGCAATATCATTCTTGCGGAAACCCCCGCCAATGTATCTCCTTATGCTGACCCCGTGCGAAGCTTCGATCTGATAAATAATGGTTGGCGTTTTGTAGAAGTCTATCGCCGCGACATTGTTCGCGATAGCGCTACGACAGAATGGAACCTTGTCTCAAAAGGCTTAGGGTCAGTGCTAAAGGGTGTGAACGGATATTCCATAGGATCGATGCTGACCGGTCAAGCGAAGTCAGGTAGCTCCATTACCGACACTGTACCGCGTATAAAGGCGTCAAAAAGCGAGTATTATATAGTAGGACCCGGGTTCAGGACGCCTGACATCACAGCCCCATCCGATCTCCCCACAGAAGGCTACAACGCCTTTGGTTGTACTGTTATCTGGACGGTTGCCCTGCCGATCATCAGCCTGTTGGGTGGATTAGGCGACCTATTCAAAAAGCTGGATCCGGCGTTACTGGCTGCAACAAGCACCCAACTTTGGGATACGGTAGGCAAGTCGACAAACCTGCGTGACACGTTCGGCGCTATCTATAATGATGTGTTGAGCGGCACGCAATCTGGCCTTCTCAGCGGTTTGACTAACTTTAGCATGACGCTTTTGGGAGCGATCGTCTCTAGTGGCAAGCTGGTACCCATCCTGGGCTTAATAGGCGTTGCGCCAGCCGCAGCCACCTCGTTGGCGGCTGTAATTGCGCCTGCACTGGCATTAACCACCGTCGTCTGCACCGAATTTAACTTTCTCAGTGCATATGATGGTCTGGCATCCTACCCTCCCATTACCCGCTTTACCGTCGAAGATTATCACGTCGGTGTCATTCTGGATGCATTACCACCTGAAGGTGGTACTTTGCTGGCGAACGGTGAAGATGCACTCACACTGACCGCCACAGTCAAACGATATACCGACGCCCAGGACCCGCTGGGAACAGCGGAGCCAGCCGGAGCATTAGTACGCAATGCTCAAATCACCTTCACAACCTCATTAGGAACAATTCGTGAAGGTCAAACACCGCAATCCTGTCAAATGGTTACCAATGACAATGGGCAGGCGATCATCCACCTCACTTCGACAAGCGAAGGCCAAGCTACGATGGAAGTCAAAGTGCTGGAAACCCACTCGAAAAAAATTGGATCACCGACTTTCAGTATCGTCAATAAAAACATAATGGTACAATTCAGCAATACAAAAGCGACTCTCACACCACAATCAATAACGATGCTCACTAGGGGAGTACAGGCATTTACCGTAAAGCTCACAACCGCCACGCCTATCTTCGGGAGTTTGCGCTACATCTGGTCGTGCGGTGAATCGATCGAAACGACCCCGGGAACACTCCAAATTCCAGGCATTGCCCCCTTTGTCGCTCCCGTCACTAGTAGTAACCCAATTGCAACTTTTTTCGCCGACGCGCAACGGACGGGCAAGGTAACAGTGAAATGTGTATCTGAATTCAAGGCCACAAACTCTACCACATGGGTGCCAATTGCCACCGCACACGCCCAGATAACGGTGCTCCCCTGGGATCAAGGAATCCTGGCACCATTTATCACTTGGGATGAGACCGGAAGGGCCAGTTGGGCAGTAGGCGTCATATTTGACGCGGTACCCGGTCACAACAAATACAATATCCGCGGATATAACTTCAATGATACGGCGTACTGGGGTACGGGATTTGATAGAAGCGGCGATATCAGCGAGTATTCCACAGTGCTGGGTAAACCTGCGCCAGAAGGAAAACTTTTCTTCTTCCTCACAGGGGGAAGTGGCTGGGACGGCCGCGATGGGGGCATGGCACGCTTCACCGGCGGTAAATTCGATGTCAGATCCTGGTATCAAGCAAATTAGCACACGGAGAAATATTGCCAACAACGACGTCACCTCTTAATTATCTTGTAATGCGCCACGGTCATTTGCGCCAGTGATCTGCCCTTGCGTTTTACCTCTTCTTCCACGAGGGTGAAGCGGCGGGCGAAGCGAGCGAGGTTGACTGTCGCGAAGAGGATGTCGCCTATCTCGTGGGTGAGACGCGCGGGGTCGGCGGTGACGGGCGGCAACCCGGAGCGCTTCCAGTGGCTTCGCTAGCTACTTGAATAGTCGAAGGTAGTAATTGGGAGGTTAGCATTCCCTGTTTGGGGATGCTGGCCTCCCGATTTTTTTTGCAGGACTATTGCCCTTTTGTGCGCTTATCCGTAAACTGTAGTTTCCAATGAATAATTCTAAAACGACAATTTTGATATTGCTTTGCCTTAGTATCCTCTTGCTGGGCAATCTGGTGGGTGCACAGACTGTACCATCGCTCAGCAGTGTGCTGCCATCGGGTGATTTGCTGGTTCCTACCGGGAAAGTAAATCTGAAGGCGCATAAGATCGCCCTGAGCAGTAACGTCTACACCCTCAGTGGGAACGTCCATGTAAAAGCCAACAATATGACAGTCGACGCTGATGAAGCCAGCTATGATGTGGCACGGAATATCGTGGCGGCGCGCGGTAACGTAGTATTCACCACCGACAAGGGTGCCAGCTTCCGCGGTGAAGGGATGCAGGTAAACATCGTCACCCGGCACTGGGAATTTCTCGAATGGTCGACAGCATTTAGTGCCAATAGTCTGGGCAAGCCGTTCCTTGATTCGCTTTATGCTGGTGGTGCCAAAGTAGAGGGGCTGCCCAATGAGATAATCGCCAGCGATACCTATCTGACCACCTGCAATCATCTGGATGATCCGCATTATGAAATCCGTGCAGGCGAATTGGACATCTTTCCCGGTGACAAGATCATCGCGCGGAATTGCGAAGTCTTCCTGCTGGGCAAAATGCTCTTCCGCATCCCGTGGTTCTTCATCTCCCTGCGTGACTATCGTTCGCCGATTGTGCCAGAGTTTGGCAGCAATGACACTGAAGGCTACTACATGCGGCTACGCTACCAATATGTGATGAATGATAACAACTATGGGAATGTACGACTGGACACCACCACCAAACGCGGCGAGGGGCTGGGGATAGATCATTTCTATACGCTGCCGGGTGGAAAAGGTGAAGTATTCCTCTATGGTCGTGATCTCCTTAAAGAATACGTGGTCCGCGTGGATCATAAGCAGTTAATCACCCCGTTGGATTTGAACGTTGATTTCCATGGTGATATCCGGCAGGACAGCCAATTCACCGATACCCCCACGACCATCACCAGTTTATCATTAAACCTGTCAGGCCCTAGCACGCAGCCGATGTGGAGGGCCGGATACTCTGAACAAAAGACAGACGGCGTCTACGGCAGCGACTCTACCAATGCCAATCTCGGCTACACCGCCCCTGCAGTGGGAGGCAACCTGCAGTACAATACGGACTACAGCAGCTACGGCAGTTCTGGTACAGCAAAGAATCAGGATATGTGGAACCACCTTTCCTGGAATCGGCAATTTACTGCCGGTACGCTGAATTTGAATGTTGACGAACACCCGAATCTGGGACAGCAGTTCTATACTGGCATACAGAAATTACCCGCTGTGACCTTTGAGACAGATGCACAAAAGCTGGAGATGAATATGTTCTCTAGCATGCCCACCAGGATGACAGTGGGGTGGGGGTACTTCGATGAACGGCCCGGCGACACCCGGCTGAATCGCTACCTGTTTGAGGTTAATTCCACCCCGGCTACCATCAAAATGGGTTCAACTAACCTGTCAATGAATGCCGATATGCGCCAGACATTCTATGGTGACAAAGATAATACCGCGATGTATTATATGACATCTGGGATAAGCCTGCAGACGCAATTAGGATCATTGCAGCACCAGCTATCATTCCAACGGCAACAAAGCGACGGCTACACCCCGTTTCAATTCGATTCGGTATATCCGGGCGAAGCGATAACGGATAGCCTGCAGTATATCACTGATAACCAGAAAATATACATCAGCGGTGGGAAGGATCTGCTATACGAGCGCTGGCAGGATGTGGCGATCCGCACAGATTCCGCGCTGGGTACGCGCTGGTCGTTGCAGAATTCGGCGGCATATGATCCCAATGGGCAGAACTGGCGTGACCTGGTCAGTGATTTCTCTTTCCATGATAATCCCCGGGCAACCGCACAACTGGGTACCCGCTATGACCTGGCCGGGAAACAACTACGTCAGGTTACTGCTAATCTCAATTGGCGAGTGAATAGTAACTGGGGTGTGCAGTGGATGGGCGGCTATGACGGCATCAACAAGCAGTTCCTCTACAATGAATACCTGGTGACACGCGACCTGCACTGCTGGGACGTGGCTTTTAACTACAGCGCTGAGCAGAAGTCCTTCTCGCTGGCCTTCCGCCTGAAAGCGCTCGATTTCGCCCCGGCGAAGTTCGGTTTCGGCCGTGGCGGTCAGACGCTGGGCAATAGTTTCAACTCCGGGATGCCGCAGTATTAATCAAGCGCCGTGGCCAACTCCCCAAGCTTCTCAGCCCGTTCTGCTGCGAGCATGGCATCGAACATCTCCTGGATATCACCGTTCATCATCGCCGGGATATTGTGCCAGCTTACGTTGATACGGTGGTCGGTGATGCGGTTCTGCGGGAAATTGTAGGTGCGAATCTTCTCACTGCGGTCACCGGAGCCAACCTGCGAGCGGCGGTTGGATTCGATCTCCAGGCGCTGCTTCTCAATTTCTGCCTCCAGGATGCGGGAGCGTAACACGCGCATCGCCTTCAGGCGGTTCTGCTTCTGGCTGCGCTCGTCCTGGCATTGTACCAC
>Ga0194063_10002427_pt1 | contig 11657 bp, 17 predicted proteins | sample SepL3720m_MetaG_FD_155459 | JGI IMG/M metagenome (GOLD analysis project Ga0194063, IMG submission 155459) | Anoxic zone freshwater microbial communities from boreal shield lake in IISD Experimental Lakes Area, Ontario, Canada - Sep2016-L373-20m | ecosystem: Environmental > Aquatic > Freshwater... | reverse complement strand
GATTGCAAAAGACCAGCAATTGGCCACGCTTCAGGTGCTTTTGGGAGATCAGGCGGTGGCTGAAGTGCCCTTGCTGGCGCTTGAGGCTGTGGAGCCGGCCGGGATTTTTGGCCGCGCCTGGGACGCTGTGCGCTTGTGGATCCGGTAAATTTAGTCCGCCTGGCCGTTTTTTATTGCGGGAAAACCCAGGGTCTGGTACAGTCGAAGGCTTTTCGGAAATTCCGAAGGGAACCACGTTTTCGTACTAATTCCAAACGTTTAGGGACGTTTTATCAATGCCAACCATTAACCAGCTCGTGCGTCAAGGCCGTGAGGTCGAGACCATCAAGTCGAAGAGTCCTGCGATGCAGAACTCTCCGCAGCGTCGCGGTGTGTGCACCCGCGTGTACACCACGACGCCCAAAAAGCCCAATTCCGCCTTGCGTAAAGTCGCCAAAGTGCGCCTGACCAACGGTTTTGAAGTGATTTCTTACATCGGCGGTGAAGGCCACAACCTGCAGGAGCACAGCGTAGTGCTGGTGCGCGGCGGCCGTGTCAAGGACTTGCCCGGTGTGCGCTACCACATCGTTCGTGGATCGCTCGACTTGCAAGGCGTGAAAGACCGCAAGCAGTCGCGCTCCAAGTACGGTGCCAAGAGGCCCAAGGCGTCCAAGTAAATTCTGCTTGTAGTCGTCATATAAGTCGGTGCTGTTTCCCGCGTGGCGCGGTGATGCAGCGTAGTGGCCCGAAGCCCGAAATTGTTTGGGTGGGTCGAGTAAGTGAGGGTTCAAAGTAACTCTCCCGGTGCCTGTAAAGGTGCCAACTGAAGCAAAGAGGTGAAAAAATGCCACGTCGTCGCGAAGTCCCTAAACGTGAAATTCTGCCGGATCCCAAGTTCGGCAATGTAGAGCTGTCCAAATTCATGAACGTGATCATGGAAGGCGGCAAAAAAGCAGTAGCAGAGCGCATCATTTACGGTGCTCTGGAACTGATCGAGAAAAAACACCCCGACAAAGACCCGGTGGAGGCATTCAGCGTTGCAATCAACAATGTCAAGCCAATGGTCGAGGTGAAGTCCCGTCGTGTGGGTGGTGCCAACTACCAGGTGCCCGTCGAAGTGCGTCCAGTGCGTCGTTTGGCGCTATCCATGCGCTGGATTAAGGAAGCCGCCCGCAAGCGTGGCGAAAAGTCCATGGCCCAGCGCCTGGCCAATGAGTTGTTGGAGGCTACTGAAGGCCGTGGTGGTGCCATGAAGAAGCGTGACGAAGTTCACCGCATGGCAGAGGCGAACAAGGCCTTCTCCCACTTCCGCTTCTAAATTGCGGCTACTGCGCGGCTTTCATACGTCGTTGCAACCCCTTGTTGTGCTGTCAGCACTGCCTGCGGGGTTGCGCCTAGTCTGAAAACCGCTCGCAACGCCGTGAGAGTCAAAAGTTCTCATGGCGCGCGGTTTGAAAACTATTGATCAACCAAGGATCCATCATGGCTCGCCATACCCCCATTGAGCGCTACCGCAATATCGGTATATCTGCTCACATTGACGCCGGTAAAACTACGACTACCGAGCGCGTACTTTTCTATACCGGTGTGAATCACAAAATTGGTGAGGTGCATGACGGCGCAGCCACCATGGATTGGATGGAGCAAGAGCAGGAGCGCGGCATCACGATCACTTCGGCGGCGACCACCTGTTTCTGGAAGGGCATGGACAAGTCCTTGCCCGAGCACCGCATCAACATCATCGACACCCCTGGACACGTCGACTTCACGATCGAAGTGGAGCGGTCCATGCGCGTCCTCGATGGTGCCTGCATGGTGTATTGCGCCGTGGGTGGCGTGCAGCCGCAGTCGGAGACGGTGTGGCGCCAGGCTAACAAGTACAAGGTGCCACGTCTGGCCTTTGTGAACAAGATGGACCGTACCGGCGCCAATTTCTTCAAGGTTGTAGACCAGATGAAACTGCGTCTTAAGGCCAACCCTGTGCCCATGGTGATCCCCATCGGTGCGGAAGAGAAGTTTACCGGCGTTGTAGACCTCATCAAGATGAAGGCAATCATCTGGGACGAGGCTTCGCAAGGCATGCTGTTTGACTACCGCGAAATTCCCGCTGAATTGGTTGAGCTGGCCAAAGAGTGGCGCGAAAAGATGGTTGAGGCTGCTGCTGAGTCGTCGGAAGAATTCATGAACAAGTACCTCGAAGAAGGTGATTTGTCGGAAGACGAAATTAAGTTGGGCATTCGCACACGCACCATAGCCAGCGAAATCCAACCCATGTACTGCGGCTCTGCCTTCAAAAACAAGGGCGTGCAGCGCATGCTGGATGCCGTCATTGAATTCATGCCTTCGCCGGTAGATATCCCTCCAGTCAAGGGCATAGACGACGATGAGCATCCAATTGTTCGCCAAGCCAGTGATACCGAGAAGTTCTCGGCGCTTGCTTTCAAATTGATGACAGATCCATTTGTGGGTCAGTTAACTTTTGTGCGCGTCTATTCCGGTGTGCTTCAGAAGGGCGATACGGTCTTTAACCCGATTCGGGGCAAGAAAGAGCGCATCGGCCGTATCGTGCAAATGCACGCCAACAAGCGTGAAGAGGTCAGTGAAATCGTTGCGGGTGACATTGCGGCCTGTATTGGTCTGAAAGATGTAACTACGGGTGAAACCCTGTGCGATCCTAATGCCATCATCATGCTTGAGCGCATGATTTTCCCGGAGCCCGTGATTACGCAGGCTGTGGAACCCAAGACCAAAGTTGACCAAGAGAAGATGGGTATTGCCCTGTCACGTCTGGCTCAGGAAGATCCATCTTTCCGCGTAAAGACCGATGAAGAATCCGGTCAAACACTGATCGCCGGAATGGGTGAATTGCATTTGGAAATCATTGTCGACCGCATGAAGCGTGAATTTGGCGTGGAAGCCAATGTCGGTAAACCCCAGGTGGCTTATCGTGAAACGATTCGCAAGACGGTTGAGGACGCGGAAGGCAAGTTCGTACGCCAGTCGGGCGGCAAGGGTCAATACGGTCACGTAGTGCTCAAGGTAGAGCCCAACGAAGCCGGTAAGGGCTTTGAGTTCATCGATGCCATCAAGGGCGGTGTGGTTCCTCGCGAATACATCCCAGCAGTCGAAAAGGGTGTGATCGAAGCGCTGAATCAGGGTGTGCTGGCGGGCTATCCGGTGGTGGATGTCAAGGTGACGCTGCATTTCGGTTCGTACCACGATGTGGACTCGAACGAAAATGCGTTCAAGATGGCTGCTATCTTCGGTTTCAAGGAAGGATGCCGCAAGGCCGGTCCCGTGATTCTGGAGCCCATGATGGCGGTGGAGGTGGAAACACCGGAAGACTATGCTGGCAACGTGATGGGCGATTTGTCCTCTCGTCGCGGTATGGTCCAGGGCATGGAAGATATGGTCGGTGGCGGCAAGGCCATCAAGGCCGAAGTGCCTTTGTCCGAAATGTTCGGCTACTCCACTACGCTGCGTTCCATGTCGCAAGGTCGTGCCACCTACACGATGGAGTTCAAGCATTACTCGGAAGCCCCGCGTAACGTCTCTGAAGCCATCATGGCGGCAAGGGCAAAGTAAGATTTTGGGGTCATACCACTCGCGAAAGCGATGTGCTCTGACCCCAACTGATTAGTGAGTTCTCCGTCTGCGACGTTGTGCCGCCCTGTTCCCGTGCGGGGCGAACCAGCAACATCGTGCAGACATTAAACCGATACACGGGATTAGCTCTTTGGAGAATTGAATAATGGGAAAAGAGAAATTCGCACGTACCAAGCCCCACGTCAACGTGGGCACGATTGGACACGTTGACCACGGCAAGACGACGCTAACGGCGGCGATCACCTCGGTGATGGCGGCCAAGTTTGGCGGCACTGCCAAGGCGTACGACCAGATTGATGCCGCACCGGAAGAAAAAGCGCGCGGCATCACGATCAACACCGCGCACGTTGAATATGAGACGGCCAACCGCCACTACGCCCACGTGGACTGCCCTGGACACGCCGACTATGTGAAAAACATGATCACCGGTGCTGCCCAGATGGATGGCGCCATTCTGGTGTGCTCTGCGGCCGACGGCCCCATGCCCCAGACCCGCGAACACATCCTGCTGGCGCGCCAGGTTGGCGTGCCTTACATCATCGTGTACCTCAACAAGTGCGACATGGTCGACGACGCCGAACTGCTCGAACTCGTTGAGATGGAAGTACGCGAACTCCTGGACAAATATGATTTCCCAGGCGACGCCACCCCGATCATCCACGGCTCTGCCAAACTCGCCATGGAAGGCGACAAAGGCGAAATGGGCGAAGGCAGCATCCTCAAGCTGGCTGAAGCGCTAGACACCTACATCCCCCTGCCCGAGCGGGCAGTGGATGGTGCCTTCCTGATGCCAGTAGAAGACGTCTTCTCCATATCTGGTCGCGGCACCGTGGTGACCGGACGTGTTGAGCGCGGCATCATCAAAGTGGGCGAAGAAATCGAAATCGTCGGCATCAAGCCCACCTTGAAGACCACCTGCACCGGTGTGGAAATGTTCAGGAAACTGCTCGACCAAGGCCAGGCGGGTGACAACGTCGGCATCTTGCTGCGTGGCACCAAGCGTGAAGAAGTCGAGCGCGGCCAAGTGCTGTGCAAGCCCAACTCGATCAAACCCCACACCCACTTCACGGGCGAGATCTATGTCTTGTCCAAGGACGAAGGTGGTCGCCACACCCCGTTCTTCAACAACTACCGTCCCCAGTTCTACTTCCGTACAACGGACGTCACCGGTGCAATCGAGTTGCCAGAAGGCAAGGAAATGGTGATGCCGGGCGACAACGTGTCGATCACAGTCAAGCTGATCAACCCGATCGCAATGGAAGAAGGCTTGCGCTTCGCCATTCGCGAAGGTGGGCGTACCGTGGGTGCCGGTGTGGTTGCCAAGATCATTGCTTAAGGAAATTATTCATGGCTACCAAGCAAAAAATTCGCATCCGCCTAAAGGCGTTTGACTACAAACTCATCGACCAGTCGGCTGCCGAGATTGTGGATACCGCCAAGCGCACCGGCGCGATTGTCAAGGGCCCCGTGCCATTGCCAACCCGCATGAAGCGCTTTGACATTCTGCGTTCCCCCCACGTCAACAAGACGAGCCGTGACCAGTTTGAAATACGTACCCACCAGCGTCTGATGGATATCGTTGATCCTACGGACAAAACAGTCGACGCTTTGATGAAGCTCGATTTGCCCGCTGGCGTCGACGTCGAAATCAAACTTCAGTAATGGGTGCAATGCAGGCCTGGATGAAAGTTCAGGCTTGTGTTGGTCGCTAACGCGGGTTATACTCGCAGGCTCGGTTGGATAGGCACACGCTTACCTGCTGGGTTTTATTAACAGTCTTTCACGCAAAAACATGGCAGCCAATTGAAGTTGCCGTGGTGGAAGTTACGGAGAAAACAATGAGTCTTAGCAATCACTTAGGGTTGCTGGGTCGCAAGGTTGGCATGATGCGCCTATTCACCGACGACGGGGATGCAGTTCCTGTGACGGTGGTAGATGTGTCCAACAATCGGGTGACACAGGTGAAAACCCAGGAGAACGATGGCTACGTTGCCTTGCAGGTGACGTTCGGTTCGCGCAAAGCTTCGCGTGTGACCAAGCCAATTGCCGGCCACCTTGCGAAAGCAGGCGTTGAAGCGGGTGAAATCATCCAGGAGTTCCGTGTAACTGCAGACGCCGCTGCCAAGTATGCAGCCGGTGCAACAGTACCCGTGGCGGATGTCTTTGCAGTCGGCCAGAAAGTGGACGTACAGGGTACGACCATCGGTAAAGGCTTCGCCGGCACCATCAAGCGCCACCACATGAGCTCGCAGCGTGCATCACACGGCAACAGCCGTTCGCACAACGTCCCAGGCTCCATCGGTATGGCGCAGGACCCCGGTCGCGTGTTTCCCGGGAAGCGCATGACAGGCCACCTGGGTGACGACATCGTCACCACGCAAAACCTCGACATTTTCCGCATCGACGAAGCGCGCCAATTGCTGCTGATCAAGGGTGCGATCCCTGGGTCCGCTGGTGGTTTCGTCACGGTGCGTCCGGCCGTCAAAGGCCAGCCCGCAGCCGCGAAAGGAGCGAACTGATGCAGCTCGAACTCCTCAATGACCAAGGTCAGGCCACGTCGAAGTACGATGCGCCGGAAACCGTGTTTGGTCGCGAATACAACGAAGATTTGGTGCACCAGGTCGTGGTTGCTTTCCAGGCCAATGCACGTCAAGGCACCCGTGCCCAGAAAGACCGCGAACAGGTTCACCACTCTACCAAGAAGCCGTTCAAGCAAAAGGGTACTGGCCGCGCTCGCGCCGGTATGACGTCTTCACCGCTGTGGCGCGGAGGCGGTCGCATTTTCCCCAATATGCCCGACGAAAACTTTGCGCAGAAGATCAATAAGAAGATGTACCGTGCCGGTATGGCTTCGATCCTGTCGCAATTGGCGCGTGAAGGTCGTTTGGCTGTGGTGGATTCCCTGAAAGTGGACTCTCCCAAGACCAAGCCGCTGGCTGCAAAATTCAAGGCCATGAATCTGGAATCCGTGTTGGTGATTGCTGATGAGGTGGATGAAAACCTGTACCTCGCATCGCGCAACCTGGTGAACATCCTGGTGGTTGAGCCCCGCTACGCGGATCCGCTATCCCTGGTGCACTACCGCAAGGTGCTGGTCACCAAGGCTGCCATGGACAAACTCAAGGAGATGTTCGCATGAGCCACGGTCCTAATCTGTCCAAATTCGACGAAGGTCGTTTGATGCAAGTGTTGGTCGCTCCCATCGTGTCGGAAAAGGCCACCATGGTCGCCGAGAAGAGCAACGCTGTGACCTTCAAAGTGCTACAAGACGCTACCAAATACGAAATCAAGGCCGCAGTGGAATTGATGTTCAAAGTTGAGGTTAAAGGCGTTTCTGTGGTGAACACCAAAGGCAAGACCAAGCGTTTTGGCAAGTCGGTGGGCCGTCGCGACAATGTTCGCAAAGCCTATGTGACGCTCAAACCCGGTCAAGAGCTGAACCTCGGCGGGGAGGCTGCGTAATCATGGCTGTAATCAAAATGAAACCAACTTCCCCAGGCCGTCGTGGCGTGGTGAAGATTTCGCGTGACCACCTGCACAAAGGTGCCCCTCACGCTGCATTGCTGGAGCCGCAATTCCAGCAGGCGGGTCGCAACAACAACGGCCACATCACCACCCGTCATAAAGGTGGTGGACACAAGCACCACTACCGTGTGGTGGACTTCAAACGCATCAAGGACGGCATTCCTGCCAAAGTTGAGCGTATTGAGTACGACCCGAACCGCTCTGCCCACATCGCTTTGGTGTGCTACGCAGACGGTGAGCGCCAGTACATCATTGCGCCTCGTGGGCTGGAAGTGGGCGCGTCCATCATGAGTGGCTCCGAGGCCCCGATCCGTGTTGGCAACACGCTGCCGATCCGCAATATCCCAGTGGGTTCCATCATCCATTGCGTAGAGTTGCAAGTGGGCAAGGGCGCGCAGATTATCCGCTCTGCGGGAACGTCCGCAACGCTGCTGGCGCGTGAAGGCACGTACGCCCAGGTTCGAGTGCGTTCCGGTGAGGTTCGCAAGATTCACATCGATTGCCGCGCAACCATTGGCCAGGTGGCCAATGAAGAGCATAGCCTGCGTCAACTCGGCAAAGCCGGTGTGAAGCGCTGGATGGGTATTCGCCCAACCGTTCGCGGTGTGGTGATGAACCCGGTCGACCATCCGCACGGTGGTGGCGAGGGCAAGACCGGTGAAGGCCGTCATGCAGTCGATCCTTGGGGTAATCTGACCAAGGGTTACCGTACCCGTAACAACAAGCGCACGCAGGTCATGATCGTGTCGCGTCGCAAGAAGTAAGGGGTAGGTAAATGACTCGTTCTCTCAAAAAAGGTCCCTTTGTAGACCATCACCTTGTCGCCAAGACCGAAAAGGCCGTGGCTACCAAGGACAAAAAGCCGATCAAGACTTGGTCGCGTCGCTCCATGATCCTGCCCGATTTCATCGGCTTGACCATCGCCGTGCACAACGGCAAACAGCACGTGCCGGTCTATATCACCGACCAAATGGTTGGCCATAAGTTGGGTGAGTTCGCGCTCACTCGTACTTTCAAGGGCCACCCTGCGGACAAAAAAGTCCAGAAGAAATAAGGAGTTGACCATGGAAACACGTGCAACCCTTCGTGGCGTTCGTTTGTCGGTGGACAAAGGTCGTCTGGTCGCGGACCTGATTCGCGGCAAGAAAGTGGACCAAGCCTTGAACATCTTGCAATTCACGCAGAAAAAAGCTGCGGTAATCATCAAGAAGGTTCTGGAGTCCGCCATCGCCAACGCTGAGCACAATGACGGTGCTGACATCGACGAATTGAAGGTCAAGACCATCTACGTTGAACAAGGCGCATCGCTGCGTCGCTTCACGGCCCGCGCAAAAGGCCGCGGAAACCAAATCAGAAAACCCACGTGCCATGTGTACGTGACGGTTGGTAACTGAAAGAGGCACGGATACATATGGGACAAAAAATCCACCCTACCGGGTTTCGTCTTTCGATCAGCCGTAACTGGTCCTCACGCTGGTACGCCAGCAACCGTGACTTCGCTGGCATGCTGGCCGAAGACATCAAGGTGCGTGAGTACCTCAAGGCCAAGCTGAAGAACGCTTCGGTATCTCGCATTCTGATCGAGCGTCCAGCTAAGAACGCACGCATCACCATTTTTTCATCACGCCCTGGTGTCGTGATTGGGAAAAAGGGTGAGGACATTGAAAACCTCAAGCGCGATCTGGGCAAACAGCTCGGCGTACCAGTGGCAGTCAACATCGAAGAAGTGCGCAAGCCTGAAATCGATGCCAAGCTGATTGCTGACAGCATTACGCAACAGTTGGAAAAGCGGATCATGTTCCGCCGTGCCATGAAGCGCGCCATGCAAAACGCCATGCGTCTGGGTGCCCTGGGCATCAAGATCATGTCGGCTGGCCGTTTGAACGGTATCGAAATTGCGCGTACCGAGTGGTACCGGGAAGGCCGCGTGCCGTTGCATACCCTGCGCGCCGATATTGACTACGGCACTTCGGAAGCCAAGACCACCTACGGTGTGATCGGTGTGAAGGTCTGGGTCTACAAGGGCGACACACTGGGTCGCAATGACCTGCCGGCCGCTACCGAGACGCGTTCTGAAGAAGAGCGCCGTCCGCGTGGTCCGCGTCGTGACGACCGTGGCGGTGCACGCCCTGGTTCAGACCGTCCGGCACCCCGTGGCGCAGCTCCCCGCCGCCCAACTGGCGTCAATGTGGCTCCTGCGGATGGCAGTGACAAACCCGTCGAGGCCTCTGGCGTTGACGCTACCAAACCCACCGTTAAGCGCGTTCGCAAAGTCGCCGCGCCAGGTGCCGCAGGCAGCACAGGCGCTGCGGCAGCTGACGGTAAAGGAGAATAAGCATGTTGCAACCCACTCGGCGGAAATACCGCAAAGAGCAAAAGGGCCGTAACACTGGTATAGCAACCCGTGGTTCATCGGTTGCCTTCGGTGATTTCGGTCTGAAATGTACTGACCGCGGCCGTCTGACCGCGCGCCAGATCGAAGCAGCACGTCGTGCTATTTCCCGCCACGTCAAACGTGGTGGCCGTATCTGGATCCGTGTGTTCCCTGACAAGCCGATTTCCCAAAAGCCTGCTGAAGTGCGTATGGGTAACGGCAAAGGTAACCCGGAGTACTACGTTGCTGAGATTCAGCCTGGCAAGATCGTGTTCGAAATCGTCGGTGTCACCGAAGAGCTCGCCCGTGAAGCATTCCGTCTGGCAGCTGCCAAGCTGCCATTGCGCACCACATTTGTGGCACGCATGGTTGGCCAGTAATCAGGAGAACAAGCAATGAAAACTACTGAACTGCGCACCAAGGACGTGGCTGGCCTACAAGCAGAAGTGAAGGCTTTGCAAAAAGCCCACTTCGGCCTGCGCATGCAAAAAGCCACGCAACAACTCAACAACACCGCTACGCTGCGCACCGCGCGCCGTGCTATTGCCCGCGCCAAGACCATTCTTGTCGAGAAGCAAAGCGCTGACACTGCAACCTCAAAAGCAACGCCTAGCGTTGCGGCCAAATAAGGAGCCACTGAATGACGGAAGCTAAAAAATCCCTCAAGCGCACCTTGGTTGGCAAGGTGGTCAGCGACAAGCGAGCCAAGACAGTCACGGTACTCATTGAGCGCCGTGTCAAGCACGAGCTCTATGGAAAGATTGTTGGCAAGTCCAGCAAATACCACGCCCATGACGAAAAGGGCGAGTACAAGATGGGCGATGTCATCGAAATTACTGAAAGCAAGCCTATCTCCAAGACCAAGAACTGGGTGGCAACCCGCTTGGTAGAGAAGGCCGCGGTGGTCTAAAACCAAAGACGTTGCAGATCGCAGGTCTTTCTCAAACGGCTCACAATGTGGGCCGTTTCCATTTTTGCTCTTACACAAAGGACACCAGCATGATCAAAGTAGGCGATACCCTTCCCGCAACCACTCTGATGGAGTACATCGAAGTTGAAGGCGAGGGCTGCAGCATAGGCCCCAATCCCGTGGACGTTGCCAAAGCGAGCAGCGGCAAAACCATTGCCTTGTTTGCGCTGCCCGGTGCATTCACCCCCACCTGCTCTGCCAAGCACGTACCCGGTTACGTCGAGAACGTTGATGCCTTCAAGGCGGCTGGTGTAGACGAGATCTGGTGCGTGAGTGTCAACGATGCCTTCGTTATGGGAGCCTGGGCCCGCGATCAAAAGACCCATGGCAAAGTACGGATGCTGGCCGACGGAAGCGCTGCATTTGCACAAGCCACCGGTCTGACGCTGGACCTCACAGCCAAGGGTATGGGCTTGCGCAGCAACCGCTACTCGATGTTGGTCAAGGATGGCAAAGTCACAGCGCTCAACAACGAAGGACCGGGTAAATTCGAAGTCAGCGACGCCGCAACTTTGTTGGCCCAAGCCAAGGCTTGAGCGAATTCACAAGTCGGCTTTAAGGTAGTGGGCCCCAGCGATGGGGTTGAAGTAGTAGGGTGGAATGTCTTCAAACCCGAGGTCTTCGTACAAAGCCCGGGCCGACTCCATTTCGTCGAGCGTATCGAGCAGGATGCAGTCGTAGCCTGCCAACCGCGCTGCATCCAAAATACCCTCCGCTAGTTGGCGTCCAAGCCCTAATCCACGGAAATCCTGTCGAACAAACAGGCGTTTCATCTCGCAGGCGTTGGGATAGTCCACGCCGTCGAGCGGACGCAGCGCACAGCAACCGGCACATGCGCCATTGACGGTTGCCAGCAACAATGCGCCGCGCGGCGCGGCATATTCACCTGGCAGGTTGCGTAACTCCTCGTCGAAATTTTGGAAGCACAAGTCGACTGTAAGCGACTGGGCATACATCACAAAAAGTTCACGTAATCCAACCATTTCTGCCGGAGTCGACGGGAATGTCAGCAATACCGACATTAGCCGGCCCATTTCACCAGCCACGCCACTGCCAGGGCGCACACGGCAAACACAATCGCTCCCACGGTGCGCGAAACAGCATCGTCGCGCGACGGTGGAAAGGCCTGAGGCAGGTCCTTATCACCGTGCAGCATGGGTGACACGAGATTTTCCCCTTTGCGTACTCGATAAAACACAATGG
>Ga0194063_10002426_pt1 | contig 11661 bp, 11 predicted proteins | sample SepL3720m_MetaG_FD_155459 | JGI IMG/M metagenome (GOLD analysis project Ga0194063, IMG submission 155459) | Anoxic zone freshwater microbial communities from boreal shield lake in IISD Experimental Lakes Area, Ontario, Canada - Sep2016-L373-20m | ecosystem: Environmental > Aquatic > Freshwater... | reverse complement strand
CGACGACATCGACCGGTTCGCCGACCGGTTCGGGTGCACGGTGAACGATGCCTACGGATCGTCTGAGGGTGGGGCCACGGTGACGCGGACCGCTGATACGCCCAAGGGTGCCCTCGGTCGCGCACCTTTTGAGGGGACCGTGGTGCTCGACCCAGAGAATCTCGAGGAGTGCCCGGTGGCCGAGTTCGACGAGGCGGGACGTCTGCTCAACGCCGACACCTGCATCGGCGAGCTGGTCTCGAAGACCGGTGGATCGAGCTTCGAGGGCTACTGGGCCAATGATGGCGCCATGGAGGCCCGCCTCCGCAATGGTTGGTACTGGACCGGCGACCTCGCCTACCGGGACGCGAGCGGGTTCTTCTACTTCGCCGGGAGGGATCACGACTGGATCCGGGTCGACGGCGAGAACTTCGCCGCCGCCCCGATCGAGCGCATCCTCGGCCGGCATCCAGACGTCATCCTGGCCGCCGTCTTCGCCGTCCCCGACGAGCACGTCGGAGACCAGGTGATGGCCGCCCTCGAGATCTCCGCCGGCGCTCCACCCTTCGACCCGTCGGCGTTCGCCGCATTCCTCGCCGACCAAGGGGACCTCGGGACCAAGTGGGCCCCGAAGTACATCCGGCTGACCGACCACCTCCCGAAGACGGCCACCTCCAAGGTCGTCAAGAAGGGCATGCGGGCCGAACGGTGGAGGACGCTTGACGAGGTCTGGTGGCGCCCCAGCCCCTCCTCGCCCTACGAGCTACTCGGCGACGCCGACGCGGCGCGTCTCGAAGAGACGGTCGCCGACCGGATCCTGTGAGCCGCCTGTCGCCGAATCCACAGTGCCGAGTGGTATAACGTCAATATGCGAATTCTCCGAGCCACGCTTGTCGGGAGCCTCGCTGCCGGTTCGCTCCTTGTGACCGGTGGGGCGGGGGCGGCATCGACCCCCGATTGCAGCGCTGATCCGGCGCCCTATGTGAACTTCAAGGGGTGCGACCTCCGCAAGGTCGACTTCTCGAACGCCGACCTCACTGGGGCGAACCTGTCCGGGACGAACCTCAAGGGTGCGGACCTCGATGGGGCTGACCTGACCGGGGCCAATCTGTTCCGGGTGCGGTCGGGTTCCATCACCGGCGACGTGACCCTTCCTGGCTCGTTCAGCCTGATCAACGGCTACCTCGTCGGCCCGATGGCCATCCTCACCGGTGCCGACCTCCACGGGCAGGACCTGTCGTCGATCAGCCTCAAGCGGGCGATCTTCACCGGCGCCAACCTGGCCCACGCCGACCTGTCGGGCAGCGTGGTCGAGTACGCGACCTTCTCCGGGACCAACCTGACCAGCGCCAGCCTCAACGGAGCCAAGGCCGCACGGTCGCAGTTCATGAACGCCAACCTGACCAAGACCGACCTCTCCGGTGCCGACATGACCGCTGCGATCGTCGACACGCCCGTGATGATCGGCACCAACCTCTCCGGGGCCGAGTGGCTCAACCTCTCGCTGCGGGGAAAGGTCACATCCAGTGGCCTCGTGGGATCCCCAAAGAATCTGTCGACGGGCTGGGTGCTCTCCGGTGGCAAGCTCCGCTTCCGGCCGGGCACCTAGCGCTGCACTCCACGTACCGTCAGCCGACCGAGCGTCAGCCGTCGGCGTTGCGGCCCAGACCGCTGATGGGACACCCATCCCGTAGTGACCACGACGCGCTCGAGGCCGTCGACCTTGTGGACCGCAGCCTCTCGCTCTCGCCCGCGTGATTGAGGGGAGGCAAACCCCGACCCGACCTGCGCTCATGGGCGGCGTTCGCCGGAGGATCCGTGTCACGCCGGAGGGTCAGAGCGCAAGATGAAGCCGAAGTGCCTCATCCAAGGCCGCCAGCAAGTCCGTCGGCAGCTCGCCGACCAGTCCTCCGATCCTTTCAACCACCGCCGCCCCGACCTGTTCGGCCTGAGCCTTCGAGTCCTGGCGCAGCCCAGTCCTCGAGACTGGCAAACGAACCTTGAACGGGTGCTCCCGATCGGTACTCGACGTCACCGGCACCACCGTGAGCACACCTCGCCCGAGACGTTCGTCAGTGCTGTTTGCTCCGTCGTTACTGACGATCACTGCCGGACGGCGTGTGCTGGCCTCTCTCTCGCGTGCGGGATCCAGATCAATGACACGCACCTCGCCTCGTCGCATCAGGTGAGACCATCATCGCTCGACTCGCTGGTGTCTGCATTGACCGCTGCATGACCCGGACCGACAGATCAACGCAACGGCACGTTGGCCAGCCGTAACAAGGGTCAGATCCGAGTCACGCAGCAGCCCTCTTTACCTCACCGTCATATGAATCTCCGACGCTGCCAATCGGGAGTCGAGCCCCAATCTTGTCGAATCGCTCGCCATAGCGAGTGGTGTGCCGTGGGTCTAGTGGAGCCTGATTGCTTGGATTCCTAGGCTGCTGTCCTGACAGGAGGCCAGCCTGGGACAGAAGGGTTACTCGCCGGAGTTCCGCCAGCGAGCACTGGATCTGCTCGGCAGCGGTCGCAAGGTGGTCGACGTCACTAGCGACCTCGGAATCAGCGACCAGACCATCGTCAACTGGCGGCGGCAGGATCGCGTGGACCGAGGGGAACCTGAGCGGACCTCGACACTCGAAGGAGCGAAACTCAAGAAGGCGAAGAAGCTGATCGCAGGGCTTGGGGCCGAACTCGCCATCCATCACCGCGCAGCTGAACTCCTGAAGGAGTCGACGGACCCAAACGTCGGTTTGCGGCCATCGAAGTGATGGCCGCAGAGGGACACTCAGTGCAGATGGCCTGCAAGCCTCCTCGCCGTCCGGTAGCCCGACCGCGATAGCGCCTTGGTGGCGGCCTCTCACTATCGAAGCCGCGGGCATCGAAGGCTAATCTTCCGCGACTACCATTTGACGGGTGAGCACTACTTCTCGGATTGCGGCCTGCGGAATCGTCCTCGCGCTGGCACTGGCCGGTTGTTCGACCCCTTCGAAGAACGCAAACAGCGCGGCAACGAAGTACCTAGCCAAGGCTGTGGCTACCAGCATCACCCGCGGGTCAGTCCACGTCGTGGACGTCACAACCAACGGCGGACTCGTGACTACGATGACGGCGGATCTCTCAGAATCAGACTCGACTGAGACCATCAAGAACTCGAGCGGGACCGGCGAAGTTGATCTCATGATCACCGGGGGGGCCGCCTACGTCCGGGCGTCGCCCGCCGCCCTACAGAACATCCTCGCCCTCACCCCGACGGTGGCCCAGCAGTCTGCTGGCGTCTGGATCAAGGTGCTCAAGGACGATGGACCCTATGCCACCATCGCCCAGGCCCTCACCATCTCTGCCGAAATTACCCCGTATGTGCCGACGCCATCGAGCGCTGTCATCGGCAAGGAACGTTCCATCAAGGGTGTCCACGGGAATGTGGTACCTGTCTCGGGGCCCTACAACTCAACGGGACAGGCAACCACGATCGATGCCAACGTGGTCGTCTTCGTTGCCGCCGGTTCCAATCTCATCCGAGGGGGCTCGACCGTCGCCAAGACTGGCAAGACGGTCGAACGAAAGTATGCCGTCTTCACGAAGTGGGGGGAACCGGTGACGCTCGCTGCTCCCTCCCCGACCCTCACGTTCAGGGATCTCTACAACCAGTAAGCAAAGGGAGCTTCGCCATCTGGTTCGCTGGGCTCCCAGGTGCGGGAAAGACGACAACGGCAGTGCTAGCCAAGGCCATCAAAGAACAAGGCGGGTCGACACCGATCCTCCTTGACGGTGACCACGTCCGGAGTGGTCTCAGCAGCGACCTCGGCTTCAGTGCCACCGATCGAGCTGAGGAGGTCCGGCGAGCTGGTGAAGTCGCCCTCCTCGCCGCCCAGCAGGGTTTCACATCTCTGGTCAGTCTGGTGTCGCCGAATGCCGATGCCAGAGACGCCGTTCGACGTCGCCACCTCGACCATGCCATCGGCTTCGTTGAGATCTTCGTTACCACCCCGATCGAGGTTGCACCGCTCGTGACCCTAAGAAGCTCTCCGCCCAGGCCAAGACCGCAACCCTCAAGCTCATGACCGGGGTCGGAGATCCCTACTCGAGCCCAGAGAATTCGGATCTCATCATCGAAACTCGTCTCATGAGCACTGACGAGATTATTGAGCGGATCCTCGCTACTCTCGCTCAGCGCTCGGGATGGTTCCGAGAGTGCCTCAGGGGAACTGGCCCACAGAGGCCTGGCCTCGGTAACCATTGGACGTGGTGTAGCCGACGCTGTACTGACCCGTGTCGGTGAACGTGAAGGTGCCGCCGGTCTCGATCATCGGCGAAGGAGCCTTCCCTGAGCCGCCGAACGTGATCTGAACTGGCTTCGCCGTTAGGTTCGTCCACGTGATCGTGGCGCCCTCGGGGGCAATGAGTTGCATAGGAAGAACCCCATCAGGCCGAATGACAATCTGCGTCCCCGTCGCTGTTCCAGGCGATGGAAGCGAGCCATTGGCTTCAGTGGGTACGTCGTAACTCGTCCCATTGATGACGACACTCGGCGAGGTGATCGGTGAAGCCGGGGTGACCTTCGCCATTGTCGTGGTGGTTGTTGACGATGTCGTCGTCGGTGGTGCCGACGGCGCTCCGCAGGCCGCCAGCGAGAATCCGCCGGTCACCACGCTAAGTGCCACGAGAAAATGCCGGCCGCTCATCACTGCGTCGCCGGAAGAAGTCGATAGAGGTTGGAGAATGTCACGAGGGAAGTGGCTACGACAATCGGGGTACTCAGGAGATAGACCGTCGCGAGGTGGCGGTGAAGCCGCCGGTAGGCCACAAAGGTCATCGCCACCACCATGGCCAGGATCGCGCTCCACAGGAACGACGGCCACACCGCCGCCGGGTCTCCGCTGAGGCCGAGTTCAGCCTGTGTGGGCGGGACCTTCGGCTTGGGTGAAACCGCTGGTGGACTGATGAGCCGAGCCCGGACATAGTCAAGACCAGTCGGCAGGGTCGAGGAGTTGGCGGTCATCAGCGTAAGCTTGCGGCCCTTGGTCGGCGATGCGGGGCTGACCTGGCCCGGCTTTGTTGTGCCGATTGAACTCACCACATAGGTGAACTTTCCGAGACCCGTCGACACCAGAATCCTGTCACCACGCTTCAAGGTCGTTAACTTCTCGAATGGTGCCCCGGACGTGGCCACTCTGCCGAGGATCACGGCATTGCCAATGGTGCCTGGCCGTGCTGCCTGGCTCAAGACGCCAGGACCTTGAGTCAGGTCGGTGGCAGTCGTCCCTTGGACCACGACCTCGTTGAGACCCAACACTGGGATCTTCAGCACTGCGGTCGCCCTGCCATCGAGGGGAATTTTGCCAGACAGCGGCACGGCCCCTTCGGCCGACGTGAACTCATCAATCATCTTGTGCTGGATGCGGTCCTGCTGGAGGTCTGTGAACACCGAGACATAGGCGACAAAGAGCACCGCCAGCATTCCCAAGGTGAGCAATGGCAGACCAATGCGAGCGGTCCACGATGGTCCAGGGTTTTCCGGCTCGAGTGCCTCGTCGGCAACCTCGTCGACTATCGCCTCAGCTATCCGGTCCTCCGCTTCGGGGGTCACGGTACTAACCATTTGGTTCCGTCTCCAACTCAAGATCTCCGTCGGAAGGACTCGTCGAGGCTCCGAGGCGACTCCTGGTCGGCCGCCAGGCCATCAGGAGCGCTCCGACGATGGCGACTATGCCGCCGAGGAGCAAGATCCGGTTGGTTCCGATGGCGACGTGGGCAGCAGTCATCCGGAATGCGCCATAGGTCGGACTCGACGAAGCGATGGGCTTGGGGAGCCCCGCCCCGGATCCTTTCTGAGCCCCGGGGGCGACGGCGCCAGCACGGATACCCACCGCAGAGACTGTCGGCCGATACGTCGATGGACGCGGAGCGGAAACCGTTCCCGGTGGAGGCGTCATGCCGGGCTTCTGTGGAACCTTGACCTGATAGGTCGGGTTCCCAATGGCGTGGGCGACCTCGTCACGTGCGATGGCCGTGAGATCAGCATTGAGAGGCACAAAGCCCTCAGGCAAGGTGCCCGTGGCGCCTGTTGTCACGTCCAACAACTTGCTGAGTATGGACCGGATGGCCTTCTGGTCGGCCTTGGGGACCTTGGTGCTCTGATTGACAGCTGCGTAAATCACTGTCGGCATGGCATAAGCAGCCGACGACGAGGTATTCGAATAGCTCGGCGAGATGGTGCCGTTGGCGTTCCAGGTGCCATCGGCGAGGGCAGCGTTGACGGAAGCCACTGTCGGCGGAACGAAGCCCCCAGCAGCGTTCTGGAGACTAGCGATGCTCATACCGTAGTAGCGAGCCTCAGCCCAGTTCATGGGAGCGAGACCCAAATTGGGCTGGGAAGCGACCTGGAAGGGCAGAACGGTTTTACTCATCTTGATGACCTGCTGGCCGGGGCTGTTCACCTCGGCGAATTGCTCACCGCTGATCCGCATCGGCGGAAATTGGTCGGTCACCGGACAACTCGTCACCGGAGAACCCGTGCCCGTGCTCAATCCATCAAGCAACGCCTGCGTGCCGGATACCGATTCAGTGATCGGACCGCTGAAGTCTGCTGTCGTCGTGGGCATCGAGCAAATCCAAGAGAACATCTGGCTCGTGACGCCAGCGGTATCGGATCGAAGGTATGCCCCATAGGTATTTGCATTGAAGAAACCTTTGGAGAAATTGAGTCGATCGAAGAACGAGCACGGTCCGTCCGCATGGAAGCACGGTCCCTTCACTGGGAGCGGACACGGACCGTTACATGGGGCGAGATCAGCGTTGGTCGGACCTTGGTAGAGGCCTGTCAAAATACCTCCGGCTGCGGTGGCGGTGAGGTTCATTGTTGCCTTCGGATAGATCGAGAATCCGTCGGTGGTTTGGCTTCGAAAACCCATCACGTTCGCCGACGTCACGAGAGGAATGAGGATGAAATTCCCCTTCTTCAACTCTGCCGCTTGTGAGGGAGCCTGTGGATCATCGGTGAATGCCATTTCGATGCTGCCGGCAGCAAGGGTCTTCACGGCCTCGAGGCCGTTCAGCGCCGTGTTGAAGGGCACCGCAGGATCGGATCCGCTACACAGCGAGCTCGACACCCTGGGTAGGAGTCGTTCGATACCGAATTCGCTCTCAGTCGAGATGATCGCTCCATTCGGGCAACCAGTGTTCGAGGGGGCGAAGGCAATTGGAATTCGTACTGCATTGGTCGGAGATGGCGTCAAGGTACTAGCAGCGGAAAGCATCCGCGACGAAATCTCAATGGCGCACGCATCATCGCGGGAGCAATAGAACTCTTCTCTCGATGGTGGAGCGGGAGGGATGCCACCGACCAACGGCGTCCCAGAGGCACTGTCGACAACCGGAACGTTAAAACCGAACGCAGAGGATCCATCCGCAAAGGGCTTCACGACCGTGGAGGGATTCGAGAGAAGCTGTGTGCCTTCAAGAGCGCAGGCCGGAGAGGGAGCCAATGTGCCTGTGTCCTGGCAGTAATAGGTCCCAATTGTGTCGCCCGGCGTGAAGCCAAAGAGACGAACGAAGACCCATTGATCAACGCCCAGGTTTGAGGTGGGCCCCACTTGTACCGTCCCGCATGCCCCCTCGGTGGGACAGGGCATCGCCACGCATGTCCAACCCTCCGGGCACGGAGGCGGCGTCAAGGGCGCTGCCGCAGTGGCGACCGTCCGGCCACCCACGAAGGTAAGGCTCCCCGCAACGATGAGCGCCAAGCCCATCAGCCGCATCGCCCTGTCGCTCAATCGACGCCTCATGATCCGTCCTCCACATCATCGGAGAGGGGCTCGCCCTCATCGCCACGTCGGGAAAGCCGCCTCGTTCGCAGTGCTGCCATTCCAGGCGGTGCTGCCAACAGGGCCAAGAAGGCGATTGCGCCAGCCACCATCACGCCGGCTGGGGACGAGATCCCACGCAACGCCGTCACGGCTGCATTCAGGGCCAGACCTGGTGCTTGCCCACCAGCGGTCGCCAAACCCTTCGCTCCTGGGATTGTCACCACTTTGGCTCCGGACTTCCCCGCCTTGGCTGCCGCAGCTGCAATCGCAGCAGCTTTGGCGTTGGAGTCCGCTTGGGATACCGCTGTCGAGGTGCCTCCCGACCCGTCCGACGAAACGATCACCGGCCCCCCTCCGGCTGGAATCTGGAGTTCACCCGTCAGGTAAGGATTCGGGCAATGCGCACCATCAATGGCTGGTGGAGGGTCAGCGCCGTTGAGGCGCTTGATGGCTTCAAAATCGACCTGGATTAGGTTAGGGGGGATCGGCGAATAGCCCAATTGACCGGCTGCCTGCTGGCCCCGGCAGGCGATGAAGGTGATGAACTGGCCCAGTATCTTCCCTTTTTCGGCCGAGATACCACTCGTCGGGGTCACAAGGTAGCTATAGGCAGAGATCGGGTAGGCATCAGCCTCTGGAGCGGTATAGACACCAGCGAGATCTTGTTCTCCATAGCGAGGATCGCCCGGGGTCAGGAATACTTGATCGTGAGTCAAGGCAATGGCGTCACCCTTCGACGAGGGTTGAACGAATGCCCCGGAGATGTTCTGAACGGCGGCGCAGGGTGAATTGTGAAGGATCGCATAGGCGGTCTCAACGAAGGTGATTGACTGCGGGGTGGCTGCGACGTAGTTCGAAGCATTGTCCGAACCCGACTGACCGACCCAGCCGGCGAAGCTGTACTTGCCGACTGAGACCGAGTTCGCTGGTGTCGGCCAGATCGCCGTCGGCCCAGGCGAAACGCTCAGTGCGGATGCGAAATCGTTCCACCCGGCCTCGTCCAGGATGGCGAAGTAGTCGCTGAAGAGGTAATTCTCACCCGAGGCATCAGTTCGGAAGACCACGGTCACCGGAGAGCTCGGCAGCAGGATGCCCGGATTGGCCGACGCGATTTCCTGGTCATTCCAGTGCTTGATCGTCCCGGTGAAGATCCCCAGCATCGCCGCAGTGGTCAGGTTCAGATTTCGAATGGGTTGCTGGGTCGCCGACGTCAGGTTGAACATCAGGCAGGTGGCACCGGCCACCGTCGGCATGTACTGATAGCCCGATCCCGATGGGGGGGTCTGGTCCGCTTGACCGGTGGAGTACCCGATTTCACTCGCCCCAAAGTCGACTTGGCCCTGGGCATAGTTATTGAGACCGATCACTGACGAGGTGGTCTGGTAATTGATGTTGACCCCGAAGAACTGGTCCATCTGGGCTACCCATTGGTTGATAGCGACCGCGGCGTAACTCGAACCAGTCCCGGTCAAGGTGGGGCCGGCCGCACTCGCCGTAGCGGCGGGAACAAGGCTTGCCGCCAGCAGGACCGACGACGAAGCCAACCACCCCACCACTCTGCGAATGATCTTTGCCCTCACCCGAATCGCCCATTCACGTAGTCATCGGTCCTCGGATCCACGGGGGCCTCAAAGATCTGAGTGGTCGATCCGGCCTCGACGATGCGTCCAGGCTCGTTCTCGGCCGCCAAGAAGAATGCGCAATAATCGGAAACCCGAATTGCTTGCTGCATGTTGTGCGTGACAATCACGACGGTGACCTCGTGAGAGATCTCCTTGATGGTCTGCTCAATGCGGCGGGTCGAGGTTGGATCGAGGGCCGAACAGGGCTCGTCCATTAGCAACACCGACGGCTTCACCGCAAGGCCTCTGGCGATGCAGAGACGTTGCTGCTGTCCACCCGAGAGACCTCCTCCAGGCTCGCTCAGTCGGTTCTTGACTTCGTTCCACAAGCCGGCCTTGGTAAGGGACTCTTCGACGATGTCCGACGTCTTTGATGTCTTGATCTTGTTGAAACGCAGACCGGCGAGCACGTTCTCCTGAATCGACATCGCAGGGAAGGGATTCGGTCGCTGGAACACCATCCCGATGTGGCGACGAGCCGAAGCGGCCCGCTCGCTGGGGTCATAGATGTTGATTCCGTTCAGCCGGACTTCTCCGGCCAACTGAGCGCCGGGGATGGTCTCGTGCATGCGGTTCATGATCCGGAGGAAGGTCGACTTCCCGCAACCTGACGGGCCGATGAGAGCTGTCACCTTCTGATGCTCCATCACAAGATTGACGTTCTCGAGGACAAGTCGCTTGCCGAACCACGCATGGACACCGTTCGCCACGATTTCTCCGGCTTCGCCGTGAATCGAGTCAAGTCCACCTGCGGCGGCAAAACTGGATCGGCTGCTCTTGGCAGAGTCATTGGTCAGCGTCATCGCTGGTCCCTTTCATCGGTGGACTTCGAGGGTGGATAGCTGGCAATCGGGGTGTCGGCGAAGCCATCCTGTTCAATCTCGGTCGCCCCGAGACTCGAGTTGACAATGCGAGACCGAAGCGCAGCAAAGCCAGGGGTCCGTCTGCGGCCACCAGCGAGAAGGCGCGCCACGATAAACAGGGTGAACACCAAGAGGAACAGGACCAAGGCAGCGGTATAGCCCAGGTCGATGTCCGCCTGCAATGGCAGTTTGATCTGCTGGTACGCCATCAACGGCAGGGCGGCTTGGGGGCCGTTGAAGGGATTCGTGTTCATTAATTTGTTGCCAAAGACGGTCATCAGTAGTGGCGCCGTCTCGCCAATGGATACCGCAACGCCGAGGAGTACCGACGTCACAAGCCCAGAGCGGGCTGTCGGGAGGACCACTGACCAGACGGTTCGCCACTCGGGTGCCGCCAGGGCGATCGATGCCTCGCGCAAATCCTGATGAACGACTTTGAGGACCTCTTCGGTCCCACGGGTCACCGTTGGGAGAAGCAACACCGCCAACGCCAGCGCTCCAGCGAAGCCGGAGTAGCCCTGATGGAACGTAGCGATCCAGATGGCGTAAATGAAGATTCCCGCCACGATCGCCGGCGTACCGCTCATGGCCGTCACCACCACTCGGATTGTCCTCGTGAAACGACCCCCGATCTCATTGATGAAGATGGCTGTCAACACGGCAGCGGGGACACCGATCAGGGCTGCAAGTCCAACCTGCTCAAGGGTCCCCACGATGGCGTGAGCCACTCCCGCCTTTCCGACGGGGCTGAGCTCGGAGACACCCTTTTGGGTGGCCACAAAGACATGGGCGGAAAGCAGATTCCAACCTCGAGCCACCACGAAGACCACAAGGAGGAGGAGCGGAATGAACATCGCCAGAGCGCCAAGGGTCATGAGGGCCGCCACGAAACGGTCGACGGCCACTTGGCGCGTGAAGAGCTGTCGGTTGACCACCCAATACAGGCCAAGGAAAAATCCGACACAGAACAGCACGAATCCCAACTGGCCCGACAGCAAGGTCAGTTGGTCGAAGAGGATCCATGTGATGCAGTAGGCAGCGAGCCCAGCAGCGCCGAGAACGATGATGTCAGAGCGCTTAAACTCCCGAGGGCGGATCGGCTTGATCTTCACCGGAACGAAGGATTCGCCCGCAGCACCACCGACACCTGAAGTCATTTCCAGCGTCATCGATCAACCACCCATCTTCGATCGGTTGACAATCCTGGCGGCGACGAGGTTGATGGCGAGGGTGATCACGAAGAGAACCAGACCAGCGGCCAGGAGGCCCGAGAGCCCGATGGGGCCACCAGATCCGAAGCGGAAGGCAATCAAAGCGGCGATCGAGTTCCCGCCGGCTTGGGTCACATGGATCGATGGCTGGAAGGTCAGCGAAATGATGATGGCCCTG
>Ga0194063_10002424_pt1 | contig 11672 bp, 13 predicted proteins | sample SepL3720m_MetaG_FD_155459 | JGI IMG/M metagenome (GOLD analysis project Ga0194063, IMG submission 155459) | Anoxic zone freshwater microbial communities from boreal shield lake in IISD Experimental Lakes Area, Ontario, Canada - Sep2016-L373-20m | ecosystem: Environmental > Aquatic > Freshwater... | reverse complement strand
AAAGAGTGGTAGCGCGCGTTTTTTCCCCAGTGAACTTGGGGATGATATGAGTAGTTAAATCCCCGCCAGTAATATAAACGGTATTGTCTCCGGGGCGACTACACTTGATACCAATCGCTTCTAAAGTTTTAAAAGTGACATCGACATCGCCGATTTTACTCATGTTGAGTAGGCGAGATTCACCTTCGCCCATGGCGGCGGCAATCATCAGCTTGAAACTGGCGTTTTTGGCCCCTCCGAGTCTGACTGCACCTTTGAGAGGAGTACCTCCCACAATCTTAAAACTTGTCATGTAAATGGATTGTAACCTACGAGATTAGATTTGACCAATCAAAAATACTTCTTCTGTCAAGTCCACCCCATATTTAGCCTTGATTTTTGCCTTGATTTCCTTGATCAAATCGAGGACATCCTGACTGGTGGCAGTACCGTCGTTGACGATGAAGTTGGCATGAATTTCAGAGACACTGGCACCTCCTACTTTGAGCCCCTTGAGCCCAGCTTTGTCGAGGAGGTACCCAACTGATTGGATCGTATCTGGAGTCCCGAGTCGCATCGCGTCGGCGAGAGGGATATTTTTGAAGATGCAACCAGAGCTAGGATTGCCAAGTGGTTGGGTAGAGGCGCGACGTTTGACAGCATCATTGGCGACTCCCCAAAGCAAGTCTTTGTCGCCTCTTTTCAGCTGAAAAGTAGCAGAAAGAATAATTTCTTTGGTCTTGTGAAAAATACTATAATCATAATCAAAGTTGAGTTCTTTTTGAGTATATTTCTTGATCTTCCCCTCTTTATCCAGATATTCTACCTCGATAAGATGGTCGCCAAAGAAATGACCGAGATGATGAGAGTTGTTGTAGACTGCACCGCCGACTGACCCAGGGAGCCCGAGCATATGCTCAAGACCAGCTAATCCTTGGTCGAGAGTGTAGCGGATAAAGAGATTGGCTGGCACCCCTGACTCGACATAAACTAAGGCTTCTTTGAGATCTAACTTGCCTTTTTCGACTCCTCCAGCAAAACCCTTGAGCTGAATACTGCTAGTTTTATTTTTGATGACGAGTCCCCGGTATCCCAGATCAGTGACGAGGATATTGGAACCTCCACCGATAACGATAAAGGGTATTTTATAGAGAATGGCAGACTGGACGGCTTTGACAAGATCTTCGCTAGTTCGCGCTTCGTAAAGTAAGTCAGCTGGACCACCGAGTTTGAAGTAGGTATGGCCAGATAGTGGCTCGTCGAATTTGAGACGATCATGACCGAGGGATTGGATAAGGAAAGTGTAATTCATCTTTTTATTTTAGCTTAAATTGCTCGTGAAGTTTGTAAACGAAACCAGCCCCCATAGTCAAGATGAGATCTCCCGGTTTCGAGGCTGACCAAATGACATCAGTGGCATTGTCCCAAGTGAGAGCAGTAGCGCCAGGAATAAGTCCAGCAAAGGACTTAGTAGTCACCGTATGGGCAACGCCCTTTTCCCGGGCGGACTCGAAGATGGGCATGATAAAAGCAAGATCAGCTAGAGCGATCGAGCGAGCAAATTCTTGCAGGAGTGCCTCTGTCCTCGAATAAGTGTGAGACTCAAAGACGAGGATCAGGCGACGACCAGGGAAGTGCTCTTTAAAAGACTGGACTGTCAGCTCGATCTCCCGTGGATGATGACCGTAGTCATCATATAGTAGGCGACCAGCGACTTCACCATGACTCTCCTGACGGCGCCCAGCCCCTTTGTATGCCTTGATTGCAGCAAGAGCGTCCGTCTCAGACAAACCAGATTCGATGCCGGCTAAAACGCCAGCTAGCGCGTCCAACTTGTTTTGATCGCCAAAGACAGAAAGTTCTAACCTCGAGTAGAGTGGATGATCTGATCCATATTGTATAACTTTGACCTGCCTCGACTCGCTGTCGCTTGTCGACGCGAGGCTGGTCCCCTTCAAGGTCTCACCTTGTAGGCTCAAGATCTGGGCAGTCAAGGGATCGGCTGGATTGGCGATCCAGGTCCCGCCTGAGGGAATCGAGGCAACGAGGTCAGCAAAAACCCTGGCTGTGGCGGATTCATCCTGATATATATCTGGGTGATCATGAATAATATTGGTGGTAATCAAAATTTGGGGAGTTAGGAGAGCGAATTTGGGACGTTTATCGGTTTTACTGATCGCATATTCATCGGCTTCGATCACGAAATATGGATCACTCCCAGCATGACCGGGTGCATCTAGCCCAGAGATTGAGCCGGTCCCGACATAATAGCCGACATCGCGCCCAGCAGAATGAAAAAGGGCAGCGAGCATGGCAGTAGTCGTTGTTTTGCCTCCGACCCCAGCGACGGCAATGATTTTTTTGTCATGAACGAATTCTGCTAGGGCCTCTGCCAGGGAGATCGTGCGAACTGAAGTAGTTGGTGCCTGGTAGGCGGCGGAATACACAATGAGATCAAGGTCAGAGGGTAGGTCATCAGTCAGCTGACAAATATTGATCCCGCGAGTAGTGAGGATAGCATCTGTGATAAATGACTCATCGGTATCTGAACCTCTGACTGTCCAGCCAGCGTCTTGCATGGCCAAGGCGAGACTGCACATGCCGACTCCCTTGATTCCGATGAAAAAAACTTGTTTAGATGCCATAGATCACTTTTGCCAGTAATTCTGGGTCATGACGAACCATACTACGGACGAGTTTATCACCTTTGCCGAGTTCTGGCCTGTTTGTGGCGCGCATCCGGGCGCGGATAATTTTGGCTAGGTGCCATTTGTCGCCTAGATCATCTTCGACTGGTGTTGAGCCTTCGGCTTCATATTTCTTAAGGATTAGAGGCGAATGCGAGGTCTCCGAATTGACGACGATATAATCGATCCTATCTGGATTTAAGTATTTGGAGAGATCAGTCAAAAAATCACTGGCTTTATAACCATAGGTTTCACCTGGCCGACTCATGAGATTCATGACGAAGACGACCTTGGCCATACTCGACTCGATCGCCTCAGATACGCCCGTCACAACTAGATTGGCGACGGTATTGGTATAGAGATCACCTGGACCCAAAATAATCATATCGGCATGAGAAATCGCTGACTTTGCACTTTCATCGATTTTGATTTTGGGGATAGTACGGAGTCCGACGATCCGCTGTTTGGCGACCTTTGGATTGCTAATATCGATGTAATGCTCACCCAAGACCTCGGTACCATCCTGATAGGTCGCAACGAGCGAGGTATTTTCGTAGCTAACCGGCAAGATATGACCTTTGACCCCGAGGAGTTTGGAGGTTTCCTCGATGGCTGATTTTTGTGAGTGCAAAATATCCGAGACGGCGGCGATAAAGAGATTGCCAAAAGTCATGCCGGAGATGCCAGTTCCCTGGTAGTAGCGATATTCAAAAAGACGACGAAGTAGGGTCGTATCACGAGAGAGTGCTACCATCGCCTGGCGGATACCACTAGTCGGGAGCAAGCCGAATTCGTCCCTGAGGACTTTGTTGCTACCCCCATCGTCAGCCATGGTGACAATCGCAGAGATATCTAGATCTTCGTAGGTTTTGAGACCTGTGAGTAAAGTAAATGTTCCTGTTCCTCCACCGATGGCGACAACTTTTCTGCTTTTTAACATATCAAAGTTTAATTTTTGTCTTGGCCTGAGCAAGATCGTGGCGATCATTGACGCCGTGCCAAATAGAATCGTCGGCGACGAAATGGGTCTCGACCTTTTTGCCATGCTTGAGGGCAATTTCGATCATGTCGGTCAGATAATACTCACCTGTTAATTCGTTTTGCTTGATTTCCCCGATGGAGTCAAGTAAGAATTGCCTGTCAAAACAATAAAAACCGGTATTGATTTCTTTGATTTGTTTCTCGGTCTCAGTCGCATTTTTTTCTTCGACGATACGGACAATCTTGCCTTCGCTATCTCTGACGATGCGACCCAAACCGGTGGGATCATCTTTCATAATTGTGAGCAAAAGGAGATCGCAACCGAGCTGTTCTTTTTTACTGACCATCTCGACAAAAAGTGAGGGAGGATAAAAGGCTGAGTCATCCCCAGAAACGGTTAAAACTGTCTGAAAATCAACAGGAATAGCTGGGATAGCAGTTTTGATAGCATCACCGGTACCTAGCTGTTCTTTTTGCTCGACATATTCGACCTTGTCGCCGAGGGCTTTTTTGACTGATTCTGCCTGAAAACCAACGACTGCGATGATATTGCTAATCCCGGCTTCGTTTAGATGCTCGACAGTATGGACCACCATCGGCTGACCATTGAGCTTGAAAGCGACTTTGTTTTTGCTCTTGGCCTTCATCCGACTACCACGGCCAGCGGCGAGGATGATGGCGACAGTTTTTGATAAATCACTAATCATAGATTCTCCAGTACACAAATTATTTTTTGCTTAAAGCTGATAAAAGAGCATCATGCTCGGACCACGGAGTTTCTGTAAATCCATCGAGATTCATCGATTCTTCGTGACCCTTGCCACAGGTTACCACCCAGTCACCCCTACTGGCAAGAGTATTGATGGCATAATCGATGGCCTTTTCGCGGTCGAGCTCGACCGTTACCTTGGAGCGTTTGCGACTAGGGATGCCGGAGATAATTTCTTTGGCGATATCGGCGGGATTTTCGAGACGAGGATCTTCAGAGGTAATCACGATTTTGTCCGCTAGTTCGGAGGCGGCCTGACCCATGAGCGGACGCTTGCTAGCATCGCGCAATCCAGCGGCCCCAAAGACGACGATGAGTTTCTCCCCTTCCCCCAGCTTGGCTTTTAGATTGGTCAGTACCGAACGAAGAGCGTTGGGGGTGTGGGCGAAATCAACGAAAGCGTGGATGCCACGAGTATTGTCGATTTCCTCTAGTCTCCCCTTGACCCCTTTAAACGAAACTAGTGCCCGCTTGATGACTGATGGCTCGATGTCCAATAGGAGCGCGGTAGAGATGGCGGCGAGAGCATTGTAGAGATTATATTCACCAGTCATGGGTAAAGTATAGGTAGCGCTACCGAGCGCAAAAACTGTTTTGCCTTCGAGATACTCGATTTTGTCAGGTTTCATTTGCGAGTCGGCATAGAGAGAATAAGTCGAGAACATAACCTTCGGAAGGCGAGCATTGATATCAGTAAAGATAGGCAGATCTTTGTTGACGACCGCATGCTCGGCATGCTTGAAAAGTTTGAGCTTGGCGTCGCGATAATCCTCAAAAGTCGGGTGATAGTCGAGATGCTCGTGAGTGATATTGGTCAAAACGGCAATTTTGGGCCTGAGGGGATAAATGCGAAATTGGTCGAGCCCGTGGCTTGTGACCTCGAGCACGACGTAGCGGATTTTTTGGGAACGCATGCGTCGAAGCAAGGCTTGGAGGGCAAAGGGATTCGGGGAGGTGACGTGGAAGCCAGTTTTTAAGTTTTTGCGACCAATTTTGGCGTCGACGGTAGAGATGAGGGCTACCTTTTTGCCGGCGGTTTTGAGGATATGATAAATCAAAGTTGAGGTAGTCGTCTTGCCATCGGTCCCGGTCACCCCGATAATCTCTAGATCCTCACCTGGATTGCCATAAAGGCGGGCAGCCAAGTAGGCTTTGGGGAAGTGGTAGAGATAGTTGACCAGTGCCTGTGGTGCCAGAGGCCTGAGGTATTTGCGGAGATAATACAAGATTTTTCTCATGACGGAGATTATTTTAACATTAATTCATGATTGAGATCTAAAAATATCTGGATAGCGATCATTTTCTCGATTATTTAGATCTCTCTCGATTAACCCCGCTTGCTTATACATAATAAGTAGAATGTTTGGTGAGAGATTTCGAGTCAGAGCAAATGCCAATATAGTCGCCACTGTGATATCTCCTGTCAATAATAAATTTTGATCTGCTAAATCACTGACAATAATATTTTCTGCTCTACGTTTAGAAACGAAGTTTTCTTCCATGATTAATGGATTCTACATCAATATTTTCTAACCTAGTTAGTTGGGGCGATGTTGTAGCGGAGGAGAAGCTTCCGGGCGATGCCGAACCAGAGTGGGGCGGCAGTTTCCGCCGCCCACTGACTAGACTGGGGCTCCGAGAGCTTGACGAGCATGACGAACTTGGGATTTGTGGCAGGGGCAAAACCGACAAAAGACGCAGTAGTTTTCTCGGCGTCATAGTGACCTTCGACGGCGATCTGGGCAGTGCCAGTTTTACCCGCGACGACGTAACCTTTGGGTTTGGCCCACTGGGCCTCTCCCCGCTCGACAGCTTGGATCATCAGTGCGGTGATGCGATCGGCTGATTCTGGTGAGATGACCTCCCCCTTACTTTTGGGAGGAATTGGGACTTCGGTGTCACCGATGACACTCTGGACGAGATGTGGCTCCATTAGGACCCCCCTGTTGGCGATAGCTCCTACGGCGGCGAGCATCTGGACAGAAGTGACGGCGATACCCTGACCAAAGGAGGAGGTAGCATAGTCGATATCACCCCATTTGGTACGCAAGGCTGGAGCAATTTCTTCCTGGAGATCAATCCCAGACTTTTGGCCGAAGCCAAATTTTTTAATATACTCAAGCATTTTTTCGCCACCTAGTCGCTCCTGAGTCCAAACCATACCCACGTTATCAGAGTGGACGATGATATCTTCGGGGGTCGCATTTGGCCGATATTCTTCATTCCAAGTTTTAATTTTGTATTTGCCGATCTGGTAAGGAGCGTCACAGATATCACACTGATCGTCCTCTTTGACAACTCCTTCATTGAAGGCCGCGGCCATGATCAAAACTTTAAAAGTACTACCTGGTTCGTATGAGTTGGCTACCGCCGGATTCTTGTACAAACTGGTATCGTAAAGATGGAATTTGACCGGATCATAACTAGGTAAACTAGCCATGGCCAAGATGCCGCCAGTTTTGGGATCCATCACCAAGACTTCGCCAGATGAGGCCCCGTAACGCTCGAGACCCTTTTTCAACTCTTCTTCGACGACATACTGTGTACCTCTTTCGAGATAGAGTTTGAGATTGCGGCCATCACGTCCTGGCATGAGATTAAAATCGCCGATGAGGAGCGGATTGCCTCCGGCATCTTTTTCTTGCTTTTCGATGCGACTACGACCTGCGAGCTCGCGATCATAGAATCCTTCCAGACCAAAATAACCAGTGGCACTGCCGACATCATCGCGCCCGACGAAACCAGATAATTGAGCTGACATCGAAGCCTCTGGATATTCGCGGATAAAACTTTGGTCAAAAGTGAGACCTTTGATACCCAAAGTTTCGATGGCCTGCTTTTCTTCCACCGAAATAGAGCGAGCTAAAGTGACATAGCCGGTTTTGCTCAGCCTATCGAGCATGGTGGATTTGGTGTTGAGCTTGAGCTCTTCGAGGGCGACAGTCAGCTTGGCACTATCGGTGGCGATGGCAGGATCGTCAATCTCCAGTTTGAGGTAAGGCATGATCCGGTCAACGATCGAGGTGGGTTTATCTTCGACTCCTGGCATATAGGCCCCGAGCGTATAGACAGCTTGATTGACGACGAGAGGGAATCCGTCGGCAGTGATGATCGACCCGCGCGAGCCTTCCACCACATCTTTGGAAGCATACTGATCTCTAGCGGCACCAGAGAGTTCATCGGCTTTGATGATTTGCCAATAACTAAGACGGAGAATGACGAGCAAAAGACCAAAAAGAAAACCTAAAAAAAGCAGTTGAATACGACTGTGCATATGATAAATCTAATTATAAATCTTAAATTCTCAAATGAACACAAATTGTCAACGAGAGGCCACAGAAGAAACGGTGGAGAGCGAGGCGATCTTGGCGGACGACTCGGTGAATCCTGCTTCGGCTAGTTTGGCGGTCAGACTACCGATCGAACCAGCGGCGGCTACCTGGGACTTGAGGATGGTGTTGTCATTTTGCAAAGTAGCAATATCACGGGTGAGATCCGCTACGACGACTCCTTCGTCGACACTGCGATTGGTGAGGGTCACATTGGCGATGACTAGGATGACAATGATGGCAAATAAGAATTTGATTAGTTTCATGCGATCCTTTTGGCAACACGTAATTTGGCTGAACGAGAACGAGGATTCTTCCCTACTTCGGCCGAACTAGGTTCGACTGGGCCATCGGTCATCAGCTCGATTTGACCGGCAGACTTTGCGTCATTCATCCAACTTTTAATAATGCGGTCTTCGAGTGAATGAAAAGCGATGGTGGCGATGACGCCCCCCTCGTTCAAAAAGCTCAAAGCCGAGGGCAGAGCGGCTTTGAGCTCGAGTCTTTCACTATTGACGGCCATACGCAGAGCTTGGAAAACTTTGGTCGCTGGATGGATCCCGCGAGAGCGACCGACAGTTTCGATGATCAAGCTAGAGAGTTGTTCGGTTGTTTCGATTTTGTGGATGAGGCGCTCAGTACAGATAGCATTGGCGATCCGCTTGGCATTACCTTCTTCCCCTAGCGTGAGGAAAAGTTCGGTCAGTTCATTTTTACCTAGACCATTGACGAGATCGGCGGCAGTGACAGCAAGTCTTTGGTCCATGCGCATATCGAGCGGAGCATCGTAGCGGAAAGAGAAACCGCGCTCGGGAGTATCGAGCTGATAGGAGCTGACTCCAAGATCAAAAAGGATCCCATCGAATTTGCCATCTAAAATATGCTTGTCTTTGTCGAGTGCATCTGCGAAGGAGTAATTGATAGGCGTAAACTGACTGGCAAAACCCTCACCCGCGATACGTTTGGTCGCGATAGCTAGGAGATCACCATCCCGGTCGATCCCCACGACCTCTGCACCGGATTTTAGCAATTCGAGAGTGTGTCCAGCATAACCAAGCGTGGCGTCGAGAAAGCGTTTGCCTGGTTTGGGATCCAAATAATGGATGACTTCTGCTAGCATGACAGGTGTGTGGAGTGGGTATGGCATAGTTATATTCCTAGCTCCGATAAAGATGAAGATAGCTCGCTCTCGGAAGCTGAGAGACCATCGAGATAGGTGTGGTAGGTAGATTTGTCCCAAATCTCGACGCGGGTCAAAGCACCAGCAAAGACAACGTCTTTTTTGATGCCGGCGAGCTCGATTAGATTTTCTGGGAGCAAAGTACGGCCAAGTTTGTCGGTATCAAGGGGTGAGGCATTGTAGGTGAGTAAACGGAGGAAGTCACGAGCTGGCTTACTAGTAAGTGGTAATGATTCCAGTTTGGCGACGAGCTTGTTCCATGATTCGCTCGTGAAGATAAAGAGACAACCATCGAGACCTTTGGTGACTACTGAACCAGAGTTAAGTTCTGTTCTAAAAGATGCTGGGACAGATACACGATTTTTTTCATCTAATGAATGATAATATGTGCCAATAAACATATAAGACTATCTCCCACTTTTATCCACTTCGTCTATTTAAGCCCGAATTGATATAGTTGTCAACGGTTTTGTACTAGCAAAATGTGGTTTGTTACACTTCCCGAACGATACCCGAAATGATCACTATGAGACTAATTTGTAAGGAACAAGATAAATTATTTGGAAAGCTTTTGACAAAGATCTAAAACTAAGGGGAATTCTTTGAAGATACTGCCACAGTGACCACCCTTTGGCACCACAACCAATTCACTCCCTAACTTTTGGGCAAACAAGGGTGACTCGGTGGCGGGCACGTAAGGATCATCATCACCGTATACTACATATGATTTACCCAAAATCTGAGATTTGATTTTGGCAAAATCAAAATCATAGTTATAGAAAGTTTTGTTGGTCGGATATAATTGCCAGATAGGTGGTCTATCTGGAATATCAAAGAAAGGTGCCACAAAAATTGCACCTGCTAGTTGAAAGGCGTATTTCTGCAACATATGGAGCATAAATAGCGGAGCTGAAGAATGACCAATAAAGACAAATGGTTGCGAGTTCAACTGGGGTAATATTTCTGAAACAAATTTGTTTTCCCAAATCATCAGATTTTGCTTGGGAACATAATCATTTATCTTTTTGGGACCAATTTTTGTAACCTCGTTATAATCGTCTGTGGGAAATATCTCGAATACTACCTCATTCTTACGTACCTCTAATTCTTTTTTGACCCAAGTGAACCATTTCTCGTTTGGAGATAGATAAGATCCGTGCATGATGAAAAATTTCATTAAATTATTATAACAGCTTGATAAAATCAGATTCTGTGAAACCTGCGTCGGAGATAATGGCCTTGGTAATCCCCTTACCTAAATCCTTGCCTCTATGTACTGGAATGGTAATGAGCCGATGTGAAAGAGGGTGAAAATACGTTTGATGACTCCCAGCTGAACGCTTGTATATAAATCCTTGTTTCTTGAATATTTGACTAGTTTAATCGCAGTTAAAACTGGCAATTTAGAGATATGCGAGAGGCATTTTATTTCCGAAAACACTAGTAGTGTCGAAGGTTTCAATCATTTCTAAGCCGGATTCGTGAGGTATGTCCAATTTCTCATCGCGCATGACTTGAAGATGAAGAGTAATCGCTTCGCGCAAATTTATCCTGGTTTCTTCAATAGTTTTGCCTGTGGTATGACAGCCTGGCAAGAGAGGAACGAAGCCATGGTAAGAATTGCCATCTTTTTTGATATTAACGCGATATGTGAGGACTTTTGTGGGTTTCATATTCCCTAGTATACCACCCTTTATTCCGAGGTGACGAGGAAGGCAGAAGAGACGGAGGGGGCAGTGACCGAGTCGGCGGTCAATTTGGTCGCTAGCTTTTTCCAGGTAGTGCCAGTCCATTCGTAGATAGTCGGATTCACGTGTTCACCGGCGGGGAGCTTGAGCTCGACACTCGCGGTGCCTTTGATAGCGGTTTGGGTGAAGTAGCCATAAGGCCCGACCAAGACCTTGGCACCTTCAGGCAAACCATCTTTGGGATAGCCAAAGGTTTTCATGGTGATGATGACCGAATCATTTTTGAGCGCTGTTTTTGGCAGAGTCACGTTGAAGCGACCATCGGTCGAACTAAAGCTAGGATCGGTCGCAACGAAATGGAGATAGTTCCAGCTCTCTTTGAGACGAGTCTCGCCGTAGGTGAGCGTGATACTACCGCCTGTCACACCTTCGTGGTAGGTGACTTTGCCACCACCCGATTTACTCCCGAGCAAAATAGATTTGACGATGGGCTGTTTCTCGCTACCGAGGAAGATAGATCCGAGCGCACCTTCCTGCTTGCCACTAGCGTTGTAGATCATCTCGTACTCCATATTGCCTTCCGTAGGGGCACCAGATAGTGAGATATCGAGACTACGACCGGTAGAGTCGGGCGAGAGGGTGATAAATGGACGAGTCTCTAGGGGAATGGTATTGATCGGGAGATCGATCTTGGTATCTTCGACGACGGTATTTTTGGTGCTAGATTTTTTCGTGAAGAAATAGATTCCGATGATGAGAACTAGGACGATGGAGATGATGGCAATGAGTGTAGTTTTTTTCATTATTTTAGTTTAGCAGAAAGATAACTTTCTAGCTCAGTTATGGCGACGCGCTCTTGTTTCGTAGTATCTCGATCGCGCACCGTCACCATGGCATCTTCTAATGTTTGATGATCGACAGTCACGCAAAATGGTGTTCCCATCTCATCTTGGTAGAAATAGCGTTTGCCGATATTACCCCGATCATCCCAGGCCACCCTGAAAGTATGCTTAAGGCTATCAAAGATTTCTTTGGCACGACCGACGAGCTCGTCATTGT
>Ga0194063_10002423_pt1 | contig 11675 bp, 16 predicted proteins | sample SepL3720m_MetaG_FD_155459 | JGI IMG/M metagenome (GOLD analysis project Ga0194063, IMG submission 155459) | Anoxic zone freshwater microbial communities from boreal shield lake in IISD Experimental Lakes Area, Ontario, Canada - Sep2016-L373-20m | ecosystem: Environmental > Aquatic > Freshwater... | reverse complement strand
AAACGGAACCTGAGAAATGTTTGGCAGCTTGGACCCGAACCTTACCGTGGATCTCATTTTGCCCCCTTCCCGACAGAAATTCCCCGTAGAGCAATTTTAGCGGGAACAAGCGAGAGAGGTTGCTGTCCTGTCTGTTTTAACCCTTGGAAGAGAGTGGTGGAAAAGAAGCATATCAGCGGGGTTTATGGCGATCTGAGAAAACGTGCTGATGCTCCCGGCGCTGTGACAAGCAAGACAAGCGTATTCAGGACAGGGGATGCGGTTGAAACAAGAACAGCGGGATGGAAACCAACCTGTAATTGCGGTTGCGGCGAGTCCCATACTTTACCCTGCATTGTTCTGGATGTCTTTGGGGGTTCAGGAACAAGCGGGAAAGTTGCTCTGGAATTGGGGCGTAGAGGGGTTCTTGTTGAGCTTAACCCTGAGTATTGCAAGCTGGCGAAGGAAAGGTGTTTAGGTGAACCAGTTGTCAGGAAGTTGATTGGGCAGTAACTGAAGATTACAGCGACAGCCATAAAGTCCCATGGTGAGGTCGGTTTATAAAAAAGGGCGAAAGGAAGGGAGGTTAGTATGTTTATAAATTGGTCACATTGTAGAAGGTTCATGTTGGATTATTCGGAAAGGTCTCGCATCCAAGCTTATGCTCATAAAAGGGTAAGCAAGCAGGATGTAGAGCCCATACTGGAAAACGCTATCAGGGAAGCCATGCGAAAACTTGTGGATGCTCAACCGTCAAAGGGCAAAACCATAACGGCTCCGTAACGAATGACATACCCCCTCTACAACGACAACTGCTCCTTGGTTGTAGAGGGAAAACATGGGGCAAAGGAAAGGATGTGAATGCGTGATAATACATTAAAAATGATTGAACTGACTCTCAATGGGGACGACTCGCTATCGCAGGAAAATAGAATTGCGATCTTGGCGTTCTGCAAAAATCCACAGGCAAGTTCTACAACTGGGACAACTGCCAACGCCCAACCCGTAAAGTATCTGACCCCAAATCAGGTTTCCGAGATACTAGGGGTTTGCCCACGATCTGTTCATCGGTGGATTTCAACGGGACAATTGCCTTCAAAGAAGCTTGGGGAATGCAGGCGGGTTCCCTCAAACGCCCTTGATGACCTTTCCGCCCTTGCCCCCATTTATTCCACCACTAAGCCGAAGCGGGGGTTTGGACGGGTTGGGCGGAATGGACGGAACAACACAACAGGCTTAAACCATAAGCAGGATGTTTTGGAGAAGGCATCGTGAGTGGCGTGTGTTGCGAGAGCGTCGTGAGCGTCGTGAGCGTCGTGAATGTCGTGAGTGTCAGAAGCAGTATGAGAAGCAGGCTGCCAACGGGATGTTTAGTCAAGAAATGGAATAGATGGTTCTGCCAATGGAAATTCAAAGGCGTACCATATACCCATTCCCTGGACACAACCAGCAAGGAAGAGGCCGCACTCAGGATGAAGACCTTTATGGCTTCAGTTGTGAGTGACATTTCCAACGGGGACTTCCTCCTTAAATATGGGGATGCGGCAAAGAAAACTGCCCCTCTTATCTCACAGCAAATTACGCCCGTTTCAATCCCGCAAGCCCCTCTGGATGTCCATCTTCAATCCTATTTTGCCGACCTGATAACATGCGGAAGGGATCAGGAATACATCTACATCGCAAAATGCCGTATCACCCGTTTAATCAAGGAATGCGGTTGGAAGGAAATCAAAGATATTACCGCCGACAGTTTTATCCATTGGCGTTCTTCAAAAACCCGCAAGGCTCCGAAAACGCTCAACCATTATCTCGCCGCCATTTTAGCCTTCTTGTCTTGGATGCTGAAATTTGAACGCATTGAGAAGAACCCCCTTTCAATGGTTGGCAAGGTTGAGGAAAGAGGACGGGAAGTGCGTGTAAGAAGGGCTTTTACTGGGGATGAGATGAAAAGGCTTCTTTCTGTCGTCACACCAATGAGGAAGGCGATTTACTTGATGGCGGTTTACACAGGGCTTCGTAGGGGCGAATTGAAGGCTTTGACTTGGGGGGATATCATGTTGGACTCTGACCCTCCGAGAGTGCTTGCTCAAGCTTCAACAACCAAGAACCACAAGGATGCCATGATTGGTCTGCACCCTGATATTGTTGATGCCTTGAAAATTATCCGTCCAAAGGTTGATGATGAAGTTGATGAGATGGGGTCGGTCTTTCCTGAATTACCCTCAATGGAACAATTCAAGGAAGATTTGAAATTGGCTGGCATTCCCTTTCTTGATCCAAAAGGGCGAAGAGGCGACTTTCACAGTCTTCGCTACACGCTGGGAACCATGCTTGCCGTTGCAGGAATCCAACCTCGTGTCGCTATGGAAGTCATGAGGCATTCGGACATGAGACTTACCCAAAAGATATATACGGATTCCAACCTGCTTCCGACATTTGGTGCCGTATGCTCATTGCCAAGCCTAATGAACGTATCCAAACCCGTTCCAAAGCCTTTAAGTTCAGCGGTTCCTTCAATGCCTGATGATGAATTGAAGCGAACCTGCCAAGCCCTACTGAAAGAGCTTGAACGCAGGGAAGGCCGGAAATAACCCCCCATGTTTCCCCAATGTCAACGCCAGTCAATCCGAGGCAGCTTGAGGCATACCGAACGCTTAAAGGTGTCCGGAGGGGTCTTAAAGGTGTCCGGTTGGTTTGAAAAACATTGAAAACAAAGGGGAAATTGGTTGCCGGACTAGGATTCGAACCTAGACAAGCAGATTCAGAATCTGCTGTGCTACCATTACACAATCCGGCAAAAGAAATGCCAGAATACTCAAGAAACCCTAATGATTCAAGGCTTTTTTGCCTCATAATATTGGGCTTTTTCAATATATTCATGACTGATGCTGATTTATTTTCATCCCGTTTGTCGTAACCTGTCATAACCCGTCATACCCTGTCATAAAGGCTTAAAGGTGCCAATTCCACCTTTAGAAGAAGATCCGGATTTATTTGGATGGTTAAGGTGATGGAGCAAGGGTCGTTCAAAATCGCATAACGCATAATCTCCATTGCCTTACACTTCCCGTCCCTGCCATAATCCGCCCCATGAATACAAAAACAAAAACAAAAAAGGCCAAAACGGCAGACGCACCCTTGACCCGCAATGAATTCAAGGCAGCCATTTCAAAGATGACCCGTGATGAATTGATAGGGGTTCTCTGCGATATCTATTATACCAGTGCCCAAGATGGAAAAGGTGCCAAGGGTGGTAAGGGTAGTAAGGGTAGTAAAAGTAGTTGTGAATGCGATTGCGATTGTGACAGCGGATGTGGAAGCGAACCCAAAGCCAAGGTATCTAACGTCTCCAAGAAGAAATGATGGGAGGTAAATATGCCCTGTATCACAATTGATGGCCCACGGTTGGAAATAGCGAGAAAACGGGAATTGGTTCGGGAAGTCACGGAAGCAGCGGTCAAAGCCTATAGTTTACCCAAGGAGGCGATGGTCGTTGTGTTGAAAGAGAACCTGCCTGAAAATGTCGGGGTTGGTGGGGAATTGCTGATTGATAAAGGAACTTCAGGAAAACAAGGGAAACACGGATAATTCGCCCCCTCTCCTGATATCCCCGACAGTCGGAAGTTGTCCACTCTCCAGGATTCTGGTATGTAAAGTCAGTGTGTTTCAAAGGGACAGAAAATACTGGAGAACCATGTTGAAAACCACAGCCATCGTACTCTTTCTCTTGTTTGTGTCATCCCGCCCCAGCTTCTCGCAAAACACTGATCCTGTTTCGCTGGATGAATTGAGGACCCAAGCGGATGAAGTGCTGAAGATGGATAATGTAACAGCACGCCGGGATATTGATGTTGTTTTCGCACTGGTTGACCGCCTGCTTGCAACCAACCAGCAGGACATGGCAGAGAGCTACATCACCCAGGGCTTACGATCCTTCCCCTGGGATCTGGAACACCAGATGATCTACGCCGAAATGCTTACCAAGAAAGGCAAGGAAGCGACTGCCAAGGAAAAGGCAGCCCTCGTGTTGAAATATGCTGAGAAAGATGACCTTATCAGCAGGGCAAGAAAGCTTCTCGGCACAGCCCCCCTCCCTGATATTCCCGGAATTACTTCCCTGTCCGGAACAAATCATTGCATCGTACTGATTCCCTTTCAAGGGTGCGATAGGTGGCTGATTTTGCGGATCAAGGATGAACTGTGCGCCACTCTGGGAGTTCCGGTATATGTCCAGAAGATTGACATGAACTATCCTCCAGTAAGCCGGGACCGAAGGCAATCCATCATTAACAGGTTCAAGAGAGAGGTAGAGAAGAATCTCTCAGATCCTCACGTTTCCAAGTCAATGAAAGACCTGAGGCTTGAAAAGAAGGACATTCAAGTGGAGGCGAATGTTCTGAAACTGATGCACCATATAGCCCGCCTGAATGGACGACAAGGCGAGGAAACGCTTGAGACTTACCTCAAGGATGCGACTGGAAAAGACCCACAGTGGAATGCCGACCAACTGCTTGAAACCTTGGTCAATGCGGTAAGACCCTTCCGGCGACAGAACATTGCGTATCTTGGGATCACGCCTGTTGATATCTACACCGCCGATTACAACTTCCTGTTTGGGTGGGCTTACAATTCCGGCGGGATCATCTCTTATAGGCGTTTCTCGGCGGTGTTCAATGATGAGACTCCGAGTCAGGACAGATTGATCAAAAGGACGCTCATGCAATGCTTGTCTTCCCTTGGGTTTGTCCATGGAATTGAGAAGTGTTCCGATCCGACCTGTGCAAAGGCATACCCGAATTCCCTGACGGAACACGATGCGAAAACTGGGGCACTGTGCTCTGAATGCAAGAATGCGTTCAAGAAGGCGCTGGGGCAAGATAAGTAAACCATAGCTGGATGGCACCTTTTAGCCTGATTTCCGCCGCAAGTTGTTATGGCAATCATCCCTACCACTTCCCGTTGACGATTATTTCCCCTTAATCCTTCCAATCCATATCAATAGTATCCCCCGTCTATCGTTAGAATCCGTTAAAATCGTCAAACTCTGTCATAAATCTTATTGTGCAGGGCAAGGCAGAGTCATATTCTTAACGAATGATTATGCTTCAGAAATATCGGAGTGTCCTGCAAGCCAATATGGATAAGAGCTTGTTGGAGGCTTCAGGGATTCCCGTCACGATTTCTGGGGATGATTGTGCCGCTGCGGGTTACGGAATGGTTCTTGGTGATATCATCTTGCAGGTTCAGGATGAGGACGAAGACAAGGCCCGGAAGTTACTCAGTACTCATGAGGGATTCTCGCCTCTTCCTGATAATTTTGAACCACCACTATGTCAGCCAGAACCTCCATCTGAACCTAATGCCGAAAGAAGAACCAACATAGGGATTTTTGTAGTTCTTGCTTTGTTGGGCATTTTCATGATGCTTGCCGTATTCCACTCAAGGGGGCGGTTAACCTCTCAAGAACGATCCCAGGGTGAGTCTGATTACCGTTTGACCCTGCCATAATCCACACATGAAAATTGATATTGGAAGAAATGACCCCTGTCCGTGTAAAAGCGGTTTGAAATTTAAAAGATGCTGCATTGATAAGCCGCTCAATCTCTTCCCCCAGCATACCCCTGAAAGAAGAAATCAGTGGTGGTCATTCAAAGAAATCAGCCAAATTCAAACGGACAAAATAATTGAAAAACTGGTGATGTGCGGCATTCCCTTTTCCAAAGAGGAATTTCTGGTAGATGTGCATAATCATTACGGGGCGGGGGACATCTATAATGAATGGAAAAGCCGCTACTCAATAACGACTACTGGTTTTGATGGAGATTTCCCGTGGATGGCGGCGGATGTCCTGTGGCGAAGGCTGGCTCCTGAAAAGATAAGCACAGAGATGTTGGATGATTGGATGCAGTATGGGTATGAGCTGATTGAGCAAAAGGACAATTATGCCGGAAGGGTTGACGGGTGTACTCTTTGGCTTGAAGTCTGGGATGAATTGAAGAAGAGGTTCACTCCAGAAATGAAAACCATAGAAAATGCTGAGGCTGTCTTCAGTGGTTCCCAAAGTCTCTTCAATTGGTGTCAGGACTTGGAAATGGAACTGGGTAATGCCGCCATAGATGAGGAAAGCCTGCACCTTGAACGAATCAGGTATTGCAGCGAGTTCCTAGAGTGTTTTCCTGATTCAGAATACTTTGTTCAGGAAATGGGAAAAGCGAGAGCCGAATCGTTAATTATGTCTGGCAAACTTAAAGAGGGCGAAAAGGCGTTTCAGGATCTCATTGTGAAATATCCAAAGAATCCGTGGTTCTACATCTATTGGGGCGACCTGTATGCGTGTTTCGGGATTGGCAGAGGGGACCGTTTGCGAAATAACCTGAAGGCAGAGGAACTTTATCGCAAGGCTCTGGGAATAGAATCAGATGAGGATGGTATTGGTGAGATTATAGAGCAGAGGTTAGAGTCCTTGAAGCTGGTGGTGCACTGAAGCCTCTGAAAAATGGATTACACTTCAAGAGTGATAATTTGGCAACATTAAAGGCTTGGAAAAGGATGCGGCAAGGTGAACAATCGGGGACATGAAGAAAGAACCCCATACTCAAGAATCGGTTTACTTCTACCCCAAACCATTTTCTAAAATCTACCAGTTCAAGATTACCCTGCTTGAAACCGATCCGCCCGTTTGGAGAAGAATTCAGGTACCCGGATGTTATACGTTCTGGGATCTTCATTGCGCCATAACAGATGCCTTTGGTTGGTTGGATTATCACCTCCATCTTTTTGTAATTAATGACCCCAAGACTGATTCCCCCCGCAAGGAACATTTTGGCATTCCTGATCCTGATGGTATGCATGATGAAGATATGGGGTATGTGACAAAACCCTCATGGCTGACAATAATATCCCACTGTTTCACGTTGAAGCCTGAAATCAATAACCAAGCCGAATATACCTATGACTTCGGGGACGGTTGGCATCATTCCGTTGTCCTTGAGAAAATCATGGTCAGAACCGACAAGAAGTTAGCCAATACATATCCCTGTTGCATTGATGGGGAAAATGCCTGTCCGCCTGAAGATTGTGGTGGGCCATGGGGATATGAACGTTTCAAGAAGTCCATTGCTTACCATAATGCAGAAGACCATGAGGAAATGCTGAAATGGGTGGGCGGTTGGTTTGATCCTATTTGGTTTGATAAGGAACTGGTTCGGTTTGGAGACCCTGACTTGAGATGGGAGATTGGGTTTAGAAAGAAGCCGTTCCCTAAAAACTTGAGGATGGTTCAGTATCACAGGATGAAAGGCTTGAAGAAGGGATAATCCAAGCCATGCCCATTCAAACACAACGCATCCACCTGATAGAGAAGGATGGCCGAATAACGAAGGTTGAGGGACAGGTTTGGGAAAGCGGGTTCTGGTCTATTCCCTTCCCCGAAGCAAAATCCAAGCAACTTTTGGGCGGGTCAATCCTGTTTCATAAGAAGAAAAGTGAACCTTCCTTCTTTGGCGGCCTCATTTTGAATTACCGCATACAGGAAACCGGGGAATTTAAAGGGCGGGTCATCTTCACTTTTGAATATCGGGCGGATCACAGGGGGTTTGTTACTGAGCGGGAAGGGTGGAGCCAAGAGAAAAAGATCGTGATGAAGGAATGAAGGAATGAAACTCCATATAAGATTATGGAATAATATGGCGACAAGGGCAGTACTCCTCGATCATGAATTTAAAAGGACATTACAATGAACACATCAAAGATATTTAAAACTCCACTTCTGACAGTCATATTTCGGCTTATTGGTTATATGGAGATTGCTATGGGAGTGTTGGCGGCCATTGCGAAGGGGTCTGGCAAAACGGAAGCAATTCCATATTTACATAATGACTCGGATATAGGTGGCGCAGTAACAATTCTTATTGTTACATTTATATTTGCACTACCAATATTCAGTATCTCTGAGTTCTTCTTGTATATTGGCAAAACGGCGTTTCATGCAGAACTTATGAGTGATAATCTCATTATGGACTCAAACTACTTTAGGGAGGCTGCTGCTAAAGTCTTTAATCAACTGAAGGATATTTCCGATAAACAGGCTAACTTTGTAGCACCTAGTCCATTGCCTGCTGATCCAATATCTCCCACAATATACTGTCCTCATTGCAATCAAAGGATTCTTCAGTCCATGCTTATTAATGGAATGAATGCCTGTCCGAAATGTAAAAACAATTTCAAGGTTTCATGTTGAGGTATCGGTTGCATTTTTAAACAAGATAGTATTGCATAGTTCCAGTTTGACATGTGCACTTCAGAATATATGGTGGCGGGATCTATTTTTCATTAACGTATTATTCGTGATAACGCTATGAAACTGTTATTAGGATGTCTGCTTGCTTCTACAATCGTAATCTCTTTATCGGTTCATGCTGGCAATGTTACGATCCAGCAATTGTCTGAGCAGTTAGCCGTGACCCCTGACAGCAAGCAACTACTTTCTCAGTTTAAGGAAGCCCTCAAAGCGGAAACCAATACTGACGACAAAGTTCACCATGCCGTGATCTACTGTCTTGGATGTTATTTCACAGGGCAGGTGGCGGAAGGGGATGCTTTGCGTCAATCTATTCTTGCAAGGTTCCCCTCACATCCTGATGTAGAACTGCTGGCCATGAAACGTCTGACAGAATCTTGTATTCAATGCAATGGGACTGGGACACAAGATATTCCGTGCCGCCGGTGTAATAATTCAGGGCAATGCGTCATCTGCAACGGGGGTGGCCAAAAGCAGTATCAGGGTTTTGATAATCGGGTTGAAATTAAAAGGTGCCCCGGTTGCAGCGGTACAGGCAAATGCAAAGACTGCAACGGAACGGGTCAGGCCAAAACAGTTTGTTTGCGATGCAGTGGCAAGGGCTCGGCATTTTCAAAAGAACAGGTAGAGCACCTTTATGTATCTCTCCTCAAGCCTGATGTCCCTCAGACAGTCACACCAGAACTGCCGTCTAATAATTACTCACAGTTAAGCATGTCAGACGCTGAGGTTATCAGAAAGGCCGAAAACTGCCAGATAACTGAAATGTCTATTGATGAGGCAAAGAATCTTCTGGTTAGAATCCATCAAATCGCTTCATCACTTGGTGATAACGATTTTGTTAAGGTCGGCAATTATGAATATGCCGGGTTTCAGATAAAAACGTATGAGGCATGGTTGACTGAAAAAGTAGCTACTTTAAAGGATAATGAATTAAAGATAAAAGATAGGCAGGAAAACGCTAGGCGACAAGCGTTATTGGAACAGGAAAAATTAAAGCAGCAATTATTATTGGAGCAGCGTAAGGAAGCTGAATATCAAGTAAATGTTTCGCAGAACGCTCAAGACAAAACAGTTTCTTCTATAAACGAGATTTCAAAGAAGTCTGAGGCACAAGACGGACGAGGCACAATCTCTAAAGGCGAAGTTGTATTTCTTCTCGTTCTATTTGCATCAGGTCTTTGGGGCATTGTTCTATTAGTACGTTTCCTGCGGCGCAAAGCCTGCCCATTCTGCGGGGAGCAGATTCTACGAGCTGCTAATAAGTGCAGGCATTGCAATGAAGAACTTAAACAAATAGTAGCATCCCCTTCAAAAAAAGAAGAAATGAAATTTGATTGGGCTAATTGGAATATTGGTGGGAAGATTATATTTGCTACTGCTTGTGCATCGGTTCTGTCCATGTTTATGAAGTGGGTTGATGTAGGAATTATATCACAGACCGGTTTGGCTCAAGGGGCATACATGCTTATCCTTCTATACATCTACCCCGTCCTCATGCTCTTCAAAAACAAACCTATCAACAAGTTCTGGGGTTATATTTTATCATTGGCAGCCGTTTTGTTGACAATTTCATATATTCATTCCAAGTCGGTAGACTTTTTCGGATCAATGTTTAATGTAGCGGCATCGGGGGCATACCTTTTCCTTATTGCTTCAATTGGTCTACTTGTTGGAGTTTCAAAATACACTCCCCGTGAAAAATAGTTACTAGTAACAAAGGCAAAGGCTATGTCGGACATACCTGATTATTTCGGATTGCAATTATTAGGTGGAGTATGAGAAATCAACCGCAGGACGAACTGAACATTACCCAAAGCGTTCAGAGAGAGTGCCGACACCAGGAAATGCCCCGCTGAAGGATATTCGGATAGTTATGACCAAATCAAAGAAATGCCCCCAATGTGGTGAACAGATTCTTGCAGTCGCAATTAAATGCAAGCATTGCCATGCCATGATGGATCAGCATGGGCATGTTCCAACCGAACAATCTTCCACATCGCCCATTGGTGTTAACATGAGAAATATCAGTAGCAGGATTAATCCCTCACCTCAGTCGGTTCAATTGGTTGCGCCTCAACACAGGACAAGCATAATCGGATACATTATAATGATGTTTATTGGGCTAATTATTGGCTATTTCATAGGCATCAGTAATCCACTTTCCAGATTTAGCCTTGGTCAGTTAATGACATCGGTGCCAAGGTTCTCTAGTCCAACAAAGGATGAATGGAAGGCGAACCTTGAAGATAAATTAAAAGGGTATTTCATCTTTCCTCATACTGAGATTAGGGCTCCACTTGACATTTTCTATAAGGCTATGGGAAAACCCGATCACACCGAGGAAGACGGCATAGACGGATATTGGTATTACAACTGTTCAGATGGGGTAATCAAGTTAAAGATATATATGCCTCAGGTTCATCAGTACCATATTATTAATGCTGCAATTACCGATTACTGATTATTGACGGATTTAACATGACATCTAGTGCCGATATGAAGGATGCGTAGCACGGGAGGGAAATGAAGCCAATACTATCAGCAGACATGTATGACATCATGAACTGCCACAAGGAATACATTGTTGGCAGATTGGGACAAAAGAATAACGAGACCAACAAAAACGCACTTGAAACATATTCGGATCTCAAGAATGGACTCAAGGGTCAGAATATAAAAAGGAATACAGTTTTCAAGAAAACCTATGTTAAGTTCTTCGGAATGGGGCAATCCCGTTTGATTTCCGATTACTATGATCGTTACTTTTCTCTTTTGGAAGAGAACAAGGCGAATCGCAAAGTCTCTTTATCATGGATATTGAATTCGTTGCATTCTGTTTCAAAAACAAGCAAGGGGAGGCAAACTCTTCAATTCTCCTTTGCGACGAAGATGGTGCATATAATTAATGATGATGAGCCTATTTATGACAGTCGCATAAAGTTGTTTTTCAAAATGACAGAGCCACCAGCAGAAATTGAATTCAATAAACGAGTGGAAGCCTATCTTGATATTCAGATGTCGATCAAAATAGAATATGATCGCATTATAAAAAACAAACTGCTGGAGCCGTCTATAGGATACTTCCGAAAGGTGAATGAGAACCGAAGTGACCATTCAGACATTAAAGTGATTGACTGGTTAATATGGCAGTTCGTGAGCCTTGTTAATGGAGGGTGGATTGGGGGAAATGATAGAGGTAGCAGATAGGCAAAGTTCTGATATTCTGTAATGCCTTACAAAATCATCCCTTACCCCGCCCTCTTCACCTGCCCTTTTCAACCCAAAATCCGCCAAAAAAAGCACTATTTTGAACCCCTTTTAACGATACCACATCACTCAAATCCCCTAAAACGCCCCTTTTGAATCGCCCCTTTTAGCGTGATGATTGAAAAAC
>Ga0194063_10002421_pt1 | contig 11682 bp, 11 predicted proteins | sample SepL3720m_MetaG_FD_155459 | JGI IMG/M metagenome (GOLD analysis project Ga0194063, IMG submission 155459) | Anoxic zone freshwater microbial communities from boreal shield lake in IISD Experimental Lakes Area, Ontario, Canada - Sep2016-L373-20m | ecosystem: Environmental > Aquatic > Freshwater... | reverse complement strand
TCCTCCGGCTGAGATAACTATTTTCATATTATTGTTTTAATTTTTATTAATTATCCTCCTTATTACCCCTTAATTAAACCATACCCCCCGAAAAAACAAAAGGTGACCTTTTTTGACCAGCACCATATTGGCTATTCCAAGCCAAAAAACAGCCAAAAATGACCATTTTGCACTTGACTAAAGATGAGGGGCGTGCTAATCTCAAATGAGTTATTGAGCTGAAATTAGGCGCAAAATAAAAAATGACTAATTTATAAAAATTTATTAAATTTTCAAAAAAATGCTAAAAATTATTAATATTACTGAGATCGTCATCGCTATCCTGCTTATTATCTCCATTTTATTGCAAAATCGAGGCGCAGGACTATCTGGAGCATTTGGTGGTGGATTCGAAGGTTACTACACAAGACGAGGATTTGAGAGATTTTTGGTTTATTTTTCCATTTTTCTTTCAACGGCCTTCATTATTTTAGCTATTATTAATTTGATTTTGTCTAACAAGTTAAGTTAAAAATATTAGTATCCCAACCGAAAATTGCAAATGGCTCTCACCGAAATGCATTTCCAAGCTCTATAGAGTCAGCAGCTTTAAAGAAAAGACGCTTCTCTCTTTTTTAGTTTTACTTTTTATTACCTCCTTGGGTTACTGGGGAGTTTCTTCCTATTATTCCCATACCACTGCGTTGCCCAATTATGGCAGTGAGTACATTGAAGGTAGCGTGGGACAACCACAACATATAAATCCTTTGCTGTCCGCATCCAATGATGTCGACGCTGATATTGCCAAAATAATCTATAACGGACTTCTTAAATATGATGGGAAAGGCGCACTTATCCCCGACCTCGCCGAAAGCTATGAAATCAGCGAGGACAAAACTACCTATACCTTCCATTTGAAAAAAAATGTCACTTGGCATGATGGCACAACATTTTCCGCTCGTGATGTGCTCTTCACCTTCAATTTAATCACTGATCCATCTTACAAGAGCCCCCTGCGTTCCAACTGGCAGGGCGTGACCGCTAACCTAGTGGATGATTCTGTAATCACTTTTGTCACTAGTCCCTATGCTGGCTTTCTTAATAACGTCACCTTTGGAATCCTTCCTCAACACATCTGGGATGATGTAAAGCCAGATAATTTCCCCCTCGCTCAGCTAAACCTAGAACCAATCGGTACGGGACCTTTTAAATATAGTAGTCCTTTTCAAAAAGATTCCAAGGGCAATATCCTTTCCTATAAACTCGTCGCCAATCCAAACTATTTTGAAGGAAAGCCATATCTATCTAAAATCACTTTTAATTTTTACACGGATGAAGTGTCCGCTCTTGATGCCTATAATCGCAAAGAAATCATGGGAATGAATGGCATTTCTTCTCAGAAGATATCCGAGATTAAAAATCAAAAAAGTTCCCTCTTGCATTCTTTTTCCATTCCCAGATATTCTGCAGTATTTTTAAATCAAAGCAAGAGTTTGCCTCTAGCTGAGGATAAGGTTAGAGAAGCACTAAACTATGCCACCGACCGAGATGAATTGGTAAAAATCGTATTGAACGGAAAAGGCTCCCAAATTTATTCGCCAATCCTACCGGGAATGATTGGCTATTTGGCTGACTTGGGAAAAGTTAACTACGACTCCGAAAAAGCCAAAAAACTGCTTGATGACGCCGGTTGGAAAATGTCTGATGACGGATTTCGCAAAAAGAATGACCAGTTGCTAGAGATAAGCCTAGCCACAACAGATTGGGATGAATTCTCCAAGAGCGCGGAGGTTCTCAAGACTCAGTGGGCAAAAATTGGCCTCAAAGTCAACATCAATAGCCTTTCTGTTTCAGACATTCAACAAAACTATATCCGCCCAAGAGAATATGAAGCTCTACTCTTCGGACAAGTCCTGGGAGCTGAACCAGACCTTTATTCCTTCTGGCATTCAGCCCAGAAAAAAGACCCAGGATTAAACCTAGCTCTTTTTGGTGATAGCGACACCGATAAATTAGTTGAAGATGCTCGCGTCGAATTTGACAGAGAAAAAAGAGCAAATTTCTATGTAGATTTTCAAAAAAAGCTAGTAGAAGAAGTTCCCGCCATTTTCCTCTGTTCGCCTGAATACATCTACCCAGTCAACAAAAAAGTTCAAGGTATTGATGCTACAAATCTTGTCGCTCCTGCTGAACGCTTCTCGAATGTCTCAAAATGGTTTATCAATACAAAGCGGTTTTGGAAATAATTATTTTTTAAAATAAATAATATGCCAAGAACAAACAAAATTGACAAAGAAAATTTACGTCAAGTCATTATCGACTGCCCCAAGCAGTTCGCTGGAGGATTTCGTCTTGCGAAAAATATTAATTTGAAAAAACAAAAATTCACCACAATATGCGTTTCCGGTATGGGCGGGTCTTCTTTCCCAACTGACCTATTGCGCACCTACATTGACCATCTCTATGAAGGTAATCCGAAAAGCAACCAACCGTTAGAAGTAATTCAAAACAGATCATACGCACTTCCCAAAAAAACACTGAAAAATTGCCTACATATTTTTTCCTCTTACTCCGGAAACACAGAAGAGACTATATCCGCTCTTAATGAAGCAATTGCACTAAACCTCCCGTCAGTCGGTCTTATGCATGGCGGAAAATTACAAGAGCTCTGTGTGAAAAATGATATTCCGCATGTCGTTCTTCCCTCAGTCAGTCAACCGCGCTATGCTAGCGGATATTTTTTCTCAATCAGCTTACAAATATTAGCTAATCTCGAACTGATTGAAGATAAGTCCAAGGAAATCAATCGCCTGACCAAAAAACTCGATGGACTAGTTCTAGCATTGGAAGCGCCGGGCAAAGCTTTGGCAAAAAAATTGACCGGGAAAACTCCCATCATCCACACAACAGACAGATATAAGTCGGTCGCTTTGATTTGTAAAATAAAAATTAATGAGAATGCTAAAACACCCTGTTTTTGGAATTTCTATCCTGAACTTAATCACAATGAAATGGTTGGCTATACCTTGCCCCAAGGAAAATTTCATATCGTGACATTAATTGATCCAACTGGCAATCCACGCATTCTAAGAAGAATGCAAATAACTGCTCCGCTTTTGAAAGCCAAAGGCATTGAAACAACTTTTTTTGAAATGCCCGGCTCTGACTTATTTACAAAGATGTTTGGCACATTACTCTTCATTGATTGGGTATCGTATTATTTGGCCTTAAACTATGGCCAAGACCCAACACCAGTCGATATGGTGGAAGACTTAAAAAAAGCACTAGCCTAGAGAAAAAACGACCGCACTTTTCGAAAGTGCGGTTTTTTTGTGAGCTATGATATAATAGATATAAGTTAATTAACCATTAATCATAAAAAACATGATAGTAAACTCAAATATTTTTCGCGGTTATGACCTGCGAGGAATAGTCGACAAAGATCTTAGTCCGGAAATCGCCGAGCACCTTGGAAAGGCGCACGGAACTTACATGAAAAGACAAGGCGTGACCAAGGCAGTGGTTGGACGTGATTGTCGATTCACTAGCGCGGAATATAGCGAAGCGTTGATTCGTGGATTCAGTTGGGCTGGCGTGGACACAATCAACATTGGAATGTGCTTGGTTGGAACTTTTTATTGGGCACAATATTATCTCAACTCCCCTGGTGGCGCATTTGTCACTGCTTCGCATAATCCGGCGGAATACAATGGATTCAAGTTTGCGATTGATTTTTCCGAGACATTGGTCAGTGAAAGCATTCAGGAAATCCGCCGAATGGTTGAGGAGGAAGATTATGAGAAAAGCGCAACGCCAGGAAAAATCGAAAAACAAGATATTGGCGAGGCTTACTTTCAAGACTTGAACAAGCGATTGCCAATCACAAAAAAATTCAAAATTGTTGTCGATCCAAGCAATTCCACTGCCGGAGCAATCGTGCCGGAATTTTTGCGAAAAATTGGTTGCGACGTGGTGGAAAAAAATTGCAACATTGATCCATCCTTTCCCCTGGGTACGCCTGATCCGACGGAAAGCATTGTGGCCGGAAGAGTGAGTAAGGAAGTCTTAGAAGAAAAAGCCGACATCGGATTTTCCTATGACGCTGATGGCGATCGCATCGGCATTGTTGATGACAAAGGTGGAATCATTTGGAATGATGTGCTCGTGGCCATCTTTGCCACCGATGTTTTGCACACGCATCCGGGAGAAAAAATAATGTACAACACACTTTGCTCTAAAGTCGTAGAAGATACAATTCTGGCTAATAACGGAGTACCTTTTATGTGGCGAACTGGCCATTCATTTCTCAAGAAAAAAAATCAAGAAGTGAAAGCAGCTTTCATCGGAGAACTTTCCGGCCACTTTTTCTTCTCAACTGATTTCTATAACCATGATGATGGAATATATTCAACACTACGCCTCCTCGCCTATCTCTCGCGAACCAATCAATCGCTTTCAGAAGTAGTCTCGAAATTACCAAAATATATTTCCAGCCCGGAAATAAAACTCGGTTGTGCAGATGATAAAAAAGTGGCTTTTATTGAAAAAATTAGCGCAATTCTTCTTACGGATTACCCGGATGCAAAAGTGATTTCAGACGAGAGGGCTGGTGACGGTGTACGACTGGATTTGGAAGACGGGATGTTCGTCGTTCGCTATTCGCAAAACGGACCATACCTCACTGTGAAATTTGAAGCCCAAAAACAATCAAGATATGATGAGCTGAAAAATTATCTGAACAAACTACTCCGCTCTCAGGAAGAAATAGACTGGAGCTATGGGGTTAATGTGGAGAGTTTAAATTAAAGCTTTAAGAAGCACTAAAAAAGAGCCGCAAGGCTCTTTTCTAATTCTCCTAATTCTACCTACGAACAGATTCTCTTACAAGGAATGCACTCAGAATAAAGATTGTTTGAAATTATTTTTTTATCTTATAAACTAAAATATTTTTATAACTATCAACGAGCTCCAAGCGATCGGGACTGAATGACTGATCGATACTGCGTTTATTGGTAAGCGGCGTATTGGAGATGATAACGGCATTGGGGTCGCTGGCAATAACATTAAGACTCTCAACTCGCCGGAGATCTGGTCCGATAGCCGCCCAATAGCTTGGGTCATATGCTGGCCAATCAACGTTATACAAATATAGCCTTTCTTCACCTAAATAATATCTGGCAATAACGTAGTCAAAAGAAGTGAGAATATAAAAATTGTTTTTCTTATATTTTGTCGAATTTTCTTTCAGTACATTCCAACCAGTAGAAAATCCCAAGTGTGCTGCAAAACCCAAAAGGACGCTGTAAAGCGCAAGTGTGGCAAAAACGTAGCGCCAGCGGATTTGAGAAAGCCAAACGCCCAAAAGAGTGAAAATGAAATATGCGCCGGGCACAAGATAGCGAGAAACAAAATAGTGCTTACCGTAGAGGGAAAGTGCGTAAACAATCCCAAAAAATCCAAAAGAAAAAACCAAAAGAATGGCCGTATTCTTTCTGTCCTTGGCAAACAAGAAAACAATAATCCCGGTAAGAAAAACCGTGAGCCCGCTTAAAACTGAGGTCTGCTGGATATAATGAAAGAAGTTGGGGTTAGGCATGCCAGAAGACATCTCTCCAAGCGGTGTCCCAAAAAGAAACATTTGTATATTCCAAAAAATATCACCCAGATTAGCCGGGCGAACCCATTTAAGATTATCCCCGAGATCAGTGATATGACGATAGAATTTTTCAATCCAAAAGGAGAATACTAAAAAAGCCGAAGCGTAACCAAAAAGAATCCCGGTTGTGGGAATCAATATGTTGATACTTTTGAAATTAAACTTATGACCATAAGTAATTTCATTAAAAATATTCCACACTAAGTAAGCCAGATAAAATGTGACGGAAAAGACGATGCCCATGTAATGCGTCAAACAAGCACAGCCCAAAAACACTCCCCAGAGGATATAGTTTTTTGCCTGATTCGTTTTTAGCGCCTTCAGGAAGAAATAGGCTGCCATGATGAGGAAAAAAGAAAGCATGGAATACATACGAGCCTCTTGCGAATATTGAATTGCGAAAGGAGAGATTGCCACCACAAAAGCAGCAAAGAGTCCAGCGCGCTTATCATAGAGCTCTTTTGCGAAAAGATAGACCGCCCACACAGAGAAAACGCCCAAAATAGCAGAAAAAAAGCGGATACCAAAGACGCTATAGCCAAAAAAGGCAGAAAATATTTTCAAACAAATATAGTACAGCGGTGGATGAATATCATTGATGATCATCTGAATCATGTCAGAAAATTTTTCTTTGACAGCAACACCAGTAAAGGCCTCATCATACCAAAAATCACGCAAAGCAATTTGATATAAACGGAGAGCTGAGGCTAGAATCAAAATAAGCCAAAGATAGTATGGATCCAAAAAGTTACTAAATTTTTTTACTTTTTCCGAAAAATTCATTTTTGGCATAATCGGCATTCTTGATAAATTTGATTAATAGCCCACCCCCAACTTCTGTCTCATCTAAACAGACAACTGCGATCCTCATGACTAAACCATTCTAGCAATAAATAATCATTTAGACTATAAACCCAATTTTCTTTTTCACTTCATCCAGCTTCTTTTTCGCCAATGGGCGCACTTTTTTGGCGCCATCTTCCAGGATGGCCAAAACTTTTTCATCACTCAACTCCCCCATTTTCTTTTGAAACGGCTCGAGGAATTTGATGATAACTTCGGCTAATTCAGTCTTAAAATCAGAATACTTCTTGCCGGCAAAAAGTTTCTCCACATCTTTCGGCGACTTATTATCGAGAAGACTATAAATGTTAATCAGATTTTTGAGCGCCGGTTTATCCTCCTGATACACAACCTCGCTGCCAGAATCCGTCACCGCTTTTTTGATTTTCTTTCTTACTGTTTCGGCGTCATCATTAATTGCGATATAGTTATATTCCGACTTGGCAGATTTAGACATTTTTTTCATTGGATCGTCGAGACCCATAATGTTCTCGCTTTCTGGTTTTGTGTAGGCTTCAGGAATGATAAACGTTTCGCCGAATTTATGATTGAATCTTTGCGCCAAAGTCCGCGCTAGTTCGATGTGCTGTTTTTGATCTTTGCCCACTGGAACTAATTGCGTGTCATAGAGGACAATATCAGCGGCCATGAGGACTGGATAATCAAAGAGACCAACACTTGAGCTTTCCTTGTTGTCCTTTGCGCTTTTATCTTTAAACTGAGTCATTTTTTCCAGCTCTGGAATTTTCGTAATTGTATTCAAAATCCACCCCAACTCCGCATGTTCGCAAATATGTGACTGAATAAAAATGGCACATTTTTTTGGATCGATGCCGGCTGCCAGATAAATTTTAGCGATTTCAATTGTGCGGCGGCGCAGCGTTTCCGGATCTTGCGGAACAGTAATAGCGTGCATATCCACGACACAAAAAATTGAATCATACTCATCTTGCAACTTGACCCAATTTTGAATTGCGCCAAGATAGTTTCCAATGTGGAGGTTGCCAGACGGCTGAATGCCAGAAAAAATGCGTTTTTTCATAATAAATTATAATTAGTTTCTTAATCTTTATTTAGCAACTTCCCAAAAATTTGCATCCGTCAGTATTACAAATTGCATTTTGAGGACCATTGCAAGCAGTGAAATTTTTGCAATTAACAGTTATATCCCAATTCAAATCAGCCCCATTTTTTACAACCCACTTTGCGTCATAAGCATTTGAGCCACAAGCTCCAATAGTCGGCCAGCTAAGATCTTCGCCCTCACAAATCTTATCACCACCATTTCCTGATATAATTTGTTTCTTGTTCTTTGCGCAAGTTTTTGCACCCTCGACCACATAAGTCATCAACGATCTTACTAGTGCATCATTAGCCCTATTTCTATTCCGCTCCATTTCCTCCGGAGATCCTGTATTTGCATTTGGTTGATTTGTTTTTGGCTGTGCTGGTTTTTGCACCGCCAGTCCTGATGTCGACGGAGTCTGACTCACTTGTTGTTTTCCACATCCAGCCAAAAAAATTATTCCTAAAAGCACTGCGCTTGTTTTGATTATTTTTTGCATATTATTTTATAAAAAGTATTATTTAACAACTTCATCAAAATCATTATTGAGACTTTTTGAGTTACCGAGGATTCCTCGAATATTCGATCTTCTTCTAATCTTACCGCTTGTTTTATATATAATTATTTGCGATTATTGTTCTAGCATGAAATAATCTAACTCAGAATGATCTATTTTGTGAAAAAATAATTTTTAATCAACCATGACATTACATCTTTGCGGGGAATTTTTAACATCTTTCGGGCAACATGAATATTGTGCTTTAATCTTTCCACCAGCATATTTCCAAAAGCAATCAGCTTTAGCCTCACAATCACCTTTAGATGAAATATCGCATTTATCGGCTAACTCTATGGATAAAGAAGACAGACACCAATCAGCTTCATTCAAAAGATAGCATAATTTTTTATCTTTTCTTTGAACGGCAATCTGTTTAATGCACCACTGCTTTTCATAATCAATTGCAATAGTTTGACATAATTCTAGATTATTTTCTCGGATAGCCTTTTGCTTGATGCATTGACTCTTGATGTTTGCAGTCACGCCTCCTCCGGAATAATCAATAAACTCATCACATTTACCTTCATCAAATGCTTGTTGCTCAGATGTTCCAAAAATTGGTTGTTGAGTAGCTGGCATCTGCTGTGTCGGCTCTTGCGCTACTGCAGGTTTGCACCCATAAGTTGAGCAACCGTCACTGTCATTTCCTATAACAATAATATCACCCACTCCACCAGGACAAAAACTTGGTGGTGGAAAATTTTGACATTGTTTTGCCACGTCTATTTGATTAGTCGCAGACTGATTTACAGTTGCAACTGGCACCACTGACTGAGTCTGACTCACCAACCGCTTTCCGCATCCAGCCAAGAAAACTATTGCCAGAAGCACTGCGCTTATTTTGATTATTTTTTGCATAATATTTCTTAAAAAATATATAAGCTTATGAATTATTTTCTCCGTAATAATTTTATCGCAATAATCAAAATAACGACCTGAATAATTACGCATACGCCAGTCGTTAATGCCAAGCAAAAAGCCCCCACGCTGCCCCAGTCTAAAGCGAAATACAATGTTCCTAAGTAAAGTATTGGGCTAATCAGAGTTAAACCAGATATCCACAACGCAATTTTCTCAATCTTTTTTGCAAGAATAATAAAAAACATTACAAAATTAAACATTAAGTATAGCGCTTGTGGTAAGCTAACTGTCATACTGAAAGCATGCCCTGACAGAAAACCCAGAATTGAAATAATCGCGAAAACAATTACTACCCACGAATACCAGTCATAAATTCTTTTTTCACCTTCTGGCGCATTGGCAGTCACGACGCCGACGCTTTCATTTTCCATAAATTTTCGTTTAATTCTGACCAAGTCACAATAACATTTTAGCCCATTTTCCAGTTTCAAGCAATTCTTAGCCTGAAACACAAAGACGCCCTCGCCTGGGCGAGGGCGTCTTTGTGACATCAAAACAAAAGTCCCGCTCAAGCGGGGCTTCTGTCAAATACTATTCGTATATTCGTACCAATTCGTAATTCGTAGAGAATTCTAGACTTCAATAATCACCGGCAAAACCATTGGACGTCTTTGGGTTTGCTGAAAAAGATAGAGTCCAACCACCTCACGAATATTATCCTCGATAAACTTCTTTTCGGGAGAAGTTTTTTTGGACGTTGTGTCTTTGATGGCTTTTTGCACTCGCCGCTTGGTTTCATTAATCAGATCAAAGTTGTCTTTGACGTAGATGAAACCACGGGATGTGATTTGGATATTGCCCACCACTTCTTTCTTCTTACTGTCCAAAATGACAGTGATGACAAACATGCCATCAGCACTGAGCACTTGGCGGTCACGAATGACCACTTGTCCCACGTCGCCCACGCCCAGTCCGTCAACCATAACGTAACTTGTATCAACTTTTTTTGGCAAAAGCTTGGCACCGCCTTTTTGCACCTCAAGCACGTGCCCATTATCCATAACGAAAATATTTTCCTTACGAAAGCCGATTCGCACCGCTAATTTTTCTGCTTCTTTTAGCATATAGTGATTAGCATAGACCGGGATGAAAAAGTCAGGTCGCACTTGACGAAGTAACTCCTGAATGTCCATTGCGCTACAATGTCCGCTAGTGTGCACATCCATAATATCGCTATGGATGACATTGTCACATTTACGATAAAGATTATCTTTTAAGCGCTGAATCGTTCTTTCATTGCCCGGAATGACCGAAGAGGAAAAAACGATCGTATCATTTTTCTTAACTTTGATGAACCTGTGATTATCCGTAATGATCCGAGAAAGCACAGCGTTACCTTCGCCTTGCGCTCCAGTACAAACAATGACAACTTTGTTCTCTGGATATTTATGCAAGTCATTAACCGTAATCAATGTTTCTTTATGCATCTTGATGTAACCAAGTTCTTTGGCAATATCAATATTCATTTTCATGCTATAGCCATCAAGGGCAACTTTCTTGCCAATCTTTTCAGCATACTCCAAAATGTGACCGATTCTCCTGATTTGTGAAGAAAAAGTACCGATAATAATCTTACCTGTCGCTTCACTCATCAATTTTTCCAAATTGTGATACATCTCTTCTTCTGTCGTACGAGATGGATTGGTCACGATAGCGCCAAGGCTCTCCAGCATTAGAATACGTGGACTAGGCAACTTAGATAGATGACTATAATCCACAAGTCTCTTGCCATCTGGAGTTTTTTCCATTGTCCAGTCCCCAGGATGGATCACTGTTCCATCTGGAGTCTTAATGATTACACCAACGGCGTCCATGATAGAATGCTCCACTTCAAAAAAATCAATTTCAAATTTTCCTAGGCGAAGCTTGTCTTCAACCGATTTCACACGGATAGTTTTCAAATTTTGAGCTGAACCCTTTTCAAAGTCTTCTAATTTTTTCTTCACCATCGCAAGCGTCATATCTCGCCCAATGATTGGTGGATAACCCAATTGACGAAGTAGGATTGGCGCAGCGCCGATGTGGTCTAAATGACCATGGCTCAAAATCACGCCACGAATATTTTTTTCCTTACCCTTGAGATAACTGATATTAGGAATGATATAATCAATCCCTGGCATATCCTCTTCCGGGAACATCATTCCCATATCAAGAATGACAATATCACCGCCATATTCAAATAGCGTCATATTGCGACCAACCTCTTCTTGACCTCCTAGAGGAATAATCCTCAAGGATCCCTTAGCGCTTCCCGAATGAGCTTGAATCGGCATCGGGGTCCGACTTGGTTTTTGTTTTGTCCTCGCTAAACCATCGAGGTTTTTTGGTATCGTAAAACTGTTTGGACGCACCAAACCAGCTGACGATACATTGGTTGTTTTTTTAAACATACTTTTTAAAAAAATTAAAGATACCAATAAAAGATGGTTATCTCGAATAAAAGCGACTTCGCGCTTTTTTATTTAAAGAAATTAATTAAACAGCGTTGACCCTGAAAAAACTCCAGGCTCTTTTTCTGTCAAAAGCTACAAATAAAATAATAAGCTCATCTGCCGTAGCAAAGGCAAAAGAGAAATTTGATAATAAAAGAAATAGAATAAATTGACTAAAACAAAAGGTTTTCTTCCACTGCTGAAATTATATCATACTATTATACAC
>Ga0194063_10002419_pt1 | contig 11685 bp, 5 predicted proteins | sample SepL3720m_MetaG_FD_155459 | JGI IMG/M metagenome (GOLD analysis project Ga0194063, IMG submission 155459) | Anoxic zone freshwater microbial communities from boreal shield lake in IISD Experimental Lakes Area, Ontario, Canada - Sep2016-L373-20m | ecosystem: Environmental > Aquatic > Freshwater >... | reverse complement strand
AGTCGGACCTAGTGATCCTCGTGTACTTCGTGGGAGGTACCGGGCTTATCGGATAAAAGCTACCCCGGGGATAACAGAGTAGTTGCACCTGAGCGTCCACAGCGACGGTGCAGTTCGCTACCTCGATAGAAAATACCCAAAACATGTCGAGGGAATAAATTTGGCTTATAACGGAGAATACCTAAACTTGAACACTTTAGGCTAACACCGTGGGAAGTCGCCTTAGGCGACCCCGTAGAGACTTGACTCGCAATGCGAGTCAGATAGCGACTAGATATCGCTATAATACGCCAACATATACTTAATCATTGTGTGGTTTTATCAATGACAGTATTAAAGATATAGTCCAAACAATTAGTAATAATTGAGATCCATATACACCTTATCTAACATCTATGTATTTTGGTCGGCTCAGCGCATCCTAGGGCTGGAGAAGGTCCTAAGGGTTGGTCTGTTCGCCCATTAAAGCGCTACGTGAGCTGGGTTCAGACCGTCGTGAGACAGGTCGGTCTCTATCCGATGTCAGCGTTGGAATTTTGAGGGGGGCTGCTCTTAGTACGAGAGGACCGGAGTGGGCCATCCGCTAGTGTTTCTGTTGTAGCCGTCAGGCGCATAGCAGAGTAGCTACGATGGTGAGTGATAACCGCTGAAAGCATCTAAGCGGGAAGCATGCCCCAAGATGAGAATTCCTTGTTGTCGCAAGACAACGAAAGATCCCTGGAAGACCACCAGGTTATCGGCAGGAAGTGTACGCACAGCAATGTGTTTAGCTAACCTGTCCGCCAACATCATAATCTATGGTGTTAGGCGGTGATCCGCTTAGGCGGAGAAACGCATGATCAAACGAGTAGCTTGATACTGTAATCTTACTCTTCACTTTTTAAAGTCCAAAAGGACTTTAAAAACCCCGCCTCTCGCGTAGAGGCGAGGGTATAATATTAAAATATAAATATTGGCGACAAAATTGTCTCGGTGATTGGAGCGAGGTGGAACCACCTTTTCCCATTCCGAACAGAGTCGTGAAACACCTTAGCGCCGACGATAGTTGTAGGGCAACTTACCGCGAAAATAAGTCATTGCCGAGGCAATTGTGTCGCCAATATCTGTGCCATCCCGATTCGTATTTATACGGAGCGGGATTTTTTGTGGCAATATATTTGCATCACTGTAGAATATCTCTAATGGTTAATCTATCTGAAGTTATTAAGCCAGGTCAATTTGAGCCGATGTCGGTCGAAGAAGCAAAACAGGCAATACTTGAAAATATTCGTAATAGAAACCGGGTATTAAAACAATTTCCAAAAAAATTAACACAGTTAGATAAAACTATATACGATAAAGAGACATTTATTGCTCCCATTGATATTAGAAAAGGAGACCTTCAGTTTCATGATGAATAACTAGTTTTTGACAAAAAATTGTCAAAAATATCATCAAGTAAATATTTTCAAAAATGATCCTGATATATTAAATATCATATATATACATTGAAGTACTATTGTCCGATAGTGTATTATTTATACAGTTATCTTTCAGGTAAATAATATTGAGGATTTCTTATGTATAGATCATTCAAAGCTTTCAAAAAAGTTGTTGCGATCTTTTCTACTTTTTCCCTATTGTTGAACATGTTCCAGCCTGCCTTCCTCGCTCTCACCCTTGTCACCCCAGCTTATGCTCAGGAACAACCGGTAGAATCCGTCGCTCCTAGTGCCGAACCCTCCACTTCACCCATAGAAAGTGTAGCCCCATCTTCTTCACCCGAATCATCTGTCGCTCCTTCCACGTCTCCCAGCCCTGAACCATCGATTCTCCCTTCGACTATTCCTACTCCGAGCGTTACTCCGTCACTTACTCTGTCTCCCGAGCCGATTGTGGACGCCTCCGCTTCTCCTGCTCCTTCGACTGACTCGTCTCCCGCGCCTCCTGCTGTTTCACCATCTCCCGTTTCTTCTGCCTCGCCTGATCTAAACGAACAACTCCAAATAGCTATTGTCGATCACACTGCCGCCATCTCCATCGAAAACATTGATCTTACCGTCAGCGAGTCCGGCTCGGCACAGCTAGCTACCGACAAGCTCGATTACGCCCCTACCGATACCGCCCTCATCACGGGTGCCGGATTCCTTGCAGGCACTACCTATCGTCTCACCATTTCTTCAACCGACGATCCTGCCACTTCTAAAACAGAAAGTGTCACAACTGATGGATCAGGTAAGCTTTTCTATGCTTATCAGCTCGACGGCATCTATCGCCCCAACTACAAAGTCGAAGCTTTCCTAGGCGACCTCCTTGTCGCCACGGTATCTTTTACCGATAGCAAACCGAACAACATCTCTACTTCAGCAGTTAGTTCTGTTCCCAACCCCACATTATCTCAAGCTTGCGGACTAGACATCGCTCTCGTTTTAGACAATTCAACCAGTATTGACGCAACAGAGCTGGGGCAGATGAAGTCAGCTATGACAGCCTTTACCTCTGCGCTTTCTGGGACCCCCACTCAATTTTCAGTGTCTCATTTTGCTTCTACCGCAACTGTAGATCAATCATTCTCCAGCAATATTACGACCGTCAATAGTAAACTAAACTCCATACCTGTGGGTGGAGGTTATACCAACTGGGAGGATGGCTTTACCAAAGGTCAAAGCACTTTTGATCCTCGTACCAATCCCAATCTCGTTATCTTTGCTTCCGATGGCAATCCCAATACCATCATTGGTGGTTCAGCCGGGGGAGCATCTGAATCAGAAGCAGTTTCGCACGCCCAAGTCATTGCCAATAATCTCAAAACTAATGGCACTAGAATCTTGGCTTTAGGTATTGGCACAGATTTAAACACTGCCAATATGCAGGCTATTTCTGGACTCAATCTCAACACGGGGAGTGTTCTTACCTCGGACGTGATCACGACCGATTTTAGTGGTCTCGCCGCTCAACTAGCTACCTTTGCAACCCAAACTTGCGGTGGCACAATTACCGTCACGAAATCAGTCACTAGCGAAACAAATCCCTCTCTCAGTGGTTGGCACTTTACTATCGATGGACATGATTATGTCACTGATTCTCAGGGCTACACTCCCGCGGTACCCGTGACTACGGGTACATATTCTGTGGTAGAAACAACTAATCCTGCCTATACTTTAACTGAAAAAAGTTGTACTAAAAATAATATCGCAACCGGCTCTTCGATTCAAAACGGAGTGGATAGTATTTCTGTTGGAGCAAACGATATCATTTCTTGTAGTTTTACCAATGACAAAAATCCAGTTAATGGTCATCTAATTGTCCAAAAAACTACTCTTCCTTCTGGCGATAACACTTCTTTTTCGATCACTGCTTCTGGGACTGGCACGATTACAGGTAGCGCTATTTCTTCTATCACCGACGCAACAGACAAAGATTATACTGTGACTGCCGGGACTTATTCAGTCACAGAAACAGTTCCTGCTGGTTGGGTTCAAACCAGCAATACTTGCACCAATGTATCAGTGGTCGCGAGTGGGACCTCTACTTGTCTGATCACCAATACCAAACAGCCAACTCTCAAAGTTACCAAATCCGTGATCAATGATAACGGCGGCAATTTAACCGCCACAAACTTCCCTCTATTTATTGGTACAACTAGCGTCACGAGTGGAGCGGTCAATACTCTCTCACCAGCTACCTATACCATCTCAGAAACTCCCGTCGCCGGCTACACCCAAACTAATTTAGTTTGTGACAGTGGCAAAACTAACCCCGTTGTTTTAAATGCGGGCGACAATGTCAGTTGTGTCATTACCAACAATGATGTCGTTCCCGAACTCACCGTCATTAAGCATGTAGTCAATAACAATGGTGGATCGAAATCTGCCTCCGACTTCACGATGCAAGTCACAGGCTCAAATGTCAGCAACACTTCCTTTGTTGGCGCAGAAAATCCCGGCACCAAAGTCACGCTAAACGCTGGTAGCTACAGCGTGAGCGAAATCGAACTTGCCGGCTATGCCAAATCACTTAGTGGTGATTGTTCTGGTACGATAGCCATCGGTGAAAAGAAAACTTGTACCATCACCAACGATGATGTTTCCCCCAAATTGACTTTGCTCAAAACCGTCATCAACGACAATGGTGGCAATTTAGTAGCCACCAATGTTCCGCTTTTTGTCGGTTCAACTAGCGTCGTCAGTGGAGTTTCCAACACTTTTCCAGCTGGAGTCGAATATAGCGTCAGCGAGACTGAACAACGTGGTTATCTCGCTTCTGTTTGGGGTGGCGACTGTTCATCTGCTGGCAAGATTACCCTACAACCAGGAGATAATAAAACTTGCACGCTCACCAACAATGATATCGCTCCCGTTCTCACTTTCATCAAAAAAGTCACCAATCGTTATGGTGGGACTCTTGGCTCATCCGACTTCCCCCTCTTTATAAATGGCAATTTAGTCACGAGTGGATCGCAGAGTACACTTTTGGCTAATAGGGTATATACCCTGACAGAAACACAACAGCATGGCTACACCGGTGGCTACTTCACGGGTGATTGTTCGGCAGATGGGACGATTGCTCTTTCCGTCGGCGATGTCAAAACTTGCACGATCGAAAACGTCGACGTCCAGCCGAAATTGACAGTTACCAAAGTTGTGGTCAATGATAATGGTGGGACCAAAGTAGTGACTGATTTCCCACTCTTTGTGGGTAATACTAGTGTTAAGAGTGGTGCGCAAAATGGTTTCAATGCCGGCGCCTACACTGTCAGCGAGACAGAGGATGCTGGTTACGTTTCTACCATTTCCGGTGACTGTGCCAGTAATGGTTCAGTAACGCTCTCGGTTGGTGACGTCAAATCATGCACTATCACGAATGATGACAAATCAGGCACTCTGATCGTCAACAAAGTTGTGGTGAATGACAATGGGGGCAAGGGAGTTGCCGCTGATTTCTCTTATCAGATCGGCACTGCTCCGGCTGTCCGTTTCGAAGTAGATGGTAGCAATTCTCAAACCGTCAACTCTGGGATCTATACCATCACCGAACCTGCAAGCTCCGGTTATTCCACGACCTACAACAACTGTGCGAGTGTGTTTGTTCCAAACGGTGGCTCTGCTACTTGTATCATCACCAACAATGATAATCAGGCAACGCTGACCGTCAAAAAGACTTTAGTCAACAACAATGGCGGCTCCAAAAGCTATGCCGATTTTTCCTTCAAAGTAAATGGTGGATCAAGTATTGCCTTTGATACTACCGGCACATATACCACCAAAGTCAACGCTGGTAGTTATAGTGTCGTCGAAAATAGCGATCCTGGTTACACTACTTCGTACAGCAACTGTACTAATCTAAATTTGACCAGTGGCGGTACGTCCACTTGTACTATCACGAACGACGATAAGCCAGGTACTCTAATCGTCAAAAAAGTGGTCAGTGGTGGGACGAAGCATGCCAGCGATTTCTTCTTTAAAGTCGGCGATGATAGCTACACCCGGTTCGCAAACGGTGGTCAAAACAGTCTTACAGTCAACGCCGGGACTTATACTGTTGTAGAACAGGCGGATTCTAGCTATTCTGCTAGCTACGATAATTGTTCCGGTGTCAAAGTAGCAAACGGTGGGACTAGTACCTGCACCATTACGAATACTCGCAATACCGGCAAAATTACTATCGCTAAAGCTACGTCTCCCGAGCGTGACTCACAAGACTTCAACTTTAGTGGTACTGGTGGCATCGGCAGTTTCGCTCTCGATACCGATAATCGTTCAGAGACCGCCTCGTCCAAATCATTCACCGTCCCCACCGGTTCCTATACCGTGACAGAAGGTGACTATTCTAGCCTCGATTGGCAGTTGACCAACTTGTCTTGTGACAAAGAAGGTGTCTCGCTCGACCAAAAGAATCGTCGTGTCACCATCAATTTGACGAAAGATGAGGATGTCACCTGCACCTTCGAAAACACCAAATTGGGGATGATCGTAGGGACTAAATACAACGATCGCGACGCCGATGGTAAAAAAGATAATGGCGAAAGTGGCATCCACGATTGGCGTATCGATCTGACCGAATATGGTCATGATGATACAAACTATCAGGGTGAATATAGTTTCGATCACTTGCTCCCCGGTCGCTATCAGGTCTGCGAGCAAAACCGAGAAGGTTGGTACCATGTCGGCGATACTTGTCAGTCTGTGATGCTCTCAGCCGGTGAGACAGAGACTGTCGACTTTGGTAACTATCAAAAAGCTAGAGTTACTGTCAAAAAAGATGTCGTCGACGCCAATGGTCGTCCGACCCATGATGACTCGACTAGTTTCGATTTCAGTCTGACTGGCCACGACTACTCATCAAATATCTTGGGCCTCTACGACGAAGGCAAGGGTCAGAGTGTCAGTGTCAAACCAGGCAACTACAATCTCGACGAGATTAATCTCTCAGGCAATTATGAGTTTGCCGGTTGCCGTATCGACAATCATGATGAACATGATCATGATCACGACTGGAATGACGATGAGGACAATAGTGACGACAACAATCAGGAGCGGCGCGGAGAACAGTCTCACGACTACCGTTTCAATGTCAAAGGTGGCGATGAGATTACGATTGTCTGCAAAAACAAACAGAGAACCGGCGATCTAGAAGTCGTCAAATACAATGATATTGATGGCGACGGGGTCAAAGATGAAGGTGAGTCAGTCCTAGGTGGCTGGCAAATCAATCTCGGTGAAGGTGATCTCAGCCAACATGAGATCACAGACGAAGAACTCGGCCAGGCTGACTTCCGGGAACTCATCAATGGTTGGTACAGTTTGAGTGAAACTATCCCAGAAGGTAGTGATTGGACTCAAACCAATATTTCCTGCGACGACTATCGTCAGGAGTCACGCCAGTCAAGTAGTGATGGGGAAGGCTACTCAGTCTATATCACTGCCGGTGAGACTACTCATTGCCAAATCGGCAATCAGGAAAAGCCAGCCTTCCGGATCAAAAAATCCAATGATGCGACCGGGAAGAAAAATCCAGGCGACATCATCACCTACACGCTGGTTGTCGATCTCCTCTGTAGCTCGCTCCACGATGTCTTCTTGACTGATGTTACGCCCGAAGGCTTCGACTACGTGGCTGGATCATGGACTAGCTCAAAGGCCGGGGTTACTGAGCCAGATTACGGTTCACCTGGTACCTGGGATCTAGGAGAGATGAATCCTGGCGACGTGATTACGCTCACCTATCAGGCCAAGGTAGGCTCTGATCTCAGCGCTGGTCTCTACAATGATCTCGCTTGGGCACAGGGTAGTAGTCGTGGCTTTGGTTCAGTCCTAGCTCTTGGTCATGACTCTGAGTTTATCGACTCGGATCTGATTTTCGTCGGTACTGACGTCGAAGTGAACAAGGATACCCAGCAAACTGGTGCCGTCGCAATAGAGAGAGAATCAGGCGAGGTCCTCGGGGCTTCGATCGAGCTCCCTGCAACTGGCGCCGATACTCTCTGGCTAGTCTTAGCTCTTTCTGCTCTCATTACCGGACTACTTTTCATCTTTGGAGGCAAATTTATGAAACGTTTAGTCGCTATCGCCATTGTGACTCTGTCACTTGGATCTAGTCTTGCCTCGCCAGTTCGCGCTGATACCCCAGTCGACAATCTCTTGGTGCGTCTCGAACAGCCGACCTCTCCCACTCGCTCAAACGACTGGAAGCTGTCGTTCTCTGTTCTCGACCGTGAGAGCCGCACTCCTGTCGTCACTTGTTACGTCAAAAAACCAGGCGCCAGTTCTTTCGTCAGTTTCGGTAGCGCCTACACCTCAGTCAAGCCCATGGGGGACAATGGTAGTTGCCAGGTCACAGGCTCAGTCATCTCAGAGCAAGGTGTCTATGAATTTTATGTGACGGCAGTAGCAGGTAGCTATTCCGAAGATAGTGTTCACGTCAGCGTCAGTTATGACACGAGTGGTCCCGGAGAACCAAACTACTACTCGAAGGAGCATCCTTCTTTCTGTAAATACATCATCAAATTCCATACTGCAGATGATGGTGGGGCAACTACCAAAGTCGAGATCTATAGTTCAGATAGTAAGACTTTCGATACCAACAATAGCTCGAGGGTAGGAACGGTAAATATCGGTTCAAACCAAGATGGTACTTTCACCCATGACCGCGCCGACAACTGCGACCGGGATTGGTACTACGTCATCCGCGCTTTTGATTCTGCTGGCAATCAGTCGAGCCATCGCGGTGACGAAATGGTCAAGATCGGCTCTACCACTACTAGCACTAGCTCTTCGTCCTCTCCCGCGCTCATTGTTGCGACAGCCAGCAGAGGTAGCGTGCTCGGCGAGCTAGCTACGGGTGAAGAGGAAACTAGTACACCTAGCGACGAATCAATTAAAGATTCTGCAGACTCTGAGACTGGAGAGGTCCTGGGTGAGGAAGCCAATATTCCCAAGACCTCATCTTATTGGTGGATCGTCATCGCTATCTTAGTTGTAGGTACTGCCTATGGCGTCATCCGCAAAAAACTCGCCAAATAAGGCTTTACGCAGTCTCTTTGTGGGTCTAGGAATTGGACTGGTACTGTTTGCGGGCTTTGTCCTTTTCCGCCTCTTTCGGGACCCAGTCAAACAAGAGTTTCACTATGTTGTAACTACTCGTCTCCCCCGTGCCACTCTCCTTCCTCCCGATACCGATTTTTCCCTGGTGATCGACAAGATTGGGGCTAGTTCGAGGATTATTAAGAATGTGGATTCCTTAGATAGTCGCCTCTATCAGCTAGCGCTTCGGGACGGCATCGCCCAGGCCAAGGGCAGTAGTCTGCCTGGAGAGGGGAGTAATATCTTCCTCTTTGCCCATAGCTCAGCTGATCTGATGACGGCCGAGCGCTACAACTCCGTTTTTTATCTCCTCCACCACCTCGAGTCTGGCGATCTCATTAAAGTTTTTTATCTCGGCAAGCAGTACGATTACGCAGTCACGGATAAACGGATCGTCGCACCCACTGACACTAGCTATCTCCGTCCTAGTAGTAGCGAACAGCTCACCCTCATGACTTGCTGGCCGCCTGGCACGACCCTCAAACGTCTGATCATCCTCGCTAAACCTCTCTAATCTCACTAGTTTTTTTGACAATTTTGCGTCAAATATCTCACCATTTATCGAAAATTGAAGTTTAAATTTTACGTGGTATAGTAAATTTAATAATCATAATCTTATAGGTTACGCATCTGATGTGTATTTCCGAAAATCTTAAATTATTATGGGATTTGACAAGTAGATATTCGTCCTATATAATGAAAAAGTTACAAGTTATGAGATCTAATATATGATGAATAAATTTGAAGCACCTAAGTTTATTAAAAATCTAGTTAGCGGGGGTTTGATTGTAGGTTTGTTAGGTTCATTGGCAGCGTTTAGAAAACAAACAAGTGAATGCGTTTCTTTCGAAAAAGCTCGCAATGTGAATTATATCCCTGCTGTTTGGGATGAGGAAAACAAGCGTTTTGAGTCAATTTTCGAACAACTTTCTCAACCGGGTGAAAATGGCTTTGTAGAGCAGGTTATTTTGGGCGATCCCGTGGATGGTCTAGTAACCTTTCCAATTGGTGCCAACGTAACAGGTTATATAGATGAAACTACTAGTAGGGTAATCAAATTGCCAGATGGTACTAGTATTACTTCATATCATACCTGCTATAGCGCCAAATAATTAGGTTTCTAGGTTGGCTTTCATAAATTTGGGTTATAGCACTTGGTTTCTGGGGAACTGTGTTGTTAATTTTATGTAGATGAAATTACTTAATAAGTATGATTAAATTATCCAGTGAAGAAGTTAATCATTATTTTGTTATCGTTGGTGCTATTGGTGATGTTTTTGTTTAAGGTTGTATATTTTGATACAGGACTTAGAGAGTATATTGGATTACTTAAAAATATATCGGAAATATCAGATGTCACTCATCGTGATTATATTCGTGAAAATTTGTTTAATAAAATAGAAGAATTAGGAAATGTTACAAAGTACGGTGGAGTTTTGGCATCAGCAGGTCGGAATGGGGTATGGATCTGGGCTAATTATCTGCCACGTTATTATAGATTTTCATCTGAAGTCAGGTATAGTATTGTTCGAAATTGTAATTTTGAGATATTGTTGAAATTTGCTGAACAACGAATAGCTCCAGACGTTAACTTTGAAAAGTTAAAAGATTATAACGAATGGAAAAAAATTACTAGTATTGGTGCTCACGTTTTTGTCTATATTGATAATAACCAAATTGTAAAAATTACCACTAATCCAGATGTGACTGTGACAGGGTATGAACCAGTATTTTGTCAAGAATCATTATAATATAAACAATAATATGGATATCTAAAATATGAAAAGTAGTTATAAATTAGCAATAATATTAACTCTATTGACTGTTCCATTTTTTAGCTCAGCGTCTACTGTTCATGCTGGTTGGATTTATTTGACTGGTAAGCAAGCGGATTTTTTTGACAATTTTTATAGTAACAATAGTTGTTTTCCTGCCGGAACAAAAATTACCACACCCTCAGGACAATTATCTATAGAAGATATCAAAAATGGCGACATAGTTGTAAGTGAGTCTGAGAATGGCATTAGATCAGTTAGTAAAGTAACTAAATTAGAGAAGCCCATCCGCGATCATATGTGTCAAATTAACTTTGACGACGGAAAATATCTAAGATTAACTAATGAACATCCGCTTTATACTAAAGAAGGATGGAAATCAATAGATCCAAGTAAAACATATAAGGAAAATCAAAATTTATTGGTAACAAAGATTGCTATAGGAGATGAAGTAGCTAAGATTGATAAATCATATAGTAGGGTTGAATCATTATCTTGTTGGTCAGAAATTACTCAAGCATATAACTTAATATTGGATGGTTCATATCATACTTACTATGCCGATGGATATTTAGCGCATAACAAATCTGTGGGAGAACTCAATTGGTGGACCTGTTTCCCCGCTGGCACTAAAGTAACCCTCCCTGATGAGTCAAAAGTAAATATCGAAGATGTCAAAGCTGGAGATAAAGTCCTCAGCCAAGCAGAAGATGGGAGTAGATCGGTCAGTACCGTCACCAAACTAGATGAACCTATCCGTGAGCACATGTGCCGTATTGACTTCACAAACGGAGCCAAGTTAGAACTTACAAACGAACATCCTCTCATGACGCAAGATGGTTGGAAATCAATCTCACCGGATAAAACTAAGGAAGAAAATCCCAACTTGATCACAAAGTCTCTCATGGTGGGGGATAATATCGTCAGAGAAGATGGGGTTGAGTCGATCGTAAAAGATTTTTCCTGCTGGTCGAAGTCCACCCCTGCCTACAATCTAATTCTCGATGGCTCTGCTCATACCTACTTTGCTGATGGATACCTCGCACATAACAAAGGTGGTGGAGGTGGTGAGGATCCCGCTCCACCAGCCTGTTCGAATTCGGCGCCCTCTGTTACTACCCTAAGTCTACCGATGAACGGACTCGAGTCTGTTAGTACCTCCATCTACTTATCCTGGGGCTCAGTTTCATCCTGGGGTACAGCCTGTTCTTCAGCCAATAATCAGTACAATGTCTATGTCGGCGAAACTAATCCTCCCGTACTCTATTCGACAGAAGCTTCAACTGCTACATCCAAAACCTTTGTCGGATTAAAAGGCACTACCTACTACTGGTATGTCCAAGCCTCAA
>Ga0194063_10002416_pt1 | contig 11696 bp, 8 predicted proteins | sample SepL3720m_MetaG_FD_155459 | JGI IMG/M metagenome (GOLD analysis project Ga0194063, IMG submission 155459) | Anoxic zone freshwater microbial communities from boreal shield lake in IISD Experimental Lakes Area, Ontario, Canada - Sep2016-L373-20m | ecosystem: Environmental > Aquatic > Freshwater >... | reverse complement strand
CAATGACCCCGCAAATTCACTGCGTGTGATCACCACGCCTGGCTCCGACGATGCAGTGATCGTTGGCACGCGCAGGATCGTCGCTGACTCGCCACCTGCGACCGATACCCTTGGCAAAGCATTGCCCGCCGTTGCGTTTAGCGTTCCCGTCTCGACGTCGATCCAAAGCGAGGACCTCAATAAACTCGTCAAGGACAAGGCAATCTACGAGCGCAACAAAGACTATCTTAGCAGCGCGCTCTTCACCTTTCTGCCATTCCTGCTCATCATCGGGATTCTATTTTTCTTATTCCGTCAGCAGATGAAGTCTGCAGGGCGCGGCGCGATGTCCTTCGGCAAGAGCAAGGCCCGCCTGCTCACGATGGACCGCAACAAGGTCACGTTCAAAGACGTCGCCGGCATTCAAGAAGCCAAGGAAGAGCTCTTTGAAATCGTCGATTTCCTCCGCGATCCGAAAAAGTTCCAAAAACTCGGCGGTGCCATCCCCAAAGGCGTACTGATGGTCGGCTCACCGGGAACCGGCAAGACTCTCCTTGCTCGCGCGATCGCGGGTGAGGCTGACGTGCCATTCTTTTCGATCTCAGGTTCCGACTTCGTGGAAATGTTTGTCGGCGTCGGCGCCTCGCGTGTCCGCGACATGTTTGAGCAAGGCCGCAAGCACGCGCCCTGCCTGATCTTCATCGATGAAATCGACGCGGTTGGACGTCACCGCGGCCATGGCATGGGTGGTGGTCACGACGAGCGAGAACAAACACTCAATCAACTCCTTGTCGAGATGGACGGCTTTGACACCCAAGAAGGCGTCATCATCATCGCCGCTACCAACCGTCCTGATGTGCTCGATCCTGCGTTGCTGCGTCCCGGCCGTTTCGACCGCCAAGTCACAATCTCCCTGCCCGACGTCAATGGGCGCGAAGAAATCCTCCGCGTTCACGTCAAGAAGATCAAACTCGCGGCAGGGGTGGATCTCTCCAAAATTGCCCGCGGTACTCCTGGGTTCTCGGGGGCTGAACTGGCGAACCTTGTCAACGAATCTGCTTTGCTTGCCGCTCGTCGCGGACTCAATGCAGTGACGCTCGATGAAATGGAGGAGGCACGCGACAAGGTCCGCTGGGGCCGCGAGCGCCGAAGCCTTGCCATGTCCGAACAGGAAAAAATAGGCACCGCTTGGCATGAAGCCGGGCACGCCTATCTCAACATGGTCCTGCCGCACACCAACCCGCTGCACAAGGTCACGATCATTCCGCGCGGTCCCTATCTGGGTGCCACCATGTATCTGCCCGAAGGCGATAAGTACTCGACCCAAAAGAAGGAAGCACTTGCCAACCTCATCGTCACCATGGGTGGCCGTATTGCCGAAGGCTTCAATAGCAACGACGTTTCTAACGGGGCTTCTGGCGACATTCGTCAGGCCACCTCGCTTGCTCGCCACATGGTCTGCGAATGGGGCATGAGCGACAAACTCGGCATGGTTGAATACGGCGAAGGCGATGGCCCGGTCTTCCTCGGTCGTGGCGACATGGGTGGCCGCCGTGCCAATTACAGCGGCCACACCGCGCAGGTGATTGACGAAGAAATCAAACACTTCATCGACGATGCCTACGAAACGGCCACCCGCATCCTCACCGAAAATCGCGACAAGATCGAGCTCATCGCCAAGGCCCTGCTCGAGTACGAAACCCTCGACGCAGTCCACCTGCGCGACATCATCGACTTCGGCGAAATGCGCAACCCACCCACTGCGCCCAAGCCGCCACCGGTGCCAGAAGAGCTCAAGAAAAAGCCCGTCGCCAAGGCTGCCGAAGAGCGCAGTCCTGAAGACTCAGGCCCGATTGCAGGTGCCATCGGCTCGCCTGCCTGATAGAGCTGCTACCCACGGAGCGCCGACTTCAGTCGGCGTGGCCGGCTAAAGCCGGCGCTCCATGAGAGACACGCCATGTCTCACAGCCCTGCTTCGGCGAGGCGCTCGTCCATCTCCGTCTTCTGGAGTTCGTTGGTGAACTCGGTGAGGTCACCAGCGACGACGCCTGTTAGGTTGTGCGAGGTGAAGCCGATGCGGTGGTCGGTGATCCGCGACTGCGGGAAGTTGTAGGTGCGGATCTTTTCCGAGCGATCGCCCGATCCGATCAGCGAGCGGCGGTGGCTGGAATAGGCCTCCTGCTGGTCGCGGAGTTTCTGTTCGTAGAGTTTGGAGCGCAGGATCTGCAGCGCCATTTCCTTGTTCTTGATCTGCGAGCGGCCGTCTTCGCAGCGGACATAAAGCCCGGTGGGAAGGTGGAAAATCTGCACCGCGGATTCGGTGCGGTTGACGTGCTGGCCGCCGGCACCACCCGCGCGGCAAACTTCGATGCGCAGGTCCTCGGGTTTCAGTTCAACGTCGACCTCCTCCGCCTCGGGCAGGACAGCGACAGTGACGGTGGACGTGTGGACGCGGCCCTGGGTCTCGGTAGCGGGCACGCGCTGGACGCGGTGCACGCCGGATTCGTACTTCAAGTAGCGGAAAACTTCCTGGCCGGTCACTTTGAGGATCACCTCCTTGAAGCCACCGACTTCCGAGGGGCTACTTTCCAAGTGCTCGCATTTCCAGCCGCGCAGGTCGGCGTAGCGTTGGTACATCCGCATCAGCTCAGCGGCAAACAGCGACGCCTCGTCACCGCCCGCTCCGGCGCGGATTTCGATCAGCGCATCGCGGTCCTCGTTCGGGTCGGCGGGCAGCAAGGCGTACTGCAGCTCGCTGCCGAGTTTGCTGATCTCTGCTTCGAGCCCAGGGATTTCCTCCGCCGCCATCGTGGCAAAGTCCGGATCGTCCGACTTTGCCAGCTCCTGATTGTCGGCCAGATGACGCTTGGTCGCTTCGATTTTCTCCCAGAGTTCCAGCGTTTGCTTCAGCTTGCCGTGTTCGCGCAGAATCTCCGTCGCGCGCTTGGGGTCGGCAAAAAGTTCCGGATCACCCACCGCCTCTTCCAGCTCCGAGAAGCGGTCGCGGCGTTTGGCAATGAGCGAAGAATAGTCCATGCCGGCCATCAAACCCCGAAACCCCCAAAACGGAAATCCCGAAATGTAAGAACCCGCAAATTCAGATCAATCGGCCGCTTTCTTAAAAGACGGGACTATTTAAACAATGAGCTCTGCCGCAACAACAGTTGGCACGCTGAATGCTCTATCATCCATGTCGCAAGACAAGGTGGTTCGACTGAAATCGCTCTAAGGTTAATGGGTTTTCCTGGAGAGTGGATCAGTCGGACCCCTTCTTTTTATTCTCCTTGGGGCTGGGGTGACGATGCATTTCTTCCTTGGTTGACTCCCAAGCCCTCGCTGTCCGTTCGTTGAGCCGTACGCGGCCTTGCGGAGACCTTGCGCCGCACCTGCAACCTTTCAATCAGCGCTGTTTGGACTCCAATCAGCGCTGCTTGGACTTCATCCACCGCTGCTTGGACTTCATCCACTGTGGGTTGGGCTTCATCCAACGATTGAAATCCTGCTTTGAACGTTCATTGGTGAATATCTAGCGGTGGATCAGGTCCATTCTCCGGATGAAATCCTGCTACAAGCCATGCTAGTAGAATATTGAGCGTCGGTTCAGGTTGGTTTCCTCGAGTAAACTCTGCTGCCAGCCATGCTAGCAGAATATCAAGCGATGATTCAGGGTGGTCCTCTCGAATAAACCCTGCTAGATGACGCAGTAGCTCAATTAAAAGCTCTGGATCGACTCGAAGAGTGGGGCAATGCGGTGTCTCATCTCCTGGATGAAGTGATCGCACTCGATCGAGAAGTCGATTGATCGCTTGGAGAAGTCCGCGAACCCGTCGTTGCCTTTGCCGAAGTTGACGGTGAAGCCCGCGCCCTGCTTGGGGAAGCCTTCGCGGTGCTGTGGCGACTTCAACCCGTGCTGGAAACCTTCCATCCACACCTTGCACCAGTCATTAAGGCCGTGCGAAGCTCTGCTCGCGCGGCGCCGATCACTGAATCAAGTGCGCGCCTTGTGCGGGGCGGGAGGCAAAGATCTGCGGTTGGATGCCCGTTGCTTTTTCGTATTCGGCGCTGAGGGTGGCGGCGATTTCGCTCGCTTTGCTGGATTCGCAGAGCGTGACCGTCGAGCCACCAAAGCCACCGCCGGTCATGCGGGCGCCGATCACGCCGCCTTGGCGACCGATGTTGCGCGCGATCTCGACGAGAATATCGAGTTCTTTGCAAGAGACATTGAAGTCGTCGCGCAAGGAGTCGTGACTGGCAGCCATCAGCGGGCCGAGCGCCTCGAAATCATTGCGGGCGAGCGCGGATGCCGCGGAGATGGTGCGGGAAATCTCTCCGACAACGTGGCGAGCGCGGCGGTTCACCGGTTCGCCCAGTGCTTCCCAATGCGTTTGCACATCGCTGGTCACGACGTCGCGCCACGACGCCTTGCCGAGTATTGAAAGCCCGTCTTCCGTGTGCTTGCGGCGGGCGGCATAGCCTCCGTCTGAAAGCTCATGGCTGACAAGCGTGTTAGAGATTAGAACGGTGAGGTCGGGGTTTTCGAAGGGCACCATCTCAGGCTCACCCGATTGGCAGTCGATGAGAACCAAGCGGTTTGGCTGGCCGAAAGCCGATGCGAACTGATCCATGATGCCGCAGGGAACGTGGGCGAAGTCGTGTTCCGCTTTTTGGCAAAGCAGGGCTTTTTCACGGGTGTCGAGGTGGATGCCCAGCAGGCCTTCAAGGAACGTTGCAGTCGCGCATTCCAGTGCCGCAGAGGAGGACAATCCCGCGCCACCCGGCACGGATGAGAGGATGAAGGCGTCGAAGCCCGGGATGGTGTGGCCGCGATCTTGAAAGCCGCGAATGACGCCGCGCAGGTAGTTCGCCCACTTGGGCTCGCTGACCTGCTGGAGTTCCGTTAGATCGATGGTGGCAATATCCTCGCTGATGGCCGTGGCGATGCGCGCTTCGTGGCTGCTATTGGGCCGGCCGGCGATGACGATGTAGCGATCGATGGCAAAGGGCATCACGAAGCCATCGCAGTAGTCGATGTGTTCGCCGATCAAGTTGACGCGGCCCGGTGCAGCGGCGGTGATGATGGCTTCGGCTTGGAAACGTTGTTTCAGACCGGCGGCAGCATCGCTGACCAAGTCACTCAGGTTTGGATTGGGTTGGAGCACGGGATCAGGGAGTTAGATCATGGACGACAGGTCAAGGCGGCGGCGATAACTATCGACCGCCTGCGTCCAGATGCCGTGGATGGCTTCTGCAGACCTCAGCCAGACGGCGCGGTGCATCATGAGCATGGCCGGACCGTTGTAGAGCAACTCGGAAAGTTCGCTTTTGGAAAGCTCGGTTGGCCCCTCTTGCAAGCAGCGCTCTGCGAGGGCTTCGTCGGCTTTTGAGAGTTCCGAGAGATCGAGCAGGGAGACGTGCACCCCATTGACGTACGGATCGACCACCGCGGCGATGATTCCTCGGCGGGCCTCGACAGTGGCGTCCAGCGCGGGATCGACCGCTGCTGTGGCCGCGTCGGCGAGTCGGATGACGCTGGGTGGATTGAGCTCTTCCGGGGTCGAAAGGATTTTACGTCTGGCAAGCGCACGGCCATAGCGGGAGCGACTGGTCCAGACGGATACGGGGGCAGAGAAGACCAAGCCTGCGAGAATGGGGATCATCCAGGCGGTGAAGGTGAGGCTGATTTTCAGGGCGGTGACCGTCCAGAAAAGACCGAGAGTGGTTTGAACGGCATGGAAGCGGAAGGCATCGCCCCAGGCGGTGCCATCGGTTTCGCGGTTTTGATTTCCCCAACCGACGGCCCGGCCGAGGATGATGCTCATGACCATCATCGTATGGGCCACCATGATGCAGGGGGCGAGCAACATGGAAACCAAGGTTTCAAAAACCGAACCGACTACCAGTGGAATCACGCCACCGAAGGAGCGGCGAATGCTGGGGGTGAGAATGGCACCCGTGACCGCGAGGATTTTCGGCAGAAACAGCAGGGAGAAGATCACCGCAGTCAGGATGAGGCTTTGCTCCACGCCATCGACATGGAACCAGCGCGCGGCATAACTTTCGAAGGGCAGTTGGCTCAGTTCGCTGGAGTAGCGATCCCAGGCCACCCAGGTTCCGAGCGCGAGGAACAAGAACCAGAGCGGGCTGCCCAAATAGGCCATGATCCCCATGAAGAGATGCATCCGCACGGAAAAGGGCAGCTTGCGGGCAAAGATTAGCCACAGGTGCTGCAAGTTGCCTTGGCACCAGCGGCGGTCGCGAATCAGGTGATCCACCAAGGTCGGCGGGGCCTCCTCGTAGGTGCCCTCGATATCCCAAGCGAGCCAGACTTCCCAGCCTTGGCTGACCATCAGTGCGGCCTCGACGAAGTCGTGGCTGAGAATTCGCCCGCCGAACGGTTCGCGACCCGGCAAGGCAGGGAGTTCGCAAAACTCGGAGAATGGCTTCATGCGGATCAGTGCATTGTGACCCCAATAGCTGCCGCCACTGAGCTGCCAGTAGTTCAGGCCACGAATGAAGAGGGGACCGTAAAGGCGCATGGCGAACTGTTGCAGTCGCGTGAAGACCGATGCCCCGCGGATCAACTTCGGCGGCGTCTGGAGAATCCCCAGCCGTGGATAGGCTTCCATCACTCGCGTCATCTTCACGATGTCTGCGCCGTCCATCAAGCTGTCCGCATCCAGCACCAGCATCGATTCATAACCGCCGCCCCAAGTGCGAACGAAATCGCCGATGTTACCCGCCTTGCGGTTTTCATTGGTCTTACGGCGCCGATAGTAGATCCTGCCAAATCCGCCGAGTCGGCGGCAAAGATTTGTCCATGAGGTCTCCTCCATGACCCACAAGTCCAGATCACGGGTGTCGCTGAGGATGAAGAAATCAAAGGATTCCAGGCTGCCAGTGGCTTCGATCGACCGATAGATCGCCTCGATTCGGGCACAGACTCGGACGCTGTCTTCGTTATAAACCGGAATGACGACTGCGTGGCGCTTCTGCAGCGGGCCGGTTTTACCGTCCGCGAGCTGGGTGATTCTCACAGATCGCTTGCGGCCCAGCAGCATGTCAAACGCACCGAAAATCGCATGGAGCGACCCAAGGACTAACAACCCGTTCAGGATCACAAAGATCGCTAACAGCGGATAGTGCGCTTTCTGAAATCCCATCCGCCAAAACAAATCGGCAAGCCACAGGCTGGACAGAAGGTTGACGACGAGGACGCAGCTAAAAAACAAGGTGCGTCGCAGCAGCGTGCGGCGTCGACTGAAAAACGGTGCGGTGGTCTCGCGGATGGGTAAATCGGGATTTTCCATTAGAAAAGGGTAAACCACACAATGACTAGAATCGCCGCCAGTAGCAAACCGGTGAACATCAACCGGACAATCGGCTTGCGGTCCATGGTTTCCCACCATTGGGCGGCACCACTGCCGATCGCATTGAGCTCTAGTGGTTTTGGAACCATCGTCAGCTCGGCAAACTGCGGACCGGCGGCGAGGTAGGATCGCTTCATGGCCTCGACAAATTCAGGCGGCCAGGGCGCGGGTGTTAGAAAGACACCCTGCCATTGGCCCGGCATGCCTGCGAGCAAAAGTGCCAGGCGTCCGCGTGCGGCAAGCCGACGATTTTCCAAGGGCACATCGAGCACGTCCTGCGTCCAATTTGCGATCTCGGAGAGCGCCTCTTCCATCGCCAGAAATCGCGCAGGCTTGTCCGGTTCATTGAGGCGTCGGGCAGAGGCGCGCCAGAGAATGCCGCGCACCAACTCTGCGACCAGCAAGCGGTTCCTCAAACGCAAAGCTTGCAGGTAGGCTTCTACGGCGGCGTAGGCTTCTTCCCACTCATTGAGCTCTTGCTCGCTGAGGGGCTGTAGAGTCTCTAGGGAGTGACGCGGTAGACCCATGTTTCGGTGAGGAAATTTTCTCCGCGTTTGAGAGAGCAACGAAGCTCGATAGGGCCCAGATCCGCAAGTTTGCCGCCTTCCGCCGCAGGGGTAATCTTAAATACCACGCGCCAACGGGAGTCGGGAATCTGCTGGATGGTGACGTCCATGATCTTCACGTTTCCCGCCCCAGCACCGCTGGCTTGGACGAACGGGGTGATCGGAATTTCGCTCGGTTGATTGAGGGCATTGCCGGTGAATTCGACCACCATCGTGCGCTGCTGGGGCTCCCATTCGTGCAGGCCGGTGCGGGTAGCGACGACGTGTCCATCGGCGAGTGCCGGGTCCTCATCCATGGTCCAGTGTTGGCGGTAGGAAAACTCAATCCGGTCGCCGGGCTGGGGAGTACGTGCGGGCTCCCACAGGGCTACGGTGTTGTCCTGGCGCTCATCGGTGGTTGGGATTTCCATCAGCATCACGCGACCGGGACCCCAATCGGAAGTCGGCTCGATCCACAGTGAGGGGCGGTGGTGGTAGGCGGCTTCGCCATCTTCATAAGCAGAAAATCGGCGATCTCGCTGAAGCAGGCCGAATCCTGCGCATTTCTCCATGTCGAAGAAACTAAACTCCAGTTTGCCCGTGTCGTTAGAGATCGGGCGCCACAGCCGTTCTCCGCTTCCGGTGCGAATCGCCAAGCCGTCGGAATCGTGGACTTCGGGGCGGAAGTCATCAAAGCGCCGCCGCGAGTTTTCACCGAACCAGAACATGCTCGACATCGGCGCAATGCCAAGACGCTGCACCGCGCGCCGCGTGAAGAGTACCGCCTGCACATCCACAATCGTTACATTGCCCGGATTAATTTTGAAAGCAAACGCACCCGAATAGGATGGGCCGTCAAGCAGTGCGTAAATTCTAGCGAAAGTATCGGTGGCTTCGGGCTTGCGCAGCCAAAATTCACGGAAGCTTGGGAACTCCTCAGCCGCGGTTTCAGTCCCGGTGTCGATAGCGATCCCGCGCGACGAAATGCCATAGTGCTGGCCCTTGCCAAGGGCGCGCCAATAGCTTGCACCTTGGAAGACGGCCAGCTCGTCGTACACGTCGGGGTTGTTCAGTGGTGCGTGCAAGCGGAATCCGGCAAAGCCACCGTCAGATGGCAGATCGCCATGCTTGGTGACCAGCGGGCCGTAGTTGAAAAAGGCTTCCGCTAGGCGGATTTGCTGCTGATGGGTGCTGGTGAATTCATTGAGAACCACCGGTTCACGGTACAAATAGCCGGGATGGAAAAGCATCGCGCGAAATGGCAGCTTCTCCGTTGCCCACAGCGCTTGATTCGGATTGAAGCGGATGTCGCGATATTGATCGTAGGTCAAATCGTTCATCCACGCCGGAAGACTGTCGCGCTTGGGCGCTTCGTATGGCTTGTTTGCGAGGTCCCGCGCACGACTCTGAATGCTTTCAAATCCGACATCTTCCCGCTCCCATGTCTGGCATAGGGCGGAGGTTGTCAAAGTTCCTAACGTTGCTAGCAATATGAAATTCCTTGGCACAGAAATCTTCTACGGGGGAGCTGGGCTATCCGTCAAGATTGGCGATCTCTAAATCATTCAAAAAGATTTCATGATTTCTGGGGCGCGAACGGCGTGGTAGGTCAAAATCCCGTCAAAATCGATCGCGTCCGGGTCGTTCACCTCTCGCTCGGAATCAAAATCCACAAAAAACCGATTCACCCGAAAGCCGCATCGCTCTAACAACTCAACGAGCTCCGCATGTTCAAACCAGCGGATCGACTGTCGCGAGTGGTGGGTCAAGGGTGGTTCTCCCGACACGGTGTAGCAATGCTCGCGCTCGATCCGTTGTCTGGTATGATCCAGATGGTGTCGAGTTTCTAACAAGCCATAGCGCCCATCAGCCAGAGTGGCGCGGTGGTCTTCATACCATGTGTCTTCAGGCAAGTCGCCTAGTAGCTCTGCATAGGGCATGAAAACGGTCAGATAGAGTCCGCCTTGGTTTTTTAACAATCGGTGCCAGTGCCGCAGCGTCAGCTCGGGATCGTCCGCGAGTTGGAGGGTGAATGCCGGCGCCAAGAGAGCGGCATATTTCCGGCCGTTTTCCCAGACGGTCATATCGCCCTCATGCATGACAGGCTGGATATCCAGCCGCTGGGCACGCAGATGGCTTAGTTGAAGCATGTCCCGCGATAGCTCCAGCCCTTCCACTGGAAAGCCGAGCTTCACCAGTGGAAACATCAGCCGGCCAGAGCCCGCGCCGATTTCCAGTGCTGGACCCGGGTGCTTCGCCAAAAACGCCGCCATCAATGAGACCTCTGAGCCGTCATCCTCCGTCTCCCAAAAGACATCGTGTAGTTCTGCTTCCAGTGACAAGTATGGCTGCGACATGCCGCGATGGATAAGCGACCCTGTTGCGAATAGCTAGCACTCCCAGCGCAGCATCAATGTTCGCTGTGACTTTTAGCGCTACGCCGGTCGCAGCTTTTACTGGATTTGATCTTGCGGAAGCGACTGCTGTTCCACGGGATCTCTCTCCCGGCCCAGTGGATTCGCAAGCCTGTTAGCTTGAGGCCTTGGTGGCCATCACGCGAGCGGCTAGCACTGGCGACGTGGTAAACGATGCCTTCTCGAAGTTCCCCGTCAGGAAAAATGAATTGGTGTCCGTTCGAGTTCATTGGGCCGCATAGTGGTGCGGAAAGGTCGGTGTTGGTTGCGACAACGCGGTCGCCTGCAGTGAATTTTTGCATGGATGGTGTGGGGATCGGCCAAAGGTTTAACACTGGGGGTGGGTCAAGCGTAGGGGCATGCTAGAAAAATAATTCATGACATCAAAAAACCGGAGCTTGGGGAGTAGATTCAAATTTGATTTATACTGTTAGATTTGATTCGATGACTCTCGGTTTAGCAAGTCAAGAACAGCGATTGCTCAATAATTAAAACATCGGTCAAAATTAAAGATGAAAGGTCATATACTGAGATACTGAGATACTGAGATACTGAGATACTGAGATACTGAGATACTGAGATACTGAGATACTGAGATACTGAGATACTGAGATAAGAATTGCGCGGATTCAGGGTGCGGGTAGCGCCCCTGAACGGGGAAGTTTCGGGGCGTCCACTCACGCGCCCATCCTCGTTAGCTGCGGTCGGTTACTCTTTTGAGCGGCCCGCGAAGGGCAGGGCTAGCAGCAAGAAAAAGACGATCCCGATCCCTTGCATCGAGAGGAGATACCAAGGCCAAGGGCCGAGGTGATCGATCAAACTCGGGTTGTCCGGTGGGCGCGAAGCGAAGCCGAAGTTGGTGCCTAGCAGGCTGTTGGCGGTCATCGCCGTGGCGAGATAGACGAGGGACCAGCCATAAATTTCCAGCGGGCTCTTCCATATCGGTGTTTTCGGGCGCCAGCCGATGACGATCGGTAAATACAATGCCGCGGTGACGATGGCAAAGTGTTGGACGAAAAACATGATAAAGGGCAAATGGGGGAATCCAATGGTAAGCGCTGGGGTGAGAAGTGCTTGCAGAGTGGCGGCCAGTCCCCAGAAATATGTCAGTGCGCAATAGGTAGGGCGCTTGGTGAGCAGGGCCAAGCCGGCGGTAATCGTCGCGACGTCGCAGAGGTGGAGCGGTAGCAGGTGATCGATCGATTTGGCGTCACCCAAGGCCAGCCATGCGCCGAGACTGAAAGGGAAGGCACTCCAATTTAAAAAAACCAGCAGCGCCGTGGTGAGTTCCCGGCCCCGGCCACCGCGCTTGCCGATGCAAATCATCGTCGCAGACACCGCCGCGCCGCAGGCGAGTGCGGCAAAGTGCTGGAGCGTAAATGGATGAAATG